>Ga0101944_10005453_pt1 | contig 14457 bp, 3 predicted proteins | sample DewCreD2012metaG_FD_75245 | JGI IMG/M metagenome (GOLD analysis project Ga0101944, IMG submission 75245) | Hot spring sediment bacterial and archeal communities from British Columbia, Canada, to study Microbial Dark Matter (Phase II) - Dewar... ... | reverse complement strand
CGATGCCCTCCAGCAGGGTCGTGAGAATCGTTGCCATAATTTGGGGGTTGGCTTCCTTCAACCCCAGCAACAAACCATTGATGGTCAGCTTTGTGCCTGGTATCTTAAAGACCAAGCGAAGGTCCACTGTGATCTCGCCCAACGGATTCCTCCTTTTCTTTTGGTTTGGGAAACTCTAAGAAAGAGGAATCCGTTTTCTTTTACAAGATGTCAATAGAGCAAAAACATGAAAAACCGCTTAATCACGTAAACTCGTTACAAAGCCGAAATTTTAATGACTCCGGCGAGAAAAGGTACTGGATAGCAGAGTACAATCTGTATGGAGACCCCAAGTACGGTTTGGCCACCACCGCAGCTGCGGCCTTCCCACTTCGGGCGGCGGCTTCGGTACCACAGATATCGCTTGACATTGTAGTTCCTGATTACGAGGTCACTGTTAGAAGCAACAATGAAGATCACGTAAGAATTCCCGGCGGCGACGTGATCATTGAAGAGGGCAAGTCGCTGGTTCCTTCTTACACCGTCACTGTCGATTATCCTCTGGGATATAAGGTGCAGGATGTCGTTCTGACCGACAGGTCCGGCATGACTGCGGCGACGGGTTTGAACATCCCCGTTGCATCCATGGAACCAGGTGGGCAGACGCCAGCCGAATCTGTGGAAACGGGCTCGACGATATCAGGCGTTTTGTCCCTGAATGGTGATGATCCCTGGTGGCCCAAAGATGTATTCGACTGGGAAATTTGCGAAAACGCGGACGGCACCTCCACCCTGATCATCCGGCTGTATCCCTTTTACTACAACCCGGCGACCACAGATGTTAAGTTCTACAAGAACTACAGCTTTGACATGGTAGTCATATCCTCGGGCGTGAAGGTACAATCCCTCCGAACCGGCCAACATGCCTATGCTCCGGGTGAAGACGTTCTGGTCAACCTCCGGGTCAACAATTCGGGTGCGGCCCAGGACGTGATCGTGAATGCGGCGGTGTTGTCCGCCGGCTCGGAAAAAGCGGTCGACGGATTTCCCCTCCGCACGCTCAAAGGTTTAACGGGGGCCGCCTCCTTTTCTCTCTCATGGGACAGCCGCGGCTTTGAGTCCGGCCAATACTACGTGGAGGTGACGCTGCGCGATACCTCCGGAAAGCTGTTGGACAGGAAAACGAAGATGTTCACGCTGGGCAAAAGCGGCGGCGAGATAACCCGATTTGCGGTCACGCCGCCATCGTTCCATATTGGAGACAAAGTGGAGATATCCCTGGAGTACAGCAATACCGGCACCGAGAACATTTCAGGAACCGTAGTGGTCAAAGTACAAAATGACAGCGGTGGTGTCATCGAACAATTCAGGAGTAATATTATCGGCCTGATCCCGGGTAATTCGGCCACCTTCAATTACTTCTGGGATACCTCCAGGGTGGAAGACAGTTCATACCGAATCGTTGGCTACGTTTTGCAGGAGAGCCAAGCCAGCGCTCCGGCCGGAGTCACCATTGCCCTTGACCCGAACACCCAATGCGGTCGCGAGAACTCGGGCGATGTGAACCTCGACTGCCGGGTCGATTTGGCGGATGGACTTATGTTGATGCAATATGCGGCGGGATGGCGTGAGTTGACAAACCTTCAGAAAAAGGCAGGCAATATCACCCGGCACCAAGATTATCATGAGGTGGGCATCGCGGATGTGGTTGAGATTTTGGGAATGCTGGTAAAAAGCCATTGGCCGGGACAATGAGGGGTGTTTTCAAGATCGCGCTGAGATCCAAAGAAGATGCGTTCATAAAAAGTCGGCGTGCGCGTTCCCATTCATGGTTCGATACCCTCCAGATCGATGGTGGGTAGACCTCAGCATGAACGGGGGGAGGTGGGCGAAGCTCGCCCTACGGCGCTGAACGATGACGGTATCATTAAAACTTATCGGCACAATCGAGGGAAGCGGCAATGACATCACTCAAGAGACTGACTTTGTGGACACTGCTTGCTGCGTTGGTAGTTGCCTTTTTGGGGAATCCTGCATTTGGCTATGTCCAGGGAGACATGAATGACGATCAGGATGTAACGCTCGGGGATGCGATCCTGATCATGAAGTTCATGTCCAAGATGAGGCTCTCGAAGCCGCTTCAGAAAGAGGTGGGGGTGGGAAGCGATCCGAGGATCGGGCTTGACGACCTCGTTTACGTGCTTCAGGTCATCTCAGGCCTTCGCAGCAAGAACAGCTCGCCTAAGGCGTCCTTTTCAACATCCGTCGAGGTGGGGGAAGTCCCTCTCCTCGTGGAGTTCGATGCATCCGGTTCTTCGGATTCGGAAGGGTCGATTGTCGGTTATCTCTGGAACTTCGGGGACGGGAAGAGCGGCAGCGGCGCCTCTGTGTCTCACTCATACCGGACGCCGGGAACCTATCCGGCCACTTTAACGGTGACGGATGAAGGTGGAGCGAGAGGTGTTTTCACAAAATGGATTGCCGTGAAAGGACGGACTGAGCCGCCGCCGGACCCGGCAACAGTTGCCCCGCTTCTGGACACCACTGTCCCCACGAATATCAAAACGGCCACGGAGTTTCTGTACACCGGTGTCAATCCCATCCAGGAAGGGGTTCTTCCCGATAAGATCGACCAGAAGCGGGCTGCGGTGCTGCGGGGCAAGGTAACGGAACGTGACGGGGAGGCCTTGCCGGGAGTGAGGGTTACGGTGCTGGATCATCCGGAGTTCGGGCAGACCCTGACCCGTGAGGACGGCCTGTTCGACCTGGCAGTCAATGGAGGATGGCTGTTTACGGTCCGATACGAGAAACCGGGTTTTCTCACGGCCCAGCGCCGGTTGGAGACGCCGTGGAACGACATTTTGTGGCTGCCTGATGTGGCCATGGTTCCGGTGGCTGTTGAAAGTGCGGCGTTGAACTTGTCCGGCACAGAACCCATCCAGGTAGTGCAAGGGCCGGAAGTCGTGGATGAGCGAGGCACCCGCCGCTCCACCCTGTTGGTGGCCGAGGGAACCGGCGCCCAGATGGTTCTTCCCGGCGGCGCCACCCAGCCTTTCAATACCGAAACCCTGACGGTGCGAGCCACGGAGTATACGGTTGGAGACGATGGACCGCCGGCCATGCCCGACGAGCTGCCGCCGGGCGTGGGCTACACTTATTGCGTGGAACTGAGCGTGGACGAGGCCGCGGGCGCAGCCTCCGTGGTCTTTGACCGCCCCCTGTATCACTACGTGGAGAACTTCCTCGATTTTCCGGTGGGTGACACTGTGCCCAATTACTATTATGACCGAGAGAAAGCCCGCTGGGTGAAGGACGCTTCGGGCAAGGTGATCAAGATCCTGGATACGGCTCAGGGCGTTGCCGCGATCGACCTTGATGGTGATGATGTGGCTGAGGATGCCTCTGCCCTCGCGTCCCTGGGCTTCTCCGATGCCGAGCTCTCTCGCCTGGCTATGCTCTATAGTGCCGGCCAGACCCTGTGGAGGGTTCCTCTGACCCATTTCTCGCCCATTGACTACAACTGGCCGATCCCGGAACCTCCGGTCCGTCCGGAAACGGCTGTCGGGGAGCCGCAACTGCCCAACCCGCTTCAGGACCCCTGTTCCCGCTCCGGCTCCTCGTTGGTGGAGTGCCAGAACCAGGTTCTGGGTGAAACTATTCCGATTGCCGGCACGCCCTTTTCCCTGAACTACCGGAGCGACCGGCTGCCGGGCCGCCTGGAGGCCATGGGCTTCGAGATTCTGGTGATCCCTGATCCCCGCCCCCAATACCTGATCGAGGTGACCGTGGAGGTGACCATTGCGGGGCAGCGCCACACCGAAAAGCTGGCTGCCCTGACTCCCGGGCTGTTCTATCGGTTCGAGTGGGACGGGAAGGACGCCTACGGCCGCAGAGTGGAGGGCCAGATGCCGGCCCGCATGCGGGTGGGGTATACCTATCGTCTGCCCTACTTGTGCAGCAACCCGATCCTCTGCGCCCAGTCCGATTTCACCTACTGGGCCGAGCGGTCAGTGCTCCTCGGAGCCCGTGACATGAGGAGCCTGGCTCTGGGCGGATGGACTCTCTCGCCGCACCATGCTTACGACTCCCGAGGGCCCCGGCTTTACCAGGGTGACGGCCGCACCCGGTCGGTCCGGGCCGAGGGGGTATGGCACGATCGGATTGTGGTGGCTGGGAGTCAAACAGCCGATTCGAATGCACTCGGTGACGGCGGCCCGGCCGTCGAGGCCTATCTGTATAGACCTACGGACATTGCATTCTCGCCCGATGGAGGGTTCTACATCGCGGACAGTGAAGGCCTGATCCGTAAGGTCGATCTTTCGGGCATTATCACCACTGTGGCCGGCAGTTTTGACATAGAAAAAGAACCGGAAGATGGCGGTTTGGCCACCGATGGCTGGCTTGATTTTCCCATGTCTGTGGCCGCTGCGGCAGACGGGAGCTTTTTCTTCCCGGAGTTCGACGATGCCCGGGTGTGCAAGGTGGGCCCTGACGGCATCATCACTACGGTGGCGGGCACCGGCGGGCGGTGCGTCCAGCCTGGCACGGGGGACGGCGGGCCAGCCTTCGAGGCGCAACTCTGCGACCCCGTCAGCCTCGCCCTCGGCCCCGACGGCACCCTCTACATCGGCGATTTCGACAACTGCGCGGTGCGTAAGGTGGACCCCCGGGGCATCATCACCACCGCGGCAGGCAGCACCTGCGGGTACTCCGGCGACGGCGGCCCCGCCAACGAGGCCCGGATGCGGGGTCCGGTCGATCTGGCCCTCGGCCCCGACGGCACCCTCTACATCGCCGATACCTTCAACCACCGGGTCCGGGCGGTGAGCCCCCAGGGTATCATCACCACCGTGGCCGGAAACGGACAGCGGTGCTACCCGAACGGACTGGTCGGCGACGGGGGCCCGGCCACCAGCGCGTGCGTGAGTTTTCCGAATGGCCTCGCTGTGGCCAGGGACGGCTCGCTGTTTATCGCCTGCGGGTCGGAGAGTCTGCCCGACGGCCGCTACGGTGTGATCCGCAGGGTGTCACCCCAGGGTGTCATCACCACGGTACCTATCAAGTTCGCGGTTGGGGACAGTGGATGGAATAACGAATATCCCAGAGGCCTGGCTGTCGGCCCGGATGGCGCGCTCTATGCGACGCTAGGGGGAGCGTTAACCCCTGAGCGCCGATTCGTTTACCGTATCGGTCCTGCCCTTCCCGGCCACACCTGGGAAACCGCCCTGCTGGCATCGGACGAAAGGGAGGAGGTCTATCGATTCGAAGGAGACCGGCACACAGCCACATTATCGGCCCGCACAGGAGCGACGATCTATAAGTTTGACTACGATGGCAGGGGGCTTCTCAGCACCGTGATCGATTTTTCGGGGAATGTCACCACCGTGGAGCGCGATGCAGCGGGCCGGCCCACGGCGATCGTCGCGCCGGGCGGCGGGCGCACAGCGCTCACAACGAGTGCCGACGGATTCCTCACCTCCATCACCGATCCCGCGGGGAACCGATGGTCCTTCACCTACACGGCCGACGGTCTGATGACCAAGACCGAGGATCCCAACGGCCATGTATCCGAATACGGCTACGACGGCCAAGGTCTCCTGGCATCGACCAAGGACGGGGCAGGCGGGGGATGGGCTCTGGCCAAGGAGGAAATAGCCAGCGGCCGAAAGGTGACGGTGAGAAGCGCGCAGGGAGTCCAGACGGAGTATGCAACCCAGTGGTTCAGCAATTATATCTATCAGGCGAATATCGGATGCTGCGGCACGACTTGGAGCGACACCCGGGACACGGGAGTGCTGACGTACGGCTCAGGGGACGGGTCCAGCTTGAGCGTGGTCATGGAACCGGACCCCCGGTTCGGGAGGCAGTCGCCCTATGTGAAGACGCTTCGAATGCAAACCCCCGGCGGCCGGTCTTTTGCGATGAGCCGCTCCGTGGAAGTGGGCTTCGACAATCCCATGGACCCCTTTTCCGTAAACCAATACGAGGAATGGGTGCACGTGGGAGAGGGCGTCTCTGCAGTAGCCTACAGGAAAGAATACATCCCGGATCTCCGGCAGGAGATGATGACCACGCCGGTGGGCCGCACGCGGACCACAACCTATGATGACGCGGGTCGGGTGGTGGGAAGGCAGCGAAGCGGATTGGCGCCCACCAACCTTGTCTATGACGCTCAGGGGCGGATTGCGAGCGTCACGCAGGGAGAGGGGGCGGAGCAGAGAATTTACGGGTTTGGGTACAACGCCGACGGCAGCCTGGCGAATATCACCGATCCCCTGGGCCGCGATCTCGTGTTTTCAAGGGATGCCGCGGGTCGCATCATGGGCATGACTCTCCCCGGCGGGCATCAAGTGGGTTTTTCCCTGGATGCCGGGGGGAATCTGACCGGTCTTACCACACCTGGCGGCAGTACTCATTCTTTTGCCTGGTCGCCGGTAAACCGGCTAATCTCCTACAGCCCCCCCTTCGGCCTGCCCAATGTCTATGCCTACGACCTTGACCGCCGGCCCATTCGTGAGATCCGACCCGACGGGGTGACGGTGGACATGACCTATGACAGCGGCGGTCGCCCGGCCTCCCTTTCATGGCCAGGCGGCACTCAGACCTACGCCTTCTATCCAACCAACCGGAACCTGCAATCCATTACAGCGGCCGACGGCGGCCAGGTCACCTTCGGCTTTGACGGACCCCTTGCCACTTTCCTGGAATGGGCCGGGACCGTGTCCGGCCGGGTCGACTTCGACTACAACAACCGCTTTCAGTTAACCGCGGTAGCCGTCAACGGGAGCGCCATTCCCATTACCCGGGACAGGGACGGCCTGGTCACCGGAGCCGGCGCTTTGACCTTGACAAGGGATTCCTCGCACGGCCTGGTTACGGGCGCAAGCCTTGGGGGTATCACCGAGGCACGAGGCTACAATGCTTTCGGAGAGGTTGCGGGTTACACGGTAAGCCATGGTGTTACCGCGCTCTACCAGGCCGCGCTGACCCGCGACCTCCTCGGCCGCATAGTCCGGAAGGCTGAGACGGTGGAGGGGGTAACTTCCACCTATGACTACATCTATGACGTGGCCGGCAGGCTCGTCGAGGTGCGGCTCGACGGAATTGTGAGCGAGAGCTACGTATACGATCCCAACGGCAACCGGGTGAGCGCCACAAACAGCGCCGGCACCGGTGTCTCGGCTTCCTACGACGCCCAGGACAGTCTCCTTTTCCGTGGCGCATCGAGTTACGCGTACACGGCTGCAGGAGAGCTGGCAGGCAAGACGACTGGGGGGCAGACAACCACCTACACCTATGACGTCCTAGGCAATCTCCTGGAGGTCTATCTGCCGTCGGGAACCCGTGTGAGCTATGTTGTGGACGGCCTCGGGCGCCGGATCGGCAAAAGGGTGAGCGGGAGCCTTGTGAAAGGCCTTCTGTACCAGGACCGCCTCAGGCCGGCGGCGGAGCTGGACGGTGAGGGCAATGTGGTGAGCCGCTTTGTGTATGCCTCGAAGCGAAACGTCCCGGACTATATGGTTCGTGAAGGGGTCACCTACCGGATCGTGAGCGATCACCTTGGGAGCGTGCGTCTGGTGGTGAATGCGGCGGACGGGAGCGTGGCCCAGCGCATGGACTACGACGCTTTCGGCCGGGTGCTTTTGGACACCAACCCCGGGTTCCAGCCCTTCGGGTTTGCAGGGGGTCTGTATGACCCCGACACGGGACTCACACGTTTTGGAGCCAGGGACTATGATGCGGATGCGGGCCGATGGACGGCCAAAGACCCCATCGGCTTCAGGGGTGGAGACACGAACCTTTATGCCTACGTTTCCAACGATCCGGTGAACTGGAAAGACCCGAGCGGGAGGGTTGTGCCCATTGTGGCGGCTGTGATCGGCCTGGTCGCATCCTCCGACGCCGCGATGGCGATCTTAGTCTCTCCAGTGGTCGCTGCCGACGTTATAGACTTCATCGTGAATGCAGCGGCATCCTCGGGACTTGCGCCTTCATTAGATCCGGGGCCCGGGGCGACAACGATTGGAACCGGGATAGGGGCAGCGGCGGGCATGATTGTGGGGACGGCCGTTCGCGGTTTCCTGGACTGGGTCGATGAACCATCGGACTACACGGTCCAGGCAGGAGAGTTTGCAGACTGGGCGGAAGCATGGAATGACGACTACGAGCGACAGATCCGCGAACTTCAGCAACTCCTCCGCCCATGCCCGTGAGAGACGCAAGGCTGGGCAAACCGGCGGGTGTCCGCGGCATTGTTCGGTTCGTGCTTCCATAGCCTTCGATACCCGCCAGACTGCATGCGGGTGAACCTCAGGACAGGCATCAGCACGAACGCTCTGTTGAGGCTCGTCCGTTCGCACTGATGTATAGAAGTGCGAACGCTGACCACGCGACTTCTTGCTAACCTGTCAACTAAGGAGGATGCCATGCGGCAAATCCGATCCTTAGTGGTTGTTGCGCTCCTTGCCTTTGCTTGCGTTCCTTCTCCCTCCTATGGAATGGGCGATGTGGACGGCAACGGAAGGGTGGACCTGGGGGACTGCATCTGGACCTTGAAGGCTCTGAGCGGGATGGGGATGCCTTCAGCCACAGTCCAAGAGGGAAAAACCGCCGACAAAATAGGCTTGGAGCATACCATCTATATCCTGCAGGTGTTGGCCGGCCTCAGGTATCCGGCGAGCCACTCGGTTACCGGGTGCAAGGAGCCGGGAAATCCTGCTTTTGAAACAGACTCGGAGCAATTCGTCGCAGAGGTTGTGGGCTGTAAGCTCATTGTGCGGCACATCGATGCGGTCTACAACTGCTGCATCAAGGATATCCAGGTTTCTGTGACGGTTTCTGATCAGGTCATCGATCTCTATGAAACCGAAATCCTTTATGCGCCCTGTGATTGCCTTTGCCCTTATGACATCACCACGGAAATCCTTGATCTGCGGCCCGGCGTTTACACCGTGCAGGTGAGAAGCGAGCGGGGCCTGCTCGGAACGATCAAGGAGGTGCGAATTCCGGAGTGTCCCATGTGCCGCGACAACAGGGAGTGCGGCCCGGGGTTTTACTGCGCCAAGAAAGAGGGGGATTGCGACGGGCTCGGGCGGTGCAGCCCGATGCCCCAGGCCTGCATTACCCTGTGGGACCCTGTGTGCGGCTGCGACGGCCGCACCTACGGGAATGCCTGTGATGCAGCCGCAACCGGCACCGCCGTGGCGCACCGCGGCGAATGTGTGACAGGGGATGTCGGTCCCCACTGACAGGGATTGAGCATGGCTTATTGTCAGCCCTTATTAAAGCTTCTGAGCTCTGATCACCCTTGTCAAAGGGTAGAGACGAAGCTGCAAAGGGACATAGAAACATAGGGACAATTGCATAGAGCAGAATGGTTTTCCCGCTTTGTGCCTCTGCCCCTTTGTCACTCGCCTTCGCCAGGATGCCCCGTGTGGCAGCACGGGGAGCTTCACTTAACCTGTGGCGTTAGTTTTGGGAATTCAGAAAAAAGTGGAAAAAGTTTACACAGTTATTGCGCCCAGAAGCGGATCAGGATTACCCATCGGCATCTGATAACACTTTGAAAGCTGTGGCAGATTCAAAAAGCCGGTCTTAAAAGTGGAAGAATATTGTCGCACTCATGCTACTTCGTGGTACCGGGGGTGTGTAAGAAAATACACTCTAACTGCCTGATTTATATTAGATTTTACGAAAATATAACTTGACAAGCCGAATGTTTCCCCTCAACATGATCTAAAATGGTCTAAGCTCCCACTTCTGCAGCCCCTGTTTGTCGGTGTTTGCAAGCGGGCAGCATATGGTTTAGGTGCAGAAGCTTTTCCTTCTGACCCGGGAGCTGAAAAACAACCATCCGTCCTCAGCCGAATCCCAACTGCTCTTTAAGGAGTCGAAGCACCAAGGAGGTCTGCCATGAGTCTTAGCAGAAAGGTGAAGAGATCGAACAAGAAGGAGGCCGGCGCCAAGACAAGAAAACGGCGCAAGGCGCTCCTGGAACCTCTCGAGCCAAGGGTTCTTCTTTCTGCGGAGCTGGATACCACGGGCGTGGCCGCAGCCATTACAGGCGGCGTCAATCAGCTCGTGGAGCGCGTGGAATCTTTTGTCGCGAGCGACAGCCTGCTCGGCACGCAGCTTCCCCTCCTGGTGAGGCCCGAAGGCACGGGCCTGGACACCAACACCGTGGCGGCGACGGTGCGCGATCTCCTGAGTGTGAACGTGCAGCAGGACGAAAACCCGGCTGTGGAAGGTCCTGTGGAAACGGCCCTGAACCTCCTGGATGCCGACGCGGACGGCAAGGTCGTGTTCGACGAGGTCCTGGACGGCAAGTTCCTCAACAGGATTTCGGAGTATCTTACCGATCTCGCCGGAAAGAACAGGGCCACTTTTGTCGCGTTCCTCGAAGGGCTCGACACCACGGCAGGGCCCCTCAGCTTCAGGGTGGACAATGTCCTTGACCAGAGCAACGCCAACCAGGTCGCTTTCCAGGTGGACCTGATCCTGGGTTTTACGGCGACCCTGCCCATTGACCTCGGCACAGGCGCCGATGACCTGGGGATCAGTTTTCCGAGCACCAATCTTTCCGTGGCTGCCGAGGTGAAGCTCGATAACCTCGTGTTCGGGGTCCTTTCTTCAGGTGAGGCGGCGACACCGCAGGATTTTTTTGTGGGATTGGACAAACTGTCAGCCGGGCTCGACGCGAGTCTCGATCCCCTCCATGCGAGCCTGAACATCGGTTTCCTGGGCGCCCAGGTCAATGCCGGCCGGATTGCCGTTGAAGCAGGGGTGGAGGCCGCTCTCTCAGACCCCACCTCTCCTGCAAGCATCGGGTTCACCGCTCCGGTGACCGCTCCGAGCGGGGAAATCACGGGTGCGGCGGTCTCTGATTTCAACCTGGAGCAGGAGGTTTCCTTTTTCCTGAGGATCGCTTCAGGGGATGCGAAGGAAGTGAGGATCGCCGCCGGGGACTACGGAAACCTCGCCGGATTGGTGACAGCCCTCAACACCGCGCTCGGCACTGCAGGATTCGGAGGAACCATCACGGCGGCGGAGTCGGCAGGCAGCATCAGGCTGAGCACCGTGCCCTCGGGCCAATCCCTCACCCTGGACTCCAAGATCTCCTATTCGGACCTGGCCAGTTCCTCCATAGGCCTGGCTGCGCTCCTTCCCTCCTCGGTCAAGCCCACGTCCGCGATTGACGTGAATCTGCCCATCCAGGTACAGGGCGGACTGGGCTTCAACCCCAGCTTCAACATCACCTATCAGACGAGCGATCCCTTCGGCGCCGGAGCGCCGGGCGCAGACCCGGACGGCAATGTGCGTTTCAACCTGGGGCTCAATCTCCCGAGCACGCCGGACTGGGACGAGGTGCTCAACTTCAACGAGCTGAGCGCTTCAGGCTTTATCAGCATGCTCGGCCAGATCCGCGACTGGATGGACGGCTTGCGCCAGAGCGAACTCTTCAGCCTGGCCAAGATTCCCTTTGCGAGCGCGACCCTCGGGAACATCCTCAATTTTGCGGATATGATCTCCGACACCCTGCTCCTGGACGACCTGGACGACACCAATCCGGCCAATGACATCCCCAAGCTGCTCAACACCTCAAATGCCCCCAATTTCTCCAATGCCCAGGAACTGGCCGTCCGGCTGGCCGACGCTCTGGGGCTGAGCCTCCCTTCCATCGGGGCCCTCTATGACCCGGCTGCGGATGTGCTCTCCTACAACATCGATCTTTCCCACACCTTTGCCGATATCGAGTTCCCCATTGACTTCAGCCTGGACCTGGCGCCCCTGTTGAATCTCAGCACTTCCAGCAAGATCGAACTCCATGCCAATGCAGGCCTCACCCTCAAGATCGGCGTATACCTGGGCGATGCGCCCACGGAAACCCTCATCACCGGAGACACCCCCCTTGCGGATCTCAAGGACGGCGCCACCCTGATCAAGCAGGAACTCGCGCTCACCGCTCCCAACGACGCCAGGACCATTTACGGCCGTTTGAGCGGCGATGCCACCTTCAAGATCCAGATCAACTCCGACCCCGAGATCACGGTCAAGGTCTTGAAGACCAGCACGGACGCCAATCTTACGGTGGATGACCTGGTGGCGGATGTGAACTCCGCTCTGGCAACCGCCTCCCTGGGTTCCCAGCTCCAGGCATCCAAGGAGGGCAACCGGATCAAGCTCATCGCCGTGAACCCGAGTGTCACCTCCTTCAAGCTCACGGCTGCGGCGAGCGACCCGGCGGTCAAGGATCTGGGTTTTCAGGCGACCCAGAACAGCCAGGACATGAGCGGCACGCAAAGCCTCAAGGCAGCCAAGGACGTTCCGGTTCTCGTGGGCCAGTTGACCTCTGATGCGAGCTTCACCCTTGTGATCAACGGGGATGCGCCGGGCGCCAAGACCGTGACCATCAAGAAAAACGACTCCCTGGCGTGCAGGACCATTCTGGACCTCGTGAGGCTTGTGGACGACGGCCTCAAGGCCCAGGGCCTGGGGACCAGGTTCAAGGCAAGCTCTGTGGGAAACCGGCTGATTCTGACGGCTACAGACGGGACCATCACCAGCTTCACGGTCAATGCCTCGGGCACGGCCGTGTCCGAGATGGGACTTTCCGCGTCCCAGGACGCAAACCGGGATGACCTCCGCATCACGCGAAGGGACGGGGTGGCTTTTAACGTGGCCCTGGACGGGGTGACCACGGTCCAGGGGATCCTGGAGGCCATCAACAACGCTCCGGGCAACACAGGCTCGAGCAAGGTGACGGCCGCTATCAGCGCCGACGGCACCAAGATCGAGCTCACGGATGCAACCGCCGGCTCCACCCTTTTCAAGATCGAGGCGGTCAACGGATCCACGGCTGCGCTCAAGCTGGGGCTTCAGAGGGGCGACACCACCCGGCCCGACGAGACTCCGGACGGCAAGATCGAAAGCTCGGCCCTCGGCGGCGTGGGCCTTTTGGAGCGCTTCTTTGTCGAGAATGCGGTGGCCCGTGCTCACTTTGATGCGTCCACGCCCGGAGGCGTCAATGCCTCGGCCCAGTTTGGTTTTGTGGGCATCAATCTCACCGGCAACGGCAATCTCCAGGCAGACCTCGAGGCCGGCATCAAGGGCGCGGACGGTGTTCTGGGCCATCGCATCAATCTCCAGCAGCTCATCGACGGGCTCTCGGACGTGAGCACCATCCTCCAGATTCCCACGCTCACCAACGACACCGGCGCCATCACCCTGGCCGTAAGCCTCAACCCTTCGTTCTCGGCCATCGGCCTCGGCATCTCGCCCTCGGTCACCATCACCATCCATGACCTGGGAGACCCCTTTGCGGGCGTGGCCCCCGATATCGACATCAGCACCTCGGGTTTTGAGGACCTGGACTTCTTTGACCAGATCGACTTTGCAGACATCCTGGCAGGGCTCCTGAGCCTGGTGGATTTCCTGGGCGAGTTTGAATCCTTCGGTTTCCTGGACCAACCCCTGCCCCTGGTGAACGTGAGCCTCAATGACCTTTTGAGTTATGGGGATCGTCTCAAGGCCGCGGTGCAGGAGGCCCAGCAGAACCCGGCCGGCACCATCCAGGTGCTCGAGACAAAGCTCAAGGAAGCTTTCGGCATTCCCCAGGCAAGCGACCTCCTGGATCTCGACCTCGTGAAGGACGGGGCCGCGAACATCCTGCGCTTCGACATTGCCTTTAACCCCGCTTTTTCAAAGGCCCTTCCCATCAGCCTGGACCTGCCCCTTCCGGATGTGCTGAACCTTTCAGGGAGCGCAGGGCTCAAGGCGGAGGGAGACCTGGACCTCACCCTGGCCTTCGGCATCGACCTCTCGAACCCGCTCGATGTCTGGATCTTCGGCAACACGGGCATCGAGGGACAGATCACGGCGGCGGCACAGGACATCTCATTCACCGCGGCCCTGGGCGGCCTGGGCGCGCGCATCGTGGGAGGGGATGCGGAGATCACCGCCACGTTTGATCTGGGTCTTGACCCGGCAGCTCTCACGGGCACGGCCGGCAACAAGCGCATCCTGCTCACGGACCTGCTCGGGGACCTGGGCACGGCCGTGGATGCCGGCGTGAACGGCACGGTCACAGGGAGGCTTCCCATTTACTTTCCCACGGAGTCGGTTTACAGGGGCGACATCAGGATCGGAGGCGCTCTTTCCGCAAGCCTGGACGGCGGCCTGGAAGTGAACGGCACCCTTTCGGGCGGAGAGTTCATCGAGGTGCCGCCCGATCTCTTCTCCATTGATTTCGGCAGCTTCAGCCCCCTGGACAACCTTCTTCTCATCATCGACGGCGTGGACGGGTTCCTGGCCCTGCTCCAGGACACCCTGGACGGCGAAGTGGGAGGCTTCAAGCTCCCCCTGATCGGCGACAAGCTTGCGAGCGCCGCAACCTTTATTGAAGACTTTCGAAAGGATTTCATCGACGGGCTGAGAGATGCGTTGGAAACCGCGGCCGACCCGGACCAAAACTACATCTCC
>Ga0101944_10005452_pt1 | contig 14458 bp, 9 predicted proteins | sample DewCreD2012metaG_FD_75245 | JGI IMG/M metagenome (GOLD analysis project Ga0101944, IMG submission 75245) | Hot spring sediment bacterial and archeal communities from British Columbia, Canada, to study Microbial Dark Matter (Phase II) - Dewar... ... | reverse complement strand
GCTCCAAATCCGCACCTTCTTGATCATCTCCGGGAAGTAGCCGGAACTACAACACGCCTCCCCCCCGATTCGAGGATAAGACGTTGGCGTGTAGTCTTCCGAAGGCCCGAAGGCTTCCAACACGCCGTTTACGTACAAGTAGCCATTTGTGCCGTCCCCCGTGCCCAGCACGTGATACCAGACATTGGTCGCCACCGCGTTCGTGGAGCCGTAGGCCGCCCAGCAGGCGCCGGGGCGGACGGGCACGGCGAACTTCCCTCCGTTGATAATGACACCCCAATCGCGGCAATCGTTGGCGCCCCCCACGATGGTACGCCGGCCCGTGGGAATGGAATGGAGTTTGACCCAGGCTTCCACCGCCCACCGGTTGCCCGGCGTCCACGAGCCGAGGTCCACGTAATCGTCCACGCCGTCGAAGAGTAGTTGGTAGTCAAAGTAGCTGACCGTCCACCCGCTGCCGCCGGCGGGGCCGCTCAGTTGAACGGCGCTGTTCGTGTTGCCGTCGTTGGCAAGCGTCACGGCGTACCGCGCCGGCTCATTGGTCCACACGTCCAGCCAGAGCGTCTGGCCCGTGCCTGTGGTGTTGTAGAGGTTGTCGCCGACCGGGCTGGGGTCGAACGTCCGCCGCGCCATCAGGTCGGGCTGCACCCCGGGCGCGGCCACCGCCACCGCCTGCACGGCGTCGCGGACAATGTTGGCCGTGTAATCGTCGTAAGCCGACACGGTGACGGACTTGTAAGTGCCGGGTGTCACCACGCCGGCCATGGCCACTTCCACGTTGAGAACCAGCGTGCCCGCGGGGGGAAGATTCGAGGTGGTGAACCCGGCGCTGCCGACGATGGCCGATGTGATGTTGCTGCTGCCCAGCCGGTAAGTCACGGCCCAGCCGGAGGCCACGGTCTCCGTGGCGCGCAAGATGACCGGCTTGGTCCATGTGCCGTCGTTCTGCACCTTCACGTTGAAAATGGCCGTGCCCAGCGCCGTCACCACCTGGGTCTTAACCTGGCTGCCCGTGGGCGTGAATTGATAAACCCCATCGGCCGCGTAGGCCGCGTCCGATTCCGGGGCGCTCTTGATCAACAGATCCGGCATCGCCGCGGGCGCAGTGGCAATGCCCCATCGGCCGCGCAGGTAACTTTCCACAGCCGCGCGGTCGGCGGCCGACAGCGCCCTCTTGTAGGCGATGATCTCGGCGATGTCGCCGTTGAACGTGTTGCCCCAAACATCCGTGCCGACGTGGAGGTCGGCCGTCTGGCTGCTGTCGCCATCGGCGCGGAAGGATGTGGTCCGCGGATCAATCAGCCCCACGCCGTCGGCTCGAATGTCCGCATTGGTGCCGTCGCGCACCAAGGCCAGCACATGCCATGCGTCATCCCAGCCCGGAGGTTGCAGACAGCTCACGCCCCCGCCGGCCGCGGGTTGCCCGACATAAAAGACGATCGTGTCGTCGTAAGTCGCGTGAACCATCCACCGGTGGTCGCTGCCGGTGCGCCAACTGATGGTGGTCGTGCGCGGGTCGCTGGCCAGTTGTTTTTGGACGATGAACACCGTGGCGGTGGTATTCGAGAACAGGTTGCTGCCCGGCACACCCGCCCGCGACAGCCAATCGTCCCGGAATTGGATCACCGGCAGGCCGTTGAGCGCACTGTTGGTCCACAAGGGACGCCGGTTGGCGTCGGCCTGGGCCAGGTGGTTGCTCAAGGGCGATTGATCCTCCCAGGCGCTGACCCAGCCGTTGGTGTCCTTGACGACACCAACGTCGGCCTTGAGCCAGAGGGTCAGGTCCTCGGTGGGAATCTGAGCCAGGCTGTTGCAAGCGAGAACGAGCGCTGCTGCCGCCGCCGCTCGGCCGGAGAGTGAATGCCAGTGGGTTGTTTCATGGGGGTTTCTCAATTGACAGTGGCTTTATACCACACCCGCTGTCCCCAATCAACACTTCCAAGGACAATGCGGCGTCGTGCGCTGCATCCGGACGGGACCGGCGGCCGTGGCACGGACTTTGGGCGTCGGGCAGAGTCGGCAGCTCTCCGGTTGCCGGCGCAAACCAGCGAGGCGCCAACCCGACTGCCCGGGTGCGGCGTCCTCGCGGGTGCCACTGACCGCGCTCGTCGTGGTCGCCACCATTTTTTCTCGTGGAGCCTACCGCCTTGGCCCATCATGCCGGCGTCCGGCGACGAGAGGTTTCGTCCCACGCATGAAAGCCAAGATCATTATTACTCCGAAGAAGGCGGTCGTGGACCCGCAGGGCAAGACCGTTCAGAATGCCCTGGCGCACCTGGGTTACACCGGGGTGACGGGCGTCCATGTGGGCAAGTACATCGAGGTGGACCTGGCCGAGGCGACCGACCGCGCCGCGGCGCAACGCGCGCTGGACGACGCCTGCCGCAAGTTCCTCAGCAACCCGATCATCGAGGACTACAAGCTGGAGATCGAATGAGCGCGTTCCCGGCAACGCCGCCCGGCCTCAGGCAGGCCCAACGGGCGCGCCCGACCGGTGGGATCGCCAACCAGGCAACCAGTCCATGAACTTCGCCATCCTTCAATTCCCTGCTTCCAACTGTGACCAGGACGCCGTCCACGCCGTGCGCCTGCTGGGCCATTCGGCGCGGTACGTCTGGCACAAAGAGACGTCTCTGGGCGACGCCGATGCGGTGATCGTGCCCGGCGGGTTCAGCTACGGGGATTATTTGCGGTGTGGAGCGATTGCGCGGTTCAGCCCGGTGATGCAGGCGGTCAAACAATTTGCCCAGGAGGGCGGGTTGGTACTGGGCATCTGCAACGGTTTCCAGGTCCTGACCGAGGCCGGACTGCTGCCGGGCGCGCTGGTGCGCAACCGGTCGCTCCAGTTCCGCTGCGAGCACGTCTTTCTGAAAACCGTCACCTCCGACTCGCCATTCACCAACCGCATTCCGCCCGACCGATTGCTGCGCATCCCGGTCGCGCACGGTGAGGGCTGTTACTTTGCCGACGAGGCCACTCTGAGGTCATTGCAGGCGCAGAACCAAATCCTGTGGCAGTACTGCAACGCCCGGGGCGAGTGCACCGAGGCGGCCAATCCGAACGGCTCGCTGCTGAACATCGCCGGCATCTGCAATGCCCGCCACAACGTGGCGGCGCTCATGCCGCATCCGGAACGCGCCTGCGAGCCGATGCTCGGCAGCACCGACGGCCGCCTGATCCTGGAGAGCATGTTGGCCGCGCTGGCGGGCGCCCGGGCCTGAAGCGCCGCGACACGGCTTGCCCGGTCGGCGGCCGGCCTTGCCACGACATCCCGCGCGGCGGGCGGCTCAGGCCTCGTTGACCATTTCCAGGCCGGCGAACCGGCAGAATCGCTTCAGGTCGGCGGTTACGTCTCCGTAGCAGGTGACCCGGTGCAAACCGTGAGCCCAGTTCTGCCAGAGTTTCTCGATGTCCCCGTCCACCCGCACTGTCATCTTGGTCCGGCAGCCGCGGTCCACGTCAGGTGACTCGATAATTGTGCCGGTGAAATAGAGCAGTTTCTCCGTGCCCACCAGCCAGGCCTGGGTGACCCGTTGGCCGACGCGCATTTTGACCTGCGGCACGCAGCCTTCCTGGCGCTCCATAATGGTCCGCAGCTTGTAGGGCTGCGCCGGCCCGCGCGGCCCGTCCATGCGCCGCGACCCGAGGCAATGCGCCAGGATGATCGCGCGCTTCGAAACGTCCAGGGTCGGGTCGCTGATGAACCCCGGCCGGCCGCTCAAGCCTTGCAGCAACAGGAACGTCATCGCTGCGGTCAAATCGGATTCGCAGATGCCGGCCAGGCCCATGTCGTTCAGGCGCACAAAGCCCACGCACGGGAACGCGGGCAGCTTGCGGTACATCGTGCCGTAACAATCCACCGTCAGGCACGTGGCCTCGTCCTCGGCCAGCAACCGCTCGAACGCCAGCGCCAGCCGGCAGGAGTTCACAATCTCCTCTCGCGGCGGCTCGACCACTTTCGTCGCGCCGCGAATCCACCGGCGCGCCTCCGCCTCGGCGTCCGGCAGCGGCACGGCCTCGTAGGCCGCCAGCACCCGCGGCTGAGCCAACACCCGAATCTCTGTGCCGAACCTGGATGCCACGGCTTGCGTGTAGTCCGCCGGAAGCGGTCGGGTGGTGACATCCAGAACCCTGGCCTCGCGCAGGTGATGCAGCGCGCGGAACGGCCGCACCGCGGCCGCCAGTTCCCCCAGGTCGCTGGTCAACATGCACTCGAGCTTCGCGCCCAGCGGTTCTTTGCGCAGCGCGCCGAAGCCCGACCATTCGTGGCCCGAGTAGGGAGCGGCAAACAGCACGGTTGGCCGCCCGGCAGCCAGGACTTCCCGCAACACAGCTCCGATGCCCATCGAGAGGTGGATCACCAACACCCCGTCGGCTTCGCGCAAGGCGTCCTGAACGGCTGCCACGTCCTCCCGCTTGCTGAGCAGTCGGTTGCCCGTGAAATCCACGTCGGCAAAGGCCTCCGGCATCCGCTCGAAGGCCGCGTCGTACCGCCGCTGCTCGGCTGCGATGTCCAGTTTGGGGGTCGGCCAGTGCCCACCCGGAACGCCGAGGTAGAGCCTGGCCACCTTGACCCGCGAGCGCCGGCAACCCGGACTGACGAGTTTCGTAACAGCCGACGTGCCGGCCGGCTGCGCGCCCGCGCGGCCCGCGCGCAAACACAGGGCACAACCGCCGGCCAGCGCCAGCGCGCATCGCACAAAGGCCCGTCGGTCCATGCCGCCCTGGCTGCGCGGGCCGTTGGGTGTCATCGCAAGACCCGGACTTGGATTTGTTGGGAAGGGAAGCTGGTTCGTTTTCATGCCCGGATTGAAGGCCGGCCCGGACCGGTTGACAAGCCCACAGTCGCCGCGTCAGCGTTGCTGGGCAACCCGGGACGATACCGCCCAGCATTGTGGCGCGAGCTTCCAGTTTCGGCCGCCGAGGCACCTGACCCGGCCGCCGCCCGGGCCAGAGCCGCGTTTCGCCACAACCGCAACGACGCTACCAGCCGGTTAGACCGCGGCTGCAGGTGTCGAGCCAGCGCGGCCCGCATTCCGGCAACCAGGCCGTCGAGCTAGATCAAATCCGCGTTCCCTGCGGGTGGGGGCGGTACCTTCGGTGCCGGCCCGAGCGCGTAGCCGCCTTTCTTGATTTCCTCCGGGGTCAAATCCAGCTCGGAGTCCTTCAGCGCCCATTCGTAGCGCACGGGCTGGCCGGAATAGGCACTCATGCGTCCGATGATTGCGGTCAGTGTGGCCTCGGCCACCGCGCGTCCCTCGTTCAGCGGCTTGCCGTCGCGGATGCTTTGAATCAGGTCGGCGTGTTCCTGCTCGTAAGGATTGGGGTTCGGCCCGTCGAAGTTGAACGGGTTGGCGCCTTCGATCCGCCCCGCGGCGGCCTTGCCTTTGGTCCCCACCAAGCCCTCGGCCACCAGAGGTTTCGTGCCGTCAATCTGCCGGCAGGTGCTGACCACGATGGCGCCGTTGGGGTAGCGGTAGCGCACGCCGAAGTGGTCGTAAATGTTGCCGAACTGCGGCTCGGTGCGCCACTGCCGGCCGCCCACCCCCAGCGCTTCCACCGGCGGCCCGCCCAGCGCCCAGTTGATGACGTCCAGGTTGTGGACGTGCTGCTCGACGATGTGGTCGCCGGACAGCCACGAGTAGAAATACCAGTTGCGCAGCATGGTCTCCATGCCGCTCCACTCGGGCCTCGGCTCGTGGTAGAAGCCGTAGTGCCGCACGCACCCGCCGTTCCAGTAAGCCTCACCCGCCAGCACCTCGCCAATGGCGCCGTCCCGAATCCGTTTCATCGTTTCCACATACCGCGCCTCGTGCCGGCGCTGCGTGCCGGCCACGATGGCCAGTCGCTTCTGCTGGGCCAGATCCGACGCTGCCAGGACCGCCCGGATGCCGACCGGGTCCACGGCCACGGGTTTCTCCATGAACACATGCTTGCCGGCCTCGATGGCGGCCTTGAGGTGTTGCGGGCGGAAATGGGGCGGCCCGGCCAGAATCACCAGGTCCACGCCCGCAGCGAGCACCTTGCGGTAAGCGTCGAAGCCGGTGAAACAGGTCTCCGGCGTGGCCTTGACATGATCGGCATGCTTCCACTCGCGCGAGCAACTCCACTCCTTGCCGGCGTTGTTGTCCTTGAGCCGCTTGAGCGCGGCTTCGACGCGGTCGGCAAAAACGTCGCCCAACGCGACGATTTCCACCCCCGGCGTCGAGAGCACGCAATTCATCGCTGCGCCGACGCCCCGCGCGCCGCAACCGATCAAGCCCACGCGGATGGTATCCGAGCCGGCGGCGAAAACGCCCCGGACTTCGGCCCCCAGCGTGCCCAGCGTGGTGACCGCCATCGAGGTCTTGAGAAAGTGCCGACGGGTGACAGGCGAAACTGGGTTGCTTGCATTCATATGACGTTGGCGGGTGAGCCTCGTGCAGCCGCAACCGGGTGTCAAGTGTCGGTGCAAGGGCGCTTTGCGTGGTTGCATGGGCATTGGTCCCGCGCGAGTGGGGCGGGCGTTTCCCGTGCGCGGGCCGATCTGCCGCCTCACGGGGGCAACTGCCCACTGTCGGCGCTACGTGCTCACCATGACGCAGGCGGGCCAAGCCCGGCTCACGACCGGACGCCGCTGGCAGGTTGCGCGGCCCTGCCGCCTGTTCGATACTTGCGCCATGTGGATGCCCCGTTGCTTTGGTGCGGTGAGCTTGGGCGCGGTGGCAGCGTGGACCGGGGTTCCGCTGTTTCAGGCCGCCCAGGCCCAACCTGCGCCGCCAATCCCGTTTGTCTTGCCCTGGAATGACGCCGCGCCAGGGGTCACGGATTTCTCCGCGTTCAATGCGCCCATTACCGGCGACGCGCGGGTCGGCGTCAGCTCCAACGGGCAGTTTGTCGTGCAAGGCCGGCGCATCCGGTTCTTGGGCGTGAACTTCGCCAGCGACTCGCCGTTCATGCCCACCAACAAGGCCGACGCCGTGGCGGCGCGCCTGGCCAAATTCGGCGTCAACAACGTCCGCTTTCACCACATGGACGCCCCCTGGGCCTACAACGGCGGCCTGCTCAGCTACACCTCGACCCGGAGCACCAACGTCAATGCCACCCAGCTCGAGCGGCTGCACTTCCTGATCGCCCGCCTCAAGGCCCACGGCATTTACGCTGACATCAACCTGCTGGTCGGGCGCGAATACCGCTCGCAGGACGGCCTCGGGTCAGCGGTGACCGGCATGGATTGGAAGGACCAGCACATCTTGGGTTACTTCAACGACACCGCGCTGGCGTTGCACAAGGACTACGCCACCAAACTGCTCACCCCCACCAACCGCTTCACCGGCCTGTCCCTGGCCCAAGACCCCGCCGTCGCCTTTGTCGAGATCATCAACGAAAACGGCCTTATTCAAAAGTGGCTCGACGGCGGCCTGGACCGGTTGCCCTCGGCCTACGCGCCCCAGCTCCAGGCGCGTTGGAACGATTGGCTGGCGGCGCGCTACGGTAACGACGCCGCCCTGCTTGCGGCGTGGAACGTCATCAACGTGCCGCTCGGCCCAAACGTCGTCGCCAATGGTAATTTCAGCAACGGCCTCACCGGCTGGACCGCCGAGCAGCACGACACCGCCCGCGCCAGTTTCACGCGCACCTTCGACTTCACCGGCGGCCAGCCTTCGGCCCGCATCGTCGTGACGAATGTCGGGTCGGCCTCCTGGCACATCCAGCTCAACTACCCCGGGTTGCGCGTCACCAACGGCCAGCCCTACACGGTCTCCTTCTGGGCCAAGGCGTCCCCGGCAACCAACTTCGACGTGGCAGTGATGCAGGCCCACCCCGACTGGCTGGCTTCAGGCTTTGGGCAGAGCTTCAATCTGACGACCAACTGGCAGCAATTCACCAACACTTTCCAAGCGAACATGACCGACAGCAACGTGCGGGTGAACTTCGGCGGCATGGGCCAGAAGCTCGGCACGTTCTGGGTCGCCGACGTGCGTTTTCAGGCCGGCGGCCAGATCGGCACGTTGCCCCCCGGCGCTTCGCTGGCCACGCGCACCATTCCCAACGTGCGCTACGCGGGCGACGGCTTCCGCGGCACCACCGAAGCGCGCAAGGACTGGCTGCGCTTTCTCCGCGACCTGGAGCACCGTTACTACGATATCATGGTCGCCCACGTGCGCACCAATTGCGGCTACCCTGGCCTGATCTTCGGCACCATCATGATGAACAGCCCTGCGACGGTGCAGCGCCGATTGGATGTGATTGACGGCCACGCCTATTGGCAGCATCCGCAGTTCCCCAACCGACCCTGGGACCCCGTGGACTGGACGGTTGCCAATGTCTCCATGGTCAACACGCTTGGCGACGACAACACCCTGGCCGCCCTGGCCCGCCAGCGCATCAAGGGCAAGCCCTTCACCGTCACCGAATACAACCACCCGCAACCCATGTACTACGGCGCGGAAGGTCCCCTGCTGCTGGCCGCCTACGGCGCGTTCCAGGATTGGGACGGTATCTGGATGTTCGATTACGGCCACGGCCAGGATGGCACCGCGACGATGGGTTATGCGCGGGGATTCTTCGACACCGCCCAGCACTCCGGCAAAATGGCGAACCTGCTCCTGGCCGCCAACTTGTTCCGCCGGGGCGACGTGCAACCCGCCGAGACCGAAATCACCATGGCCCTGTGGCCCGAGCGCGAGATTGACCTGCTGGCCAACACCTGGGCCTGGAACGTGTTCAGCGCCCGGCAAATGGGGCTGTCCGCCAAGCACGCCTTCCTCCACCGCCTCAGCACGGATGTGGGCGAAGCGCCCGTCGGCCTGACCAACGCGCCCGCCGCCCCGTCCGGCAACGTCCTCATCAGCGACACCGGCCAGTTGCGGTGGGACCTGGCTACCGCCGGCAGGGGCGTCGTGACTGTCAACACACCGCGATCCAAGGCCGTCGTGGGATTCGCCACCAACCGCGTCTTCCAGTTGGGCGATCTGACCCTCGCCGCTGCCACCAACCGACTGGGCTGGTGCAGCTTCGGCGCGACGCTCACCCGGGGCGACACCTTCACCAACGACTGCACCGCCCTCATCGTGGCCAGCGGTTGGTGGGAAAACACCGGCCAGGTTTGGAAGGACGCCACCAAAAACTCCGTCGGCAACCAGTGGGGCGGCCCGCCCATGCTGATGGAAGTCATCCCCTTCACCCTCACCCTGCCGATTGCCACCAATCGCGTCAGCGTCTGGCGGCTCGATCCGACCGGCCAGCGCGCGGGCATCGTCCAAGTGACCGGCAGCGCCACCAACTCTGTCATCACGGTCACCCCCGACGCCGCCACGATCTGGTACGAGCTTGAAGTCGCGCCCCATCTGACCGGATACGGCCTCTGGCGCGCGACGAATTTCACCGCGATCGAGCTGACCAACCCACTCATCAGCGGCGACGCCGCCACGCCCGCCAACGACGGCCTGCCCAACCTGCTCAAGTATTACCTCGGCCTGCCCGCCAAGACGCCGGCCCCGGCCAACCGCCGCCCGCGGGGCCATTTGCTGACCGTGACGAACGAGGTGTTTCTGGCGGTCAGCGTGGACCGCGACCCGGCGGTGGCAGACGCCGCCTGTGAGCCGGAAGTCTCCGGCGACCTGGTCCAGTGGTTCAGCGGGCCGGGCCACATGCTGCTGGCGACAACTGAACGGGTCGGCGCGCTGGAGCGCGTCACCTGGCGAGACCTGACGCCGGTCAGCGCTGCCCGCGCGCGTTACCTGCGGCTGCGCTGCTGGCGGGTTGGCCCGTGAGCGGCGGCGCGGCAGCCCCGGGGACGCGGCGCTTCAAAGCAGGCTGCCCTGCGCGCCACGGGTGCGGTTCAGGCCAAGCTTCCGGTAGCTCAACTCGGTGCAAACCCGCCCCTGGGGCGTGCGCTGCAGGTAGCCCTCCATGATCAGGTACGGCTCGTAAACCTCCTCGATGGTGTCCGGCTCTTCGCCCACGGCTACGGCCAGCGAGTTGACCCCCACCGGCCCGCCGCCGAACTTCAGGATCACCGCTTCCAGGATGCGCTTGTCCATTTCATCCAGCCCATCCCGGTCAATTTCCAGAATCGCCAGGGCGCGGTCCGCCACCTCCACCGTGATGCGACCATCATGCCGCACCTGGGCGTAGTCGCGCACCCGGCGCAACAGGTTGTTGGCGATGCGCGGCGTGCCGCGGCTGCGGCGGGCAATCTCGTGCGCCCCGGCTTCCTCGATCTGGACGCCCAGAATCCGCGCCGAGCGCAGCACAATCGTCTGCAGGTCCTCGGCGCTGTAGTAGTCCAGCCGCTCGCGGATCGAAAATCGGGTCAACAGCGGCGCGGTGAGCAAGCCGCTGCGGGTCGTGGCGCCGATAAGCGTGAAACGGGGCAGGTTCAACCGCACGCTGCGGGCGTTGGGACCCTGGTCAATGATGATGTCCAACTTGAAGTCCTCCATCGCCGGGTAGAGGTACTCCTCGATGGTCTTTTGCAGGCGGTGGATTTCATCAATGAACAGCACGTCGCCCTCTTCCAGGTTGGTCAACAGGCCCGCCAGATCGCCCGCCTTTTCGATCGTCGGTCCGCTGGTGCAGCGGATATTGGCGTTCATCGCCTTGGCCAGGATGTGGGCCAGCGTGGTCTTGCCCAAGCCCGGCGGGCCGCTGAGCAAAATGTGGTCGAGGGGCTCCTGGCGCTGGCGGGCGGCGGCCACGGTGATCTCCAGCCGTTCCTTGACCTTGGCCTGGCCGGTGAACTCGGCAAACAGCGACGGCCGCAGCGTCAGTTCGAGCGCCGCGTCGGGCTTGTTCAGCGCGGAAACCGGCCGTTCGGGCATGGACGGCAGGATGGGCAACAGGCTGGTGGCCGACAAGGCAAAACCGGCTGCCGGGTTGCGCCCCGGTCGCCGACACCCAGGTCGGCCCAACCCGCTTTTACTGGCCCAGGAAGACCGGCTTGATGTGCCGCTCGTAGAGGTTCGCGGTGACATTTCGGCCGATGAGCCCCTGGTGGGCGCGGACCAGCTCCAGATAAGCGGCGCCCTTGCCGGCAGCCAGCTTGTAGGCCACGTGCAGCAACTGGCGCAGATGCGGATTGAACGATGGGCAGGCCGGGTCGTGGCGCGCGGCCAAGACCAGTTGCTCCGCGGTCCAGCGGCCCACCTCCGCCACGCTGGGCAGGCGGCGCGGGTCAATGTCAATGACACTCGCATACGGCCCGCACAACTCCTCCAACCGCGCCAGCGCGGCGGCGTACAGGTCTTTGACCAGCGCCAGCCCGTCGCCCCCGGCGGCGGCCAGCCCGATCAGCTCTTCCAGCCAGGTTGTGCCGGCGGTCTTCAGGTGCAGCCCGGCGTCGTGCCGGCGCAGGGCGCGGTGAATCGGGCCGTAGATGGAGAACTTGTCGCTGCCCGAATGCACACTGAGCTTCAGGTTGGCGGGCAGGCCGTATTGCCGGATGGCAAACCGCAAGACGCACAGGTCGGCGTTGAACTCCCGCTCGAACACCGCCACGTCGCCCACGTAGTCCACGCCTTTGTTGAACCGGCCCGTGAAGCGCGGTGCCAGGGTCTGCACGGGCACGGCCTGGTCGGCCAGCGCCGCCAGAATCACCAGCAACTCGACCGGCGTCTGGGGCGTGTCGGTCTCGTCCATGGAAACCTCGGTGATGAACCGGCCCGCCCCCTTGGCCTGTTTGATGCGCCGGTAGATGGCGCCGGCCGCCCGCGCGGCAGGCAAATACTTGAAGGCCCGCGCCTCGATGTCGGCCCGCGACGTGCGCAGCACCGCGGGTAACCCGGGAATTTCCAGCCGACCCACCAATTCCGGATGCCGGGCCACAAACTCCTCCACCGCCTCGGACGGCAGCGGCTGGCCGATCGCATCCGCCACGTCCAGCGTGAAGAAATCGCAACAGGCCAGGAACGGCTCGACGGTCTCCAAGCGGATGTGGTCGGCGTCCACGTGCCAGCGCCCCCGCCAGTGCAGGGCGGCGACCGCGGCAGCAGCGGCAGCTTGGACACTGGACGGTTCGGTCCCAACGATGGCGTGTTCCCGATGGGACTTGTTCCAGACGGGGGTGACTTCAAGGCCCTGCCCGGCGGCTTGACGACAGGCTTCCAATTGGGCGCGGGCCTGTTGCCCGAAGCGGTCACCTACTCCAATCGAATACTTTCCCAGTTCCAACGGTCTGCTCATGGCGCGGCCGGCAGCATAGCCAACCCGCGCGTCTGGCGCGCGCCCTTTTTTTGCATGAGCCGGTGAGAATTCTGCATCCGACCGACCGCCGGTTCAGGTCACCGGGGCGGGACCGGGCACCGGAGGCACGCGGAGCGCTGGCCAGCCATCGCCTGGCCGATCCGGGACAGTGACGACGCACAGCCACATGAAGGCGCAGACACAAGGCGTGCGTTGTCTGCCGGGTTCTGATAAATGGGGTGGCCAGGATGAGACCGTTTTCGTTGCTGCTCCAACTTCTGGCGGCCGCCATGCTGACGGCGGGTTGCCGCCATACCGATGAAAGGGCCTCCGCGACGCCCACGCCCACCAGCTCGCCGGCCGGTCAACCCGACGGCGCGGCAACCGCGGACTGGCGTCACGTCTCACAGATTCTGGCCCGCGTCCGGCCGCCCAGCTTCCCGCGGCGCGACTTTCCCATCACCGCCCACGGCGCTACCGGGGACGGGGTCAGCGACAGTTCGGCGGCCATTGCCCGGGCCATCACGGCCTGCGCCCAGGCCGGCGGCGGTCGCGTGGTCGTGCCACCCGGCCAGTATCTCACCGGCCCCATTCACCTGCGCAGCGGCGTCAACCTGCACCTGCAACGCGGCGCCACCCTGCGCTTCAAGACCGATCCTCAGGCCTATCTGCCCGCCGTGTTCACCCGCTTCGAGGGCATGGAGTGCTGGAACTACTCGCCGCTGGTTTACGCGCACGGGCAGGAGAACATTGCCATCACCGGCGAGGGCGTGTTGGACGGGCAGGCCGGCGACGAGAACTGGTGGGCCTGGAAAGGCTGCCAGGGGGGCACGCAGAACCAAAACGCTGCGCGGGCACGGCTTGTTCAACAGGTGGCCGAGCAGGTCCCGCCGGACCAGCGCAGGTTCGGCGCCGGCGATTATCTCCGCCCCAACTTCATCCAGTTCTACCGCTGCCGCAACGTGCTGGTCGAAGGCGTGCGTCTGCGCCGCTCCCCGATGTGGGAGATTCACCCCGTGCTGTGCACCAACGTCGTGGTCCGGGGCGTGGACATCCTGTCGCACGGCCCGAACAACGACGGCTGCAACCCCGAGTCCAGCCGGGACGTGCTGATCGAAGGCTGCCTGTTCGACACCGGCGACGATTGCATCGCCATCAAGTCGGGCCGCAACGACGACGGCCGGCGACTGGCCGCGCCCGCTCAGGACATCGTCATCCGGCGCTGCACGATGCGGGACGGGCATGGGGGCGTCACGATCGGCAGCGAGATTTCAGGCGGTTGCCGTCGCGTGTTTGTTGAGGACTGCCAGATGGACAGCCCCAACTTGGAGCGGGTGCTGCGCTTCAAGTCCAACGCCGTCCGCGGCGGGCTGGTGGAGGACATCTTCGCGCGCCGCTTGCGGGTCGGCCAGGTCCGCGACGCCGTGTTGCAGATTGACTTCCGCTACGAGGAGGGCGCCAACGGCCGCCACCGGCCCGTGGTCCGACACGTGGTGGCCGAGGGCCTGACGGTGGCCAGCGCGCCGCGCGTGCTGGATGTCCGCGGCCTGCCCAACGCCGAGATCAGCGGGGTGCGGTTGAGTCGTTGCGTCTTCCAGGGCGTGACCCGGCCGGACGTGGTCGAGCACGCCGCGGTGGAGATGGTGGATTGCCTGGTGGAAAAGCGGCCGTAAACACGGCCAGCAGTGCGCTTTTTTCAATCAGCCGCGCCCAGCGACTTGGTTGACCGTCGGCTGCCCGCGTGAGAGCCTACGACAGGCGAGGATGCGTCCGGGTGCGTGGCGCGGGCGTCGTGCCCGACGGCCCCGATGCCGGTCGCCGCCGGCGGAAGTGTCCTGTGGCCCGAGACCGAAGCAAAAAGATGAAATCGTCCTGCGACATCAAGTCGGTGACTGGCGCGGCGGCAGGCCGGCCGACCGCGTTTACGCTGATTGAACTGCTGGTGGTGATTGCCATTATCGCCATTCTGGCGGCCATGCTGTTGCCCGCCCTGGGCCTGGCCAAGGAGAAGGCCGTCCGCGCTCGTTGCCTGAGCAACATCCGCCAGTTCGGCCTTGGGGTCATGATGTATGGCAACGAGAATCGGGATTACATCCCGGCCCACGTGGCCAACGGCCGCTGGCTCTGGGATGTGCCGCGTCCCACGGCCGACGCGCTGACCAACTACGGGGTCAGGCGCTCGGTCTTTTACTGCCCCAGTGTGCGGGCCTCGGTCAAGGAATACGACCCCGAGGTGGCTTGGTGGGAATACAGCGCCTCGCGCCGCATCATTGGCTTTGGCTGGTTGGGCGCG
>Ga0101944_10005451_pt1 | contig 14459 bp, 12 predicted proteins | sample DewCreD2012metaG_FD_75245 | JGI IMG/M metagenome (GOLD analysis project Ga0101944, IMG submission 75245) | Hot spring sediment bacterial and archeal communities from British Columbia, Canada, to study Microbial Dark Matter (Phase II) - Dewar... ... | reverse complement strand
TAAAAAACAGGGACTGGGAACGCGGCGTTTTTCCGCGTGCCTGTACCTGCTTTTTACGGCCGCCGGGCTTTTTCAACACACCCCCTGTCCCTAGTTTCCGCTAGTTTCCGGAGTCAGTTGAAGCCGGTTCAGGATTTGATATGGGGAATGTCGGATAGACTCCATTATCATGGCGTTCGCCATATTCGTGGTGGCGAAGCAGATTAATAAGTTGAAGAAGGCTACGCCACCTGCCGTTCCGACCACCAGGAGAAGCCCATTCTGTATTTTCCAGGTGCCGTTGAAGGCAAGCAAGTGCCCGAACTGCGCTTCTGAATTGAAGACTGTCCGAAGTTCAGCGGAGAATTCAACCCGCGTCAGCGCTGTGTAAGAGAGCAATTTCGACGATGATTTTTATCCTTAATAACGGGGGCATATAATGCGGAAGACGGTCATCGGCGCGTGGCTTGTTCTCTTGTTGGCAGTATTTGGAACGGTAGTAGCATCGCAGGGCGGACCGCCTCATCCACCTCCGCCTGGCCCTCGTGATCCCGGCATGGGGCGGCCTCCCGTGCCCCCTCCCGGCGGCGGAGATATGAAGAAGAACTCTGGGCCGAGAGTGTATCAGGTGCCACCCTCCATAAAGCTTAAGGTCTATCGCTTTGTGGATGTTCACTCGCACATCACGGAGCCGGGCCGGGATTTAGACGAGATTATTGCTTTCATGGATGCCAATAACATTGACCGTATCATACTGCAGGGCATGAACATCCGAGGTAAGATGACCGGAGTGGACACAATCACCCGAGACGCCGTGGAGCGGTATCCTGAGAGATTCCTTGCCCTGATGTACGAATTCATACCTGCGGAACAGGAGGCCGTCGCTTATGTCCTGGAGAACATGGCCTCCGGACCGTTCCGTGGGATCGGCGAGTTGTTCGTCAACGGCCACGGCACGACATATCAGGGCGACAGCGACATATTGCTGGCCATCTACGCCGCAGTGGGAGAAAGAGGCGGGGTTGTGTCGTCCCACTGGACCATCGGCTCTAACAGCAAGAACGAGCCCGGGACAGATGACAAGCTCAGCGAGATCAAGAATGCGCTCGATGCAAATCCGAAGACCACATTCATCTTGTGCCACGCCGGCGCAGGACCGCCCCCGTTAAAGTCGAACTATCAGAGCATGATCGAGGAGTTGCTTTCATCCTACCCCAACCTATACATAGACATCGCAGGCATGCACATTGACCTGTACGACTCAGAGGGAAATCTTACAGATCTTGGCAAGATCATACTGGACATGATAAAGAAGTTCCCCGACAGGTTCATGGTAGGATTCGACATGCTGGGAACCGAGTACGCGAATGTCGGCAAAGCCAGGAATATAGTCAACCTTTACCGGTTGTACCTTGGCAATCTGCCAGACGCGACCGCAATAAAAGTCGCTTCCGGCAACGCCGAGAAAGTATACGGCATTAAGAAAGAGTAGGTAACCCGTCTACAAACTCGAATGCGTTTTTGCAATTGTCGGTAATAGTTTTTCATTGTTCGTGTTTAACCAACGGGAGCACAAAGTACTTCCAAAAGTTGTCATTCCGGGCTGAGACCCGGAATCCAGGGGGCCAGGACGGCAGGGATGGTTTCCTTTGGCCGCGTCCGGGAGTGGAAGTATATAGTGCTCCCCGTAGTAGTTCTTCTTGTGTCGTTTCGCGCCACATTTTCCGCGCATGTCACACGCGCGGCAGGTCTCTTTGATTCCGGCGCAAAAACATCTGTTCCTCGCCGCAACGCCGTCAGGATGTTGCGAAAGTTGTAGTGTTTTTTTGAAACCTGGACAAAACTGAAGGAAGAATAAGTTGTGGTTCTACCGGTGGAAGGAAGGATAGATGGATGGATGGATGGGGAAGTCTTTTTCCCGTGAAGGATTGTAAGCCTTGGGCGGAACCCGTCAAGTGTCTGACGATCCGCTTCGCGGACGGCTCTACGAGCCGCACTTGACTGAACCCGCCCGTCGGCTTCAAAGTTCAATTACGGGAAAAAGTCAAAAAACACTGATAAGGAGCCAGAAAATAGGGTCGCTGGGGCTGTTGAAAAACTCGTTTTTTGCTTTCTTGGCATTGTTTCCAAGTACCGCAAATGAGCAAAAGTGAGGAAAAACACCGGGACTGGGGGTGTGTTGAAAAAGCCCGGCGGCCGTAAAAAGCAGGAGAAAATAGGGACGCTAGAAAATAGGGACGCTGGGGCTGTTGAAAAAGTCTTTTTGAATAATAGTTGACAAATAGCAAAGATAAATTATAATATTATTATCCTGACCCCCGAGGGCTCTCCCCATGATTGGAAAGAACACACGGCAGCCGCAGATGTTCATCCCGGGCGACATCGCGGATTTCGTGCCCAAAGACCACATACTCAAGCGCGTGGACGCCATATTGGATCTGTCCTGGCTGGAAAGCGAAGTGGCGCACCTGTACTGCGCGGACAACGGCCGGGCCAGCATCCCGCCCGAGTGCGCGGTGCGCCTTATGCTGGCCGGGTTTTTCGCGGGCATCACAAAGGACCGCAAGCTCATGCGCGAAGCCCAGGTTAACCTGGCCATGCGCTGGTTCGCGGGCTACAACCTCACCGGCGCCCTGCCGCACCACAGCAGCCTCACCCGCATCCGCCAGCGCTGGGGCGCCGAAACCTTCCGGCGCATCTTCACCCGCACCGTGGCCCAGTGCATCGGCGCCGGACTTGTCAACGGCGACACTGTGCACATAGACGCCACGCTCATCCGCGCCGATGTCTCCTGGGAAAGCCTCTCCGGCAAATGGATGGACGACACCCTGGCTGAAAATCCCGGCCCCAAACCAGAGGACGACACCCCGCCGCCCGCGGGCGGCAAATCCAAAAAGCGCAGGAATAAACGCAAGCGCAGCCGCACCGGCAAGCTCAAAAAGCGCAGCGCCACAGACCCCGACGCCACCCTCACCACCAACAAAAAAAGCTTTCTCATGGAACCCAGCTACAAACAGCACACCGCCGTGGACGACGCGTCCGGAATCATCGTGGACGTGGAAATCAGCACCGGCGAAGACAGCGAGGGCGCGCGGTTGATGCACACCCTCGACCGGGTGGAAACCGCGCTGGGCGCGCCCGTAGCCCGCGTCACCGCCGACGCCGGGTACTCCCACAGCGCCAACTACGCCGCCCTGGAGCAGCGCGGCATAGACGCCGTCATCCCCCCGCAGAAAACGGGACGCGCCCGCGGGGGCATGCCTGCATGCCGTTTCAAGTTCGACGCCAGGCATCAGTGCGTGCGCTGCCCGCGCGGCAAGAAACTCACCCGCAGCAGCCGTGTTAAAAACGGCTGGTACTACCGCGCACGCACCGCCACATGCAAACGCTGCCCCCTGCGCAGCGCCTGTGTGTCCTCAACCGCAAGTGCCCGCGTCATCTTCATCGCCGACGGACACGAAGCCCTGCTGCGCGCCCGCCGCCGCCGCGCCCGCTGGGACAGCGCCACCATCAACTGGTACGCACGCCACCGCTGGCGCGTCGAAGGCATCCACGGCGAGGCCAAAGAGCAGCATGGATTGCGGCGCGCCGCGCGCCGCGGCATGGCCAATGTGGAAATTCAGGCCTATCTCACCGCCGCAGTCATCAATCTCAAGAGGCTCGCGGCCTCTTTGCGGCGCGTTTTTGAGGCCCTGGAAGCCCTCGTAAGGCCTTCTATTGCGTTTTCGCGAAATTATCGCCTATCCGCCACATTAGTCCGCGTTGGCGGCTATTGTCCGGCGCATGGCGTCCGGATGGTGAAAATTGCAGCGTAGCCTAATTCTATCGGGGGTTGTTCAACAGCCCCACGCTTACCGTTTGAATTGCGTGAATGAAATTCTGGGTTTATAAAAGTCTTCACGGTTATGTACATAACACACGGAATCGAACGCATATAATTTCCAGAAAAACAGTTTGACAATAAGACTGTCGGCATGAAAGGAGACCGCCTGCTTTCGGCGGTTATTTTTTGGTGATGGTGGCGATGAATTCCTCGCCCTCGACCAGTGCGTGTTCCGCGAATTCGCGCAGGTTCTCGGGGAACTCGAGGTCCAGGTGCAGCACACGGCGGGCTTCTTCGCTGATGTGGAAGGTGCGGATGTAGTCTTCGTCGCCGGTGCCGCCGAGCTTGAGCAGCTTTGCGCCCACATTTGCGGCGTGGATCACGGCGGTGATGGCGAAGTGGTCGCGCGAGGGCGAGGGGTTGTGGTGGTAGGCGATGGCGTGCAGCAGGGTGTCGGGCAGGTTCCATTTCACGGCCAGCATGCGGCCCACATCGCAGTGCGTGATCTGCAGGGCTTTCTGCTCGGCCTGGTACAGGGGAATCTTTTCCTCGTGCATGAGCGCGATGGCGCTGCCGTATTCGTTGGGCAGGAACTGGTCGAAGATGAGCACGCCGATGTCGTGGAGCAGCCCGGCCACGAAAGATTCCTCGGCCAGCGGGGGGAAGGATTTTTTGGCGATGGCGCGCGCCATGATGGACACGCCGATGCTGTGCTTCCAGAACTCGCTGTAGTTGAGCTGGTGCTTGCCGGGGCGGCCGGTGAGGAAGTCCACCATGGAGATGCTCAAGGCCAGGCTGCGCACGGTGTTGAAGCCCAAGATGACGATGGCCTGGGTGAGGGTTTCGATTTTCTTGGGAAAGCCGTAGAAGGCCGAGTTCACGAGCTTGAGCACTTTGGCGCTCAAGGCCTGGTCCATGGAAATGGCCTTGTTGAGGTCCGAGGCGGATGTGTTGGGGCTGTCCACGATTTCGATGATTTTGTGAATCACAGAGGGCAGCGTGGGAATGTCTTTGAGCCGGTTGACGACTTTCTGGACGGCGTCTTTTTCCACGGTCATGACGGATCTCCCCCAGGCGAAGAGCCGCGTGCGCCCGGCATGGGGTCCGCGGACGGGAATTCGCTTCTGACGCGGCGGGCTTCTTCCACGCCCGCGGCCATGGCTTCGGACAGGCGCGCGGCCTGCTCCTGCGCGGTTTCCACGAAGCTGCGGGCCATGTCGCGCGCTTTGTCCAGATACAGGCGGGCGGATTCGCCGGCGTAGCCCGCGCGCGCGGTGAGCGCCTCGCGGGTGTCGCGTCCGGGCGCGGGCGCGAGAAGCAGGCCCGCGGCCGCGCCCGCGGCGAGGCCCACCGCGAACCACGCGGCAAAGGTCAATGCCGGGCTGTGCGCGCCGGGTTCGGCGTCAGCGCTGTTCCGGAGGTTCTGGCTCATAGACTTTTTCCGCGGCGCCCGCTTTCCAGGTGTCCACGCCTTTTTTCACTCCCGCCATGATGCTGTGCGCGTTCGCCAGCATGGGCGTCACTGTGCTGTTGACCATGTGCACGCTGTGGCGCGCGTCTCGTGTGGCGGTCTCGATGTTGTCCACAATGGACTCCACGCGATCCATCTGCTCGCTCACGCGATGGGTGATCACATTCACATCTTCTATGGATTTCTGCACGCTTTCCAGAAGGATGTTCAGATTCTTGTCCAGGCGGCTTACGGCCGTTTGTATGGCTTGCGTGTTTTGAAGAAGGGCTTTGACCAGAAACACAAAACCGATGGCAATGACAATGCTTGCGCAGGCAATAATTATGATTGAGGCATAAGCCCAGGTCGTCAGTTCCATCACGGGCATTTTATCCTTTGCGCCCGCGATTTGCAACCGAGGCGGCAAAATATGGCGCACAAAAAAGAGATTGGGCTATAATGAGGAAACCCGCGGCGCGGGACGCACGCGCCGCAACGGTCCGGGAGGCACGGTTTTGGGAGCCATGGAGCAGGTTTTCGCCGCAGGGAAAATGGCGCTGATTGCGAGCCTGCCGCGCAACGACCCGGCGCTGGCGCGCGCCGCGGCCACGGGCGGCGCGCACGCTCTCAAGGTGCATCTGAATGTGTCCCACGCAGCCAGCGGCACGCATTTCGGATCTTTCAATGAGGAAAAAGCCGCGATCCGCGAGATCTTGGGCATTGCGCGCGATCACGGCTGCCTGGCCGGGGTCATGCCCGGCACGGACGCCGCCTGCGCTTCGCCCGATGAGCTGTGCGAACTCGCCGCCATGGGCGTGTGCTTCCTCGACATCTACCACACCCATGTCCCGGACAGCTCGTTCTTCGACATCCCCGGCCTGGACCCCATGCCCGCCATCGGACACGGGTTCGACATGCGCGAGGTGGACATGCTGGCGCGCGACCCGCGCATCAAGCTGCTCGAAGCCTCGGTTGTGGACCATGCCCTGTACGGCTCGGACCTGTCGCCGCAGGACCTGGAAACATACAGCGCCGTGAAGCAGCGGTTCGGGGGCCATGTGATCGTGCCGACCCAGAAAAAGATCCGGCCGGACCAGGTGGCGGCGCTGCACCGCATGCCCGGGTTCGAGGGGCCGGTGGTCACGGGACTGATGATCGGCGCCATCGTGGCGGGCCGGGAGCCGGACACTTTTCACGCCGCCACGCGCGCCTTCCGCCGCGCCATCGACGCGCTGTAACCATCCGCGGCTCACGGGTTTTTCCCGCGCCATGCGCTATAGTTTTAGAATGACAAGGAAAGGCGAACGCGGACAATCATGCATCCGATCCTGACGGAAATCCCGCAGTTCATGCTCTTCGGCCACGCTTTCGGCCCGTTCCCCATTTTCATGTACGGAGTGATGCTGTCGTTTGCGTTTCTGTTCAGCATCGCCCTGACCGCGGCGCAGGCGCGGCGCGCGGGCATCTCGCCCGACGCCATTCTGGACCTGGCCATCTACATCATCATCATGGCCATTTTCATGAGCCGCGTGGCGTACATCGTGACCAACTGGGGCGACTACCGGGGCGACGCCGCGTCCATGATGAAAATCTACGAAGGCGGGCTGTCGTTCCACGGGGGCGTGCTCGGGGGGCTGCTGGCCGGGCTGTGGTTCTGCCGCAGGCGCGGCATCAGCCCCTGGCGGCTCGGGGACATCGTGGCCCCAGCCCTGGCCCTGGGCCTGGCCATCGGCCGCATCGGCTGCTTCATGAACGGGTGCTGCTACGGCCGGCCCACGCACAACCATGTTGGGGTCGTGTTCCCTGCCCTGCACGACGGCATCCCGCGCCACCCCACCCAGCTCTACGACCTGGCCTTCAATCTCTGCATCATGGCCCTGCTGCTCTGGCCCCTGCAAAAACTCAAGCGCAAGGACGGCGACCTCATGGCCTTCTGGCTGATCTTGAGCGGCGTCACGCGCTTTGTCATGGAGCACTTCCGCCGCGGCGAAACCGCCATCTCCTGGTATTTCGGCCTCACCATGGCCCAATGGCTGTGCATGGCCATGATCGCGGGCGGCGCGTTCCTTTACAGCCGCAAAGGGAAAAGCACCGGGGAGGCGCGTAATGAGGCATGACGACCGGGACGGCCCGTTCCCGGACGAAGACGCCGGGGTGCGCCTCACCGTGACTGCCGAATGCGACGCCGCGCGACTGGACGCTTTCCTCGGCTCCATCTTCCTGCACATCAGCCGCTCCTACATCGCCCGCGTGATCCGCGGCGGCGGCGCCACCATTAATGGCGAACGCCGCAAGCCCTCGGCCCCGGTGCGCGCCGGCGATTTCATCGCTCTCGATCTCCCGCCCCTGCGCCGGTGCGATCTCACTCCCCAGGACATCCCCCTGAATGTGCTGCACGAGGACGAGCACATCATCGTGATCAACAAGCAGAAGGGGCTGCCCGCGCACCCCGCGGCCAGTTACCCCGAGGGTACCGTGGTCAATGCGCTCCTGCACCGCTACGGCGATTCCTTGAGTGGCATCGGCGGCGAGCTGCGCCCCGGCATCGTGCACCGTTTGGACAAGGACACCTCCGGCGTCATGATCATCGCGCGCAACAACACCGCGCACCAGGCTCTGTCCGCGCAGTTCAACGCACGCACGGTCGAGAAGCATTATCTGGCGCTGGTGCACGGCAAGATGCGCGCGCCGCGCGGGGAAATTGACGCGCCCATTGGCCGCGACCCCAACAACCGCAAGCGCCTCAAGGTGGTTGCCAGAGGGGGCCGCGACGCCATTACCCAATGGACGCTCGAACGGGAGTTCACCTATTTCAGCGCCGTGGATGTTCATCCGCTCACGGGCCGCACCCACCAGGTGCGCGTGCACATGAAGCACATCGGCCACACCCTGGCCGGGGACCAGCTTTACGGGGGACACGCATTCCGCATGGGCATGCGCCAGGACCACCCCGTGCGCCTGGCCGTGCAGGCCGCGCTGGACGCTCTCCAGGGCCAGGCTCTGCACGCGCGCTCCCTGGCCTTCAACCATCCGGGCACCGGAGAGCGCATGCAATTCACGGCCCCGCCCGCGCCGGACATGCGGCAATTCCTCGACTTCCTCGAAAGCGGCGGCGAAGCCCAGCCCAAAGAGCAAGAGCAATAGCCCGCAGGCTGTTCACAAGCCGCGCGGCGGAAAATCGCATTCATGGAGCTGTTGAAAAATCCAGAACTGCGCGCAAGGCGCAAGCGCAGTAAAAAACAGGGACTGGGAACGCGGCGTTTTTCCGCGTGCCTGTACCTGCTTTTTACGGCCGCCTGGCTCATTCAACGGCCACTGTGGGACTGTTGAAAAAGTGCGGGGGGCGAAAAAATCTTGGGGACAGGGGGGTCTGTTGAAAAAGCCCCGGCGCCGGAAAAAACGCGGGACAGGCAAGGTTTTGCTGTCGCAAAACGCACCCAGTCCCGGTGTTTTTCCTCACTTTTGCTCATTTACGGCACTTGGAAACAATGCCAAGAAAGCAAATAACGAGTTTTTCAACACCCCAACAGGCAATGTTTTCCTTGCGGAAAACGACCCAGTGGGGCTGTTGAAAAACTCGATAAGCTGCACGAAAGGCGCGAAAGCAGTAAAAATAGGGACTGGGAACGCGGCGGTTTTCCGCGTGCCTGTACCTGTTTTTACGGTCGCCGGGCTTTTTCAACAGCCCCCCGGTCCCCGAATTTTTCGCAGCTATGCAAATAATTTCGCCACATAATAGCGAGATGAATGGGTTTTTCAACAACCCCCTGCCCCTAAAAACTTTCGCCCCCGCCCGTATTCAACACCCTCGTTCGCGGGAACGCCGCGGCTGATTGCCAAATCGCGACAACGGCGCTCCGGCTCGCAATCGCTCACGCTCATTCAGCGCCATGCGCCACGCGCATGGCGTGTTGATTTGACGGCTTACTTCCAGGGAGCTGGCGGCATGGGAGCGTCGCCGGGAGGGGTGTCCTTGAGGTTTTTGCGCACGATTTGTGAGATGGCCTTGAAGCGGCGCATGCGGCGGATGGGAGACAGGTCCGGATCCGAGCGCAGGGCCAGGGTGTCGTCGAGGCCGTTTTCCGCGGCGGTCTGCAGGGCGTCGAGCGCCTGTTCCGGAAGCCCGAGGCGGGCGTAGGCGCAGGCGTTGTTGTATGCGGCCTGCACATGGCCGGGGATCAAGTCGAGCACCACGCGGTTGTCGGCGATGGCGTCCTCGAATCGGTTCAGCTCGAACCAGGCGATGCCGCGGTTGTAGTGCAGGCGCGGGTCGGGTTCGCCCGCGCGCTCGATGGCCGCGGTGTAGTCGCGGGCCGCGGCCGGGTAGTCCTTGAGGTCCATGGCCGCGTCGGCCCGGATCTCGTAGGGCGCGGGCGCGTCCGGGGCCTGCGCAATGGCGCGGTCGCAATCCGCGATGGCTTCCCTGGGCCGGCCCTGGTTCAGGTGCACGGTGGCGCGCATGGCAAGGGCCTGGGCGAAGGTTCCGTCCGAGAGTTCCACGGAGCGCGTGAAGTCGCGCAGCGCGGCTTCGGGGTCTTCGAGGCGCAGGCGCGCGAATGCGCGGTAGTAAAAAATTTCGTGGTTGTCCGGGTCCAGGGCCAGCGCGGACTCGAAATCCTCGAGCGCGCGTTCGGGGTCGCCCGCGTCGGTGAGGGCCGCGCCACGGTTCAGAAACGCCTGCGCATCCTCGGGGTCTATGCGCAGCGCCTCGGTGTAATCATTCACCGCGTCTCCGAACCGCTCCTGCTGGAGATACACATACGCGCGATAGAAATAGGCGTCCGTGGCCAGGGGGTCAATTTCCGCGGCGCGGGTGTAGTGCCGCACGGCCTCGTCGAAATCGCCTTTTTCGAGATAAGCGTAGCCCAGGTTGATGAACGCGCCGTAGGCTTCGGGGTCCAGATCCGCGGCGCGCGTGAAATCCTCGATGGCGCGGTCCAGTTCGCCTTTCTGGCCCCAGGCCAGGCCGCGGCCGTTCCATGCCGCGGGGTCCGCGTCGTCCACGGCCAGGGCGCGGTCGTAGTCCTCGATGGCGCGATCGTAATCGCCCTTGGCGTCCCACGCCACGCCGCGGAAGATGAACGCCTCGGCGTACTCGGGATCCAGCATCACGGCTTCGGTGTAGTCCTCGATGGCGCGGTCATAGTTCTGCAGGTCGAAGTACGCCAGGCCGCGGTTGTAGTAATACTCGGGGATGTGGGGTTCGAGTTCGATGGCGCGGTTGAAATCGCGCAGCGCGAAGAGCAGATCGTTCTTGCGCGCGTTGGTGAGGCCGCGGTTGTAATAGGCCAGGGGGTTGTCCGGGTCAATTTCGATGGCCGCGGCGAAATCGTCGAGGGCCAGGTCTGGATTCCCGGCGTCGTCGTGCACATTGCCGCGCGAGATGTAGGGCGCGGGGTTGCCGGGGTCAAGCTCGATGGCGCGTGTCAGATCGTCGAGCGCGGACTGGTTGTCTCCGTTGTAATTGTTGGCGATGCCGCGGTTGAAGAACGCGTCCGCGAAGTCGGATTTGAGTTCGATGGCGCGGGAGAAATCCGCGATGGCGCGGTCGAATTTTCCGGTCTCGATGCCGCAGAGGCCGCGGTTGAACCACGCGTCGGCGTTGTACGGGTCGCGCTTGATGGCCGCGTAGAAATCCGCGATCGCGCTCTGGAAATCTCCCTTGTAGAAATACGCGATGCCGCGGTTGATGTATGCGTCTGCGTCGTCCGGGTCCTGTTCCAAAATCGAGGAATAATACGCAATGTCGCGCTCGGGATCGTCTTCGCGCGGCGCATGCGGCGCTTCGGTCACGGGCGTGTCGTTTATGTGTTTCTTGATAAACTCGCTGCCCAGCTTGTTGATTTCCTTCAACAGGCTCGGCGCGATGTCGGGATAGCCGTCCATGTGCTGCAAACTCCTGGACTCGGGTCTTGCATTACAGGACATTATAATGCGAATTTCCGCGCCCGCATTATGTTGGGGAAAAAGGTTTTTCGTGTTGAAAAATGCGCGCAAAAAAAACGGCTGGTCAGCCCATGGCGCGGTTGCGCGCAATCACATGCTCGATGATGTCCGCGGTCCCGGCGCCGAACTCCAGGGGGGACACGAAATCCGCGGCGGCCTTGAGTTCCGGCCGCGCGTTGGCCGGCACGCCCGCCCAGCCCGCGGCTTCGATGTAGCACAAATCCCCGATCGCATCGCCCACGGCCCCGGCCTGCTCCAGGTCCAGGCCCGCGCGCTCCAGCGCCAGGCGCATGCCCGCCAGCTTGTCCAGCCCCGGCAGCAGGATATTGATGCACAGGTTTGACACATCCAGATCGAACGCCAGCCCGAGCCGGTCCAGCAGCGCGCGCAGATCGTCCGCGTTGCTCTGCACCGAATGGCCGGGCCGGGGATACACGGACAGGGACGCCTCCTTGCCCGGCTGCACGCGCATGCGGCCCGCGGCCGCGGGGCCGGAGTCAATGGCCAGGCGCAGTTCGTGCAGGCGCGCGCGCGCCTCGGGAGTCACCGCCGGATGAAATATGAAATCGTAAGGCTCTGGCACATGCACGCCCGCGCCGTTCTCGAACACCGCGGGCGCGCGGCACCCCAGAATCTGGCACATCAAATCCACGAACGGCTGCTGGCGGCCCGTGCACAGGGTCACGCGCGGCACGGCAGGGTCCGAGGCCGCGGCCTCGTTGACCGCTCGGATGCGCGCCAGCGCATCCAGGTCCGCGGGCCGCCCCTCGCCCGGCGTCAGGCACCCGTCAATATCAACAAACATGATCGTGATTTTTTTCATGCGCCCTCCGGTTTATCCCGGCTTCCGGGGGGTATAATAGCATAGGGGCGCGGCGGTGGTCAAAAAGCGCCCTCGCCACAAAGGGGGCGGGCCATGGCTAAAGTCGTGATGCGCGAAGGCGAAAACGATTTCGTGGGCGGACTCGTGTTCCACAAACGGGTCAAGAGCATGATGGAAGAACTGCCCTCCTCCGAGGAAATCGTCATAGACCTCAACAATTTGTACATAGACTCGTCCCTCATCGGCACCCTCCTGGCCCTGCACACCTCCTGCCGCAAGGCCGGCCGCGCCTTCAAGGTCAAAAATGTGTCCGAGCAATCCATGAAAGTGCTCAAACTCTCCGGCATAGACGCCGTCCTCGACATCGTAAACTGAACCGCGGCGAGAGGTCGCGGAATGGCCATGTCGCGCTAAACAGCACCTTATTTCAACATAGTTGCTTCGCCCGGACATAATAGTTCTGCGGCGCATGGGTTACATCCCCACCGCCCCAAAAATAACCGCCGTCGCGCTCTCCATCCTTCTTGCACAGAAAAGCAAACCCCCTTTGCCCGTTTTCAAGACGCGCACGAACGCGCATTCCCTTAGTCCAGTCCTTTGTCCTCGGCCCCCCATCCGCGCGCCTCGGGTTTGTGATTCTCCGGAGCCTGACTATACTTTGTCCGGAGCCGGGGGGAGAGCTTCACGCCATGAAAATTCTGGTCATCAACAACGGCAGTTCCACAATCAAGTACCAGTTGTTCGACATGGACACGGACGAGGCGCTGGCGAGCGGGCTGATGGAGCGCATCGGGGAGCCGCACAGCCGGCTGGAGCACACGGCCGCGGGCGCGGCGCCGGTGGCGGACACAACGCCCGTGGCGGACCACCGCGCGGGCCTCGAGCGCATCGCCGCGCTGCTCACCGGCCCGCAGGGCGCCCTGGCCGGGGCCGGGGACCTCGCGGCCGTGGGACACCGCGTGGTTCACGGCGGCGAGACCTTCCGCGAGGCCGTGATCATCAACGACGAGGTTCTGCGGGTCATCGAGGAATTCGCCCCTCTTGCGCCGCTGCACAACCCGCCCAACCTGGCCGGTATCCGCGTGGCCCGCGAGATCTTCCCCCACACGCCGCACATCGCGGTGTTCGACACCGCGTTCCACGGCACCATCCCCCCGCACGCTTTCCACTACGCCCTGCCCTATTCGCTTTACCAGAAACACCGCATCCGGCGCTACGGGTTTCACGGCACCTCGCACCGGTACCTGGCCCACGCCGCAGCCGCGCACATGGGCCGCCCCATCGAGATGCTCAACCTCATCACCATCCACCTGGGCAGCGGCGCGAGCATGGCCGCCATCCAGAACGGACGCAGCATTGACACTTCCATGGGCATGACCCCGCTCCAGGGCCTCATCATGGGCACCCGCTGCGGGGACATTGACCCGGCCGTGCCCTTCTTCCTGGCGCGCCACGAGGGCATGTCCCTGGATCAAATCGAAGCTCTCATGAACACGCAGAGCGGACTCAAGGGCCTGTGCGGGCTGAACGACATGCGGGACATCCTGGAGCGCCGCGCGCAGGGCGACCCGCGCGCCACTCTGGCCGTGGACATGTACACCTACAGCGTGAAGAAGCACATCGGCGCATACATGGCCGTGCTGGGCCGCGTGGACGCCCTGGTGTTTTCCGCGGGCGTGGGCGAGAATGCGGCGCTGATCCGCGCCCTGGCGTGCGAGGGACTCGAAGGCCTGGGCGTGCGCCTGGACCCGGACATGAACGCGCGCATCGGCGACTGGCCCCGCGAAATCCAGGCCCAGGGCGCGCCCCTGCGCATTCTGGTGATCCACACGGACGAGGAGCGCGAAATCGCGCGCCAGGCTCTGGCCCTCATCAAGGCCGGGCGCTGACTCCCCTCATCCTCCGCCCCACCGGGCGATATATTCTTCCACATTGAATTTGCGGCGGCAGCCTGCGGCGTTCATGTACCGGATGGTTCCGAACACGGGCCGTTCGCGCCAGGGCCGGTCGTGCACGCCCCCGATGCACCAGGCCAGGCCCGCGTACCCGTTGGGGTCGCGCCCGTCCAGTTCGTAGCGGTCGTTCAGGCGCACGGCGATGGCCATGGCTTCCTCGGGCGAGGCCGTCCACTCCAGGATTTTCTTGCCCCAGTACATGCGAAGGTAGCCGTGCATCTTGCCGCGCAGGACCATCTCGGTCTGGGCGGCGTTCCAGAGGTCGTCGTGGGTGGCGGCGGCTTCCAGTTCCTCAGCGGCGTAGAGGACCGGCCGGGGATCGGCGGCGTGTTTGGCCAGGGTCTCTCTGGCCCAGTCCGGGAAGCAGGCGGCGGAGTCGTAGTTCGGCTCGTGGGCGCAGAAGTTGTCGGACAGCTCGCGGCGGATGATGGCTTCTTCGAGAAAGGCGTTGAGGTCGGCACTGCCGCCAAAGGGGACCAGGGC
>Ga0101944_10005450_pt1 | contig 14459 bp, 13 predicted proteins | sample DewCreD2012metaG_FD_75245 | JGI IMG/M metagenome (GOLD analysis project Ga0101944, IMG submission 75245) | Hot spring sediment bacterial and archeal communities from British Columbia, Canada, to study Microbial Dark Matter (Phase II) - Dewar... ... | reverse complement strand
TGCGCGCCGGCGAGATCATCTATCGGATCTTGATGGCGGCGCGCAACCGCTCCTACGACGACGGCGCCCAGCGCAATGAACGTAGCCGCCAGCCCGTGGCTGTTATCAGTGTGGGCAACATCACCGTCGGCGGGTCCGGCAAGACGCCCATCGGCATCTACCTTGCGCGGCTGGTGCACGAACGCGGGCTCAAGCCTGCGATCATCGCCCGCGGCTACGGTGCGGCCGACGGTGCTTTGAATGACGAGTTGCTCCTGGCTTCGCGCAAGTGCCCGTATGCCGCCGTTCTCGCCAATCCGGACCGTTCTCTGGCCATCGTCGAGGCCATCAACAGGCACGCCGTTCAGGCCGTCATCCTCGATGATGCCTTCCAGCACCGCCGGGTCCACCGTGATGTCGATATTGTTCTGATCGACGCAACCCGCGGCTTCGGCAACAGCCACATGCTGCCAGCAGGCCCCTTGCGCGAGCCGATCGGCTCGCTGAGGCGCGCCAGCCTTGTCCTTCTGACCCGGGTTGAGCAGGTGGATCGTGCCCGCATCGACCAACTCTGCCGGCAGGTCCGCCAGCATGTCGGTTGCGATGTGCCCGTTGGCCATGTCTCCTTCCGGCCGACCGGCCTGACAGGTTTGGACTTCACTCCAGCCACGGTCCCAACTGGTCCTGCCGGTGCATTCGCCGGCATTGGCAACTTCGACGCCTTCGTGCAGACGTGCCGGCTGATGGGCATTGACGTCCGCTTGCAGAGGCCGCTGGCTGACCATTGCCGCTACGGCGTCGCCCTGTGCCAGCGGATCAGCGACTGGGCTCGCACCAATAGCCTCTCGTGCCTCGTGACAACGGAGAAGGATGCGGTCAAGTTGTCTCGAATCGACTGGGACTGGCCCGTGCCGGTGCGTGTGCTGTCCATCGAAGCTGCCCCGACGGACCAGACACGCGACCTGCTGAGTTCCGCGGTACATGCGGCTCTTGGTGGCATGGCGCGAGCCTGAGCGAGGGCCGACAATCACGACAATCATTGCTGGAATTGACTGCGGTCCGTGTGGCCTTGGCGAAGAATGTGGTGTAAATGCGTCTGAATATCGGCGTAGGGAGGGCGGGGGGCCAGTCAGCCTGTGGGACTTCCGTGTGCTTTGCAGTATAGTACGCGACTTGGGAGATGCCCTGCCGGGCACGGCAGGCAGTTTGCGGTTCAACACCGGCCAGGCTGTGGTTCTGCTCGAGGTTTGCTTGGCATTGAGGAACAAGGCATTGCGGAAGTCGAACCCGGCGGTATTTCTGGACCGTGATGGGACCATCACTGAAGACCCCGGCTATCTGCGGGACTGCTCACAGGTAAGGCTGCTGCCGGGTGCGGCCGAAGCGATTCGGTCACTGCGGCAGGCGGGCTTTCGCATCGTCGTAGTGACCAACCAGAGCGGCGTGGCCCGCGGGTACTTCACCGAGATTGCCCTGGCGGCGATTCACCGGCACCTCCGGCAGATGCTGGAAGCGCAGGGCGCGGTGCTCGATGGGATTTACTACTGCCCCTATCATCCGGAAGGTGTAGTTGATGCCTATCGCAAGAGCAGTGACTGGCGAAAGCCGCAGTGTGGCATGCTGAAGGCCGCCGCGCAGGACATGGGCCTGGATCTGTCAGCCAGCTGGATGGTTGGCAACTCGGTCTGCGACGTGGAGGCCGGAAGAAGGGCCGGTTGCAAGACGGTGTTGGTGACTCGGGTGAGCGAGGAAGAGCGTTCGGGGCGGGCCTTGGCGGTCGGCAGCGGTGCGCCCCCGAGTACGCGACCCTCGGGCGTGGCACCCGAAGCGGGCGCGGTGCCCGGCGCCGTGACCTGCAGACCTGACCTCGTGGTCGGAAGCCTGCAAGAGGCCGGCCGGCGGATCCTGGAAATCTGTAGCGGTTCGCTGCGGGTAGCGAGGATGGACGAACCATGACTTCTGACAATTTTACGCCCCCGAGGGACCCGGTGGCTCCGGCGCAGCCCGCTGGCAATGGGCAGTTGGATGCCGGCCCACCGGCCGCACCGCTGGCAGGCGAGGATGTCGCCGCACGGCTGGCGCGCATGGAGAAGTTGCTCGAGAAGATCGTGGATCACCAGTACCAGGTGTACCGGGAACGGCAGGTCCGGGAGTTCAGTCTGTCGGATCTGGGCGGTGCGGTTTGCCTGGTGGTGTCGGTTGTCTTCGTCGTCGGCGCGGTCCTCTCGCTGCTGCGGACCGACGCGTTTCTGGGCCGGGCCTGGGCGACGGTGGCTTTCCTGGGCGCGATCGCCATGCAGGGCCTGGGCCTGACGCTGTTTTTGTTGTCCCGGCGAAAGTAGCTGCGTTCATCCTGCTTTCGAGGAAACTATCCGAATGAGCAAGCGTGACATGAACATCCAACCGGCGAACACGAAACGCCTGCTGGTGGTCCTGCCGAACTGGGTGGGCGATGTTGTGCTGGCGGTCCCCGCGCTGCGTGCCATCCGCGAGCACTACGAAGATGCGCACATCGCCTGGCTGATGCGGCCTTACGTGCGCGAGGTGATCGAGCCATGCAACTGGTGCGACGAGATGCTCTTTTGGTCGCAGTCCAAGAGCAAGGCTGGGCGGCAGCACGAGTTTCTGAAGCTGGCCTCGACCTTGAAGAAGAAGCAGTTCGAGGTAGCAGTCCTGTTCAGCAATGCCTTCCGGGCCGCCCTGATGGCCCGCCTAGCCAAGATCCCCTATCGCATCGGCTACACGCGTGACGGCCGGAGCATGCTGCTGACAGTCAAGCTCATGCCCGACCGCATCAAGGGCAAATACGTCCCCGTGTCGATGGTGCGTTACTACGGTGCGATCGCCCGGTATCTCGGCTGCAAGGTCGACGAAGAGCGGTTGGAACTGCCGGTGCGGCCGGACGACCGTACGGCCGCCGAGCAGCTGCTCGCCTGGCACCAGATCAGGCCGGACACGCCGTTCGCGGTGATCAACCCGGGCGCGGCCTTCGGTTCGGCCAAGTGCTGGCCGGCCGAGCGGTTCGCGGAGGTCGCCAACCGGCTGCACAAGGAGGCGAACCTGCGGTCGTTCGTGGTCTACGGTCCGGGCGAGCAGGACATCGCCAGCCGGATCGCGCAGTTCGGCAGGCCCGAGGCGGTTGTCGTGCCGGCGCAGATGGTCAGCCTCGGCGTGCTCAAGGGCATTTTGCAGCGCTGCCGGATCGTGGTGACCAATGACACCGGGCCGCGCCACATGGCCAAGGCGTTCGACAAGCCGGTGGTGACAATCTTTGGCTCGACCGATCCGCGCTGGACCGAAACGCAGTATGCGCAGGAGCGCAAGGTGCTGGTCGAGGTACCGTGCGGGCCGTGCATGCTTAAGCGCTGTCCGCTCGACCATCGGTGCATGCACCTGGTGACGGCTGACGCGGTGACCGCGGCGGCGATGGACCTGCTCAAGCAGCAAAGCGAGAGTCGTCATGGGGCAATGGCGTAGCGTCGAACCAGCCAGGCTGCGAGCCGAACTGCTCGAACTGACAGGCCGCCTGGACAAAGCCCGGGTGGGCGTGATCGGCGACGTGGCCGCGGACCTTTACGTCAGCGGCGAGACGGACCGCGTGTCGCGCGAGGCGCCGGTCATTGTCGTCAAGTACGAGAAGCAGTGGCTCCGGCCGGGCTGTGCCGCCAACGTCGCCTGTAACGTGGCCGCTCTCGGCGGTACGGTGCACATGCTGACCCTGGTGGGCCAGGACGAGGCGGGCCTTGGCTTGCTCGAGTGGCTGGGCAACTGCAAGGTTGACACCTCGGGCATGCTGGTTCTCAAGGACTATCATACGGCAACCAAGACCCGCTTCATGGCGGGCGCCAAGAGCACAGTGCGCCAGCAGGTCCTGCGACTGGACCGCATGAGCAAGGGTTATCCGAGCAAGGGCGCGCAGTTGCTGCTGCTGGAACGGCTCGACCGTCTGGCCGACGAAGTGGACGTCTGGATCGCCAGCGACTACGGCTCGGGCCTGATCGACGACGCGGTCCGCGACAGACTCCGCCAGATTAGCAGGCGCAAGGTCGTCCTGGCCGACTCTCGTTACAACCTTCAAAGCTACTGCGGCCTGACGCTGGTCAAGCCGAATCAGGAGGAGGCGCTGACGGCTGTTGGCGTCGAACGAAATGGTAACGACCTGGATGCAATGGCCTGCGTCGCGCAGCGGCTTCGCGACATGCTGCAGGCGAGGGCGACGCTCGTAACACTTGGCAACAAAGGGATGATGCTGGCGGATGGACAGGCTGACGCCTGGCATATTCCCGCCGCCGGCGGCGATGAAATCGTGGATTTGACCGGAGCTGGTGACACGGCTGCTGCGGTGTTGGCCGCTGGGTTGTCGGTGGACGGCAGTTTCCTTCAGTCGGCGTGCCTGGCGAATGCGGCCGGCGGCGTGGTGGTGATGCGTCACGGCGCTGCGACCGCCAGCCGCGAGGATATAGCCAAGGCGCTGGAGCAGTGGTCGGCGTGAGCAAGGGCGGATACAGACATGGGCAAGCTGGTTGTTGACCGAACAGAGCTGGCCGAACTGGTACGCAAGCACCAGGCGGCGGGGCAGCGCGTGGTGATGACCAACGGCGGCTTTGACCTGCTGCACGTGGGGCACATCCGGTACCTGCGCGGCGCAGCGGCTGAAGGTGATGTCGTCATCGTTGCCATCAACAGCGACCGCAGCGTCCGGCAGAACAAGGGGCCAGACCGGCCTCTGATGCCGCTGCATGAGCGAATGGAGATCATCAGCGCGATCGAAGGCGTGACCTACGTCACTAGCTTCGACGAGCCGACTTGCGACGGGCTGCTGGAATGTCTGCGACCGGACGTGCATGCCAAGGGTCCCGACTACACGCCCGAGAACCTGCCCGAGAGAAATACGCTCAAGCGGCTGGGCATCCGGCTGGCGATCGTGGGCGATCCGAAGGATCACGCCTCGTCGGCACTGCTCAAGAAGATGCGCCAGTCAGCCAGGCAGGCGGGGTAGGACAACGGCTGTCCGTTGTCGGTGGTCCGTCGTCCGCTGTTATAGCAGAGCAGTCAACCTGTAACAGGAGAGTCTTGGCACACCTGCCGTTGACGGCAGCGGCCGGTGGCAGCCAAGCCATTGTATCGCTCCGGGCGTGTGACTGTGACCGATCGCTCCAAAGACAACTTCCTGCGAGCAGGACCCGTCCTGGTGAATCGGGATTACATCAACCTGCTGACGCAGCTTCCGGTGCGCAACATCCGCGAGGCGATGACAGCCGATCTGGGCGAGCGGCTCGACAAGCCGGGCCTGCAATGCTGGCGCCGGCGGGACCGGCTGCGCGTGCAGAACCTGATGGGGCAGGAGCGCGTCCTCTACCTCAAGCGGTTCGTGCTGCCCCCGCTTAAAGCACAGATCGAACGCATGCTCTCGGGAAGTTTGTGGCACGGCACGGCTTGGGTGGAGTGGAAGAACATCCGCCGGCTGAATGCCCTGGGGGTGCCGACGATGCGCGCGGCGGTTTACGCCGAGAAGATGGCCGGACCGTGGGAACTCGGCAGCCTGCTGTGTACGGACCAGGTTCCCGGCGAATCGCTCGAGAAGTGGCTTCCAAGGTGCTGGGAGACGATCGCCCGGGTCCGCGGACTTGGCTGGCGCAGGCAAGTCATCGAGCAACTGGCCCGCATCGTCCGCCGGCTGCACGATAGCCGGCTCTGTCATCGTGACCTGTACACTTGCCACGTGTTTGTCGATGTGGACCAGGAAGGTGGCACCAGATTCAGCCTCATCGATCTGCAGCGGATGATCCGGCCGATTCTTCGCCGCAGACGGTGGTGGATCAAGGACCTGGCCGCGCTAGCGGCATCAGCGCCAACCGATTGCATCACACGAACTGACCGACTGCGATTCTTGCTGGCCTACCTAAGGCAGGATAATCTGGACCCGCGGGCCCGCCGTTGGTGGTATGATGTGCAGGCCAAGGCCGCGCGGATGATGCGGCACCACGAGACGAGGATGAAACGCCTTGCGGAAAAAGCCTCCGCCGCCAACTGAATGGCTTTGCGTCCATGTGAGAGCGGAACAACATGCCCTCGCGTCTGGCCGGTGGAGTCGGACGGTGTTGGATAGGGTCCTCTGCGGCCAGACTTGAGTGTGGCCGTGGTTTGGCGGCAGTATAGGGGTGGCTTCATACGAAGGTAATCTTATCTGGCTACGTACGGTGCGCGCTTGGTGCACCGGGCATGCTGTGGTACTCAGGTCATGCGGATTGCGCTGGTGGTCGAACAGGTCGATCGATGCAGAGGCGGAGCCGAAACCTCCGTCGGCGAGTTCGCACAACATATCGCGGCTGCCGGCGTCGAGGTGTGCTGCCTCACCTGCGGCGGCGAGGCCGGCCGGAACGGCGGCGTGGAGGTCCGCCCTGTCTGGCAGAACACCGGGCCGCGATGGTATCGCTACAAGAAGTTTCTCGAGGTGGCTGCGACCGTCGGCCGCAAGGGGCAGTTCGACCTCGTCCACGCGATCGTGCCATGTTCGGCGGCTGACATCTACCAGCCTCGCGGCGGCACGATCCCGGAGACGCTCGCCCGCAACCTGGCACTGGTCAAGCCAGGCTTTCGCCGGGTCTTCAAGCGCCTGCAGCAGTCGCTCACGCTTAAGCAGCGGGTAATGCTCGCCGCGGAGCGGCAACTGCTGGCCGGCAAGCGTAAGCCCATCGTTGCCTGTGTGTCCGGCTACGTCGCTCGGCAGGTCGAAGAGCACTATAACATGCGAGGTCCCAAGGTGCGCGTGGTCTTCAACGGCGTGAACCCGGACCCCGTCGACCAGGCGCAGCGTCTGCACGACCGTGAGACCCTTCGCCGGCAGTGGGGCTTTGATGATCGGACCGTCGTTTTCGTGACCGTGGCCCACAACTTCAAACTCAAGGGTGTGCACCGCTTTATCGAGGCGGCCGGCCTGGTGTATCGGAACGGCCACAGGGTCGGCCTGGTGGTGGCCGGTAAGGGTGACGCAGGTCCTTACGAGCGGCTGGCCCGCCGGCGGGGCGTGGCGGACGTAGTGCGGTTCGTTGGAGCCGTTCCGGACCCGTGGGCCTTGTACCATGCAGCCGATGCCTGCGTGCTGGCCAGCTATTACGACCCCTGCAGCCGGGTGATCCTGGAAGCCCTTACAGCGGGTTTGCCTTGCGTAACAACGCGGTACAATGGTGCCAGCGACGTGATCGAAGAAGGTGACAACGGCTACGTGGTCGATACGCCCGATGACGTGGCGGGCCTGGCCGATCGCATGACGTTGCTGCTGAATGACCTGCGCCGGGCGAAGCTGGGGCACAGCGCCATCCGGCTGCGCGACGAGGTAAGCATGGCCCGGCACGCTCGCGAGATGTTGGTCCTGTACGAGGAAGTGGCACGCGGAAAAGTGAGTCGAGTCTACCCATGAGTCACAGCCTGTACTGGCTTGTCCTGATGCCTGTTGGAGCCTACCTGGTCGGCGCCATCCCTTTCGGGCTGTTCGTCGGCTACCTGCGGGGTGTCGATGTCCGCAGGCATGGCTCGGGCAACATCGGCGCGACCAACGTCGGCCGGGTCCTCGGGCGCAAGTGGGGCCTGCTGGTCTTCGGTCTGGATGTGGCCAAAGGTGCCCTCCCGACCGCCGTCGCCGCATGGATCATGGCGGCCCACGGTTCTTCGCTCGGTTTGCAGGACTACGTGCGAACGCTGCTGGTGATGGTCGTCCAAGCATGTTGCGTCTTCGGGCACATCTGGCCGATCTACCTTGGGTTCAAGGGGGGCAAAGGCGTGGCGACGTCGCTGGGCATCCTGCTCGGCTACTGGCCGTACCTGACGCTGCCCGGCCTGGCGGGGCTGGGCACGTGGGGGTTGGTGCTGCTGGCAACGCGCTACGTCTCGGCTGCGTCGATCGTCGCTGCGGTCTGCTTCCCGGTCTGGGTTGTGGTCTTCGGCTGGTGGCGCGGCTGGCCGCTCTGGACAACAGTCATTCTGGTGGCCTTCTCCGCGGCGATTGCCGGCATCCTTGTCGCCCGCCACCGCAGCAACATCGAACGCCTCCTGGCAGGCACCGAGCCGAAGATCGGCCAGAAGGGCATCCATCCAGACTCGAATTCTCCCACGGCCAGGGCGGCTTGAAGGTTGTACATGCTGAAGTTCTACCTTGAAACATTCGGTTGCCAGATGAACCAGCTCGACAGCGAGCTGGCTGAGACCCTCCTCCGCGGTATCGACTATGAACGCACCGACACCTGGGACGATGCCGACCTCGTGCTGTTCAACACCTGCAGCGTCCGCGAGCACGCCGAGAGCAAGGTCTACAGCCGTCTCGGCCTCCTGCGGCAGGTCAAACAGCAGCGCCCCGAGATGATCATCGCCGTTATCGGCTGCATGGCCGAGCAGGAAGGCAAGACCATCGCCGATCGCAACCGGCACGTCGATATCATCTGCGGCCCGGGAAACCTGCACCTGCTGACCGGCCTGATCCGGCAGGTGGCCGAGCGCAAGCAGCGGGCCATCGCGCTAGCCGGCAAGTTCGCTTCGATGAACACGCCGCTTGAGGTCTGCGTGCCCTACAGTCGGCTCGAGGACCTGGATATGCAGCGCACATCCAGCGGCCAGGCCAACCCTTTCCAGGCCTACATCCGGATCACCCGCGGCTGCAACAAGTTCTGCTCGTTCTGCGTGGTGCCCTACGCCCGGGGCCGGGAGGTGCACCGTTCGCCCGAGGAGATTCTCACCGAGGCCAAGCGCCTCGCCGACGCCGGTGCCGTCGAGGTGACCCTGCTCGGCCAGACCGTCAACCATTACTACTACCAGCATGGCCACGGCCGGACGACCGTGTTCCACGACCTGCTGAAGATGGTGCACGACGCCGTCCCCAGCGTTCGCCGGCTTCGCTTTGTCACCAGCTATCCGCGGGACTTCACGATTGAAACGCTGCAGGTCATGGCCGAGAATCCGCGCATCAGCCGATACCTCCACCTGCCCGCCCAAAGCGGCTCGAACAGCGTGCTCCACCGGATGAACCGCGGCTACACGGCCGAGCAGTACCTGGAACTGATCGACACGGCTCGCCGCATCGTGCCCGACATCTCGCTGGCCGGCGATATGATCGTCGGTTTCTGCGGCGAGACGGACGACGACGCCGAAAAGTCACTCTCCCTCATGCGCCACGCCCGCTACATGAACTGCTACATGTTCAAGTACTCGCCGCGCCCCGGAACGGTCGCCGCGAAGCAATACCAGGACGACGTGCCCGAGCCGGTCAAGCAGGAGCGCCACGCGAGGATGTTCGCCTTGCAGAACTCGATCTGCCTGGAGAACAACCGCGCCGCGATCGGCCGGACCGTTGAGGTGCTGGTCGAAGGCCCGAGCAAGATGACCGGCCGGCCGGCTGATGTGAAGGCCCGGACCCGTACCCGGGGCGAACTTCAGTTATCCGGTCGCACACAAGGCGACCAGGTGGTGGTCTTCGACGGTCCGTTGCCGCTGGTGGGCAAGTTTGTGTTTGTGAAGGTGGAGGATGCCACTACGCTGACGCTGCACGGGACTGTGGTCGCCTAACTCGACTCGCGAGCTCTGATCGGCTTGCACAGAAACAGCGCCGCCGCCAGCACCGCCAGGGCCCCGCCTGTCAGTGCCTTGCGGCACGTGCTGTCGCAGAACATTTCCACCAGGGCGATGGACCGTGCCGGTCCCAGGTACTTGCGGCTGAGTCTCTTGGCCTTCTCGACGTACCGCTCGACAGGGTTGATCTCAGCCAGGGTCTTGGCGGCGGACCTGGCTGGGCTTGCCGGCCGGTCGGCCGCCGTTGTTTCGCCGCTCCAGCCAATGGGCCGGACCTGGCTCACGACCTGGGTAGGCAGAGGCAAGACGGCTTCGTCCGCCCGGCGGTAGCGCAGGTTCGTGACCGCTAGCATATCGATTGCCTCGGGATCTTCCGTGTACGCCTTGATGAAGTAGCTGTTGCGATCGACACGCTTCTGCAGCGTCTCGACCTGCTGCTGGAGTTGATCGCGCACCTGGACCACTTGGCGGTGCTCTGTCCACATGGGGATGATCGCCGCCAGCGCCAGCGCTACTGTTCCCATGGTCGTCAGCCACCAGAACACGAGCGTGGTCAGGGCCCGGCTGATGATGCCTTCCTCTTTTGGCTGTACCTGTTCGGACATTGTGAGATCCATGTCAAATCGTCGGCGGTGAACCTTCGGCGGCTCTATCCGTTTATCGGCCGATCCAGCCGAAGCGGTCCAGCGATTGTGGCAGTGTCAGCATTCTGGAGATCCAGTTTATCGGGCGTCGCGGAAGGATCAAGACGGTTGGCACGAGCATCAACGCCGACCGTCACGTTAACGCGCTCGACCTGCAGATCACGGCTGCCTGTTGGAATCGGTCCTCGGCCAGACCGGCTACGACCCCCGTGCCGACTTCAACGAAGACGGAAAGGCCAACGTTCTGGACCTGCGGGTCATGGCATCCAACTGGAACCAGTAGCGGTCTACCGCACGTTCCCGTCGGCGTCCTTGTGGAACACCCGTCTGGCCTTGCCTTCCTGCCGCGGCAGCCCGCCCAGCGGGAACACGTCGCCCTTGGGCGAGAACCCCAGCGCCTCCTTTAGGGCCTTCTCGACGACGTAGCCCGTCACGCTCGGTTCGGCCTCGACGTTGATCCGTACGTCCATGACCCCGTCGATCTCCTCGATGATGATCTGGTAGTTACTGCCGACTCCGGGGATTGCCATCAGTGCCTGTTCGACCTGCCGGGGGAAGAAGTTCACGCCCTTGACGATCAGCATGTCGTCCGTCCGGCCGGTAATCGGCGCGAGCCGTGCATGCGTCCGGCCGCACGCGCACTTCTCCCGGGTCAGGACCTTCGTCAGATCGCCGGTCCGGAATCGGATGACCGGCAGAGCCTCTCGCGTCAGCGCCGTGATCGTCAGTTCCCCTACGTGCCCGTCCGGCAGCGGCGTACCGGTCACGCAGTCCAGCACTTCCACGATGTAGTGATCTTCCCACACGTGAATGCCGTCATGGGCGCAGCAGTCCTGGCCGAGCGTGCCCACCCCGCCCGTCTCGGTCATGCCGTAGATGTCGAACACCTCGATGCCCAGGCCGCTGGATATCTTCTTCTTCAGCGAATCCGAGAAGACCTCTGCCCCGAAGATGCCGATCTTCAGTTCGGGCAGCGATTCCTTCATCTCCTGCAGCACTTCCATCACGCGGATGCCGTACGACACCACACCAGTCAGCACGCGCGTGCCGAAGTCCTTCATCATCCTGATCTGCCGCGGGGTGTTGCCGGCACCCGTCGGTACGACGAACAGCCCGACCTTCTGCGCGCCATGGTAGAAGCCGAACCCGCCGTTGAACAGCCCGAACGACGGCGTGATCTGCACCACGTCACCCGGCTGCGTGCCCGCCATCCGCCAGCAGCGGGCCATGCATTCGCCCCACTGGTCGATGTCGCCCCGCGTGTAAGGCATCACCACTGGCGTGCCGGTCGAGCCGCTCGACATGTGCATCTCGACGATTTTCCTGCGGTCGACGCAACACATCGCCAGCGGATAGCCCGCCCGAAAGTCTTGCTTGCTCATCGTCGGCAGTCTGGCGAGGTCTTCGAACCCTCGGAGGCTGCACGGATCGACGCCGGCCTCGTCGAACTTGGCGCGGAAGATGTCATTGTTCTGGTAGACGTGCCGAACGATCTGGCTCAGTCTGCTGGTCTGGATTGACCGCAACTCGTCAACCGACGCCGTCTCCATCCGCTGGTTGTGAAACCCGTACGTCATGGCCGGTTCCTTCTACGCCGTCCGCTGTTGCGCAGTACCCAACTCGGGACTCAGGACTGTCCGTCACCTGGCCTGGTTCCTGCCCTCCTCGAAGGCCCGCAGGTTCAGGTCCTTGTGCTTGGGCGGCACCGACTGCGCCACCGCCTCGTGCCAGGCCTGGACCGGCAGATCGAGGCCGGTCGAGAGCGCACCGAGAACGACCACGTTCGACGCACGAACGTTGCCGATGCGCGCTGCCAGCGTCGCGGCGTCCACGTAGAGCATTCTCGGGAACACCTGCCGCAACCGTTGCTCGGCATCAAGCGGGTACGTTGCCTGGCCGCTGCTGACCGTCACCGGGATGATCGCCTGGCTGGAAATCACCGCCAGTCCGTCCGGCGCCAGGTAGTGCGCAAAGCGAATGCCTTCGATCCGCTCCAGTGCGCCCAGCACCCGCGCGGTGCCTTCGGCCACCAGGGGGCTGTAAACCTCCTTGCCGTAGCGGATCTGTGCGATCACGGACCCGCCGCGCTGCGCCATGCCGTGCACCTCATTCGTCTTGACTTGGAAACCCGCCACCATTGCCGCGCGGGCGACGATCTCGCTGGCCAGCAGAATCCCCTGCCCGCCCACGCCCGCCAGCACCACGCTCGTTGTCGTCGTTCCGTTGTGCGAACTCATCGGGTACTCTCCAGTCCTGGGCTCTCGCTCCCGGCTGTTGCTCAGCGCTGATCACTCAGGACTCAGCACTCTCCGCTATCGCTACCGCCGCGAACTTGCACACCCGGTGGCATAGGCCGCAGCCCGCGCAGAGCATCTCGTTGATGTGCGGCGGCTGGCCGTCCTTGCCTTCCATCGCCGGGCAGCCCAGCTTCAGACACAGCCGGCACTTCTTGCACAGGTCTTCCTTGACGATCCGCTTCTTGCCCACCGGCTTCTTCTCATACAGCGGGCAGGGGTACCGCGAGACGATCAGGCTCGGCTCGGGCGCGTCCAGTTCCTCGCCCAGCAGCTTCACCACGGCTTCCACCTCGTACGGGTTGATCGTGTGGACGCGCTTGATGCCGCACGCCCGGCCGATGTCCTCGATGCTGACCGCGAACGTCGGTTCGCCCATCAGCGTCGCGCCGCTGCCGGGGTTCTCCTGGTGGCCGGTCATGGCCGTGGTGCGGTTATCGACCACGATGATCACCGACGTGCCCTTGTTGTACGCGATGTCGAGCAGGCCCGTGATGCCGCTGTGGAAGAACGTCGAGTCGCCGACGATGCCGACGACCTTACGTTTCTCGCCGGCCTTCTGCATGCCGTGGGCCATCGAAACGCCGCCGCCCATGCACAGGATCGTGTCCATCCGCGCCAGCGGCGCCAGCGCGCCCAGGCTGTAGCAGCCGATGTCGCCGGTGACGACCACGTCGTACTTTCCCAGGGCGTAGAACACGCCGCGGTGGGGGCAACCCGGGCAGAGCACGGGTGGCCGGCCGGGCAGGTCCTTGGCCTGCTCGACAGGCAAGACGGGTTTGACCTGGCGACCTTCCATTCTGGCGCGCGCCGCCTGCAGGCGGGGCGTGGACAATTCGCCGATGTTCGGGATGAAGTTCTTGCCTTCGCAGGAGATGCCGAGGGCCTTTATGTGCTCTTCCAGGATGTCCTCGAGTTCCTCAACAACCAGCACGCGCGTCACGCCGGCGGCGAACTCGCCGATGAGCTTGTCGGGGAAAGGCCACGACCAGCCGAGTTTCAGGACGGACGCCTCGGGCCAGGCCTCGCGGACGTACTGGTAGGCGATGCCGTGGGTGACAATGCCCAACGACCGATCGCGCCATTCGGTACGGTTGGCCGGCGAAAGGCTGGCCGCCTCGCGGATCTTCGCCAGCTTCTCTTCCAGGCTCACCCGCATCATCCTTGCGAAAGCCGGGATCGGGACGAACCGCTGAATGTTCCGTTCGAAACCGACCGGCCGGGTGCCGCAACGATCGCCCAATTTGACCAGGCTGCGCGAGTGGCTCACCCGCGTGGTCGAGCGTACGATTACCGGCACGCGGTACTGCTCCGACACCTCCAGCGCAAGTTTCAGGAAGTCTTTCGCCTCCTGCGAGTCGCTCGGCTCGAAGATCGGTACCTTGGCGAATCGCGCATAATGCCGCGTGTCCTGTTCGTTCTGCGACGAGTGCATGCCGGGGTCGTCCGCGACAATCGCCACGAACCCGCCCTCGACGCCCACGTACGCCAGTGTCAGCAGCGGATCAGCCGCGACGTTCAGGCCCACGTGCTTCATCGTCACAATCGCGCGGGCTCCTGCGATAGCAGCGCCGGCCGCCACCTCGAAGGCCACTTTTTCGTTCGGGGCCCACTCGCAGTAGATGTCATCCTTGAAATGGACAACGTTCTCCAGGATTTCGGTGGACGGGGTACCGGGATACCCGCAGGCGACGGTCACACCCGCCTCGTACGCGCCGCGGGCAAAGGCTTCGTTACCGGAAAGCAGTTCGATCAACCCAAATCCTCCGAATGCAGGGCAAGATGCCAGAGGCAATCGTAGAACGGTGCATAATACCCTCTATCTCCGTTTTCTTCAAGGCTTTAGGTTTCGGCCTATGGACCGGCCCAGGGCAATCGCATGTTCACCCGATGATGAGTTTGAGCAGGAAGTCGTGATCCCAGCCACCGAGTTTGCGTTTGCCCCGGATGCTGGCCTTGACGCTCTGGTCCTGTCGGAGCAGGT
>Ga0101944_10005449_pt1 | contig 14461 bp, 13 predicted proteins | sample DewCreD2012metaG_FD_75245 | JGI IMG/M metagenome (GOLD analysis project Ga0101944, IMG submission 75245) | Hot spring sediment bacterial and archeal communities from British Columbia, Canada, to study Microbial Dark Matter (Phase II) - Dewar... ... | reverse complement strand
GCCTTCGAGGAGTCCGGCCACGGGACGCGCTTCATCGCCGCCAACAAAGTGATGCAGGACTTGGTAGCCGGTGCCATCCAGGTTGATTCTGAAGACTGTGCCCCAACCTGCACTGCCCCCGTTGGTTGTAGTTCCATAAAGCGAGCCGTCACGGCCAAGGAGGGGGGCGGCAGCAGGGTTCCGTCCGTCTCCGCCGGCTGCCAGGAAGCTCCGCAGGACGGTGAACCCGCTGCCGTCGGGGTTCAGGCGGAAAACCATGCCAGCGTTGTCGGTGCCGCCAAGCGTCGCTGTGCCGTAAAGCATGCCGTCGCTTGCTTGCACCACTCCGCAGGGCATCGCGCCCATGAACTGCGGCAGGCCAAACGAATATACTTGAGCATAAACGCCTTGGGACAGGGCTGGCCGGCCCCAGCATCCGAACGCCAAAGTCAGGCATCCGACCCAGAGCCAGCGTCTGGACCGATGGGCCGGTGCGGCGGGCCAAGCGGACTGTCGGGATGGTCGGGAGGACCGCGCTTTGTTGGTGCTGGCAGGGGCGAAGTTACATTTGGGTTGCACGCCCTATATTAACGCGAAATCGGGCTTGTGCTATCATGGATCCTGAAATTCGTCCTTGCAATTCCACCTGGGACGGGGCAAACTACTCCCGTCAGCAGACCAATTCGGCTTCACAGCCGGTCTTTATCCCAGCGGCATAGGACTGCGGGAGCAAGCGGAGCCACGGACGGCATACCGGATGGAATCGCGGACAATGAAAGTCTGGTTCAAATCGCGCAACAGTGACGGACGCCGGAATGCCCGAGGCGGCATGCCGTTGTTTTCTGCGTGCCGAATGGCGCCTTGTCGGGGTCGGGATTGTTTTCCCACGGCTTCTGGGAATTAAGCAACGAAGTCCAACCAAACAACTAACCACCGAAGAACCAAGCACAGAAAGGGACAAGACACAGAATGAAAACACTAAGCAAAATCGGGCTCCTTCTTGGAGCAGCGTTCTTGTTAAACACCGCGCCGGCCAAGGCCCAGTGGTCGTGGCCTTCAGTGGAGGATGCCCTTCAAGGCGCCAAGGCCGCGGTCGCGGAACTGCAGATGGCCACCGAGAATCTGGTCATCTACGACAAAAAGCCGGAGAAAATCCGCGCGGACCTCATGAAGCGGCTCGATTCCGCCCAAGCCAAACTCTACGAGTGGGCGCCCCCGGACACCATCTACAAGGCAGGCATGGACGTGTACAAATACATGCGCAAAATCTATGACCTGGGCAGGAAGGGGAAGATTTCGTCCGCAGATGCCACGATGCTGCAGAACGATAGCATCTACACGTTCAACGTCATCATGTACGTGTACGACAACCATCCGTACTGGTACAATTAGCCCCGACCAATGATCATGGCGCCCCGTGCTGCGAGCAGAAGTTCTGCGCGGAGATGCGCCAGGCGGCGGGCGTATCTGATGCGCGGGGTGAGCATCGTTTCAAGCCGTTAGTTTGGGATGGGGTTCTTTCCTGCCGCGCTCGGACTTCAAGGCTCCGGGCGCGGCGGTTTTTCTTCCGGGCTGCCGGCGGGTCTGCCGCAGATCCTCTCCTACGAGTCCAAGTGGGAGCCCGACAGCCCCTACTGGACGCAGATCAAGTACCACGAGGCCCGGATCGACGAAGAGACGCGCCGGAAACTGGTTGACTACTCCAGCCTGCTGTTCGAGCGGCTCGGCTGTCGCGACTACGCCCGCTTCGACTTCCGCGCCGACGCCAAGGGCGAGGTGAAGCTGCTCGAGGTCAACCCGAACCCCGGCTGGTGCTGGGACGGCAAGCTCAACTACATGGCCAGCTATGAGGGCCTTCGCTACGCCGACTTGTTGCGACTGATCATCGAGGCCGCCCAGGAGCGTGTGGCCGCGCAGACAGTCAAGCCGGCCGCGGCTGCGGTGCTGGAACTGGTATAGCCCGCACGCTGTCTCACATATGAACCATCCGCGGGGTCACGCTCAAGCGTGACCCCACGTCGTTTTTAACGGGTGGCATGGGCTAGAATTCACTGTAGGCCGCCTGTGACCCGACCCTGCGCGCGCAGCCATGCTGCCCGGGCAGTATGTCCTCTGTTCGGAGGTGCGAGATGAGCGAGACAGCACGTCAAACCGGCTCGCTGAAAGATCGTTCCTGCAAGCCCTGCCGCGAGGGCACTCCGCCGATCATCGGCGAGGACCTAAGGCAGATGCGGGCGATGCTCGACGAAGGCTGGAACGTCATCGGCGAGCACCACATCGAGAAGGAGTTCAAGTTCCGGGACTGGGCGGAAGCCCAGGATTTCACCAAGCGCGTAGCCGACCTGGCCCAGCAGGAGGACCACCACCCGGATATCCTGCTCCAGTGGGGCAAAGTCAAAGTCACCCTCTGGACTCACAAGATCAACGGCCTGAGCCAGAACGACTTCATCCTGGCTGCCAAGACCGACGAAATCGCCCGGCAAATACAGCCATAGAAGATGCAAGAAGACGGTGTTTTCAGATCAATCTGTTCCGCCGTGTCTCCGTGTCGTTGTGGTTAGTACCAGCCGTGGCCCGGAATTACGTTTGCCCGGAAAAACAAGCACAGCACCTCAGCCGCGCCTCTTGAGAATGCGGCTGGTAAGATTCGACAGGCGCAGCCGCTGCCGGCCGTCCTCGCCGAAGTTGGACGGGTCCAGCCATCGCAGGAACGCGTCCTGGAGATCGGGCCATTCGCTGTCGATGGCCGCGTACCAGGCCGTATCGCGATTGCGATTCTTCACGATTGCCGCCTGGCGGAACACGCCCTCGAACGAGAGGCCCAGGCGTTGTGCCGCCGCACGGGAGGGAGCGTTGAGCGAGTCGCACTTCCATTCGTACCGGCGGTAGCCGAGCCGGAAGGCCCTCTGCATCATCAGGTACATGGCCTCCGTCGCAGCAGGGGTGCGTTGGAGCAGAGGCGAGAACGCGAGGTGCCCGACCTCGATGGAACCATTGCGGGGGTCGATCCGCAGGTAGGCGGCCACCCCGACAGCCTTGTCCGTGGCCTTGTCGACGATGGCGTGGAACAGCGGGTCATTGCCGGAGCATGCCTCCTCCAGCCACGCGCAGTAGTTCTGAAACGTATCGAAAGGGCCGTACGGAAGGTAGGTCCACATTCGCCCTTGCGCATCCAGGCGGTTTGCCGCGTAAAGGGCGGCCGCGTGCGCTTCCGGAACCAGCGACTCAACCCGACAGAATCGCCCTTCCATGGGGTCGCGCGACGGATAGGGCGGCGGCTTCCACGCACGAACAGGAAGCCCAATCGGCTGCCCCAGTTGATTTGTAGACTGCTCCATATGCACCTGCGGGCCGGGACCCGTCGGCGGACCGTTTGTTCAAACGCGATTCTATTGGAGCACATCCACACAAACAAGACACGCCCGGCTGCGTCCCATGGCCGAAACACGCGACGCGCCTGCCCACCTCGTCTCCCCGTCTGGCATTCCCACCCTCTATTGTTGCCGTCTCCGTTTGTCACTTTGTCACCCCTGCCCCGGGTCTCGGCGTTCCCGCGTCAAGCCGTTTTCTCCGCCCTCTGCCGTGCCCAAATCTTTCTGAAATGTCCCGCCAGCCCACGCGACTAAGCCTGTGTGGCCGACGGGCGGCCATTCCAGGCTACAGTCCATCCAGATGGACAGGAGATTTCCGATGATTCTCACGTGGGTAAAGTACGCGGCTGTCGGGGCTGCCGGCCTCTTGCTGGTTGGAGGATTGCTGTTCGGCGGGGACGTCTTCAGCTACATCCGCAGCGGGGCCCACACCGTTCAGACCGCCGTCAAGGATTCCGTGCCGATCGAGTTCGAACTCAAGCGGGCCAAGGACCTGCTCGATGAGATCATCCCCGAGATGCATGCCAACGTCCGGCTGATCGCCCAGGAAGAGGTTGAAATCGCCAACCTCAAGTCCGACATCAACAAGCAGCATCTTGCCTTGGCCGACGAAAAGGTGCGCATCGGCAAGATTCGTGACGCCTTGGCCGTCCAACAGGTCAAGTACACCTTCGGCGGAATGCAGTTCACCCGCGACCAACTGAAGGAAGACCTATCCCGCCGCTTCGAACAGTACAAGGAAGCGGAGATGATCACCACCAGCAAGCACCGGCTGCTCGACAGCCGCGAGAAGGCCCTTCAGTCTGCCATGGCGATGCTCGAGAAGTCCAAGGCGCAGAAGGCCCGGCTCGAGGACCGTATCGCCGGCCTGGAGAGCCAGTACCGCCTGATCAAAGCGGCCGCGACGACCTCCAACTTCCACATGGACAACTCCAAGCTCGCCCAGACCGAGAAGGTCATCAGCGAGATCAAGAAGCGGCTCGATGTGGCCGAGCGCGTGCTGGCCCACGAGGCGCAGTTCGTCCAGCAGATCCCCATCGACACCATTGATGAGAAGGACCTCGTTCAGCAGGTGGACGAGTACTTCACACGGAAGCCCGTTGTACCGCAGCAGGTTGAGGCCGAGGCGCCCGGTGAGCCGTTGAGCTTCAACCAGGCCGAACACCAGGGGGCCACCGTGGAGCAGTAATGCCGAGCGCTGAGCCTCGCAAGCCGAAGGGGTCAGGTTCCGACAACGGGATCTGACCCCCGAAGGCCCCCAGGCCGATCGGGTGGCATGCAACGTGCTGGGAGTATAGGATGGATCATCTTCAGGAGCCTTCGCCGTGCTGATCCTGCGGATTCGACAAGCAGAGACCGCCTTGGCAGACGGCCGGCTCGACGAGGCCTATGACCTCGCCCAGGCCGACGACCTGCGAAGCCACCGCAAGGGCCAGGATCTCATCAGCCGGCTGGTCGTGGCGCTGGTGAACCGCGGGCGGGACCACCTCGATGCCGGCCGGCATCAGCAAGCCTTCGCCGACGCCCAGAAGGCGTTTCGCCTGGGCGGCAATCGGCCGGAGGTTTCGCAGCTGCAAACGGCGGTGGTTGCTGCCCTGATGGCTCGCCGGCAGTGGCAGCAACAGAAGGCAGACGCCGTCGCGACCGCGCGGCAGCAACTGCACAACGGCGAGCTTACGATGGCTGAGAACGTGCTGGCCGACGCCAACGTCGATGGCCAGGCGGCCGGTCTGCTCCGCGAGGCAGCCGCCCGTCGGGCGGCAGCCGAACCGGCGATCCAGCGGGCGAAGGACGCACTGGACCGGCAGGACTGGGACGTGGCGATCCAATCGGTGCTGGACGCGAGGCAGTTTCACGCCGCGAACCCGCAGGTGACTCAGATGGCAACCCAGGTGACACAGCAGGTGATGCGGGAGATTCGCGAGATGATCGACCAGGGCCGCGTGGACCGGGCCTATGCGCTGATCCAGCGGTTGACGCCGCTGGCGGGTCAGACGGTCGATGTGCAGGAGGCCGCACGGATCGTCGAGCAGTGCCGGCTGGCCGCGGACTGCGTCCGGCGGGGCCAGCCGCGCGGGGCCGAGCAGGCGCTGCGGCAACTGGCGTCGATTCAGCCCAGTGCAAGGTGGCTCAAGGGTGCCATCGAAGCCGCCCGCCAGGCCGCCGAAGGACTGGAGCATCTGCAGACCGGGCCACTGGGCCTGGTCGCGCCCATGCCGGCCGGTTCGCCTGAAAGATATCTGCCCGTCGAGCGGGATGAGATCACGAAGCAGGTGACCGTGAAACTCGACAGGCCCAGCCCGGTATCAGACGACATGGGATTGCCCGAGAGGTTCATGCTGCACGTCGATGGTGTCGGCAGTTACCTGGTGGTACGCGGCCGGCAGGTGACAGTCGGCCGTGCCGGTTCGACCGACCAGCCCGATGTGCCGCTGATGGCCGAAGCGGGTCTGCCGGCCGTAACGATCGAGCGCGTCGAGGAGGACTACTTTCTCCGCAGCCGTGAGACGATCTTTGTCAATGAGCAGGCCGTGACGCGGAAGCTGCTTGCTGACGGCGACCGTATCGCGCTGTCGTCACGGAGCCGGCTGAAGTTCAGCGTGCCGAACGCGGCGAGCACATCAGCCGTGCTGCACCTGGCGGGCACGAGGCTGCCGAAGACCGACGCCCGGCGGGTGATCCTGCTGGACCGCGAACTGATCATCGGCCCGGGTACCGCCAGCCACGTGCGGGCGGATGCCCTGGCCGATCCGGTCGTGTTGTACGTCCGTGACGGCCAGTTATGCGTGCGGACAAAGGAGGCGGCGATGGTCGGGGAACAGGCACTGGCTGGCAGCGCCGGCCTGCCGATGGACTCCAGCATAAAGATCGGCCCGGTGTCCTTTGTCGTGACAAAGGCGTGACAATGGCTGGCTGTTTCGCCCTTAAGGTATAGATTCCCGTAGTTGGTGTGTTTCTGAACCCTGAACCCGGCGGCGCGAGGCGCACCACCATGCAAGGATTCACCTACAAGTACGGCGACAGGCCCCTCGAGGGCTACACGATCCAGCGCGCGGCCGGCCGTGGCGGGTTCGGCGAGGTCTACTACGCCCTGTCCGACAGCGGCCGCGAGGTGGCCCTCAAGGTCGTCCAGGGCTACGAGTCCATAGAACTGCGCGGCATCAGCCAGTGCATGAACCTCAAGAGCCCGCACCTGGTGACGATCTTCGATGTGAAGTACAACGAAGCCGGCCGGCCGTTCGTCATCATGGAATACGTCAACGGCCCGTCGCTCCGCGAACTGCTGGACGAGTCGCCCGCCGGGCTGGGCACGCAGAAGGCCGCCTTTTTCCTCCGCGAAATGGCCAAGGGCCTGACCTACCTGCACGACCGCGGCATCGTGCACCGCGATCTCAAGCCGGGCAACGTCTTCTATGAGGACGGCTACGTCAAGATCGGCGACTACGGCCTGTCCAAGGCGATCAGCGCCAGCCGGCACTCCGGCCAGACCATCACCGTCGGCACCGTCCATTACATGGCCCCCGAGATCGGCCAGGGCAACTACGACCGCTCCATCGACATCTACGCGCTGGGCTGCATGCTCTACGAGATGCTCACCGGCCAGACGCCGTACCTGGGCGCGAGCCCCGGTGAGATCCTCATGAAACACATGATGGAGGCGCCGGACCTGGCGGGCGTCGAGGAGCCGTTCGCCACGGTGACCCGCAAGGCCCTGGCCAAAGAGCCCAAAGACCGCTTCCAGACCGTCCAAGAAATGGTCGAGGCCGTCTTCGGCGCAGCGCACATCCAGCAGAGCGTCTCGTGCTTCTCGCCGGACAGCCTGACCATGGTGGCCGGGCGGGTGGCGCGGAAGGTTGGCGTGGGTGGTCCCGGGTCTTCGGGCCAGAATATGGATCCTGGCGGTGCGGGCGTACCGGGCGATCCGCAGGCCGAGTGGATCGATCGCCTCGGCAACCGCATGGAGCAGGTCGAGCAGAAGATCGAGGCGGCCGGCGACCGTTTTGGCCAGAAGGTCCAGCAGACCGCCGAGCGCATCCGCAACAAGTGGCAAGGCAACCGTGCTGCGCCTCCGCCGCTTCCGTTGGCCGCCCCGGCAGAACCGCCGGCCGTGCGCGTCGATCCCAAGCGCGATCCCCTCAATCGAAGCCAGCGCCGGTGGTTGGGCCTTGGCGCGGGGGTCATCGTCTGCCTGGGCGCGGGCTACATCACCGCCGAGACAGGTTGGGGTGGCAGCAGCCCCGACGGCGCACTGATAGCGCCTCTGGGGCCGTTCCTGGGTGTCGTCATCGGCATGCTCCTGGCGCACCGCCGCTTAGGGGCAAACCTGGAGGGTGAATCCTGGCTGGTGCGGCATGTCGCCTACGGCGGGATCGCGGGCATCGTCATGCTCGGCGCTTCGGTCGCTACACTTGCCTGGCTGGACGAGATGCGCATGCAGCCGATCAGCGGCAGGTACGGTCCCGGTACGCTTGCGGCGATCGCTTTGCCGCTGTTCGTCCTTGACTGGGGACGGATTATGCATCCGGCGCGCAGCCAGCGGATCGGCCTGGGCCACGCGCTGCTGGCTGGCGGGATTGCTCTGGCGTCGGCGTTCGTACTGAACGGGTGCATGCCGCTGGCAATGGGGGCGGTGTGTGCGGCGTCGCTGGCGATCCAGGCGATGTGCGCATTCGACCCGAAGGCTGCGCGCTTGGCCCGCGGTCGGAGCACGAAAGCGCAGGCCGACCTTGAGTTCGACTTCGGCCGAAAAGGGACGGTGCAGCCGCAACTGCCCCCTCAGGCGAGCCGCATGGAACCAGGCTCGCTGAAGCCCCGTCCGCGTGTCGGACCGGTACACCTGCCCCCGCCCGGCGCGGGAGTGTGGACGGCGCAAGGCTACCGGGTATTGCCGCCGGGCGTCTCGCCCGCCAAGCGCGTGTGGGCACTGCTCCTGGCCTCGGGCGTTTTCATGGCAATGGGCGGCCTGCATCGTTTCTACGTCGGCAAGATCTGGACGGGGCTGCTGTGGTTCTTCACGTGGGGGCTGTTCGGCTTGGGGCAGCTCATCGACGCGATCCTGGTCATCTCGGGCAACTTCAAGGACAAGCAGGGTCGCCGGCTGGTTGTCTGGGCCGACTACGACGAGGTGCGCAGCGTATGGGCGTATCCGCCGCCAGCGCCGGGCGGGCAGCGGCCGGTTTCGCAGGAACCGCCGGCGCGGAGCCCGGTTCCGCAGGTCGAAGCAGTGCGTCCAGCGGCTGGCCAGAGACCGCGGGAAGACGATTCCGCCGCAGGCTGGCAGCGGACATCTGCCTGGACGCAGGCCAGCCAGGCATCGACGCGGCAGAACCCCACGAACCCGCTCCTGGCGTTTCTGGGCGGTGTTCTATTGCTGGTGACGGTCATGCTGGGTGTGGCCGGCGCGCTGGCGGTGCCGGCGATCACGGCGTTTGGGGCCTTCGATCCCGATATCACGCAGGACGAGTGGTTCAGGCAATTGGTGGATGGTAATTGGGCGCGGATCATCGAGCCCATTCACATCGTGCTGACCACTATGGTAGGTCTGCTGGCAGCCATCGTGCTGATCCTGGCTCGCCGCTGGGCGGGTGGGGCGCACATGTTCCGGGCGGTTGCGGGTACCGCCGGCCTGCTCTTGTCGCTCTACGTGTTCCGCATGGCGGTCACGCCCGAAGTGCATTCCTGGCGGCTGGCCGTGTACGAAATGGGACAGGGCCGGGTGGAACAGATGCTTCGCGAGTTGCTCAATGGTATGCAACCGGGTGGCCTGATCATGGCGGGGTTGCTGTTGCTGGGATCGATCATCGTACTGGCCTGGACGCCTCGCCGAACGGACGACGAGTTGTCGGCGGCAGGCAGGGGGGGTTAGCGATGGCGGCGATAGTCATAGCACTTGCGGCTGTGGCGATGGGCCTGGTTGCGGCTCTCGTTGGGCTGCTCGTGGGGCTCGGCGGAGCCTTGGTTGGCCTGGTGGCCGGTCTTGGTGGCGGCCTCGTGGGTCTGGTTGTCAGCCTTGGCGCCGGAATGCTTGGATTGCTGGCCGGCATCGCCGCGGCTGTTGTGCATGTCCTGCGTCGACTGACCCGTCCGCTGGTTGTGGTGGGCTTCTTGGCTGCGGCGCTGCTTGCCGTGCGCGTAGCGGCCTCTCGTCATCAGCATGCGGCTGGGTTCGCCGGCCGTTTGGGGTGGCCGACATCCACGGTCACGACGCCGGTCGTTGACGGCGAAGATTCGCTGCCGGCGGAGGCCCCGCCGCCTGGACTGCTGGAGAATCTTACGCCGCGGCGGCGGATCTTGTCCTATCTCGATGCACAGTTCGAGGCCGATATCTACCCGTCCGAGGCATCGGCCGTACGGGCGTTGGCCCGGCAGGTGGGGCGCCAACTGGACAGCGTCGCAGGCCAGGCAGCGGACCTTGACCTGATCGAACTGCGCGGCGAGGTGGACGAGGATCTGCTTGTTAAGGCCGCCAATGTCGTGCGGGAGTTCTACCCGGAGGTGAAGGTGACGACCGTGGTCGGCGGGCGGGACTCCGAAGCGCCGCCGGGCGGGCAGTCGGTGGTCATTCGCATCCGGACAGACAGGACCGCCGAACGGATGCCCGGCGGCAAAGAGAGACTGCTAACGGCCCGTGCTCAAATGACGGGACTGGGCCGCGAAACGACGCACTCCGTGCGCTTCGTCCACAAGCCTTGGGTCGATGATACGGCCGCGTTTGCCGCGAGCAACCCGGGACACAACTGGATCGTAGCGGTGTCGGAGCAGCCGGCCATGAGTCTGGAAGAGGCCGATCGACAGGCACTGAAGGCGGCGGTGCGGAAGCTGGAGGCGATGGTGCTGGAGCGGCTGGGGCAGGCCGGCATCGGCAGGGACCGCATGATGGCTCTGGGGTACGAACGACTCGAGGGCATGGTCCTGGCGGAGTTGCGGTCCAATCAGGCGATCAAGGACCGCTTCACTCAGCGGGTGCAGCGACCCTATGGGGAGATCTGGCAGGCGGCGGTCCTGGTGGATGCTGAGCCGCAGCTGGTATCGCAAATCGCGGATAAGTGCCGGGAAATGCTAGCCGTACAGCGGCAGCACTGGCGGCAAACGGCGTGGTCGGTGGCCGGCGTGGTGCTGCTGGTCTGCGTGGTGTACGTTTTTCTGAACTCGGCGACCAAGGGATATTTCGTGTGGTCGCTGCGGGCCGCCGCGGTCGCGATGCTGGCCGCCGGGGTCTTCCTTATGCTGCTGTTTCGGAGATAATGGGAAAAGGGACCCCGGACCACTGACAACGGCCAGCCGTTGAGGGTCAATGAGCGATCTGACACAGGCAGATCGATACATTATCGAACAGATCCGACAAGGCAGTAGTGAGGGGTGGACGCAGCTCGTCAACCGCTACTCCGGCCGGCTGGTTGCCTTCGCGCGCTCGAAGCTCGGCAAATCGGCCGACGCCGAGGACCTCGTCCAGGAGACGTTCATCAGCTTCCTCAAGGGCCTGCCCGACTACCGCGAGCAGGCCAGTATCGAAACCTACCTGTTCGGCATCCTCCGCCGGCGGATCATCGACTGGTACCGCGGCAAGAAGGCGAACATCTGCCTGCTGCAGGACCTGCTGAAGGGCGAGGACGGCGAGCCGGCTTCCGACGCAGCCAAGGCGCTGATGTCGCCTGGCGCGACCGCCAGCTGGTACGTCCGGCGCGACGAGCAGGTGGACCTGCAACGAGCGGCGTTGGTGAGCAGCCTGTCCCGCCTGGTCAACGAACTGAAGGAGTCTCTCAAGCTGCGCGACCTGAAGGTCATCGAGATGATCTTCTACGTGCAGCTGCGCAACAAGGACATCGCCGAAATCGCCAACCTGCCCGAAGGCCAGGTCGCCCTCCTGAAGCACCGCTACCTTAAGCAACTGCACGAATACGTCCGGCGCGACAGCCGGATCCGGCCGGAATCCTTCGTCGACTCGCTCGCGCAACTCCCCGAGCAGTTCGACACGGTGTTGGCGGAAATCTGGCAGGATCAGCGGCTGAGCTGCCCCAAACGCAGCACGATCGGCGCCTATATGCTGGGCAGCCTCGAAGCCGACTGGCAGGACTACGTCGCGTTCCACCTGGACAAGCTCGGCTGCCGGTTCTGCCGCGCGAACCTGGAAGACCTCAAGAAGCAGAACGAGACCGGCCAGGCAAGCGCGCTGCGCGACAGGATTCTGAACTCCACGGCGGGCTTTCTGCGGAGGCCATGATGCGGGCGGTGAAAGTGCGCGCATTTCTGCTGCTTGGCTCTGTCGCCTGCGGGCCGATGGCTCTGGCGCAAGCTGGCCCTGCAGATCTACCGCCCGATGCCGCGTCAGGCGAGCTGGCCGACTCTCAGCCGAACCAATCTGCACGGGCAGGAGGTCGATCATGATGGCAGCAGAGATTCGCGAGCATTTCGTCTCCCAGGCGCCTTGGGTGGACCTCGACAAGACGGTGGACCGGATCATCATGGGCGACCCCAACAAGCAAGTCCGCTCGATCCTGGTGACGTGGATCAGCAGCCTCGAGGCCGTGCGAACAGCGGTGTCACGCGGTTTTGACATGCTCATGACCCACGAGCCGACGTTCTACGTCCACGCCAACGAGCCGCCGCAGGCGGAGAACTCGCCGATCGGCTGCCGGAAGAAGCGACTCATCGAGCAGAGCGGGCTAGTGGTCCTCCGGAACCATGACGTGTGGGACCGCATGCCGAAGATCGGCATCCCGTGGGCCTGGGCGCAGTTCCTCGGGATTTTGGGCGAGCCGGTGGCCACCGGGTATGACGGTTACCAGCATCGCTACGACATCCAGCCGGTAGCGCTTCAGGAGTTCGCGGAGCAGGTGGCGGCGAAGACCGCGACAATCGGCGAGCCGGCCGTGCAGGTGGTCGGCGATGCGAAGCAACCGGTCTCGAAGATCGGCATCGGCACGGGCTGTGCCTGCCGAATCGAGGTCTTCCAGCAGATGGGCTGCGACCTGGCGATCGTCTGCGATGACGGGTCGTGCTACTGGCGGGAGATTCAGAAGGCTTCTGACGAAGGTTACCCCGTCATCCGCGTGAATCACGGCACGTCCGAAGAGCCCGGCATGCGGACGCTTACGCAGTACATCAATGAACGCCTGCCGGGCGTGCGGGCGGAGCACCTGCCTCACGGCAGCTGCTTTCGGTTCGTACGTGCAAACCGCTAACCTATACCCACGCCGGCGTACCGTTGGCGGCCTTCAGGAATGATCCCAGGGCCTTGTCAGTCTTGCAGATGTGGTTGACCAGCCACTCGCCGACGCGGCGCTGGATGTCCAGCACGAGCATGGTCGTGGCCCCTTGCTTGCGATACTGGTCCTTCCACTGCGTGAAGTTTCGGACGAAGGCCTCGTGTTGCATGCGGTGCGCCTCCAGGCTCGGGTACGCATGACGGGCCATGTACCGCTCTTCCGTAGCAAAGTGGCTCAGGGCGTAGCGGGCCAGGAAATCCAACACGCTGGCCACCTCTTTGCCGCCATCTCCCTTTGACATCGCTGCCAGCAGCTGGTTGGCGATGCGGAAGAGCTCCTTGTGCTGGTTGTCGATCTCGCTGACGCCTACAGCCAGGTCCGTTGTCCACTCTCGTGCCATTGTTCGTCCTCTCCGTAACAGGGTTTGTGCTCTTTTCGACCATCCGGGGCGCCTTCTTTAGGCTCGGCGGCGCGCACGGCTCGCCTTCGCCACGGTATGTCTAAGAAAACCGGCCGTTCATGGTCGATATTGACATAGGTGTGGCTGCCGACGATTGCGGGAATATGTGTAGTAGCGTCCGAAATGCAGCGCCTGCAGCCAGGGACTCAGTCGCATTGCCTTGGGCGCGCCACACGGGGAGAGTGCCCACGGCCCGAGCATGTTCTGGGCAGGCTAAGTCCCATCCTGGTGCTTATTCGTGCGAAGTTCCGTTGTACTGGTGAAGGAGGTTCGTGATGCGAATTGTGCGTGTGGGGGGTTGTGCGCTGCTGGCGACCTGTTTTCTGGCCCCGGCGTGCGAGGCCGCGACAAAGGTATACCTGGCTGTGAGCCAGCCGGCGGAGGTGAGTCTGCCCGAGTCCGTCAAGCGAATCGCTGTGGTAGAGTTCACCAGCAAGGATGCCCGGAGCACAACCTACGGCGACATTGCAGCCGCCCGGTTGAACAGCTTCCTCGGCGAGTCACCCTGCGCGGGCACCCGCTACGAGTTGATCGACCGTACGCACCTCAAGGGCGTGCTGGCCGAGCAGGATCTAGGCGCCTCCGGCATTACCGACTCCAAGACGGCGGTGCAAGCCGGCAAGATCCTCAACGCCGATGCGATCGTCTTCGGCACGGTGAATGTCGAGACCTCCGAAGAGACGGTCGAGAAGCCTTCGATCAGCATGGGCGGCTACATGCCCTCGGTCAAGAGCAAGAGCTCCGTTCGCCGCAGCGCTGTCGTCAACGTTACGTTCAACATGATCTGTCCGGAGACCGGCAAGATCATCATTACGCGATCGGTCTCGCGGTCGTACGATTCGAGCACGGCCGGCGGCCAGAAGGGCCTCAAGAAGCTCCTGCCGGGCAAGGGATCGGGTCCGAGCACCGAGATGGTCGTCAACGACCTGATCGAGCAGTGCGTGGAGGAGTTCGGCAGCCGGGTGGCGTCGCACGTCAGTGTCTACGAGTTCGAACTGGCGAGCTCGAAACGCAGCAAGGCCGGTAATACCTTCGCCGAGGCGGGCGACTTCGAATCGGCCGCAAAGCAATACGAACTGGCCGCGGAGGCCGACCCCAAGGAGCACGCCGCAGTCTACAACCTGGCGATTGCCAGGTTGATGCTTAACGATCCGAAGGCAGCCGTCGATCTGTTCGACCGGGCGGTCAGCCTCAAGACCGAAAAGCGATATATCCAGGCGCGCCAGCAACTCGCGGAGATCCTCAAGAGCAGTCCAAACGCGCAGTTCCAGCCCGCCAGCGCCGCGCAGATCAGCGCGTTCAAGGCGGCCGAGAAGTTGAAGGACTAGACCTTGACCAAGCGTAGTACGGTGCGGTTTGTGCCGTTGTTTTTCGAAAGAAGGCTCGAAATGCCTCACAATTCGTGTATAGAGGAAGTGTTGAGTTTTCTCTTGCACGGAGGCATT
>Ga0101944_10005447_pt1 | contig 14463 bp, 9 predicted proteins | sample DewCreD2012metaG_FD_75245 | JGI IMG/M metagenome (GOLD analysis project Ga0101944, IMG submission 75245) | Hot spring sediment bacterial and archeal communities from British Columbia, Canada, to study Microbial Dark Matter (Phase II) - Dewar... ... | reverse complement strand
CGGTGGGAACATCGCAATTATAAAGCGGTAAAGATATTCAACCTCGAAACCCGTAAAGCCAGTTACCTCACATACCGCACCCGTTACAGTTACCCTGTCCTTTCGCCCGATGCACGTCACATAGTGGTTGTTGATTACCGCGATGATCACAGTTACGCCTTAACCCTTCTTGAGGTGCCTTCCGGTCACATCACAGGCAGTTATCCGGTACCCGGTAATTTTTTTGCCATGCATCCCTGCTGGGATCCCGACAACCAGCATGTGTATGCCATTGCAGTGACCAGCGAAGGCAAGCACATTGTACGACTGAACATTTACTCCGGGCAATGGACAACCATCTTCGAAGCAAAAAACATGGAAATTTACCAGTTGCATGCCGATACAAATCACCTTTACTTCCGGTCGGGATATTCGGGCATCGAAAACATTTATGCCCTCCGGAAAAGAGACAGGCATATTTTTATGGTTACCTCCTCGCGTTTTGGAGCCTTTGACCCTCATGTGCATGAAGGCATGTTGTATTATTCAAATTACACTGCCGACGGCTATGATGCCGCCTGCACCTCCATCGACACAAGTTCCTGGATTCCGCTTGAAAACGTTCACTACACCGGCATTGATTTATGGAAACGGGCTTACGAAGAAGAAAAAGAAACCTTTATTTCTTCATCGGGAACAGACTCCCTGTATCCCGTATTTCCTTATTCAAAAACCAGGCATTTATTCAACATTCACTCATGGACTCCTTTTTATTTACCCAGCATAAACATTGCCCCTGAACCTGCAAAAGTAGCGCCGGGAATTACCCTTTATTCGCAAAACATTCTTGGAACAGCAGTGGCTTATGCAGGGACAGCCTACAGGAACGATATACAGAAATTCATGTCGTATGCAGGGTTTACCTATTACGGATTCTTTCCTGTTTTCAATGCAAGCATTGGCTACGGAGGACAACAAACCGTCCACGAAGAAGAGGGAATTCCGTACAATGGCGAACTTATGCCTGCCGGATACATCCGGGGCATCATGTATGTCCCCATGAACTTCAGCCGGGGAAAATATTACTGCGGACTGGTTCCTGAAACAGGTATTTATTATGCCAATTCACTCAAATACGACCGGGAAAAAGGCCTGTACGACAAAGGATACACACGCAATATTTACAGGCTGCAATTTTATCGTTACCTGAAAAAAACCGATCTTGACATTGTGCCGAGAAAAGGAGTTGGAGCCGACCTTCTTTACGCATATTCTCCATGGGAAAACAGATTTTATGGAGAGCTCTGGTCATTTTCCGTTTCGGGATACCTGCCTGGAATTTTCAAGCATCAGAGCCTCAAACTAATGGCGGGAGCCGAATACCAGACACCCCGGCAATACATCCTTTCGGGCATTCAGCGACCGGCAAGAGGGTACGACAACGACACCGCGTGGCTGAAACAAACAACTTATTATTCCTCCTTGCAAAAAATTACCCTCGACTATATCCTTCCCCTGTGCTATCCGGATGTGTCGTTGTTTGATATTATTTACATCAGACGTTTCCGGACCAATTTATTTTTTGACCATTCACAAGGCAAATTCAGAGACCCTGATACCCGGACATATATTAACCGGGAACTAAATTCGGCCGGAATAGAAGTTACCTGCGATTTTCACCTGTTCCACATCCAGTCGCCCATAGGAATTTCGTACCGCTATGCTTACCTCCTGGGACATCAAACATATACATGGGGGATTTATTTCAATGTAGATCTGCTGAATTTTTGAAGTACCTGTCATCAGCAGCAAAGCAAAATCTGACAACAGAGAAGACATTGCCCATTAATTTCAACAGCATACTTTTTGTTTATAAAACCAAAGCTTTTATTTAAAAGAGTAGCGCCATTAAACACTGAAGCCCTCCTGCAGGAGGGCTTCAGCGGCATAAAAATATTTTTCAATCAATGGTTACTCTCAATCCTCGCTGAGAAAGGGCTGTCTTTTTGGATCGAAGCATGGGCAGCGGACCCTTTTTAACATCACACTGACCTTTAAAATGAGTAATTAAGGCACATTGTTCAGCCTGTTCCTGCTGATGTTCACAAATCTCCACCAGTGCCTGAATGACGTAATCAAAGGAATGAATTTCGTCATTGTGAAGAATCAGATAACGTTCCTGCACTTCATCAATGCCATCAGATTCACGGGGATCGGAAATCGGCTTCGACATTCTTTTTACCATGACTTTTTGCATTAAAAACTACTGTCAAAAATACAAAAAAACGCGAAATTCCCCAAAAGAATAACGTAAAAAACTCATACACAACAAATTATTCTTTCAACATCTTAAACACATGAGTTTGATTATCTGAATCCGTCACTTTGATCAGATACATGCCCGCCTTAAGCGAAGCAGTATTAAGATAGATCACAGAACCCGCCGAGGGAGTCATAACGATTTCTCTTTTCCCCAGTACATTAAACACTTCCACCCTCTTTATCATTCCATCGTTGTCAATGTAAAGGTCGCCCTTAAAAGGATTAGGATAAATATTGATTTCCTTCCCCGGTTCATTATTTTGTAAAAGGGTATCTGTGGTTTTAAGAATCATGACCACCGTTACCATGAAACTGCTTCTGTTGACATCTATATTTCCCGAACGGGGATAATATCCTTCAAGTGTCACCTCATAAGGAAGATGTTGCCCGCTGTTTACCCCACGGAATACTGCCATTCCTCCGGCACCGGTTTTTCTTTTTTCTCCGTTAAATGTCACTTCAGCATTTTCAAGCTGGCGGTTCCCGTCAGTAACCAGAAAGCTTATCTGCAAAGAATCGAGCAGGATGCTTCTGCTCAGATCGGTACTGGCAATCAAAGATCCGGTTACTTCATTAAAGCTGTTTTTATACACCGAGTAATTGTTGCTTACATCAGGCTTTACTCCCGTAAACACTGCCTTTCCTTCAGCATCGGTAAGAAGGGTGTCATTGTTAAAAACAATCACCGCATTGCTCAGCAGGGACTCATCAGCCCTGTTCTTTACATAAAAAACAACCTGATTGGTTCCCTCAAGAGTCATGTACACAGGCACTGACATATTGCCTCTTACCGTCACCGTTCCACTTACGGTGCGGTACTGGGCTCTGGTTACCGTATAGGGAAGATTTTCTGCCGGCTTCACTCCGGTAAACTCAGCAATTCCCTGGGCATTGGTATTAATCGTCTGGCTGTTAAAATCCACCCTGGCGCCAAGAATAGTTGTCTTCCCGTTGCTCACCATGAAAGCCACATTGTAGGTAATGGGCTTCATAATGACAAGTATCTGTTTATTGGATTTCAGGGCAACACTGTCATTCACACTAATGTACCCCTCTTTGGTGATGCGGTAATAGTATTTGACGGTACAGTTTAAACAATTGGCCGCAGGAACGGTAAAAATCACTTTCCCTGTGCTGTCGGACAATTTTGTTTCATTGTTAAGGACAACAGTAGCTCCTGTCACTGGAGTGTTGGTAGAAAGTTCCGACAACTGCATGGTAATCGTGTAAGTGCTTTGTGCTTTACCGGAAACAGCAAGAACTAAGAACCATCCTGTTATTGCTGTCAGGGTAAACATCCGTTTTATCAGCTTTGTTTTCATGGCGGGCCTCCTTTCTTTTTGTACTTGTGATTCTTTCCCACCAGTGTCTTTTTTCATAGTATACGCATTTATTTAAATTTTGTTCGTAAATATATAAGTTTTTTGACTAAAATTTTAAGTATTTTTAACCGGAAAATTTTAAAAAATAAAAATCATCCGTTAAAAAATAAAAAACGCCGTTTTTAAAAACGGCGTCTCGACTTATGATTTATATAAGTAATTATTACGACTTTTTCTTCTGGATCTCTTCTGCAATGTCATTATCCACAAGGATTCTTCCGCAATATTCACATACAATAACTTTCTTGCGCTGGCGGATATCAAGCTGACGCTGAGGGGGTATTTTATTAAAGCATCCGCCGCAGGCATCTCTTTGAATGGTGACCACAGCAAGCCCATTTCTGGCATTGGAACGGATACGACGGTAAGCATTCATCAATCGTGGTTCTATTAATTTTTCTATTTCTTTCGACCGTTTAAGAAGTTCTTCTTCTTCCTTCCTTGTTTCCACAATGATTTCATCCAGTTCTTTCTTTTTTGCCGCCAGTTCATTCTGTTTTTCCTTTAATAAGGTTTTGGTTTGTTCGAGAGCATCTTTTTTGGATTTAATCTGGGCGGTAAATTCCTTAATCCTTTTTTCACAAAGTTCAATCTCCAGGGTCTGATATTCTATTTCTTTAGCCAGAGATTCATATTCCCGGTTGTTGCGCACATGATTCTGTTGCTCCTGATATTTTTTAATCAGGGCCTGGGCGTTGGTAATTTCCTGTTTTTTATTGGCAATGGAAGTTTCGAGGGTTTTTATTTCATCGGTATAATTTTTAATACGGGTTTCAAGTCCCCCTACTTCGTCTTCCAGATCCTGAACTTCGAGCGGAAGCTCCCCTCTCAGCATTTTTATCTTATCTATCTCACTATCAACGGCTTGCAATTCATACAATGCTTTCAACTTATTCTCCACAGAAATATCCAGCACTTCTGTACCTTTTTCCTTTGTCGTCATATTATTTATATTTTACAGGATTGGTTTCCACTTCCGATAAATGAACCGCAAAATTAGGAATTTTTTTTGTAATCAAACTGTAAAAAACTTCTTTCACAAATTGTTCTGTTTCATAATGTCCTGCGTCAACCAGTAAAATCACTCCGTCGCCCTCCTGAAACTGGTGATATTTCAGATCGGCAGTAACAAAGGCATCAGCCCCTGCCCTGAGGGCTTCAGAAATCAAAAAACCTCCGCTTCCTCCACAGAGTGCCACTTTCTTAATCATTTTCCCCGTACAGGGCGAGTGTCGCAATACCGGAACTCCTGTTACCTTTTTTACATGATTCAGAAAACTGCTTTCGTCAAGAGGCGATAAAAACTCGCCTATCACTCCCGCTCCTGCCCATGGATGGGGATTTTCCAGAAGATATATATCATAGGCGGGTTCCTCATAGGGATGAACCTTTAAAAGGGCATGCAGCACAGAAGACTGGAGGTGTCGTGGGAGAATAACTTCAATGCGTGTTTCAGGTTCCCGGTGAAGTGTTCCCTGTTGTCCTGTAAAAGGATGGGTATTTTCGCCCGCACGGAAAGTACCTTCGCCTTGCAGGTTGTAACTGCAACAATCATAGTTTCCTATCTGTCCGGCCCCTGCTTCAAAGAGAGCATTTCGTACCGTTTCCGCATACGCATGAGGCACAAAGGTAACCAGCTTGCACAGGTGCCCGCGTAAAGGCACCAGCACACGACAGGAAGAAAGGCCTATTTTTGCGGCCAGAGCTTCATTCACCCCTTGGTGTATCACATTGTCCATGTTGGTATGGGCACAATATACAGCGATGCCATGGCGAATGGCTTTAATTACACAACGTTCCTGCGGCGTGTTTCCGGTGATCCTTTTTAATCCCTGAAAAATAAGAGGATGATGGGAAATGATCAGATCGGCCTTTTTACGAATGGCTTCTTCAATCACTTCCTCAGTTACATCAAGAGTAATGAGTATTCCATTTACTTCGCCGGCCGGTGATCCCACACAAAGACCACTGTTGTCATAACTTTCCTGAAAAGCCAGCGGTGCAATGGTTTCTATTTGCGAAATAACATCTCTTATTTTCATTCAGGTAAAATGTTAATTTTCATTAAACAATTGATTTTTTCAGTATTTCCATGATGCCCATTCCTTTATTTCTGATAATACAAAATTTCTTGTGAAGTTATCCTCAATAATTTAAGTAAGGATGCATTTAATTGCGATGCGCGGAGTGTGGGGATTTTATCCCATGATAAGATGCAACAATTCTGTTCCATTTCCACTATTGGATTTTTGGACTTCGACAATGTGTAAAGAGCTTCTCTTTCACAATCGCTGTAACGGTAATAAGCAGAATCTGTTTGTGAGAAAAACACAAGCAAAACGATTGTACCTGCAAGATACCATTTTTTAAGAGAAAACGTAAGATGATTCAGAATAAAAAGTGATGAGCTTCCCATGGCTATCAATAAAGACAAAGTAACCGGAAGAAAAGTATCATAACGGATCACATAAGGACGGTAAGAACGATATCCTCCCAGTGGCAGCAAGGCAAGATAGACAACGGAAAATAGAATGACACCCCTCAGAAATTTGATGTTTTTTACAGCCTTCTCATGATTGAGATGTTTTTTCAGGATCAGATAATTAATGATCAACCAAAGAAAAATAAACAGCCATGCAGACTTCATCGTCAGAATAACATATAACCCTTTTATCATCCGGAGATAGCGATCAGCGGGAGAAAGTTCAGCAACCATATTTTCCGTGTTATACCGGTTCACATACAACGAGTAAAGAGAAAAAAGAACTGCCGTTGCCATTATAAATAAAGGGATCAGAGAGGAATTTCCGGAAGCATTTTGAAGCTCATTTCCATTGTCCTTTTTCTTGTTCCATGGCAACTTTACATCTTTTTTTATCCTGCATACAAAGAGTAAAAGAGAACTTACCAGGATAACTCCCGTATTCAGTGGTCCGCTGAATGAAACAACGATGATAAGAAGAAGGCTGAATATTATCCTGAGAGAAGTCCACCGTACCAAATCATCATGAAAATACTGCCGGAAAAAGGGAAGCATAAGCAGAAGAACAAAGACAAAAGGCAAAGCATAGAAAAACACATAAGTAACGGCCTTGTCAAGGATACCCATTACGTCGTAAAAGCCATAACCCTGAAAGAAAGGGGTAAGAAAAAAAAAGGACAGCATCATTTCCTTATGCAAAGGATTTCTCCGCCCTGTAATAGCAGCCGCCAACAGATAAAGCAATAAACATTGAACAAAGGTTTTTATAAAAGCACATGCAAGATAAAGACTCTTGACCGGATCAGTAAAATGCTGAAACCAGAAAGGGACCAGCCGGAAATAATCCATCATCAGGCGATGGGAAAAAAAACGATTGGGTGCCTGATACACCTCATGATAAAAAGTTGCCTGTATTCCCAAAGGATCGGAAAGCATTTTTTTAAATCCCTCGAACGGAACTATTACGGCAGCCATATCTCCATCAAGAGGCATGTGATAATACTGAAGAAAAGAGAAGGATATATCAATCAAAATAAAGACGGCAATAAAAAAATAAGACCACCCGGAAGCAACCAGAGGTAATCGTATTTTACGAACGCCACGAAATAGCGATGGAATGAATGATTTATTCATTTTTTTCAAATGCTTTCACGATGTGTTTCACCAACCGATGACGGATAATGTCACGTTCATCGAAGAAAATCACGGCAATGCCTTCAATGTTCTTCAGCAGATGCAAGGTTTTTTCAAGTCCCGATGATTTTTTGTCAGGAAGGTCTATCTGGGTAATGTCGCCCGTAACAATGAATTTGGCATTTTTCCCCATTCGTGTCAAAAACATTTTCAGCTGGCTAATGGTTGCATTTTGCGCCTCGTCAAGAATCACAAAAGCGTTATCGAGGGTACGTCCTCTCATATAGGCGATAGGAGCTATCTGTACGATGCCCTCTTCCATCAACTGGTTTAGTTTCTTGGCAGGGATCATATCGTGAAGGGCGTCGTAGAGGGGTTGAAGATAAGGATCCAGCTTTTCTTTCATATCCCCGGGCAAAAAACCAAGGCGCTCTCCTGCTTCCACTGCCGGCCGTGTAAGAATGATTTTTTTTACCTCCCTGTCGCGCAATGCTCTCACTGCAAGGGCAATGGCAGTGTATGTTTTCCCTGTGCCCGCAGGACCGATGGCAAACAGCAAATCGTGCGAGCCGTACAAACTGACCATCTTTCGTTGATTAACTGTCCTTGCTGTAATTACTTTGCCGTTGTTGCCATACACCAGCACGTCTTCATTGCCGGTTTTCAGCATCTGATCGCCCTCACCATACAAAAACTCCTCTACCTCTGCCAGCGTAAGACGATTGTACTTTTGTATGTACGCAATCATCGAAAGGATCTTTTCCTCAAAGACCACCATTGAGGCTTTATCCCCTGCCGCTTTGATTTCATGTCCCCGGGCAGTAATTTTTAGTTTTGGAAATGCATTCCGGATAAGTTCAAGCGAACTGTTCTTTACCCCATACAGGTAAACAGGATCAATGCCTTCAAGAGAAATGCTTTTTTCAATCATTCCAGATAATTTCTTTCAGCTCAAAGTTAATTATTTTTTGAAACACTCGCCGTGTGAGCCCCTTTCCTTAAAAAAATCTTACGCCCATTCACTTCAGAAAGAATTTCCATGCCTTGCCGAAAAAAGTTTTTCTCTCCCCCTCCCTATCTCAGACATCCAAAAATCATTGTCATGATTCTGTTATTTTATCATGACATAAACTGATTTTTTGACATCCGCAACCATCACAAAGAAATGCTGTCTTATTTTTTCGTCCCCGAAAAAAAACCATTCGTCACAGAAAATTTTTCAAAAAAACAACCTCTGTTTTTTTATCCGCTGAAAGATGAATTTCGTCTACAGAAAAACTGCTTTCGTCAAAGCAATGACATTCATCAAACCCTTTAGAATCTTCATCTTCAAAAGATCGTACTTTTATCAAAATGCGATAAAAATATGTGCATTGATAAAAAATGTGTCCCTATTTTTGCATCAACAAAACCAATGAAAAAGGTTTTAAAAAAAATAAAATTATGAAAACGAAAATGAAAATTTCAGGAGCAGGGTTAATCATGATGCTGGTATTAAGTGGAATGATTTCCATGAAAGGCCAGTCGATGCCCGATGATTCATATCTGAACGACACCTCTTATATTATGTATCAGATGAGGTATGCTGCCGAACGCCGGATTGCCGATAGTCTGGCCTGGGTGGCTCAACAGAATGAACTGGCCAAAAAGCAGGCCTACGAAAATGCCATTCAGGAGCAGATTGCTGCTGCATGCGCCGAATATGGAAAAGAAAGAGAACTTGCCGACATGATGGAATATGGCCGGAAGTTGCTGGCAGAACAAATTAAGGCTTACCAGGACTCCATTATCAATGCCGAAATCATGGCTGCCTGTTCAACCTATGCTGCACAAAGAGAATTTGAAGATGCTCACCGCTACTCTATCATCAAACATCAGGAGGAAGCCATTGAAGCCCAGATTGCTGCTGCATGCGCCGAATACGCTAAAGAAAGGGAACTCTATGACATGATCGCCTATGGCCGCAAGCTGCTGGAAGAACAAATGAAAGCTTACCAGGATTCCATCGTGAATGCTGAAATCATGGCCGCCTGTGCTGAATATGCGAAAGAAAGAGAACTTGCCGACATCATGGAATATGGAAGGAAAATTCGGGCAGAACAGATCAAGGCTTACCAGGATTCCATTATCAATGCCGAAATCATGGCCGCCTGTGCTGCCGTTGCCAAAGAGATGGAACAATATTACTACATGCAGTGGATTGCCGAAAATTATGACAACCATTACGACAACGAAATGAAAGAAAAAACAGCTGACCTTACCGTGACCGCAACGGAAACCAGTTCAATCAACATTAAGGTATATCCCAACCCCGCCAGTGAATACATCAATGTGGAAACTGAGGGCAATGGCGATGAGGTAAGTTTGATTGACATGAGCGGACGTATTATCAGTAAAGCTGTAGACAATGGACAGGGAAAAATTACCTTCGACATCTCTTCACTGCCCGAAGGATATTACCTGGTAAGATACACTGATGCCAGTGGAAAGAATGTAACTAAAAAGTTTGTTAAACAATAAGTGTAAATAGTTTTTGGGGTTTATTCAAGAAAAGCAGGAAGGCGGATCTTCCTGCTTTTTTATTTTATTGGTTCTTGATTTGAACCCCTATTCATCAGACTTTTTTATAGACGTTTAAAAACACATAAATTTTCATCAACATAAAATTACAGATTTCTTTCTATCATCCTATCCGATGAATTAGGGAGCTTAAACAGAAAGTATCCATAATCTATATCTTCGTAAAAACCAATTTTAAAGCAAGCAGTTGCAAAATTCATTCAAATCATGTAGGTTTGATGACATGCTGATATACGCAGAGCATATTACTCCACGGTTGACCTACACGGTGTCTCTTGTTTTTACCGAAATGCTGGGAATAGAAGTACAGCTTTCCACCAATCAGCAGGACGTTCTTTCCTCTACGGGTCCCTGCATTAATTATTCCTCCCATAAGATGACCCAGGGCTTTCACATTGAGCCTGCAGGCCTGCTTTATGAAAACTCCATCCGGCACATCACTCCTTCTACCGGCTGGTGGGACGATATTCCAACCCTGTTTCCTTCTGCAGGCGATATTCCTTTTGATTTATTTTCGGCTGTCTTTTACCTCGTATCCCGCTATGAGGAATATCTTCCTTTCCGGGCCGATGAACATCAAAGATTTCCGGCTGCAGAGAGTTTTCTCTTTCGCCACCATCTGCTGGACAGGCCACTGGTCAACCTGTGGGTAAAAAAACTCTCCCTGCTTTTGCATCAACAGCATCCGGGACTTACCCGGCCTCTCCGTTTTACCCACATCCTCACCATCGACATGGATGTCCCTTTCAAATATCTTCATAAAGGTTTTTTGAGAACCGCAGGAGGACTGGCAAAGGATGCCCTCAGGGGTAATTTCAGAGAATGGCAAGAAAGGTTTAACGTATGGAAAGGAAAACAAGATCCTTTTGATGTGATGGATTTCATTGCCACCGTTTGCCATGAGCAACATTTTTCTCCTCTGGTATTCATCCCTTCAGGAAACAGGGGAACATACGATAAGAACCTTCCTGTTTCTCATCCGGCCATGCAACGGGTCATCAAAGAAATCAACCGGTTTGGCCGGTGCGGACTTCATCCTTCCTATCATGCCGCCTTTTGTAAAGACCTCCTCCGGAAAGAAAAATTTTCTCTTGAAAACATTGCAGGATACCCAATATACCAAAGCCGGCAACATTATCTGAGGGTGCGTTTTCCCGACACCTACCGACTTTTGGAAGAGGTAGGAATAAAAGAAGATTATTCCCTCGGTTTTCATGACCATCCAGGCTTCAGGGCAGGAATTGCTTTTCCTTTTTATTTTTATGACTTGTGCAGGGAAACAAAAACCTCACTCCGAATATATCCGCTCATGGCCATGGATCGCACCTTCATCCGTTATTTGCAACACACACCCCGGCAAATGGTTGTTTATGTTCAGCAACTGGTGGAAACATTGCAGTATACCGGAGGTATCCTCACAACACTCTTTCATAATGATGTCCTTTCCCTGCCTGAATGGAAAATGGCATTCGAAAAAACGCTTGCGTTGTAATCCATTATTCCAATTTCCGGTAATAATAAAAAGAAGAGGCTGAATCTTTTTCCGGATGAAAAATATGGATCAGATCTTTTAGAATCAGCTGTGGTTTCATTACGCCCGATTCCCAGTAATCGTTTCCGCCGCCTGGCAGTACCCTTGCATTGTTGTTATATATGTTTCCCTGTTGAAACACTTTCAAGGAAGCCAGTCGTTTTTCTACGGCCAGAATATCTTTGCGGGATCCTGCTGCTCCGGCATTGATCCAGACATCAGCCCCGGCAGCCCTGGCTATCACAGCTTCAATTGTCAAAGGCAAGGCCTCATGAGTTTCCAGATCTTTCCACAAATAATCGCCACCGGCATCTTCAATCAACCGTGCTGCATACGATTGCCCTCCTGCCATGTACCATATTCCGTTCCATGGCAAGCCATACAACACCCTGGGCCGTTGCGTTATGCCAGCCACACATTGCTTCAACCGGAAGTACTCCACAGCCACCGTATCAAAAATCTGTCTTGCCTGTTCACAGGCATCATAAAACATGGACATAAAAAGGATCCATTCAGCTTTTCCGAGCGGAGTATTTTCAAGAAATTCAGCATTAAAAACAACCACAAAACCCAGTTCAGAAAGTTTTTTGACAAAAGGAACAGCTTCATTCCCCACTCCATACACAAAAATGACATCGGGTTTAATGCTCATCAGCAATTCATAATTCATGTTGCCGGGATAACCTACATCCACTGCCTTTCCCTGCCGGATGTTATGCTGCACTGTCTGATTACACACGAGATGACTGCCGGAAACACCTACGATGCTGCCGCTTTTCCCAAGTGCATCAATCATGGCAATGTGTGTCGTGGAAAAACATACCACCCGCGTAACAGGGACCTTGATCACCGGATAAGCCGGATTGTTTATATTCTCCGGATGCCGGCTCAGCAGGTAATTCAGCACCACCCCCCGTGCTCCCTGCCAGGGATTATACACCTGCAAATGATCATAAGAAGGATAACGAATAATGCTGAATCCCTTTGCGTATCGGACAGGAAAGGTATCTCCTCCTGCAACCTTAGAAACAAAAGAATCTGTGTGTTTACATGCTGTCAATCCCAGAAGGGTCAGAACAATAAAAGCATTTCTCATAACGAAGGGGTAATTATTACCTTCGACACTCCTGTCCATGACTTTCCTGTTACCTGTATAATGAAAATACCTTCTTCTGCAAACTTAACCTGATGTTCGCGGCACAAAGGGGGAATCTGTTCGTGCCACACCACTTCACCTGCAAGGGTATAAAGGGTAAGCGACACAGGCTCTGCCAATCCTTCCGGAAGCACTACCGTAAATGCGCCGGAAGAAGGATTGGGATAACAAATCAGGCGGTCAGAATTGCTGTATTCGTTTTTCTGACGCAGAGGAGGGAAAGCATTGGGAGGTAGGGAATCACAAAAGACAGGACAGATGAGATAAGAAAGGCCAAACGTTCCTCCGCTAAACGAAAGAACAGATTGCCATTGGTTGTTCTCATATACATAAGCGGTATTGTCTTTGTTGCCGGTAAGTCTCCGGGGACTTGAGAAGACGGCAAAAGTATCCAAAGGGGTATTATAAAAAATTTCAAAACCCACAAACAACAACCCTTTATGAAAAAGTGTTTTGGTTAAAGGCACAACATATCTTTTATTTTCCTGCATCTGATTCATAAATACCATGGCTGAAAACAGTTGTGCTGCCGGCAAGCTGTCCTGTCCGCTTTGCCACAAATACACCTGGATGACCGATGTGCTTCCTGCGTATTTGTTCTTTGCCACTTCAAGAGCAATGCCTGTAATGGCTGCCGAATCCGTGAGGTTAAAAAGCTCGGCGTAACGGGTAATGTGCTGGGCATTTGTTCCCGACCAGTATCCCCAGCCGGCATAATCAATCAGCGAAGGTGATTCCCCTATACTCAGATGAGACACGGTATCGCAACTTTGCCGGTATTTTTCATAAGGATCCATGCCATTGAGGGTTTTATACCCCACCGACAAGGGATCCAGCCAGTATTTCAGCTGGGTGGAAGAAGAAGGGTAATCAGCCCACGAATGACTGATCATGGCAAAAAAATCTGCACAATTAATGAGGCATCCACACGAAGATGTTCCTCCCGATAGATCTCCGATGATCCGGTGGTTCTGATTAAATAAAGCGGCTCCGGAAGAACCACCTTCGGTTGCTCCATAGTCCCACCGGTTTACCTTCCAGTGAGTATAGGCATCATAGCCCCCTGTAGTAAAATTGGCAATCACCGGAGCTTTATTGTCGCCGCTGATTTTTTTTACATCCCCCGAAGGATGATGAATCGTTACCACACTCGTATGTCCCGATGTATTGATGTCCCATCCTGCATAATACGGATAATAGGAAAAGGGAGGACGTTGATTCATTTCCGTGAGTGAAAAGTCCAGATGTGAGGTAGTGGCTTTTAATACCGCCCCCGAGATACTCTGTGCAATGGAACCATCAGGGCCTTTGCAGTAAGGACTTTCATAATTGAATATAAACAACGTACGGTTGGCCGCATAGTCGTCGCTAATGCAATGATTGGCCGACAACACATAAGGAGTTCCATCCTGAGCAGTATTATTAATGAGAGTTCCCGTACATAAATAAGTATAGCCATCCTGTTTAGGAATAAACAACCGGCATACTGCTCTTTTCTCAAGCTGCCAGTTTTTCCCCGAGTCGCAGTTGATATCTACCTCGCAGTTAGCGGAACGGCCGAAATACCCATCCTTCAGCACTCCTGCATTTTTATAATCATGGGCCACCATACCGATGGTCAGTTGGCCGGGAGAAACACCAGCCGGCACTTGATATTCCACTGTTGCCATGTCGCCCGGCACAGGAGTAGAGGTAAGCCATCCCGCAGGATTATTATTCACCGACGTGTAAGCACCAAAAATGTACCTGCCAAACTGATCATACATAAACACACGGGCTCCTTCCGGAATATCGAATGCTGAAAAACAGACCATCAGCGAATAAGCATGACGCGAACGGATATGAATCCGCCAGAAACGGCTTCCATCTGCCATTGTAATCCAACGTCCGGAATTAT
>Ga0101944_10005446_pt1 | contig 14468 bp, 8 predicted proteins | sample DewCreD2012metaG_FD_75245 | JGI IMG/M metagenome (GOLD analysis project Ga0101944, IMG submission 75245) | Hot spring sediment bacterial and archeal communities from British Columbia, Canada, to study Microbial Dark Matter (Phase II) - Dewar... ... | reverse complement strand
TACGTGCGCCTTCTCCCGGATGCGGAAATCCGGATCAAGTTCAGCGACACGAACTGGGCGACGCTGACGTGCGGCAGATCGAAGACGCGGATCGCCGGCATGGCCAGGGACACGTACCCCGAGATGCCGCCCATGCCCGAGCCGGTCGCCGAGCTGCCGGCTGGTCTGATTTCGGCGATGATCGCGCGGACCGTGTTTGCGATTGCGGCTGAAGAGTCCCGCTTCACGCTGAACGGGGCGCTGCTGGTTTTGAGACCCGAGAATCTGACGATGGTTTCCACGGACGGGCACCGTCTGGCGCTGGTCGAGTACGCCAATCCGTCTCCCGTGGAGAGGGAACACCGGGCCCTGATCCCGCGGAAAGCCATGATGGAGCTGGCGCGGCTCGCCGCCGATGCGGGCGAGGAAGCGCAGATCCAGTTTGCGATGGATGACAACCATCTGTTTTTCCGGATCGGCCCGCGGCTGCTGGCCAGCCGGAAACTCACGGGGAATTTTCCGGACTATGAACGGGTGCTGCCCCGGTCGCATGCGCACACGGTCACGCTGCCGCGGGAGGACTTCCGTTCGGCGATCGAACGCGTGTCGCAGTTTTCCGACGAGCGTTCGCGCGCGGTGAAGATCCGGTTCGGCGATGGAGAAGCGGTGATCCACTCGTCGCTGTCGGAGAGCGGCGAGTCAGAGGAGAGCCTGCCGGTCGATTATTCCGGTCCGACGACGGAGATCGGGTTCAACGCAACGTACCTTCTGGAGTTTCTGCGCGCGACACAGGAGCAGATGGTGCAGTTCCACTTCAAGGATGCGCAAAGCGCAGGCGAGCTGACGCCTTCCGATGGCGAAAGCGGGTACCGGTACCGGTACGTGGTGATGCCGATGCGCATCTGAGAGTCATCCCTTCCATGGACAAAGCCGAAGAGGACGAGAAGCCTTTGAATCACGCGGAAACGTACGACGGATCGAGCATCAAGGTGCTCGAGGGTCTGGAAGCCGTGCGCCTGCGCCCGGCCATGTACATCGGGTCGACCGGCGACGCGGGGCTGCATCACCTGGTGTACGAGGTGGTGGACAACTCGGTCGACGAGGCGATGGCCGGCTACTGCACGGACATCAAAGTCGCCATCCACATTGACGACTCGGTGACAGTCGTCGACAACGGGCGCGGCATCCCGGTGGACATGCACCCGACGGAAGGGGTGTCAGCCGCCGAGGTGGTGATGACGAAGCTTCACGCGGGCGGCAAGTTCGACTCGAACACCTACAAGGTCTCTGGCGGCCTGCATGGAGTGGGCGTGAGCTGCGTCAACGCCCTGTCGGAGTGGCTCCATCTGGAGATCTGGCGCGACGGCTACACGTGGGAGCAGGACTACGAGCGCGGCGTGCCGAAGGCGCCGCTGGCCAGAACAGGAAAAGCCGGCCGCAAGACCGGGACCAAGATCACCTTCAAGCCCGACGGCACCATCATGGAGGTGACGCGGTTCAACTTCGACACGCTGGCCACGCGGCTGCGCGAGCTTGCGTTCCTGAACAAGGGACTGCGCATCACGCTGACCGACGAGCGGACCGATCCGCCCAAGAGCCACGAGTTTTACTATTCGGGGGGCATCGCCGAGTTCATCAAGCACCTGAACCGCGGCAAGAACGTGCTGCACGAGAAGCCCATCGTGATCGAGGGCGAGCGCGAGCTGCCCGGCGGAGGGGTTCTCTACATCGAAATCGCGCTGCAGTGGAACGACAGCTACAGCGACCAGATCTTCAGCTTCGCCAACAACATCAACACGCGCGACGGCGGCACGCACCTGACCGGCTTCCGCACGGCGCTGACGCGCACGCTGAACGCCTGCGCCCGCGCAGCGGGGCTGCTGAAGGACATCAAGGACAACAACCTGTCCGGCGATGACGTGATCGAAGGGCTGACGGCGGTGGTGAGCGTCAAGCTGCCGCAGCCGCAGTTCGAAGGCCAGACCAAGGGCAAGCTGAACTCGGACATCGGCGGCTACGTGACGCAGGTGGTGAACGAGAAGCTGACCGAGTACTTCGACAAGAACCCGGCGGTGATGAAGCGGATCATCGGCAAAGCCGTGGAAGCCGCGCGGGCGCGCGAGGCGGCGCGGAAGGCGCGCGAGCTGACGCGGCGCAAGGGCGCGCTGGACTCGGGCGGTCTGCCGGGAAAACTGGCCGACTGCCAGGAGAAGGACCCGTCGCTGTGCGAGCTGTTCCTGGTGGAGGGCGAGAGCGCCGGAGGCACGGCGAAGAGCGGCCGCGACCGGCGCTACCAGGCGATCCTGCCGCTGAAGGGCAAGATCCTGAACGTCGAGAAGGCGCGCTACGACAAGATGCTCAGCCATGACGAGATCCGGGCCATGATCACGGCCATCGGCACGGGCATCGGCAAGGACGACTTCGACATCACGAAGCTGCGCTACCACAAGATCATCCTGATGACGGACGCCGACGTCGACGGCAGCCACATCCGCACGCTTCTGCTGACGTTCTTCTTCCGCCACATGCAGGAGCTCATCACGCGGGGCCACGTCTTCGTGGCGCAGCCGCCGCTGTACCGGATCAAGAAGGGCAAGAGCGAGAAGTACATCAAGAACGACCAGGAGTTCGTCCGCGAGATCCTGCGGCGCGCGACGGAGAACGTGCAGGTGGAGGTGGGCGAAAACGGGCAGCATGGAAAGCTGGAAGGGGGAGAGCTGCGCAGCTTCCTGATGTCGCTGGACGAGCTGCAGCAGATCTTCACGCGGCTGGAAAAGCGCCTGCGGGAGCCCCGCGTGGTGGAGGTGCTGGCCGACCCGTCGTTCGCCCTGGACACGAAGGCGGACTTCACCAACAGGGAGGAAGTGGAACGGGCGGCGCGGGCGATGAGCGAGGGGAGCAAGATCGCCACCCGGCTCGAGTTCGACGAAGAGCACTCGGCGTGGAACATCGTGTATCACGACGAGGCGCACGGCGACCGGACCATCGGCGTGGAGCTGGCGCAGCAGCCTGAGTACAAGCGTCTGCGCGCCCTGGCGCGCAGCACGCAGAAATACAACAAGCCCCCGTTTACGGTGGTGAAAGACAGCCGGCGGGAGCGGATCGAGACGTGGCGGGAGCTGATCCAGTACCTGAAGGCGGAGGGCACGCGCGACTGCACGGTCCAGCGCTACAAGGGGCTGGGCGAGATGAACCCGGAGCAGTTGTGGGAAACCACGATGAACGCCGAGACGAGGACGCTGCTCGAGGTGCGTCTGGAAGACGCGGTAGAGTGCGAAGAGATCTTCACGACGCTCATGGGCGAGGACGTCGAGGCGCGGCGGAAGTTCATCGAGGAGAACGCGCTGGACGTCCGGAACCTGGACGTCTGAGCGGAAAGGCGAAGGGCCGCCGGCGCGGGGGAGCGCGGGCGGCCCTTTTTGTGGGGGACGGGGTGGAGCGGCCCGCCCGGGTCAGAAGACCCAGGCGATGCCGGCGGTGAAGACCAGATCGTGCATGAGCCCCTTGAGCTTCGATCCAGGGGCGGCGGCGATGACGTTATCGGTGCGGGGCCCGAGGTAATCGCGGAATTCCAGGCGGAAGAGGGCGTGCTTTCCGGCCTGGGCCTTGATGCCCGCGCCGAAGTGGCCGACCGGCAGGGTCTCGCTGGTCTGGGCGAGAGCAGCGTACTGGCTGCCCGGATGGAACGCGCGCTGCTGGCCGGTGCCCTCGATGTAGCGGATGCCGCCGCCGAAAACGATGAAGGGCCGGACAGCGGCTTTCTCGCCGGAGAGGTGAAAGAGGAGGTCGCCGGTGACGATCTGCTGGCGGGCCTTGAGGGAGGCGGACTCGCCTCCCACCTCGACCTTTGCGTCGCCCCAGCGGTAGAGGTAGCGCACCTCTCCGCCCCAGCGCCCGCGGGTTTCGCCGAAGTAAGCGCCAGCGACGGGGGCATCCTTGAAGCCCACCTTGCCGGAGACGCTTCCGGATTCCACGGAGACGCCGCGTTGGGCGGCGAAGCCGCCGACGCCGCCGATTTCCCACTGCTGGGCCGCTGCCGCGAAGGGCAGGGCGAGCAGGAGAGCGCTGGGCAGGATGTTGGTGCGCATGATGTGATCCTACTACGTAGAATCGGCGGTTCGGCGCTTAAGGTTTAGGCACGACGCGCACATCCACGCTGGTTTCGAACGTTCCCTGGCGGATGGTGAGCGGCAGGGACTGTCCATTGCGGACCCACCAGGGCACGGTGGCATCGATGCGGTAGACGCCGATGCGGCCGGGTTCGAGGCCGGCGAAGTCGACATTGAGGGCGGTATCGCCGATGGTGACCGTGGGTCTGAGAACCACGGACGAGACCGGCTCGGCGGGAGCGGGGACGCCAGCGCCGGGATCCGGGAAGACGCGGCCCATGCCGGTGAGGTAGATGGAGATGCGGTCGCCGGGCTGGATCGGGTTGGAGAAGGTGACCAGCTCGTTGTTGGCCTGGCGGATGAGCGTGGCGAGGCCGCGCAGGGGTCCGGCGGCGCCATCGCGGAAGATGGCGGGCGCGGCAGGCTCGACCGTGAGCGGGAAGGCGGCGCTGACACCGCCGGCCGAGCGCACGACCAGCTGGCCGCTGGCGGCGGAGAAGGGGATGTGCACCAGGATTTCCGTACCGCTGACACGGCCAAGCGGCAGCGGGTTGCCGTTGAGCAGGACGCAGGCCTGATCGAGCGAGGAGGGCCACGGCGTGCCGCCGGTCTCTGCGGCGGTGGCGAGGCCCGTGCCGCGGATCAGCACGAGGCTGCCGGGGCCGACGGCCTGGGTGTTGTCGGCGATGTTCAGCACCGAGGCGATGGACGGCATCGGGACAGGAGCGTCATAGGCATAGGCGAGGGCCGTGAGGCCGGAGGTGGAAGCGGAGAAGATCCTGCCCGGGTTGACGGCGATGGCCAGCGTGCGGGTGAAGGGCAGAATGGTTTCGCCGATCAGATTGACGGGCTGGGTGGTGACCGGAACCAGCGGGGACTCGACAAGCCGGGAGAAGCGGCTGGCGGGATACTGGACGACATCGATCTTCTCGATGAAGCCCGGGCCCTGCGGGGTGGCGGCGGTGCGGAGATAGAACGCGCCGGGCACGGCGCCGAGGCCCGACGGAGTCCCCTGCAAAGGTCTCCGCTCGACGGGGAAAAGCGCCATGTCGAGGACGTTGTCGCGGACGACGAAGACGTTGTCGTTGAAGGCGCCGACGGCGCCGCTGAGGGAGTCGAAGTCCTTGCGGCCGACGACCCAGGTGCTGGCGCTGGATTCATAGAGGAGAACCGAGCCATTGGGCTGCGCGAGGAGCGCGAGGGCGGCCGACGGGGTGGAGGAGAGCATCGAGTTCTCGCTGATGCAGTTGGCGTAGATGCCCAGGCGGGCGGGCGGCGTGGCGCGGCGGTTGAAGAGATCCACACGCAGCAGTTCATGCGTGCCGCCTCCGCTGCAGGCCTCTTTCTGGAATGCGAGGCGGGCGGTGGCCCAGATTTCGTTCTGCGTGACCGCGATCGATCGCGTGTAGCGGCCGGGATCGGCGATGATGGGCGGGAGCTGCTCGAAGGTGTCGAGGTCGTGGACGGTGAGGATCTGGCTGTTGTCCGCGGTGGTGATGAGGTGCTTGCCGTCGAGGGTGATGGCCATCTGCACCGGAGTGTTGGCCGTACGCAGCCAGGCGAGCTGCTCGTATGTGTTGGCGTCGAGCACGACGACGCGGTTGCGGTCCTGGCGCAGGACGTAAACGCGCGGCCGGTAGGGATCGGCCACGACGTCGACGATCTTGCCCGGCACGTTGACGATGGTGCCGCGCTGGTCAAAGTCGCGCGTGTTGACGAGCACGCGGACGGGCCAGGGAACATTGACGCCGGCTGATGTCGAGATGGAAAGGTTGACGGCGACGGTGCCCTGCTGGCTCTGGAAGGCGATGGGATCGACTTCCACGGTGATGGTGGCAGGTGCAGTGCCGGAAGAGGGGAAGACGCGGACGCCGCGCGTGCCGTCAGGAAGCTTGATGGTGAAGTCCGCGCCGCGGCCGGCCGGATCGAGGATGCGGAAGGTCTGCCTGCGGATGGTGCGGTCGCAGGAGTTGGACTGGAAGAGAAGGTCTTCTCGGTCGGCTTCGATCTGCGGGGAGGTGTCGAGGTCTTCCAGAGGAAGCACGAGGACGCCGCTCTCGGCGACGGCGAAGAGGTAGTTCAGATCCGCGCTGAAGACGCTGCGGCCGGCGATGGGATTGGGCAGGTTGACGATCTTGCGGACAGTGAGGTTGTCGGTGTCGAGCAGGTGGAGGACCGGCGGGGCGCTGGTGGCGGTGTTGTTGAGGATGGGCACCTGCGCATAGATGACGTTGCGGCGGAAGTCATAGGCGTGGCCGCCGAGCGCCCAGGCGCCGCGGATGTTGGGGAACTGGGCGCGGAGGAAGCGGTACCCGGTGGCGGGATCCTTGCTGTAGAGGGCCCAGCCGGCGAGGAAGTTGTTTCCGTCGCGGTCGACGCTGACCACGCGCGGCCCAAGGGGAGGTTTCGAGGAGGCGCCGGTGATGACGACGCTCGTGGCGAGCGGGCGGTACTCGAGCAGATAGAAGTTGTCGGGTTCTTCGGGCTTGCACTCGGGAGGCTCGATATTCGTCACGCGGGCCAGAATGTAGACGGTCTGGCCGTCGCCGGAGACGCCCGCCGTGGCGCCGACGACATCAATGGGTTTCGTGCCGGGATTGACATTGATGTTGCAGGAGCCGACACTGCCCGTGATCGGCAGGGCGGTGAGCACATTCGTGAGAGGATTCAGAAGGTAGAAGCCGCTCTTGGTCACGACAAGAGCGTCGGAGCCGGCTCCGAAGACGACGGAAACCACCTGCTGCTGCAGCGTCTGCTCAGCGCGCTGGTTGGCGTCGAGGTCGAAGACGGTCAGTCCTCCAAGGAAGTGGCCGGCCACCAGGAAGCGCTGGTCCTGCGAGAGCGCCAGCACATACGGGGTCTCCGACATCGGCAGCGACCCTTTCACGGTCAGGTCCGCAAGAGACATGATCTCGATGCGGTTGGCCGTGAAGTTGGCGGCATAGAGCACCTGGCGGCGTTCATCGAGGGCGATGTCGGAGATGGCGCCGCGCATCGGAACGAGCCTGCCGACAGTGCCGGCCATGAGCGGAACGGCCAGGGCGACCGGCAGCCAAAAGAGCGTACGTAGTCTCATCTCTTCCTCCGAGCCTCGCGAGAGGTCATTCAGTCACGGGCACAGAATAGCGCATTTCCCTGCCCGAAGGACCCGGGCATCTTACTTAGTTCCCGTGTCAGAATACCTCAATTCTCCCTAGAAAGGACCCACAAAGTGTAGACAGCACAACGATTTTCGTACTAAATCAAAAAAAACATAACCGAAGTTAGCAACGTCCTATGCAGTCCGGGGCGAAAACAATAACTATCGATAGCATCGGACGACGCGGTTGCCGATGGCGCAGAGGATGACGTAGGGGATGACGCCGGCTTCGCGGGCGAAGTCAGCGGCGTCGTGGCGGGCGCGGCCCTCCTCTCCGATCAGGGTGACGGCGTCGCCGCGGACGAGAGGCGGGCATTCCGTGACGTCGACGGTGATGACGTCCATGGAGACGGCGCCGACGATGGGGGCGATGCGTCCGGCGGCGAGGACGTGGCCGCGTCCGGCGAGGGTGTGGGGGACGCCATCGGCATAACCGGCAGCCACGACGGCGATGCGGGAATCGCGCGGGGCGCGCCAGCGGGCGTTGTAGCCGACAGGGGCGCCGGCGGGGATGTCCTTTACCTCGACGATGCGGGCTTTCCAGGCGAGGGCGGGACGGAGAGCCGCCTGCAGGGGCGGCGCGTCACCGCGGGGCTCTGGCGCATACCCATAGAGGGCGAGCCCGGTACGCACCAGATGGTGGAAGGCGCGGGCGAGGCCGTAGCAGACGGGCGCGCTGCTGGCCAGGTGGATGATGGCTGGGCGGAGACCTGCGGCGGCCAGAGTTTCGAGCGCCTCTTCGAATGCGGCGAACTGTTCTTCATTCTGGCCGCGGACGAAGTCCGAAGCGGAGGCAAGGTGGGACATGAGGCCTTCGATCTGGAGGAAGCGCAGGCCTGCGGCGGCGCGGGCGATGTCCGCGGCGGGCTCGCGGGAGCCGAGGCGGCCCATGCCGGAGTCGAGCTTGATGTGCACGGCGAGCGGGCGGGCGAGCGCCGCGGCGCGCTGTTCGAGCGCGAGGAGGGACTCGATTGAGTGGACGGCGGGCGTGAGGGAGTGTTCGAAGAAGGCGTCCATTTCGGGGGGAATGAATCCGCCCATGACGAGGATGCGGCCCTGGATGCCGGCGCGGCGGAGCTCGGCGCCTTCCGCCGCGTTGCTGACGGCGAACCACCGGGCGCCCTCCATCTCAAGGGCGCGCGAGACAGGGACGGCGCCGTGGCCGTAGGCGTTGGCCTTGACGACGGCGCAGACCTCGGCGCCGCGGGCGGCGCGGCGGAGCTCAAGCCAGTTGGCGCGGACTTGCCCGAGCGAGATTTCAGCCCAGGTGCGGAGCGCGGGAGAGCAATCGTTCGAAGAGCTGTTCATAGGCGTCGGTGACGGCCTCCCAACTGTATCGCTGTTCGACGCGCTGCCGCGCGGCCTCGCCGAGGCGGAGGCGCTCGGCCGCGGGCATGGCGAGGACTTCGCGCAGGAGGGCAACGAGGGAATCCTCATCGCGGAAAGAGAGGGCGACGCCGCCGGCGACTTCCTCGTTTTCCGGCGTGGAAAGGTAGAGAACGGGGGCGCCACGGCCCATGGCCTCGATGAGGGCAGGATGCGTGCCGCCGACCTCGGTGGCGTGGATGTAGGCGAAGCAGTGGGACTGGAGTTCGCGGTAGCCCTGGCCGTAAATGGCGCCGGGGAGGAGGATGCGCGGATCGTGCGTGTCTTTCACCTGCCGGATGTAGTCCTGCGCGTAGGGCGCGTCGCCGACGAGGACGAGGCGGAGACCGGTTTCGACGCGCTCGAAGGCGCGGCGGACCATGAGGGGGTTGTTTTCGGGCTCGAAGCGGGTGACGTAGAGGAAGTAGCGGCCGGGCTCGAGGCCGAGCTCGTCGAGAACGGCCCGCGACTGCACCCTGCCGGTTTCTGCGCCGTAGGGAATAAAAACGGAATCGGCGCCGTAATTTTCCCGGTAATAGCGCTGAATTTCGGCGGCGTCCGTGACAATAACGTCCGGACAAAAAGTGGAAAGGCCCTCGGAGATGTGATACCAGAGTCGGGCGAGCGCGTTCCATTTTTTCCGTTTCCGCTCGAGGCCGTCGACGTTAAGAGCGACGCGGGCGCCGGCGCGGCGGGCGAGCGGGGTGAAGAGGGCGTTGGCGGCGTTGCAATAGAGAGCGGCATCGGGCGGATGGCGCATCAGGTCGAGCGTGGAGAAGAAGGTGTGGGCGACGGTTTCGAGGTACTTGTGGCGGACGGGCGGGACGTAGCGGAGGCGGACGCCGCGCCAGACGGGCTCGGGATGGGGGGAGCGGCAGTAAACGGTGACTTCGTGTCCGCGGCGGGCGAGGCGGGTGGAGAGCTCTTCGGCGAAGGTTTCAAAGCCGCCATAGGCGGCCGGGATGCCGCGGGTGCCGAGAATGGCGATGCGCATGAGGCCTGAATTTCAGTAAAGCGAAAGACGCACGGGGCCGCCAAGTCCGGAAAAGGGCCAGGGACTGTGCTTGCGGTCGCGCTCGAAGGCGTCGGCGAGCTGCCGCGGAGGCGGGTCGAGCAGCTCCGGGCGCATCGGGTACTGGTCCCACTGCTGGAGGGCGGGCATCAGCGTGGTGGCGACGCGGATCTCGAGGCGGTTCGCGCCACGGCGCAGCAGGCGTGCGGGGATCTGGTAGCGGAAAGGCGGCAGCCAGCGCGGGCCGAGGGGCAGGCCATTGAGCCAGGCTTCGCAGGCGCAGCCGACCTGGCCGAGATCGAGAACGGCGTCGCGCTGCGGGCCGGAGAATTCGACCGCATAGTCGAGCACGCCGGCCTGGCGGGCGTCGCCGAGGGGACGGGACCAGCCGTGATCGATCCGGATCACCTGGCGGACGGGGCGCGGCTTCGGCGGGCGGGGCGGCCTGCGGCGGCCGGGATGGAAGAGCACGAAGCAGGAGTGCCAGGGCTCGAGTTCCAGATCGACCTGAACGCCAGCGGGGGTTTCGCGCCAGGCAGGAGCAGGGAGGACGGCGCCGGTGAGCGGGTCCCAGATTTCCGGTGATTTGCCTGAAACGCGGAATGTGACGGCTGTTTTTTCCGGCTCCGGCTGGAGGTTCGTCACAAAGAAAAGCGTGAGGCCGCCGTCGAGTTCGCGATGGTGGAACGTGAGGCCGTCGCTCTGGCGGCCCTCGCCGATGATGAACTGCGGGGGAGCGGCGCGGCGGAGCGCCTCGAGCAGGCGGCGCTGGCCTTCGCGCAGGGGAGGGGTTTTCTCGTAGAGACGTTCCTGCGGCGAGAACTGATCCGGAATGAAGCCGTAGTCGATGACTTGCGCGGGGAGGTCTGCGGGCGCGCGGTCCAGAGCGAGCAGAAGGCCGCCGGATTGGGCAAAGCGAGCAAGAGTGGCGCGGCTTGGCTCCGGGATGAAATCGCGGGGCGTGAGTATGATGGCGCGGTAGCGGCAGCCGTTGATGTCGAGCGCGCCGTTTTCCGCGCGGGCGCGGGTCTGGAGGAGATGGTCGTTGACGAGGTCGTAGTCGTAGCCGTTGGCGAGGAGGGTGCGGGGAACGTCGCCGTAGCGCATGACGCGCTGGGCGACGCCGAACAGGGCGGTTTCGCGCCAGACCTGGGCCTGCGGGGAATAGAGGAGGACATCGGCGGCGAATCGCCCCTGGCGGAGGAGGGCGCAGCAGCGGGCGGTATAGGAGGCGAGGAATCTGTAATAGGGCCACCAGGGGGCCCAGGGCTGGACGCGCTCGGCGGCGAACATGACGTCGAGGGCGGGGTCGAACTGGCCGGATTCGGAGTAGACCCAGCCGTGGTTGTAGAAGCGGGTGATGCCGTCGCGGAGGAAGCTGTCGGTGGCGCGCTTGAGTTCTTCGGGCGTGGAGCGGTAGCGCTGCCGGTGGATGAAGGTGAAGGCCTCGGCGGAGACGACTTCGCGGCCGTAGAAGCGGGCGCCGCTGACGGCGGCCTTGCGGGGATCGGCGACGGTGTCAAAAACAGTCCGGGTGACTTCTGTTTCAGGCGCGTGAGCGGTTCCGGCGCCCTGGATGATCTCCTCGTTGAAGCGGTAATGGGGCTGCATGCGGGCGCGGACGCCGATGGCGCGGCAGGCCTCGAGGAAGGGCTCGAAGACGAATTCGAGGGCGATCTGGTGGAGGAATTCGTTGACGTCGTAACGGATGCGGGGCGTATCGGGGCCGATGTCGAACCAGAGCGCGGGGAGCCAGCGGCGCAGGTCGTAGCCCTTGCGGCGGCGGAATTCCTCGAGCGTGCCGGAGCTCCAGAGCAGGGTGTTGGCGAGAGGGACGACCTCGAAGCTGTCTGCAAAGATGGAGTCGACGGTGCGGCCGAGAGCGGGGCCGAAGGCGAGCTGCCAGGCGCGGGTGATGCGGCGCACGCACCGGGAGAAGGCGTTGCGGTCGAGGTGATCGACGACCCAGCTTGGCTCTTCGTCGTTCTGGGCGGCGGTGCGTTGCCCGGTGTAGACAAGGCGGAAGGCGAAGAGCCGCCAGCGGCCGTCTTCGACGCGCCAGCGTCCGGCTTCGCCGCTGAATTCGTCCGTGAGATCCGTGAGGGAGCCGCCGTCGATCTGCGTCTCGGAGAGCAGACGCGCGCCGACGACGGCGAGGACGCGCAGATGATCGGGCGGGTTGCCTTCCACGGGCGAGAGGAACTCGAAAAGGCCGGTTTTGGGGGTGCCGAAGTCGCGGAAGAGTGGCAGGGGGCCCTCGTACTGGAAGGGTCCGTGGAGGTCGAGCCAGGCGGGGGCGAGGCACTTGCTGCGATCTTCGGGAGGAACCCAGGGGCCGCCGAAATCCCAGCCGGGCGAGGGGGTGAGGGCGATTTTCATGTCGAGGCGGGCGGCCTCGCTGATGGCGTGGCGGAGCAGTTCGATGCGCTCGGGAGCGAGGAAGGCGAGGTTGCCCTCGCGGTGGAGGCGGAAGGTATGGACGATTTCAGCGCCGCCGATGCCGGAAGCGCGCATCTGTTCGAGCTGGCGGGTGATGCCCTGGCGGGTGACGCGGCTGCCCGGCCACCACCAGCGGGTGCGCGGCATGAAGAGGTTGTCGGCGGGAGCGCGGTCCCAGAGCAGCTTCAGGTCCGCGAGGGGCCGGGCGGAAAGCGGGAGGGCTGCGCCGGCGGCGGCGGGGAGCAGTTCCCGGCGGCTGGGGCGCCACATGAAGCGGCTCAGCCTCCGGCGGTCTGGGCCTGGGAGCGGGCGGGGCTGAGGGAGCTGACGGCCTTTTTCGGCGCGGGCTGGCTGACTGGGTGGTAGTGGAACCAGGCGGCCATGTAGTCGTCGCTGACCCGCTTGCGGGCCATGATCCAGCGGCGCTTGGCGAGGAGGCGGGGCCAGGAGCGGAGGATGTGCCAGAAGGCCTTGAGGGAGTAATGCTCGTAGAGCAGGCAGCAGCCGATGACGACGAGGTCGCGGAAGGTGATGGGGAGCCAGTAGCGCCGGTAGAGATCGCCGGTGATGTTCTTGATCCGCATGAGGAAGCGGTTCTTCACCGAGTGCATATTGATCTCTCTGGGCAGAGCGCGGCGGTTGCCGGGCAGGACGGCGCGGACGTGGTAGCCGCGGGCGTAGGGGGTGTAGAGGCAACGCCAGCCCATCAGCTGGGCGCGCCAGGCGACATCGGCGTCTTCCCGGTAGACGAAGAAATCGGAGTCGAAGAACTCGCCGTCGATGGAGATGTCGTCGATCATTTCGCGGCGGTAGAGGGCGGCTGCCGCGGTGGCGCCGAAGACGTACTCGCGCTTGAGGTAGTGGCCGTTGTCGATCTGGCGGCTGCCGCGGTCGAGGTGGCGGAGGTAGGGGGTGAAGTAGATGCCGGTGGAATCGACGCGCGGTTTGGCGTCGATGTTGAAGTCCGGGCTCATGACGAGGAGCTTGCCGCAGACGGTGCCGATGCGGTTGTCGAGCCTGCCGGCTTCGAGCAGCGCCTGGATGAAGTAGGGCATGAGCAGGACGTCGGGATTGAGGGTGAGGACCCAGTTGCCGCGGGCGAGGCGGATGGCCTGGTTCTGGGCGGCGGCGAAGCCGACGTTGCGGTCGTTGTAGATGATGGTGCAGCGGTCTTCGTAGCGCTCGAGGATGTCGCGGGTGCCGTCGGTGGAGTTGTTGTCGAGGACGATGACTTCAAACTGGGGCCCCTTCTGCGCCAGCACTGATTCGAGGCAGCGTTTGATGTAGCGCCCGCTGTTGTAGGTGACGATGGTCACCGAGACGAAGTCGTGTGAAGCCATGGGAAAGAGCAGCCTGAATCAAATGCCGGGCCGGCCCGGTGCGCGCACCGGACCCTGCAGGTTCTCCTCCAGCCGGGGCGCCGCGGACGGAAGGCGGGAGCCGACCGCCGCGTGAACCGCCAGCCGAACCAATCTAGCATACAAGTCAAGGGGGCCAAGAGATCGCTTCCAGATGATCCCCGCAACGATTCTCGGCGCGACTCCTACGAAGAGAGACAAGCCAACCAGGACACGGCCGAGTGTCTGGAAGTGCCTAGAAACGTATTCTAGTAGATTACTATACCAGCTCCACTGCCTGGGAACCCAATCCAGACGGGAGACCGAGTGGCCGCCGGCGTGGGCGGCGCGGAAGGAAGGCCAGTAAACGGACTGCCAGCCTGCGGCGAGGAGGCGGGCGATGAAATCGACATCCTCGAACCAGACGGGGTGGAAGGACTCGCAAAAGCCGCCGACATCGGCCCAGGCGGCGCGGCGGACAAGCAGGCAGGCGCCGGCGGGTTGAAGGCCCGAAGCGGGGCGGTCCGGTGGCAGATCGAGGGCGCGGTAGCGGCGGTTGACGGGGTTCGAGGGCCAGAGGCGGTTGAAGCCGAGGATCTCGAAGCAGAGGGCGGCGGGCGTGGGCAGGCGGCGGGCGAAGAAGCCGCGCTGGGGTTGGCCGCCGGGGCCGAGGAGCAGGCCGCCCGCGGCGCCGGTCCGGGGGTTCATGAGCAGAGCTTCGGCGAGAGAGGCGGGAGGGGAGAGCAGCACGACGTCGGGGTTGAGGATCAGGACGGCGTCGGCGTCTGGAAGGGCCTGGAATCCCTGATTCACCGCGCCGGCGAAGCCGCGGTTGTCATCATTGGCGATGAGCCGGACCTGCGGGAATCCGCGGGCGATGGAGGGGCTCCCGTCCGTGCTGGCGTTGTCGATGACGAGGATGCCGGAGGAGAACTGATCGGCGAAGCGGAGGCAGGACTCGAGACAGGCGGCCAGGCATCCGGCGGAGTTGTGGCTGATGACGAGGGCTGCCAGGTTCATCGCGCCACCGCAAAGTAGAGCTTCCAGTAGGGCTCGGGACGCGTTGCCTGCTGGAGGCGGAGGATTTC
>Ga0101944_10005445_pt1 | contig 14474 bp, 12 predicted proteins | sample DewCreD2012metaG_FD_75245 | JGI IMG/M metagenome (GOLD analysis project Ga0101944, IMG submission 75245) | Hot spring sediment bacterial and archeal communities from British Columbia, Canada, to study Microbial Dark Matter (Phase II) - Dewar... ... | reverse complement strand
ATGTAGTCTGTCAGACGAGCTCCCTTGGGCAATTCCGCGAGTATGCGAGCCATCTCTCCCCTCCTCTATAATGGTTGTGAGGGGAGTATAACACAGAAATTAGATTAAGTGAACAGTATTGGGTTTAATCAAAGGACTTTGACGGGGTCCTGCACAAAGAAGTCCTCATGGACGTTGTTCCCCAACCTTACCTCGGCGAGCATCGGAAACCTCCTCATATTGCCGGCCTTTTTCAGGTTGTCGATTTCCATCATACCCCCGAAGACGACAACAGGCTTCTGCACCATCCGAAACAGCGGTTGCTTCCCACCCGATATTTGGTGTATCCAACCGAAACATCAATTAAAAGCATCTGCACACTCTTTCCAGTCTTTTGTCGGGCCCATTCCCTAAAGGAATCGGCATTTACCAATCAGGGACAAAACAACGGAGGAAGCGGAACATGAAGGTACCTGTCCACCAGACGGCAGCATGGAAGGCACTGGAAGCGGAAGCCAACGAGATGGCGAAACCGGATCGCCACCTGGCGCTTCTGTTGAAGGATGAAACCCGGGCGCAATGGGCTCGGATCGAAGGCGCCGGTATCCTCCTCGATGTCACCCGCCAGCGGATCACCCGAACCACACTGGATCGCCTGACTGCGCTTGCCCATCAACAGAATGCCCTCGGCAGATTGCGGGCGATGGCAGACGGAGAAATCGTCAACACAACGGAGAAACGAGCCGCCTTGCACATGGCCTGCCGGGATTTTTCGGGGAGATCGATCCGAGTGAACGGTGAAGATGTCATCCCAGAAATCGCCTCTGTCCGAGACAAGGTCCGGGATTTCAGCGAAGCGATTCGTTCGGGACGCATCCGGGGTGCCAAGGGAAAACCCTTCCGCGACATTGTCGTGATCGGCATCGGGGGATCGTACCTGGGAACCGAATTCGTCGGAAAGGCGCTGGAAGCCTATGCCGATCCAAGCTACCGCATGCATTATTTGGCCAATGTAGACGGCAACCAGTTCGGTGCGATCACCCGCCTCATCGATCCGGAAGCCACCCTTTGGATTGTCGTCTCGAAAAGCTACACGACAGCCGAAACCCTGGCAAACGAGGCCCTCGCCCGGCATTTCATGAAAGAGAGGGGCCTCGATCCGACAAACCACATCGTCACCGTGACAGCCAAAGGAAGCCCCGGGGATGATCCGAAGAACCCCGTTCTTGCCACCTTTCACATGTTCGACTTCATCGGAGGCCGCTACAGCGTGAGCTCGGCCGTCGGAGCCGTCCCGCTTTCGATCCTCCTGGGATATGACGTCTTCGAACGGTTCCTGAAAGGGGCGGAAGCCATGGATCGGCACGCCCTGGACACCGAAGCGCAGGGGAATCTCCCGCTGATGGCGGCGCTTCTTTCGATCTGGAACACGAATTTTCTCGGTTACCCGGCCCAGGGAATCATTCCGTATGCGGCCCCTCTCGCCAAGCTGGCAGCCCATATTCAGCAGCTCGACATGGAAAGCAACGGGAAGATGGTGTGCCTGAACGGGGAAGTCGTCGGCTTCGATACCGGTCCCATCCTGTTCGGTGAACCGGGAACCAACGCCCAACACAGCTTCTTCCAGCTCGCCCATCAGGGAAGGGCTTTTCCCATCGATTTCATCGGTGTGGTGAAGCCCCAGTACGCCGTGGAACCGGTTCTCACCAAGGGGGTGACGAACCACGAAGAGCTCTGGGCGAATCTGCTCTCTCAGGTCATGGCCCTCGCCGTGGGCAAGCAGGAGGGGAGCGATCCCTTCCGGTACTTCCCGGGCAACCGGCCCAGCTCCCTCATCGTGCTGCCCGATCTTTCTCCGGAAAGCGTCGGAAAACTCCTCGCCTTCTATGAGGCCCGAACCGTATTCCAGGCCTTCATCTGGGCCACCAATCCCTTTGATCAATTCGGTGTGGAGCTTGGAAAGACAATGGCGGACACCCTACGGAGGGCCATGGTACGGAGGAAGAAAGAGACGTCTTATGGATTCGAGGATGCGAGCCCTTACGACCGGCCTTATTTGAAGGCGTTGTTCGATCGATAATGCAAGCCTTTTCCCCACATGGATGATCCGAGGAGAAAGCTCTCCTCGATCGGACGATGTGCAAGAGCGGGCGGAGGGGCAGATCATGCACCTTCGCCCCACGCGCGCCCTATCTTGCCTTGCAGAAGTTGCTTGCCCAAAAAGGCGGCACCCCACAACCCGCTGTTCTCGTGGTCGATCAAGAAAACCGGTATCCGAGCCAACAGCCGCCCCAGGGTCGGCGAATCCCGAAATTCCTTCCCAAAGGCTTCGTGCAACAGGATACCGGGATTGCGGGCAGCAACCCCGCCTGCGACATACACCCCGCCTGTTGCAAGCACATCGAGGGCGAAATCCCGGCAAAGCCTTCCATAGAAGCGGGCTACCCAGGCAAGTGTCTCGCTTTCCGGTCCAAGCCCTCGGGCGCCGACCTCTTCCGGAGTAAGCCGCTCGCCGGTTAGAAAGTGGTGCAGGCAAGCAAGTCCCCTTCCGGAAACAACGAGGTTTGCCGTAATGTGGTATTCGCCGCTGGTAGTTTGATAAAATCGCTGAAATGCGGCTTCCCGATCTGTCAGGAAGGGGAAATAGGCATGCCCCCCCTCCGAAGGCAGGGCATGGAACCCACCACCTGGAAGAGGAACCAAAATGGCCTTACCCAGCGCCGTTCCAGCTCCCAACACCCCGATGGTTCCCTCTACGTCGGCTTCCCCCGAAAGAATGGTCTTGGCCGAAGCGCCGATCGGGGATTTGCAGGCATAGGCTTGGGCCACAAAATCGTTGATGAGCACAACCCGGTTCAACAGGGTCGATATTTCCGGAAGCCTCAGATCGATATCCCAGGAAATGTAGGGAGGCGCGCAATAGACGCCCCCTTCGATCGGTCCGGCTGCAGCGATCACGACGATATCGGCCTGCTCGGGAAGCAGGGAAAACGGACGAGCCCGCAACTGCTCGAGCAATCGGGGAAAGGATGCCGCTTCTTTCGTCTGCAGCCAAACAACATCCATCATGTGCAGATGGTTCGTTCCCTCGGCTTGAAACCATGCAAAGCGGCTGTTCGTTCCACCGATATCGGCGGCGAGAATGTTGTACTTCATCCCTGTCTTTCCCATCGGTGAGCGGCCTCCCGATCCATCATCCACAGCAGGTTTCCGTCAGTGGGATGGACCATCTGTGCAGGCAAGGCGGATATGGGTTGGGGGTTGGCGAGGATCCGGGCAACCACGTCTGCCTTATGAATCCCCGTCACGCAAAAGAAGATGGATCGGGCTGCGCACAGCATCGGCAGGGTCATCGTCACGCGGTCGGGCGGAGGCTTTGGGGCTTGCCGGACGGGAACGACCAGCCGGTGATCTTCAAAGAGTGCATCATGTCCTGGAAAGAGCGAGGCAGTGTGGCCGTCTTCGCCGACTCCGAGCAGAACGATATCGAATCGGGGGACATCGGCTCCATGCAGTGGAAGAACCTTCCGAAGGCATTCTTCATAGGCTGGAGCCGCCTCATCCACATCCGGCGATTCAGGAACCGGATGGATATGATCTTTCCGGATCGGAACATGATCCAGAAAGAGCCGCTTGGCTTCGCCATAGTTGGAATCGGGACTGTTCCACGGTACATGGCGTTCGTCCACCCAAAAGACATGCCAGCTGGACCAGCCGATATCGAGCGTTTGGCGAAACAACCAAAGCCCGGAATGCAGTAGATGCAGCACCGATCCTCCGGAAAGTGCGATGAAACACTTTCCCCGGCTCCGGACGGCCTCCCGGGAAATCCGAAGGATATCGGCCGTCAGCGCCTGTACCAGACGGTCTGCATCCGGAAATATGTGGATCACTTGTCTGGAATCGATGCCCGTGGTTCTTTCCCTTGTCGTCTTTCCAACGCTGTCGAACTCGCAAAAAGGGCGGTAGCTGTTTCGTGCTTCATCCCTCGACATTGCCGTATTCCCAGGAATGCTTGAGCAGAGTTGTTCGACTTCATCAGCAAAAAGAGCCGGTATCCCAACCTCCGGGATACCGGCTCTTCATCCATCTACTACCCAGCCTTCACATCTGCAAGGCGCGCTCTTCGAGCGGCCTTCCACAGATGAAGGGCATCGTGAATTTCCCCGATTAGATCAGGAAAGGAACCATCAACAAGGCCACGACGTTGAGGATCTTGATCATCGGGTTGACTGCAGGACCTGCGGTGTCTTTGTAGGGGTCGCCTACGGTGTCGCCGGTAACGGCCGCTTTGTGGGCATCGCTGCCTTTGCCGCCGTGATGTCCGTCTTCGATGTACTTCTTGGCATTGTCCCATGCAGCGCCGCCCGTGGTCATGGAGATGGCCACGAACAGACCGGTGACGATGCTACCGATCAGAAGACCGCCGAGAGCGACCTTGCCCAGGAGGAAGCCGACCAACAGCGGGGCCACCACCGGCAGCAGGGCGGGAACGATCATTTCCTTGAGGGCGAACTTGGTGACGATGTCGACGCATGCGCCGTAATCCGGTTTTCCGGTGCCTTCCATGATCCCCGGGATGGTCCGGAACTGACGACGGACTTCATCGACGACCGCACCGCCGGCATTCCCGACAGCCTTCATGGCGATGGAAGCAAACAGATAGGGCAGAAGACCACCGACAAAGAGACCGATGATGACGTTGACGTCGGAGAGATCGAACTTGATCATGGCCGCTTTTTCACTGCCGGCCCGAATGGCGAATTCCTGAACGTAGGCTGCAAACAGAACCAGGGCGGCAAGACCGGCGGAGCCGATGGCATAGCCCTTGGTGACGGCCTTGGTGGTGTTGCCGACCGCATCGAGCGGGTCGGTGACTGCCCGGACGCTGTCATCCATTTCGGACATTTCGGCGATACCACCGGCGTTGTCGGTGATCGGGCCGTAAGCGTCAATGGCAATGACCATACCGGTCATGGAGAGCATGGACATGGCCGCCATGGCGATGCCATAGAGACCGGCGTAGTGATAGGCCACCATGATGGAGATGCAGATCACGATGACGGGAGCTGCGGTTGCCTGCATGGAGACGGCCAGACCGGCGATGATGTTGGTGCCGTGACCGGTGGTGGATGCATCCGCAATGCCTTTGACGGGGCCGTATTTACCGGTGTAGTACTCGGTAATGATGACGATGACGACCGTCAAGATCAGACCGACGAGGGTGCAGTAATAAATGGCCATCGGGGAGATGTTGCCCAGACCGACCATGAATTTTTGGCAAACAAAGAAAAAGGCGATGGCTGCCAGAATGGCGGCACCGAACATGCCCTTGTACAGAGCGCCCATGATGTATTCACTCTTTCCGCCCAAGCGGACGAAGAAGGTGGCGATCATGGAAGCCACGATCGAAACGGCGCCGAGGATCAGCGGGAACTCGGTGGCCATGGGGACTTTCGGGAACAGCAGATGTCCGATCAGCATGGCGGCCACTGCCGTGACGGCATAGGTTTCGAACAGGTCTGCAGCCATACCGGCGCAGTCACCGACGTTGTCACCGACGTTGTCTGCAATGACGGCGGGGTTTCTGGGGTCGTCTTCCGGAATTCCGGCTTCCACCTTCCCCACGAGGTCGGCACCGACATCCGCACCCTTGGTGAAGATACCGCCGCCCAGTCGGGCGAAGATGGAGATCAAGCTGCCGCCGAAGCCCAGAGCGACCAGGGCGATGACGTCATGGGTGACGGTGTAGTAACCGGCGACTGCGGTCAGCGCCAGACCGGCAACCATCATACCGGTGACCGAACCGCCTTTGAATGCCATGGAAAGACCGGCGGCAAGGCCGTTCTTTGCGGCTTCAGCCGTACGGACATTGGCGATGACCGATACCCGCATGCCGACATAGCCGGCCAGGAAGGATGCCGCGGCACCCACCAGAAAACCCACGGCGTTTTTGGCGCCCATGGTGGCGAAGATGACGATGAAGATGATGCCGCCCACAATGCCCATGCTCTTCAGCTGACGGTTCAGGTAGGCGATGGCGCCTTCCTTGATCGCGTTGGCGATGGTCTGCATGCGTTCATTTCCGGCAGGTGCACTTTTCACCATGGTTGCAAGGGCGATGGCGAAAAAGACCCCGATCAAACCCACAACGGTACAAGCAAGCGGTACATTGGCCATAAAAAATTGCATTCTTACCTCCCATCTGTTGGTTGACCTACTGTGTCTACTTCAGATCGATGAAACCGGTTCATAGCTTCCTTTGTTCCCCGACAAAGGATGGTCACCACCGCATCGCAGGCTGTCTTCAGAACCACTGGCAACATCCGTTCTTCCGCCTCACTGAAAGCTGAAAGGACATAATCGGGTCCCGATACGCCTGCCGGCGGATGGCCGATACCCAATCGAACGCGGATGAATCCGTCGTTCTGAAAGGTATCGATAATCGACTGAACTCCCTTGTGTCCTCCGCTCCCTCCTTTCTCCTTGATTTTGATTCTACCGAACACCAGATCCATATCATCATGCACGACGATCACCCGTGAAGGGGGAACGTCCCAAAAATCGGCCAACTGGGCAATCGGCGGACCGCTGCAGTTCATGTAGCAGAGCGGCTTGATCAAACCGACTGCAATGCCTTCAATCGTTCCGATCCGGATTTCCGATGACTCCTTCGCCAGGGTGTGAATCCCCCCACATCGGTCACACAACGCATCCACGAGTCGAAATCCGATGTTGTGTCTGGTCCGGGCATAACGGCTTCCCGGATTACCGAGACCGGCCACCAGATATTCCGGCAAATGCATTTCCAAAGATCAACCCAACGGAATCAAGGGTGTTTTCAGCAACCGATCATTTCTTTTCGGATTTTTCCACTTTTTCAGGCTCAGCAGCAGCCGCTGCGGCATATTCCGGTCGATCCGACCCCATCGTACCGGAAATGACGAGAACCGTCTGATCCGGATCGTCCAAGAAATCGATATGTTCCATCTTGTGGAGATCCCGGACATGAATGGCATCTCCGATATCCAGAGACGAGATATCGATTCGGATGGCATCCGGAACGTCATAGGGCAGACAGGAGACTTCCAGTTCACGGCAGATGATCTGAAGCATGCCGCCGTTTTCGATCCCCTTGGCCTTGCCTTCGGCAATGACGGGAACGTTGGCCGTGATCTTGCGATCCCTGGAGATCTCGTAGAAATCGACGTGAATGGCTCGGCGTTTGAGGGGATGAGTCTGGATGTCCTTGATCATCGCCGTACGATCCGATGTCTCCCCGTTTTGGATGTGAAGGGTGAACACGATACGGCCTGCCGGAGCCTTTCGCAGGGCGAGTTCGAGGTCGTGTTCGGAGATGGTTAACGGCAGGGTGTCGCGGCCGGGGCCATAGAGAACGGCTGGCAGCATTCCCTGACGTCGAAGGGCGCGGGAAGGGCTGTTGCCTGTAGCTTTACGAATGCTTGCGTTCAACTCGAGAATTTCCAAAAAAACCTCCGTTGTTTCCGATAAGAAAGTTCAAACAAACAGGGACGTCACCGAATCGCCCCGATGACTCCGGATGATGGCCTCGCCGACCAGCTTGGCAATGGTCAACACCGTGAATTTGCCGGTTTGAATCGCTGCCGGCTTGAGTGGAATCGTATCCGTAACGATAAACGATTTGAGGGGAGAAGCCGCGATGCGCTCGACTGCAGGTCCCGAAAGCACCGGATGGGAACAGCAGGCATGGACTTCCTTGGCACCGCTGTCCATGATCAGGGTTGCGGCTTCCGTAACGGTTCCTGCCGTATCCACCATGTCGTCCAGAATGATGGCGGTTTTCCCGGTCACATCTCCGATCAAGGCCATCGCCTTGGCCTTGTTGGGAGCTTCCCGGCGCTTGTCGACAATGGCCAGCGCCGCCTTGAGCCTTTTTGCAAAAGCCCTGGCCCGTTCCACACCGCCGGCATCCGGAGAAACCACCACGACTTCCTCCCGAAACTCGTTTCGGATGTATTCCAGCAGGACCGGTGCAGCAAAGAGATTGTCGACCGGAATGCTGAAGAATCCCTGGATCTGACCTGCATGCAGGTCCATGGTAATGACCCGGTTGGCTCCTGCCACCGTGATGATATCCGCCACCAGCTTGGCGCTGATCGGAACCCGCGGCGCCACCTTCTTGTCCTGCCGGGCATAACCGTAATAGGGGATAACGGCCGTAATCCGCCGTGCAGAAGAGCGTTTGCAGGCATCGATCATCAGAAGCAGCTCGACCAGGTAATCGTTGACCGGAGAACTGGTCGATTGAACGATGAACACATCCTTCGAACGAATGTTTTCCCGAATTTCGATCTGAATCTCGCCGTCACTGAACGTCTTGACGGCTGCGTTTCCGACCGGGATCTCGAGATAATCGCAGATCTTCTTCGCCAGTTCCGGGTTGGAGTTGCCGGCGAACACCGTCAATCCGTTCGATAGATAGCCTCCGTACATCAAGATGGGCCTGCCTTATGAAATGGGGTAAAATGATCTGGCTGGGGTGGGAGGATTCGAACCTCCGAGTGCAGGAACCAAAATCCTGTGTCTTACCGCTTGACGACACCCCAAAAGAAATGCACCGCCTTTTCAATCCTCATCCGCAGGTGGTTCAATGACCAGATCGGTCAACCAAGAGCGCCAATTCGGCTTCTGATACCGCTTGAAGGCGTCGAAGGCCTTGACGGCTGTTTGTCGGTCGCTGAAAACCCCGAAGACCGTGGGCCCGCTTCCACTCATCAGAGCGCCGATGGCCCCTTGCGAACAAAGCAATTCTTTGGCAGCGGAAATATCCGGATAGGCCGTTTCGGTTACGGTTTCCAGATCGTTGCACAACATGCAGAGGGGATCATAAGGCTGATTTTTGAAAGAAAAATTTTTAAGCTTTTGGGCACAATTTGTCAATCCCATTTTCAGCCGACCATAGACCCAGGCCGTTGACACATGAAATCCGGGATTGACGAGCACGAGCGGGTAGGGAAGGAGGTGCGGGTAAGGGGTCAGACGTTCCCCACGGCCTTCAGCGAGCGAGGGGATTTGTCGGATGAAGAAGGGCACGTCACTGCCCAGGGTTTCGGCAATCGCCGACAGCCGATCGTCTCCCAGCAGGTGGCCCATGGCCCGGTCAAGCCCTCTGAGGACGGTTGCCGCATTGCTGCTCCCCCCCCCAAGACCGGCACCGACCGGAATGCGCTTTTCGATGTGAATGCGCAACCCAACATTCGGCAGCCCGACCCGCTCGAAATACCGGACCGCCGCTTTTACGGCGATGTTCCGCTCATCGGTCGGAAGGTTCGGATCGCTGCAGGTCGCCCGGATGCCTTCCCCTTCGAAGTTCAGTTCGATCTCGTCGTGAAGCCCGATACAGGCCATCAGGCTGGTCAGCTCGTGGTATCCGTCCTCCCGCTTTCCATGTACCGCCAGAAAGAGGTTGATCTTGGCCGGAGATCGGAGAATGAATCTCCGACCTCCGGTTGACACCGACACCCGGGTTGAAACCGAACCCGACATCGGACTCATTTGGGAATGCCGATCACCAAAAAACCGGTGTTGGGCCGCCAGATGAAGAACTGGAGCTTGCCCCCCTTGAATTTGCTCATGGCGGCCGCATAGTCCTTGGTGTTCTTGATGGGCGTGTGGTTGATTTCCTTGATGATGTCGCCTGCCTGAAGGCCGGCTGCAGCCCCCTTCCCATCCGGATCCAGATCGTCGATCACCACTCCTTCTTTATGGTTGCTGTTCAGACGCTTGGCAAGTTCAGGCGTCAAATTCGTCACCCGAATGCCCAATTCATCCGCCGGTGCGGGTGCAGCACCGTCTCCGGATGCCAGCTGCTTGGTGTCTTCAGGTCGCTTGGCCACTTCAATCGTGAGGGTCTTTTTCTTGCCGTTTCTCAGAACCGTTATCTTGGCCTTTTCACCGACGGCAAGGTCGGCCACCAGGGCGGTCAGATCGTGGCTGCTCGAAACCGGCTGGCCGTTCACCTCGATGATGATGTCCTTGGGTTGCATCCCTGCAGCTTCGGCCGGTTGACCGGGCATGACCTCCATGACCATGGCGCCTTTTCGATCCGGACTACCGGCATATTCGGCCATTTCATCCGTCAGGTCCTGAATGACGACCCCGAGCCACCCCCGGGTAACGGATCCCTTGGTCTTGAGTTGTTCGATGACTCCCTTGGCAAGGTTGATGGGAATGGCGAAACCGATCCCCTGGCCGCTGGCGATGATCGCCGTGTTGATTCCGACAACCCGACCGTTCATGTCGATGAGCGGCCCGCCCGAATTGCCCGGATTGATGGAAGCGTCCGTCTGCAGGAAATTGTCATAGGGACCGCTGCCGATCACCCGCCCCTTGGCGCTGATGATGCCGGCGGTCACCGTCTGCTCGAGCCCGAACGGACTGCCGATGGCCACCACCCACTGGCCGACCTGGAGGCTGTTGGAATCCCCCATGGGAAGTTCTGTCAGCGGTTCCGTCGTCTTGATCTTGATGAGGGCGATATCCGTCGATGGATCCCGGCCGACGATTTCCGCGTCGTATTGTTTGCCGTTCTTCAGCTTCACCGAAATCTTGGTGGCGTTCTCGATCACATGGTTGTTCGTGACGATGTAGCCCTGTTTGTCGATGATGAATCCGGAACCAAGCATCCGCTCCTTGTGCTCTCTCGGCATCTGGTCGGCGAAGAATTTTTCAAAAAAATCGTTGAAACGGTCATCGTTTCCAAACGGATTCTGACCGAAATGCCGGAAGACCCTTCCACCTCCGGAAACGATTTTTTCCGTACGAATGTTGACGACACCAGAGCTCACCTTTTCCGCAAGCGCACTGAAATTCTGCGGAACCATGACCACATCCGTTGCGAACACGGACGGAAGCACAAAAACAACCCCACACACCAATGACAGCCAGAACGCAAGCCATATCCGCATTCCGGTGAACCCTCTCCCGATCCTTCCCATAACCACTCTCCTTTCCGAAAACGACTACCCCGCTAAACCTCACAAAAATTTCCATCTGCCGACCTACGGCGGCGCAGGCCACCCCGGGAAGCCCCAAAGATGTTCTCACAGAAATCTTCCGCAACAATAACCTCAAAACCCCGATCGTCAAGCATACCGGGTGTTCCGGGCCGAGCTCCCCGAACTCGGTCAGGAGGTTTCTCGAACGTAGATGATGCGCAGATCGTAGAGAATGCTTTTCAGCATGGCGGCTTCATCGGAAGTCAGATTCCCTCGGGTCTTTTCCTCCAGCATGGAAAGGACATCGATGGTTTGCTTTGCGAGAAGCAGGTTTTTCTCCCGTTTTCCGGTGGATGGATCGGCGATGATCCCCAGCTGGGTCAGCGCCGCCGAATTCAGCGACACGACGAACGTCGAAAATGTAATGACAGGTAGCGATTCGGCAACACCCTTCGGTTGCTCTTTAGATGTCGTATCGGACATGGCATCTCTCCTCAGAATGGTTGCAGCCGGTATGTCGAACGGAACGAATGGACATTTGCCGCCCCCCCTCCACCGCCGGGGATCCGGACGGCGGAGGGAAGACGATGGGATCGACGTGAACCCTACCGGTCGGAACCCGATCAGAACTCGAGCGGTATGACCTTCTTGACCGAGGCCAACCCCCGCAATTCATCGATGACATGCTGCGGAATGGGGGTATCGGTGCACAGGAAAATGATGTTGCGGTTGCCTTCTTCCTCCTGGCCGACCTGCATCCTACCGATGTTGATGGCGTGTTTGCCGAGAGTCGTTCCGATTTCGCCGATCGAACCGGGCCGGTCGATGTTGTGAATGAGCGCAAGATGTCCCTTGGGAATCATCTCGAGCCGGAAGGTGTTGATCCGAACGATTCTCGTATCGGTTTTTCCGAACAGGGTTCCGGAAACGGTGTTGGTCATCTCCGAGGTGACGCACCGCATCGTGATGAGGTTCAGATAATCTTCCGATTCGGAGCTGGTCGTTTCCATGAACTTGATGCCCCGTTCTTTGGCGATCATTCGGGCATTGACGAAATTGACATCGTCCTTGACGACGGGTGCCAGAAGCGCCCTGAGCGCCGCAGTCGCGACAGGGCTCATGTCCATCCCCTGAAAATCGCCGGCGAACGCGACTTCCACCTCCTTGAGCGGACCGTGAATGAGTTGGGACTGCAGTTTTCCGATCTGATCCCCGAGAGAGAGGAAGGGGCTGAGCCGCCGGAGAAGTTCGCCGGTGATGGAGGGCACGTTGACCGCGTTGCGGATCGTTCCGTTCTGCAGGTAATCGATGATTTGCTCGGCGATCGCTACAGCCACATTCGTCTGTGCTTCGAGGGTCGAGGCACCGAGATGCGGCGTGCAGACCAGGTGTTCGAGTTCGAAGAGCGGGGATTGACCGGGCGGTTCCGTCTCGAAGACATCGAGGGCGGCTCCGGCCACCTTTCCGGATTTCATGGCCTCGTAGAGATCGGCTTCGTTCACGATGCCCCCCCGGGCGCAGTTGATGATCATGACCCCGGGTTTCATCTTGGCGAAGGCCTCCTTGTTGATAAATCCGATGGTATCCTTCAGTTTGGGGACATGAACGGTGATGAAATCGGCGGTTTGATACAGGGTATCGAGCGACACCGCCTCGAAACCGGCCTTTTCGATCAGCTCATGGTTGACGAAGGGATCGTAGACGATGACCCGCATCTTGAGCCCCCGTGCTCGATCTGCAACGATAGAGCCGATCTTGCCGTAACCGATGACACCGAGGGTCTTTCCGCAGATTTCGCGGCCCTGGAGATTTTTCTTTTCCCATTTGCCGGCCTTGAGGGATGCCGTCCCCTGGGGGATGTTCCGGGTCATGGCCATCATCAGAGCGATGGCATGCTCGGCTGTCGTCACCACATTCCCGCCCGGGGTATTCATGACGATGACCCCGTGCTTGGTGGCAGCCGGAATATCGACATTGTCGAGTCCAATGCCCGCCCTGCCGACCACTTTCAGCTTCTTGGCAGCCTCGATGACATCGGCCGTCACCTTGGTGGCGCTCCGGATGACCAGCGCGTCGTATTCTCCGATGATCGCCTTGAGTTCATCGGGTTTGAGCCCTGTCTTGACATCTACGGCAATACCTGACGCATTTCGGAACAATTCGATTCCTGCTTCCCCCAGATTGTCACTGACCAGCACCCTTTTCATTCCATCGTCTCCTTGAAAAATGTTCGTCATTCGGATGGGTTGAAGCCCGCCGTTGGAGCGGACCATGTCGATTCCCGGGCTGATACCCGTATTCCGGTTTTTCCTGATCATAACGTCCGGCGTTTTCCATAGCTGATTGGATTTCGCATTGCAAGGGATTCTCGGATCAACTTTCCCGCTCGAAGCAAACGGCTGCATACCCAACGAAGCTATCGGCCGCATGGCGTTCGTAGCTGGTGGCATATCGGACCAGGCGGGCCTTCTTGGCACCAAGGACTTTTGCCGCTGCGATCGCGGCAGCCACCGCTCCGGCACAGCAGGCGTTCTGCTTTTCGGCCGCCAGACGCAGCACGCGTTCCGCATCGAGGGCAAGCATGGCTTCGATCATGGGCAGGTCGTGTTCCCGCTTGACGATCTCGATGGCGTTTGCCGCCCTGCCGTAATCCGTAAACCCATAATTCGGCCCGTAATGGGTGAGGTCGGTGGATCCGAGAATCCGCACCCCGGAGGCGTGCCGCAAGGCCTGCTCGGCTGCAAACCGACCGATGGCGGCTGCATCCGGTGAAGCAGGCACCCCGATGCCGACAATGGATGCATTGGGAAAGGCGTGGCGGATCAGCGGAAGCTGCACCTCGATCGTGTTGTCGGGGCTGAAACGTTCCGTCGTTTCGATGACACAGGAAAACCGCTCTGAAACGGCCTTTGCAACGGCCTCATGCACGGGAAGAGGACCCAATGGCGTTTCCCATGCGCCTTGGGTCATCACCACGGGAGCGGCATATCCCGGAAGATGCATTCCGAACACAACGATAAGATCGACGTCTTTTCTCGGACCGATCTGCCGAATCGCGTCCCAAGCCACATGCCCCGAATAATACCAGCCAGCATGGGGAACAATGGCGCCCACCACATGAGATTGGTCTTCCGGATCGCTTCCTACAGGAAAGGCCGCGATTTCCGCCCGGCATCGGGAAGCCACAGCCGGATACCAGCTGCCTGCAAGCATCGCTTGACGGATCTGCATGGTCTTACCCCCCGTTCGATTTGAAAGGCTTCGATTCGTGGTTACTCTTTCAGCCAGATGGCAAACGAACCAGCGACCATCGCACGGCCCCGTCAAAGTCCTTATCGTGAAAATGCGCTCCGCCCCCGCGTGAGCCCCTCGTTGGCGGTGAGGGCGACCCGGGTTCCACGCCAGCCACCCCCGACGATCCACCTTCATTTCGGCGGGAAGGGGTCTTGGCCTTTTTGCGGAACCGGAAACGCCTGTTTGAATGTGCCGGGCCTCGTTGGGCTGGACAAATGAAGT
>Ga0101944_10005444_pt1 | contig 14475 bp, 10 predicted proteins | sample DewCreD2012metaG_FD_75245 | JGI IMG/M metagenome (GOLD analysis project Ga0101944, IMG submission 75245) | Hot spring sediment bacterial and archeal communities from British Columbia, Canada, to study Microbial Dark Matter (Phase II) - Dewar... ... | reverse complement strand
AATTCAGCTTTGAAAGAAAATCTGATCCCTTGTCTACCTTAAATTTCAAACCCGGACGCATTATTTCTTTACCTGCTGTGGGATTTTGAGACCAGACAGTGACTTTATCCTTGCCATCAGAAAACACTGCTTTAGCAAAGCGCACTACTTCGCTTTTTTCTACAAGCGCAAGCATTTCAAACGGACCAACACTACCTGTCTTATCAACTTCTTTTCCATCCACAATTATTTTGCTGGCATTGCCTACCTGATAAAATTTTCTCGCAGTTTTAGGCTCTCCATTATAAAGCACTGCGCCATCCGCTGTTTTGGTAATAGAAAGAGTTTCTTTTAACACTGTTTGGCCATCTTTCTCGCTAACCTGCCACCAAGTATTCACCCCGCCATTTTCAAGCTTGACATAATGCCCTTTTGAGTCCTTAAAGGCACCTGCGATTTTATAAGAAGGGTCTGCAAGTGCGGTTACCGACCCTTCTATTGAAGTAGCTTGTATGCTCTTAAAATCATGGTAATTTTCTGATGGCTTCAGAGCAAAACCGTTTTTTAATACGCAGATGGTGAGAATAGTTGAAAAGACGATTAAAAGGCCGCCCTTGATAAATTGAACGTAGGTGGTAGAAGTCATTCCTGCTGTTGCAACTATAAAAATAACTATTGCCCCCACAAGTACAACACCTGCATAATGAGGCAGTCCTAACAGTGGCGTCACCAGATCCCCGGCTCCCACCATCTGTGGAACTAGATAGCAAAGAGAAACTATCAATGTGCTGATCGCAGCAGTTAACTGGATTCCCTTTGAACCGAATTTGTAATCTAGAGCATCTGTAAAGGTATATTTTCCAAAGCGCTTAAGAGGTTCAGCAACAACAAACAGCGCCACAACCCATCCTGCCAGATAGCCAATCGAATACAGAAAGCCATCATACCCGTCAAACGCTATCATCCCGCATATGCCAAGAAATGAAGCAGCTGAAAGATAGTCGCCGGCAAACGCTATTCCGTTAACTCCCCAATGGATAGTTCCTCCGGCAGCATAATAGCCTTTTGACGATTGAGTTTTCTTGGCAAAATATGATGATATGCCCAATACCGCAAGCACAAATGCGATAAACAATCCAATAGCAAATGGTGATACTTCGTAAATCATGTTTCCTCCTCCAGATTACTTATTTAACTTATATTCCTGTTGCGAACACAGGTAGTTATAAACAAGTCCCATTATGATAGCCAAAACAATCAAACCGAACCCATATACACAGGCCAGATTGAGGCCTGCAAAAACAATTATTCCCATTAATTTAGGGTTAACCACATTAATAATAATAAATCCAGCGTATACGATAGTATAAAAAATAAATAAATATACCCCGAGTTTTGATTTGTAATCAGAAGCCCTGTCTACTCCCCATTGAGTGGTCGGTCCATGTGCCATAAGTTATCCTCCTTCTTATTTTGGTTATGGTTTTTAAAGTTCAGCTTTTATATTTTATAAATGAAAAATAGTCAAGTGCAAAAATCAAAAGAAATGGTTAATAATTTAACAATATAATGTTTATTTTTTTAACATTACCATGTCAACATAACATACTGTATTTCCTGTGTTTAAAGAAAAAAATTTTTAATGGCAACAAAAAGTGTAAACATTTTAAACGGAAGTGGCTTTAACCTGGTGGTATAGTATTGGTATTCAAAAATAGAACATTAACTCATTTCTTATTAAATTACCTTTAAATTTCCTTGAAATTAAATTTATACCTATGAGATCTCATTATTTGGCACAAACATTGTTTACTAAAAGTAAAATTTTTAATGCTATCGGTGTATGGTTATTAGCCATTGGTCATCAGAAACATAAAATTAATAATGGACACAGACTAAAGGAGGATGAATCTATGTCGGAAACAATTAAAAACAAGGGGTGGATTGTTACGTTTGCTGGAACTGGAATAAACCTTGCGCTAGGGATTCTTTATACTTGGAGTATATTCAAGGGCGCCATAGAAAAATCTGTTAAAGGGGGGGGCGAAGGAGCTTTCAACTGGGATATTGCAAAGCTTAATGATCCGTATTCCGTATGTTGCCTTTGCTTTGCTTTTTCAATGATTATTGCCGGAAAATGCCAGGATAAAATTGGTCCTCGTGTGACCGCTTTTTTAGGAGGAATCCTTGTTGGTTTGGGGTTGCTTTTGATTTCACAGACATCCAATTATTTTATCTGGGTAATTGGCTTTGGGGTTTTGGCCGGAGCAGGAATTGGTTTTGGTTATTCCGCTGCAACTCCCCCAGCTCTCAAATGGTTTCCTCCTTCTAAAACGGGGTTGATTGCTGGTTTAGTGGTAGCCGGTTTTGGTCTTGCATCAGTTTATATTGCACCCCTATCAGAATATCTTTTAAAAACATTTGGGATTCATAACTCCATGCTGATTTTTGGCATATCATTCCTCATTGTGGTGTGCGGATTGTCCACTCTCATGGTGAATCCGCCTGCAGGATATGTCCCCAACGGTGACGATTCTTCTTCGAGTAAAAAGGGAAAACCAGCAGCACAGAATGATTTTTCTCCTTCCGAGATGATAAAAACACCAACATTCTGGATAATGTGGGCTATTTATTTCATAGGCGCTGGCACTGGGCTGATGGTCATTGGCAGTGTTGCAGGAATGGCCAAAAAGAGCATGGGAGAAGCGGCATTTGTGGCAGTTGCGATAATGGCTATCGGAAATGCTGGTGGACGTATTTTGGCGGGTATAGTTTCCGATAAGGTCGGCCGCAATGTTACGCTAGCTGGTATCCTAATATTTCAGGCGGTATTAATGCTTTCAGCAATTCCCACTATGAATGCTCAGGAAGCAAGCGCGATCTTGGTAGTGCTGCTAGCCACCTTTATAGGATTCAATTATGGAGCAAACCTTTCCTTGTTCCCATCATTAACAAAAGATCGCTGGGGACTTAAATCCTTTGGTATTAATTATGGCATTCTTTTTACTGCTTGGGGGGTCGGTGGTTTTGTTATGAGCAGAATGTCACAGATGCTTATGGCAACAACAGGTAGCTATACTTCTTCTTTTGTTATAGCGGGAATTATGCTCTGTGTGGGCGCAGTCCTTACTATGTCCCTGCAGCCTAAAACAGCAAAGGTTACGGAAGGTGTAATTTTCCAGCCACAGTTGGGGTTAACCATGGCTGATGGTGGTGAGAAAGTTAAAAAGGAGACGGTGAATAAGGAACAAATTAGGGAAAAAATAAATAGAGGTTAAACGAGTGACTATGCATATGGCCTAATCAAGAATATCAATGTATGTTTTTTATACAACTTTGTTTTTAATGCAACTCGCATGGTCATATGCGAAGAGGTGGTCATGACAATGAAAGAATACCATCTTATACCAGATGAAGAAAAGCAATGCGTGTGGATGACTACCGGTTTGATTACCTATAAGCTTTGTACCCTTGATTATTGTTGCGAAGAGTGCATTTTTGACAAGGTGATGCGCAACGAAACCACAACCGGAATCCTCGCGGGTTATCGCAAGTCAAATCAATCTGCGGTTCCCATAAGGACCGAATCATTACTGCAGATAGATGAATCGCTATTCTATCATCAGTGCCACTGTTGGGCAAAAGTAGAAGACCCTGATACGGTTCGTATTGGCATCGACGGAATATTGGCGCATTTGGTCGGCAAAATTAAAGCGGTTGTGCTCCCCAATCAGAATGAGGAGGTAAAACAGGGACAATATTTCTCCCACCTTATACATGAGCGTCATGTAGTGCCGCTTATATCACCCCTTAGCGGAGTGGTGCTTGCGATCAACAACAATCTCAAAAAACATCCTGAACTTGTTGGCAATGAGCCATGGGGTGGCGGATGGCTCATTACCATTCAGCCTGACAACTTAGAAAATGAATTGCGTACGCTTTTGTTTGGCAGGAAAGCCAGGGCGTGGTATCAAAAAAGAGAACAGGAGTTAATAACCGCTGTCACGGCCTTACTTAACCAGAGCACAACACATCTGGGGGCTACTATGCAAGATGGGGGGGAAAGAAGAATAGTCAGCCTCGCCACAATTTTGACTTCTGAACGGTATTATCAAATTTTGGAATCCCTTTGTCGTGGTGAAGATTCTACATCTACATGATATGTAATTGCTGCTGACATCGCGCGCACAGTTTGTCTGATTTTTGATCAATATCTTCAACATACGTTGATGCATTAAGAACGCAACCGGGAAAAGAGCAGTGCAGTAGTCCGAACGTATGTCCTAATTCATGAATTGATTCTTTTATAATGCGTTGCACAAGGAGCGACTGGTTTTCCGGCATTCCATAAAATTTATTGTTGAGGCGATGCATCGAAACAATTGCTCCGGGGCCTTCAAGTTGCGCTTCCCCAAAAACAAATGTCAGGATCGGAATAAATAAATCTACCGCAGCAATCCCCAGCACTTTATCTGCATGAGCAAATGGCCATGCAATCAATTCGCGCAACAAATAGGATGAATTATACTGTTGACGCAATGGATCAAAGGCCTTTGAAATATCTATGTTAACCTTTGCGCATTTGGTGCGCATCCCGAACGAGCGAAAAATACCTGCAGTAAGTGGTTCAAGCCAGAATAAAGATTCCGTCGCGATAGGAACAATATAAATACATGCCATGACATGCTGTTTATGCAGCGATCATTTTTTCAGCTGGTATTTTTCGATTTTATTATATAGCGTTAATCGGCTGATTTTGAGAATATGTGCTGCCTGTGCAATATTGCCGCCGGTGCGCTCAAGAATTTTTTTTATATGGCTCTTTTCAACCGCTTCCAAGGAATCTTCCTCGGTATTTTTTATATCCGGCGGAAAAGGAAATGAAAGGTCACTCACGTCAATATAACTACCCTTTGCTACCACAATGGCGCGTTCTATGACATTTCGCAGCTCTCTTACATTTCCCGGCCATTCATACCGTGAAAGCACTTCCAGAGTCTCGGGACTTAAATCGGTCACATTCTTATTCATTGCCTGAGCATATTTCTTAATAAAAAACCGTGCAATCAGCGCTATGTCAGATTTCCTTTCACGCAACGGAGGCAGGGTAATTGAGAATACATTGAGGCGATAATACAAATCTTCGCGAAAGCTTCCGTCCCGCACCGCTTTTTCCAAATCTCGGTTTGTTGCGCAGATTATTCGAAAATCTACATTGATAAGACGGTCCCCGCCTAACCGCGTGAACTCTCTGGTTTCAATTACTCGCAACAGATCCATCTGCATCTTATGCCCAATATTGCCAATTTCATCCAAAAAAACTGTGCCTTTATCTGCCATCTCAAGTTTGCCCCGTCTGCGGTAAAGCGCCCCGGTAAAGGCACCCTTTTCGTGGCCAAAAAGTTCGCTTTCCAGCAACCCTTCTGTATAAGCACCACAATTGATGGTAATGATCGGAAAATATCTCCGGTTGCTATTGCTGTGAATGGCGCGGGCTATAAGTTCCTTTCCTGTGCCGCTTTCACCTCGAATCATAACAGTTGAGTCGGTTTGAGCAACTGTAGCGACCTTATCCATAACCTTTTTTAAAGCAGGGCTTTCCCCGATTATTTCTTCAGAAAAAGAGATTTCATCAAGCTGCTGGCGCAATTGAATGTTTTCATAGATCAGTCGCCGCTGCTCACAGGCATTTCTAATAAGATGGCCCATTTCGTCTGGGTCTATTGGTTTGACGATATAGTCAAAAGCACCCTCCTTGAGCGCCTGGATACTGGTATCAACAGAAGCAAATGCGGTAATTATTATGGTGATGATGCTTTTATCAAACTGCTTGATTCTGCGCTGCAGTTCAATCCCGTCCATGCCTGGCATCTTAATGTCTAGCAATACTATGTCCCATGAATTATCCTGCAGTTTCTGAAGAGCACTGGTTGCGTTCTCTGCCGTATCAACACGGTAGCCGTCAAATTTAAACCACTTATACAGCGCATCACGAACTGAAACCTCGTCGTCAACAATCAAAATTCCAATATCTGAAGGTTTCATCTTATACAGCTCCTTTTTTATCCTCGAGGGGAGATAACTCCTGCAATCGCGGGAGCGTAATGGTAAATTCAGTTCCCTTGCCCACGCGCGATTCAACATTTATCGTTCCCGCATGGCGCTTTACAATGCCATAAACCGTTGCGAGGCCTAACCCTAAACTCTTATTTGATGTCTTGGTAGAAAAAAACGGTTCAAATATGTGTGGCAGAACATCTTCTGAAATGCCATCGCCATAATCAATCAGCTTGATTATTATAAAATCTTTATTGCGGTAATCGGTCCGAACGATTATTTTTTCCCCAGGTGGGGATGACTCTATGGCGTTAATAATCAGCGCGATAAAAATCTGTTGAATTGCTCCTGCGTCGCACTGGATGACGTCATTTCCGGAATCCAGGTCCATAACCAAATCCATGTCTTTGATTCTTGCACTATGATCAACCACTTTAATGCTAACCTCAATAATTTCATTCAGGTGAACTTCTTTAATCTCGCCTAGGGAGCGCTTGGCAAACAGAAGCAGATTCTTTACAATGTCTCCACATCGTTTTGCCTCGCCCGCTATGAGCGTAAGATTTTCTCTGAGTGTTTCAATGGTTTTCGAATCAATTTCCTCCTGCTGCAGATATTTTGAAGAAAGCTTGGCATAAGAAAGAATTCCAGACAGCGGGTTATTAATTTCATGCGCAACCATTGCAGACAGCTTTCCTAAAGAGGCCATTTTTTCAGCCAGCGCTAGGCTTGTTTGCGTCTTTTTCAGATCCTCTTCTGCCTTTCTCTGCTGCATTTGCGTTTTATAACTTTGTCTGATAATGCTGGTAAAAAGCAGGGAGATAAGCAAAAAAATACCCAGTGAAATTTTTATTACCTTGCCGGTCATTACTGCTATCTCAGACCGTATATCTTCTAAGTAGATGCCTGTGCCGATGATCCAGCCCCAAGGTTCAAACCCTTTCACATAAGATAATTTTGGCAAAATAAGATTTTTATTATCATATGATTGCCATTTATAATTTACAAAACCGGAACCATGCTGCTTTACAATGCTGACAAATTCCACAAAGACGCGCGTTCCATCCGGATCGGTGTAATGGGAAAGGTCTTTACCATTAAGGTCCGTGCGGTAGGGGTGAATCACCATGCGAGGATGCATGTCGTTAATCCAGAAATAATCCTTAACCGCCTGGCCATAGTGCAGGTTGGTTATCTGTTCAATTGCCTGACGCTGTGCCTGCTCTCTGGTAAGAAGGCCTTTCTGTTCATCATCATGCAGTTTGGCAAGGATATTCCAAGCAGAGTTAGTAAGCTCGCGGATCATCTCCCGCTTATGGTCCATACTGTTTTTTTCAATGGCTGGGATTATTATAAAAAAGATTGCAGAGATAAAAAGAATAATCGTAAGGATTGTTGGTAGAACGATTCGCTTGGAAAATGGCTCCCAGTTAAGGAATGTACTTTGAGGCATCATGGCAAGTAAAAATCCAAATACATTATCATAATAAATGCCAATTCTTTAAATAAATGCACCAGCATCTGCCTCATGTTTCTGTGTTTTTGCGTGAGTATTTAATTTTTTTGAATAAGGTGAGTGCCAGAGAATATTGGGAGATAATTTATATGCCAAAGAAGGCTGTGTGTCAAATAATTGTTTGCCCTAAGTAGTTGAACTGGATAGAAGGTAATTTTTATAGCAAGGTACAGCACGGAATAACGCGAGATGGTTTGGAATTTATTCAATGGGAAGGTGCATCTGGTCTTATTATTTTTAGCTTAATCAGAATTCTTTCAAGAAACGGTGTCGGTTCCCATTCAAGCGCATGTTTTACGATGATAAAACGGTAATTCTCATCAAGAATACCAAACCCCTTCCAGGTGCCGCATAATCCGTAATAAGCTGTGCCCCCATCCTGATGGGAATACCATTTGTGATGATGGCCAAATAACCAGAGTTTTGGTTTAAAGTGAGCTGCCAGTTCGTGACTGCGCGGAAAGCCAGTATCGCCAAAATGTTCAAATCCAGGGGTGTTGGGAACACCGATTCCTGCCGGACAGTCATGGGTTAATATAATATCAACAGCGTCGCGTGGAATCTCAAGACACTCATTGATCTGTTTGTCTGTAATTACTGCCCCTTTCTGTGTAATCATGGAATCCATATAAGCGGCACCGCCCAAAGCCAGAAAACGATATCCACCAATGTTATGAACGGTTCCCCGTGGCAAATAAGTAAAGAATTCCTGATACTTATTCACCAGCCAGGGAAGCGCATCAAAATCTTCATGATTGCCGTCAATGAAATAAAGTGGTCGGCTGAATCGCTTTCTCTTTTTGATAAAAAAATCATGCAAATGGGAGCGGTATATTCCAAAGTCTCCCAGATGAATGACACAAGAAATATCCATACCAAGTGAATTTTCAGCATACGCGATTTGTTTATTCACGGTATCAAAATAGCAATGGGTATCACAGGTAACAAGGATCATTACACGCCACCTAACTGTCCGGTAAAATCATAGCTGAGTCGGGCCTGGAAGTTCTTGATCTGAGAAAAGATTTCCTTTAGCAATTTTTGTTCAATATAGGTAAGATTCTTGGGGCTGACGTAGTTATCCGGTTTTAGGTTTCCGCGAGATATTGCCTCCGCCTGCACCCGTAGCCTTATCTGCATAAGATAGCTGTATGCCTGAACAATCTCCTGGTGATTCTGTGATGAAATAACCTTTCGCTCGCGAAGGTCATTTAAACGCTCTATCGTATTGGTCGCTCTGATTTTATGGTGGAGTGCATAGATGCGGGCATAATCAACAATTGGCAGCATGGAGCTTTTAATATCAAAGACGTTGCGGTGCTCACCCACAGATTCAACAACAAAGTTGCCAAAAAATCCAATTGGCGGACTCAGCGCCAGTACGTTTCTGGCCAGTAATTGAAAAAATCGTGGGTTGTTGGTGACGACTTCATCCAGGTAGTCCCGTAGATGATTCACAAGTTCCTGATCGCCATAAGCACTTCGAAAGTCAAAGAAAATTTTAGTTCTAAGCAGATCTTCTGCAGAGCCGATACATATCCATTCTCTGAAATACTGTTTCCATACAGATACGGGTTGGCACCACTGGGGGTTCTGCGCCATATTGTTTCCCTCGCAATAGCTGTATCCAGCCTGATTCAACCACTGGCACACTTTCACGCCCAAATTTACAAAATACTGTTTTACAGATTCTTCTTGTTCCAGTGCCACATCATCAAAAATGATTGCATTATCCTGATCCGTGCGCAGGGTCTGCTCCTGCCTCCCCTCGCTGCCAAATACTAAAAATGAAAACTGCACCGGGGGAGTTCCCAGTTCTGCAATCGCAAACTCAATGAGCTTCTGCAGCACAGTATCGACTACAAGGGTGGTGAGGTGGTTTATGTTATGCGGTTTTGCCCCGCTATTTATAAGGGTGGTGATGAGGTAAGGCAGTATAGTATTGCGGGAAATAATTTCTTCAGGGTGACGTGCATGCTGAATCTCCCATAATAACACTGCGGGCGAGTATTTCTGCATAGCGACGATATCGTCACTGCAAATCACCCCGACAATAGTGCCTTTCGCATCAGTAATAAACAAGTGTGAAATGTTATTTTGCTCCATAACCAGCCAGGATTCAAATATGTAGGCAGTTGCTGGCAGCGAACGGACGGGGGACGACATAATTTCTCCAACCCGGACATTTGTCTCTGTGCATGGCGGAATCATAGCTTTTCTCAGGTCATGGTCAGTAACTACGCCACAGTCTTTACCTGCTTCATTCCGCACTAGCAGCACATCAGTTTTGTTCTGTTCCATTAAGCGAACTGCTTCTCGAATAGCAAGCGTCTCGGGACACGTCGAAACCTGCTTCCATGGGAGGCCTGTCAGCGGCTGATTGAAAAACAACAACGCTGTCTGCATTTCCGCGAGTAGCTTTTCCCGCTCTTCTTCTCTAATCTGTATGTCAGTAATATCTTCAATAATGCCGTCAAAGTATTTTGGGGAACCGTCTTCGTCTTCCACCATTACCGCCCAGATGGAAGCGGTGAAGACAGTTCCGTCTTTTTTCCGGAGTTTTACTATCTCTCGTTTCAACTCTTCACGCTGCACTTTTGGCTCAAGGTTTTTACAATCTTCCTGATTGATATACAGATCAAAAATGGGAGTGGCAAGCAGCTCTTCCTTGCTTGAGTAGCCCAGCAGATGCACCAGCGCCGGATTAACCTCAATAAAACGGGAATGCTCCCCTATAGTCCTTCTGAAAATGCCTACATTTAGATTGTTGGCCAGTGTTCTGAATTTCTCCTCGCTTTCTCCCAGCGCATCTTCGGCCTGCTTGCGTTTGGTAATATCTGTAACTACCGCAATAAAACCGCTTCTGCCACCAATTGTTATTTGGGTAGTAGAAATAATTACGTCCTTTAAAGCGCCGGATTTGGTTTTAAGCTGAGTTTCGAAACGGCAAGGAATAGACGTACCTGAGATAAGCTCCTGAACATTTTGATTGCTATACCGATCCGTGCTTTCTGAAAAAATGTCGGATATCTTCATCTGGCCGAGCTCTTCGGGCGTGTATTCAAGTAGGTCGGCTATGGTTTGATTTGCATACATATAGGTGCCTTCAAGAGCCATAAGCATACCTTCTCCCGCAGATTCAACCAGCGTGCGGTATTTTTCTTCCGATTCCCGTAATGCCTGTTCTGCAAGCTGCTGCTGCTTGAGACTCAGATAGCTCTGCCGAGCAATGCTTACCAGCAACAGGGTAATGGCCGCCAGTATGAATAGGGATATTTCAATAAGGTTGCGAGTTATGGCATTTATTTCAGCCTTGACGTCATCAATGTAGATGCCAGTGCCAATGATCCAGCCCCAGGGCTCAAACCCCTTTACATAGGAAATCTTTGGCGCAATGCGTTTATTGTCATCCATCCATTGCCACATATAGTTCACATAGCCTGCGCCTTGTGCTTTGACCAGGTTTACAAACTCCACAAAAACGCGTTTGCCGTCTGGGTCTGTGTAATTGGATAGGTCTTTGCCATTGAGGTCACTGCGGTATGGGTGAATCACCATGCGGGGATACATGTCATTAATCCAGAAATAATCCTTCATCTCCTGGCCATAATGCAGATTGCGTATCTGTTCAATTGCCTGGCGCTGTGCCTGCTCTCTGGTGAGCAGGCCCTTCTGTTCATCATCATGCAGTTTGGCAAGGATATTCCATGCGGCGTTGGTAAGCTCGCGGATCATCTCTCGCTTGCGGTCAAGGCTGTTTTTTTCTATGGCAGGGATAATTATTGAAAAAAAGGCGGTGATAAAAAGGGCAATTGTAACCGCGGTTGGAAAAATTATCCGCACTAAAAACGGCTTCCACTGGGGAGATGTGTTAAAGGATACCATCAAATAATAACCACAATATAAGAATTAATTATGCGCTGTTAACCAGCAGTGGTCTAACAAAAAAAGGGAGAGAGAGCAATAAACACAAGGGCAAGAAGCTCAGGGTGCAATCCCCAAACCGCAAAAAAAATGTATTGCGTACGGGGATTTCTACTGTTTGATGAACAGGCAACGGGATAAGTCCATTATTACCAATTGCTGACGAAGCTTATTTTTCGGTTATCGTTTCTTCCACTTTCATGCCAAAATGCCTTCCCGCTTCTTCCGTGAACATCAGGACTTCGCTGCCTTGGGCAAGTTCCACGATGGAAACCGGCGTGCCACCGGGAGCAGTGAGACGAACGGTCTCCGCATTCTGGAGAATTGCCGTATAAAGGTTATCGTTCACCGCAGCTTCAACAAATACCAGCGGGCGCCTCTCAATCTTCACCCGTCCCACAACCGCCTGTTCGGTCGTGCCGTCGGCATTGACGATGAGCACGCCATCGCCCGCCTTGAGCTCAGACAAATAGCGCGTTTTGCCGTCGGGAACCCGTGCATAGGCATGAACCGGCCCGGCATTAACCCGGAATGGGCGCGGCTCAACATACGGGTTCTCAACTGATTCGGCATGCACCAGAAACAAACCGCTGCTGCTGTTGCCAATGAGCATGCCCTGCCCTGTGCCCATGGCAGAACAGGTGTCAATACAGACCCGATCGCCCAGTGTCAATGGGATTACTCGGGTGATCACAGCCGTAATCAGATTAATTCGTTCGGCGCTTCCCGTAACTGCTTTTATGATGCTGCGCAATTCTGATTCATTATGCGTGTGTATCACTATTCCGTCAACGCCCCGCTCAAGAATGCCGATCGCGGTTAGCGCCTCAGCGCGGGTGGTTACTTCAAGGAAAATATTCTTTCGCTGGGCAATAAGATTTTCCAGAGGAATAATGGTCCAGTCCCGGGTTTTGATGATGACCGGCTTGTCCGGAGAAAGCCGCGCTATCCGCACTTCATCGTCCTTTGAGGTTATTTCTGCCTGCACAATATCCTTTCCTAATTGCATATCCCCATCTTCGGCAACCGTGCGAATGACCCCCAGCTTTTTTGCCTCCGCGCTGCAGCCGGGCGAAAGCACCAAGGCTTCGGCGCCGCTTTCAAGTGCTGCTATTGCCAGCTCCTTGTCCCAGGGATCAACTTTTACCCAGACTTGTTTCATCGTTTTTCCTTCAGCACGCTGCTTGCTTCTTTCACCGAGCAGTCATCATGCACCAGCAGGCTGATTGCTTTTACTATGCGCTCCGGCGTGTGGTGTTGAAATGCATTCCGGCCGATTGACACCCCTGCGCCCCCGGCATCAAGAGAGCCCCGCACCATCTGTAATATATCCGCATCGGTTTCCATCTTTTCGCCGCCGGCAATCACCACCGGCACAAAACAGCCGGCTACGACATCGCTGAATGTTTCGGGAGAACCGGTATACGGCACTTTAACAATATCGGCTCCCAGTTCGGCACCAACCCGCGCCGCATGCTTAACCACGCTCACATCAAACTCATTTTTTATTTTTTTGCCCCGCGTGTACATCATTGCCAACAGCGGCATTCCCCATGACTGCGCCTCCCGGGCTACCTGGCCAAGGTCGCGCAGCATCTCTTTTTCATCATCAGCGCCAATATTCACATGAATGGAAACTGCATCGGCGCCCAGTTTTATGGCTTCTTCCACCGTGCACACGAGCATTTTTGCATTGGGGTCCGGCGCCAGCTTTGTGCTTGCAGACAGATGGATGATAAGCCCCACATCCTTGCCGCTTCCCCGGTGGCCATTGGCAACCAGCCCTTTATGCATGACAATCGCATTGGCGCCGCCCTCAGCAATGGCGTTGACCGTCTTCTTCATATCCACAAGCCCCGCAATCGGTCCAATGGTCACGCCATGGTCCATTGGGATTATAACGGTTTTCTTTGAATTGCGATTAATGATGCGCTCTAAACGGATTTGCTTTCCAATCATATAACCCCCTGAATATTAAAAAACGCTAACGCGGCATAACTAAATACAAAAAGCATGTTTTAAAAGTTATGTCCCTGGATCCGTGATTAGTAACATAAAACATTTCTTTTTTGTTCATTTTTAAAGCAAACCCGGCATATGTCAATGAAAAAAGTATGGAGACCGGCGCTGGCAACACAAACTGCCTAAACGCAGAATTCACGCATGGTGTCAAAAAGCACCTTAATTCCCATGACCAGGTTTGTGATTGAAATACGCTCATTATGGCCGTGCATGCGCTCCATTGATTCAAGCGATGATTCCATCTGCATGCCGTATGCGACTATGCCGTGCTCGCGAAAAAACCGTGAATCGGTCGCCCCGGAGGACATATAGGGAATGAGCAGCGCGGTCGGGTCATGTTTTTTTAAATTATTTTCAATTACCCGGTACAGGGGAGTGTCCAGGGGCGATGAAGAAGGCAGCGAGGTGTGCAGTATCGTGATGGTAAAATTTTTGCAACCTCTGGCGGTAAGGATGTCGCTGATTGCTTGTTGTATCTCGTGTGGTTTCACGCCGGGAAGCATTCTGCAGTCTATTTCACAAAAGCATTCTGCCGGTATCACATTGGTTTTTGTCCCCGCTTTTGCGATAGTCGGGGTAAAGGTGTTTCTTAACGAGGCATTGAGCACCTGCTGAATAATGCCTGCGGGTAGCCGCCCCCAGACAGAACTACATGAGGTCGGGTCTAACAATTGCAAAAATTCAGCCGCGGACACAAACTCCTGTGCTGCCGCAAGTCCTCTTATAAATTTTTCCGCCGGCTCGGTAACCACCCAGGCTGACTCATACGAGGACAGCGCTTCAATGGCTTTGCCCATCTCTACCACACAGTTATTTGCATGCGGAAGCGAAGCATGGCCGGGCGTGCCCGAAAATGTGATGCGCACCCAGCATACCCCTTTTTCAGCCACCTGGCAAAAATGCACATTGCCGCGTTTGGTAGCAAGCCCAAGACCTCCCCCTTCGTTTATGACATATCTGGCCTTGAGTTTATCCGG
>Ga0101944_10005442_pt1 | contig 14483 bp, 9 predicted proteins | sample DewCreD2012metaG_FD_75245 | JGI IMG/M metagenome (GOLD analysis project Ga0101944, IMG submission 75245) | Hot spring sediment bacterial and archeal communities from British Columbia, Canada, to study Microbial Dark Matter (Phase II) - Dewar... ... | reverse complement strand
GCCGGTCCAGAACGGCAACTCGACATCCCACTGCAATTCAACGGCCATTTTCAACCGTAAATTCCCTCGCAAAACCCTTCACATGACCTCGACAGCCCGCTACGATGAATAATCCGGGTTAGGGGTTGCTGAACAGCGATTGCTGGTCAGGGGTCATTTTTTGGGGGTGGGGAGTTGGGATCGGCCAGAACCAAACGCTTACCAAACAGGGCAAAACTGTCGCCAATTGGTACTTCCTCCTGACCAAGGACTAGCGAGTTAGAGACAAGAAGCACTTTGTGATCTGATTTCCGTACAGCGATCATCTGCTCAGCATCCTCTTCTAAAGAACCTAGTACCCAATGAGACTTGATGCTGAACGGATATGCACAGAAGACAATCCTCTTAGTCTTGCCATCCCCATCGCGGAAATCCGCCCAGAAGTAGTCGTCCTTGCCTGAATAGAACTCTTCTGCATACGCAAGAGATTCAGTACCAAACACCTCTTCCAGATCGGGTTTGGGTGGCTTGAAAATCCGCTCCAAGATCGCCCTAATGGAGAACATGGTCACGCCTCCAGTGATCAGAGCCCCATGAGTTTCAAGACTTGAAGTTGGCTGCCGCCAGCGCCCTCCCCTCCGCCTCCACCTCCGCTATCGGAACCACCTTGATTCAAACCGCTACTTGGAGTCTTACACTTAATCTCAACCGAAATATCGACATTCATGTCCCTTTGCAGATTCAATAACATGCGACCTCCCGTCAAGGCGGGTCTGGACGAGAAGAGAATGAGGCTTTCAGCAACAAATGCTCTTTGATGAAGCATAACGTGTACGCCTGGTTGATTCTTGAGAACCCTGACCAGATTGAACCGAGAATTGGCAATCCATTCATACCCCATTGTAGGGAACTGCGAAAGCACAGAGCCCCGTCTTGGCCCTAGCCATCCACCTGGATATGGCATGTGGCCCGCAAGAGTCTGTGCATGGTGAATGACCTCTCTTTCCGTCGCTTCTGCAACCTCTCTGGCAGATGCGCGAAGGCCCTGCTTCAGGGATTCCTCTGCGGCTCGGATACCTTGTCGGCCAGCAGTCGTCGTAATCTCTCCGCCTATGACAAGGACACCACGTTCCGCCGCTTTCTCTAACACTTTCCTCTGTGCTGCCTTCTTCAGTACGGCGCTGCCTCCAGTCACGAGGATTTCGACTCCAACTTCTGTCCACTCTCCAGCAACATAGATGTATCGATGCTCCACACCATCTTCGCCCCACATTCCATTCCGTACAGCCTTCGTTATCCCAAAGGTAAGGCTGTCTCCAGCCCCCGCAAGAAACTCAACGGGCATTTGTATTCCTTCAAGGACGGTATCCAGAATATCCCACCAATCAGGGTCCCCCATCGGATCAACCATCACCGACGGTTGGTTGAACTGGAATCGATAAAGATGCGGATCGACCAACTGCTTGTAATAGCGGCTGATGAAGATGCCCAGATCAGGCGAATACATCCTCTGGCGGAAGTACATCAGCCCAGTTTCGCTATCCAACCTCCGCCCTTCCCAAGTCCACGGGTTCCCGTACAGCGACTCGTTGACGGTTCTGGGAGTTCCGTTGGCGTCCAGCACGGTCACCTTGCCGTAGGGGTCGAACATATACCGTTCGACGACGGTGCCTGTACCGTCCGTCAGGGCTTGGACGGAGTAGAGGTCATTGGTGGAGTAGCCATTGGCGGAGTGGGTGACTATGGCTGGGACGGCCAAGAATGCCCCTTGGGACGCTATGCGGATGCCAGGGAATTCGGCCAGCCACGTTGCCGTAGGGCCACTTTTCCGGTGATAGATGTACCGCTCCAGATTCCCATCACCGGCGGACCCGCAACCGACCAAGTTGTCGTTCGAGTCGAACTCGTCTTCCCGCCCGCTCATGCGACCGGGCAGCTTGGAACGCCTTCCTTTCATCCTCCCTTTTGCCGCAGCCGGTCTTGGCCGCCTGCGGGGCCAGCCCATGCCCGCCAACCGCTCATGGACGGCATGGGGTTGGTTCTGACGGCCCTGTTGGGCCATTGTTGGCAGTGAGCGCCGGGGAAAGGGCAGCGACGGCCAGTTCAATCGGCTGCGTTCGCCGCTCTCCAAGCTGGCCAGGCCAAGGCGATCCAACAGCGCCAAGACGGACGACCACGCTTGGTCGGCGGCCAAGAGCATGACCGCCACGACCGCCTTGCGGCCCAAGCGGGCCGGGCGAGCAACCATGGAACTCCACACGTTCAACATGTCCGAGATTGTATTGTTGGGCAGACCGATGTCACCGAGAAAGTCAGGCCAGCGGGTTTGTTTGGACGCTGGACAAACGTTGCCGCCAATCCCCCTCCCTCGCCTCGCCCCTTCTCCCGCATCCGCTCAAGCGATCCAGACGGTCAGGAGAGCAACGGCGAGGTTACTTGGTCCTCCTCCACCTGCCCCGCTCCTCGGCCAGTCGCCGAAGGGAGGAGGGAGGTTAGGGATCAGGGGTTATTGGGGGCGGGAGGTGGGGAGTTCCGGCGACGACGTGGACCGCCATGACACCAAGGGTACCAATGGAACGGCGACGAAATGGACCGCCACGGCGCCAAGGGCGCCAGCGGAAACGGCGACGACATGGACTACGAAAAAGTGTGACTTACTTCTTCTCTTCGCTTCTTCTCCTTCTTCGTTTTCGCTCCGCGCGTCCGGCTTCGCTTTGCGAAAATGGGTGCTGGACGGGGTGGCTGGCCGGCAGATGATGGCGTTCGTCGATCGGCAGGGGCTGCGAGCAAGGAAGGAGGAGGGCTGCATGAATCGCGTGCTGTCTTTGGCTTGGTTGGGTCTTTTGTGGGGCGGTCTGGGCTGCGCCGTGGCGGCCGAGCCCGGGCCGCAACCGGCTCCGGACGCGGTGGCCCAGCTGATCGCGCAACTCGATCACGACGACTTCGACAAACGCGAAGAGGCCATGGAGAAACTGGTCAACATCGGCGAACGCGTCATGCCGCAACTCAGGAAGGCGCTGGAAAGCAAGGATGTAGCCCCGGAGGCCGAGCACCGCATACGTTATCTTTTGGGGATCCTTTCCGGGCCGGAGCACGGTGTCGTGTGGCGGGCGTTGCTTTCACCGGGACTGATCCACAATGAGAAGGCCGCCGTGCCGGACGGCATCCAGCCGGGCGATGTCATCACGGCGATCGACGGCCAGCCGATCGATTCGGATGCGGCCGAGGCGCGTTTCGGTCAGCGGCGATACCAGGATGCGCCGGCCACCGTATGGCGCCAGGGGAAGACCGTGCAGCTGGATCTGACCATGAACATGGAGACGGCGCTGTGTTTCCATCCTTGGCCGGACCCGATTCGGCAGTACGAACTGTTCGGACATCGCGGGAAGTGGGACGAGACGGTCATCCAGGCGCTGGCCATCGGGACGATCTACTCCAGCAACCGGTGCGAACCGCTCTACCGACAGGCGTACGACAGCGGCTGCCGGGACGCCATGGTGATCTACTACTGGGCGGATCATCTCATCAAACTGGGGAAATTGGAGGAGGCCGAGAAGATCGTCACCGCCGCCCGGGCGGAGAAACTGGTCGGCCATCCGGGCGGCAAGTTCCTTTTTTCGGAACTGCCCATCCTGCACGCGAGCATCTTGCGCTATCGGGGCAACTTCGACGAGGCGCGGAAGCTCATGGCGACGGCCGAGGAGGAGGCCCGGAAGAACGGGGCCTTTCAAGCCATTCAGGCGCTGAAGTACCACTTGCTGCGCAGCGTCCGCTATGACGACCGGCCCGACCCGCTGGCCTTCCTGAAGGGCACCAAGGACTTTCCGTACGACATGCTGATGGCGAAGGATGTGGCCACCTGGTGCCAGATCGTTTCCGGCGAGGGCGATCCTTCCCGTGCCCTGGAACTGCTGGCGTTTCTGCGCCCGAAGCTGAAGCACTGGGGACCCGCCGACGTCATGCACCTGGACGAAATGGCGAAGTACTACGAATCGCAGAACGAACTGGCCAGTGCCTTCAAGGCTTCGGCGGCCACCCGACGGAAAGCGGTGCCGGTCCTGTTGGAAGGCGGATTCTGGACCTGCAACGCGGCCGCGGGGACCTATACGATCGTGCCGGGCATGCCCGGCTTGAAGACGCCCGGCCGCATCGACGTGCACATGCGCTACCGGGAGTTTCCGAAAGAATATGGCGCTTGGAAGCCCAACTTCCGGTTCGGGTGCCAGAGCCCGCCGGGGGCCCCGTCGATGGAGATGAACATGCGCATCGGCCCGACGGGGGCCTATTCCTTCGGCCAGCGCTTGGAGAACGAGCCCGCCTACCCGGACCGGCTGTTCGGCGGCATGGAGTGGGGCGATCTCTTCGGGGACAAGCGCATCGGGATCTCGGTCGAGGAGGGCCGGACCCAGTGGTTCGTGAACGGTCGCCTTTTCCGGACCTACTATTTCCCCGGGAAGCCGCCCGAGGAACTTCGGACGTTCATGAGCTGTTCTTCGGCCAAGGTCTACTTCTACAACTTCATGCATTACGCATTCACCGACCGGGAGGTGGTGGATGCCGGGGCCATCGAGGGCGCCTGGTACGAGTGGCAGGACGCCGGCAAGAGCGGCGACCGTGCCAGGCTCGAGCGTGCCGCCGCGAAGCTGCTCCCCCTGTTGAAGCCCTTTCCGGAAGCGAAACGCGGCATCGCGCACGTGGAGGCCGTGCTGCGGAACACCCAGGCGCTTTACCGACCCGAAGGATGGCATGCGGATGCGCGGGCCGTGCTCGACGACCCCCATACGGATGCGGTGGGGCTGTGGACGGCCTCGGGCGACTGGTTGGTGGGTCTGAGTCGCCCGGACTGGAACGGGGACGAGAAGCTGTTCTGCCAGGTTCCGATGATCCTGCCCAAGCATTTCGAGATGACCGGGCAGGTGGCGGCCGAAGGGTTTTTATGCCCCCACATCGCCCTCATGCTCTTCTGGAACAACAACCTGATGCGGTACCCGATGCAATCGTCTCCGTCCAATCCCATGATAGAAGTGCCTTGGACGAAACCCGTGAGCGCGGACGGCGGGAAGCGAATGCCCGCGAAGGAGCAGGCGGCCAAGGACTTCGTCGCGCGCGTGAAGAACGAGAAGACCTTCAGCTTCTGTCTGCGCTTGGTGGGGCAGAAAGCGGCGCTGTTCGTCAACGGCGTGGAGGGCCCCCTGCTGCAGGTCGAATTCCCTCCGGATGTCGGGATGGGCCAGTACCTCTGCTTCCATCAGCACTGCCCGCATGGGCTGTTCCTGTTCCGGGGCATCGAGGTCCGGACCATCGACCCCGGTACCGACCTGAAGGCCCCTGTCCGGTTGCCGGAGATGAAGCCCGTTCCGACGAAGGAGGAACTGAAAGCGCTGTACGATCGCGCCGCGGAGATCAAGGCGAAGGTGGAAAAGGAGAAGAAGGAAAGGGAGAAGAAGGACAGGGGGAGGACCGAGTGAACAGGCGGCGCCTCCGGCTTTTTCCGCGCGCCGAGCTTCCCCGCGACCCGACCGGATTGCGCGCCCGACGATATGTCGGTGACACGGTTCTCGGCTTCCCATCTTGACGCCCTGCCTGGCGCGGACGGATAATTCGCGCCATGAGAAACGTCCTTTTCATCCACCCCGTCCTGCTGGTCGCGTTCGTCCTTCCCTGCGCATCCGGCGCCGAAGGGGCTGCCGGACCGGCGCCCGAGACGCTCGTCCGGCGCATCCAGGTCCAGACCGACAAGGCCCCGGATTGCTCGTCGCTGAAGGCCGTCGTCGAGAGCGTCACGCGCGAGGCGAAGACCAACGACGAGAAGGCCATCGCGATTTACAATTTCATGCTGCTCTCGCACTATCACCTGAACTACCCTTCGGAGCCCGGCGGTGTCGGCGCGCTCAAGGTGCTCAACGTCTATGGCTGGTCGCTCTGCGGCGGGCTGCACACCGTCGAGGCGGCGCTGTGGCGCGAGCTGGGCTGGGAGTGGCGCTATGTCAGCTGGAACAATCCCGGGCACACGACGGTGGAGGCCAGGTACGACGGCCGTTGGCACTACCTCGACGTCTTCCTGAAATACTACGCGTGGATGCCCGATCCGAACGCGCCTGGCGGCCGCACGATCGCCGGCGAGGACGACCTGAAGGCGCAGCCGGCGCTGATCGCCGAGGGACTCGAATTCGACCCGTCGCGCAGGGTCTATTACCACAAGGGGAACCGGTTCGAGGTCATCGGGGAGAAGGCCAACTGGCGGGCGCCCGCCTTCCTGGTCTGCGGCGACGAGCCGCCGGGGATCGTCTCCGGCATCAAGAGTTCCAACCGTTCCGGCAGTCCGACGGGCTGGGGCAGCATCCACTTCGATTCGCCGGGCTACTCGACGGACGTCAACCTGGTGCCGGGCAGCGCGCTGACGCTGACGTGGGAGGCGATTCCCGATGCCCACTGGTGGGGCGGGAGGAAGAACGTCCCGGGGCACACCTGCGGGGACAAGGACTACCGCAACTGTCCGGCCATCGGCCCGGTCCTGGAACCGTACCGGGGTTCCGGCGGCGTCAAGCGCAGCTACGCCAACGGCAAGCTGGTCTTTGCGCCGGACTTCTCCAACGCCGGGGTGCTGAAGAGCTTCGCCGCGCGGGAGAACGTGAAGCACGAGAACGGCCGGCTGCTCCCCGCCGATCCCGCTGCGCCCGCCTCGGTCACGCTCGCGCTGGCCTCGCCGTACGTCATGACCCGCGCCGCGGCGCGGGCGGACGGCATCGAGGCGGCCGAACTTTCTGTGGACGGCGGCAGGACCTTCAAGCCCGTCAAGCTGCAGGACTTTTCCGACGAGGTGGGCGGGCAGTACGCGGCGCTGCTCAAGCTGACCTTCCAGGCGGCGCTGGCGGCGCTGAACGTCGAGGTCACCGTGCAGTGCAACCGCTGCGCGCTGCCGTACCTCTCGCCCGGACCGAACAAGGTTCGCGTCTCGGTGGCCGAGCCGAAGGACCTGGGCGAGAACCTGCTGGCGGTCACCTACGCCTATCAGCCCGGCGCGCGTTCGAAGTCCTACGAGCAGCTCGCGGAGATGGGCGCCGAAGTCGGCAAGGGGCATGGGGCTGCCTGGTCGGCGACCCCGGTCGTGGTGCAGAAGATCTTCCGCGCGGCCGAACTGCCGGCGGAATTCGAGATCCCCGTGCCGACGCCGAAGGACCAGTACCCCGTTTATCCGCGGATGCTGTTCCTGCGCCGCGAGGTGCTGGCGCCGGGGGGGCGGCCGCTGCCGCTCCCCGAGGGCGCCGTCGAGCCGAAGGTCGGGCCGGACGACGAGCTGAAGACGCTGCCCAGCCCCTTCACGGTTGGTTTCGCGCTGCCGCCGCCCGCCGTGGTGCGCAAGACGGCGACGCGGACCTTCGAGTTGAGCGCGAGCCATGCCGTTTCGCAGGACGGCAAGGCCGAACCGAACCATTACATCAAGTGGAAGGAAGGCGAGACGTGGGTGGTGCTAGTCGGCGGGGAGTTGAAGGACCTGCCGCCGGCCCGGCGGATCGCGGCGGCGCGGCTGGTCTTCCCGGTCGTGCGCGCGAACGCCAAGTCGCCCACGAAGGCCGGCGTGACGCTGCTGACCGGGCCGTTCGAGGCCGGGAAACCGTTCGATTTCAAGCGGCTCGGCGATGTCGTCGGCAGCACGGTGCTGCCCAGGCAGCCGGGGGAGGACTACGCGCCGCCGAAGACCTTTGCCGTCGAGATCGCGCGGGCCGTGAAGGCGCTGGCCTCGGGTGAGGCGAGCTTTTACGGCTTCGGCCTGCGCGCGATTCCCGACCGCGGGGTGGACGAAGGCTATACGGTCCGCTACGACCTGCCGGCGGGGGCGAAGGCGATCCTGGAAGTGGACGTGTACGAGGAGTGAGCGCCGCGCGGCGGTGCCGTCAGCAGCGCGTTTCGCGGATCACGCCGCCCTGGATCGCGACGGTGATCTCGGTAAGGGGAATCTCCCGTCCGGCGGAAGCCGCGGCCGCCTGCGCCATGCGGGTCAGCCCGCCGCAGCAGGGCACTTCCATCCGGAGCACGGTGACGCTGCGCGGGCGGGCCTCGATCAGGATCTGCGTCAGTTTGGGCAGGTGCGGCATGGCGATGTCGAGCTTGGGGCAGGCGATCGCGACCGGTCGGCCGCTGCGCAGGAAGTCCCGGTGGAAGCGGCCATGCGCGAAGGGAACGCAGTCCGCGACCAGGAGCAAGTCGGCGCCCTGCAGACAGGGGGCGTTGGGCGAGATCAGGCCCAGTTGGACCGGCCAGTTGCGCAGTTCCGAGGCGGGATCTTCGGGCGCGGCGTTGGGGGCGCCGGCTGCCGCGGGAGGCGGGAACGTGCGTTGGGCGGCGCCGGGACAGTTGCATGGGGCCGCCGCGAACGGGGTCGGCGCGGGCGTCGCGCCGGACGCCGGTGCACCGGCAGGTGCGGCGTGTGCCTTCGGCAGGACCGTCTCGTCGAAGGCCTCCGCCTCGCGCTCCTCGATCGCGATCGCATCCTGCGGGCAATGACCCAAGCAGGCGCCCAGGCCGTCGCAGTACGAGTCGCTGACCAGTCGGGCCTTGCCGTTCTCGATGCGGATCGCGCCTTCCACGCAGGCGCTGATGCATTCGCCGCAGCCGTTGCACTTCTCCCGGTCGATCTTCACGATCCTGCGTTTCAGTTTCATGGATCGCTCCCGGATCGGAGGTTGACGTTTCGCCAGGACCTTCGGGGTCCCCTTGAATAACACCTCGAGATGCGATTTGTATTCCGTGAAACGGTGCGGCGCTCAGAAGAATTCCATCGCTTCGGCCTGGGTCTGGCAGATCTGGAAGACCTGGGTGAGGCCGAGCAGTTCGAAGACTTCCCGGACGTTGGCGGCCGGAGCGACCAGGACCAGGTTGCCGCCGTTGTCGCGGACCTGGTTGAGGGCGCTGATGAAGACGCCGGCGCCGGAACTGCCGATGTAGGGCACCCTTTCGAGGTCGACGACGAGTTTGAAGAAGCCTTTTTGGTACAGGTCGGCCAGGACCTCCTCGATTTCGGCCAGCGAGCCGGCATCGAGCTTGCCGGCGAGGCGGAGGACCACGACGCCGCAGTCCTTCTGCATTTCGGTCAGCAGTTCGAAGCCGCTGGGGCGCACGCGCTGGGTGCGCACTTCCAGTCCGAGCCGTTCGATGACCGCTTCCGCGCGCGTGCCGCCTTGGAACTGGTACTCGACGCGGTTGGAGAGCCGGTTGATCAGCAGCAGGCCGCGTCCGCGGCGGCTGGGGCCGAGCGCCGCGGCCTGTTCCTCTTTCAGCTTGGCCTCGTAGTCGAAGCCGGGGCCGTCGTCGCTGACGACCAGCCGCGCGTAATGGTCGCTGACCTGGCACTCCACCTGCACGACCGCGTCGGCGCGATCCGCGCAACCGTGTTCCAGGGCGTTGTCGAGCAGTTCGCGGAGCACGAGCTTGCAGCGCTCGACGCGTTCGTCCTCGTAGCCTCGCGTGCGCAGTTCCTTGTCGAGCCCCTCGACGATGTCGTGGACTTCCTCCCTGCGCTTGGGGGAGAGCGTCGCGCGCAGCCGGCGGATGCCCGCGGTCTGGCGATAGGCGCCGCGCAAGGCGGTCTGGCGGGTGGAACTGAGGACCAGTTCCTTGCGCAGTTCGTCGTGTTCCGATTCGGACTCGATGCGCTCGATCCAGCGTTCCAGGCGCTCGCACTCCTCGAGGATGAACGGCGCGCTTTCGATGCCGGGCAGATGGCGTCCGGCCCGGACCTTCTCCCGCAGGTCCTGGGCGGGCGTTTCGGTGTCGCCCTGTTCCAGCAGGTGGGCGACGGCGAGTTTCAGGCGGGCCACTTCGGCCAGCCAGACTTCGCGACGCACCTCGCTGTCCAGCGTCACGGGACCGGGCTTTTCGGGATCCACCACGGCCAGTCGCAGGGCGGCCGTCTGCGTCTCCTGGCCGATCGTCCCCAGCAGCGCGTCGCAGCGCGAGGAAAGCTGGGCCAGCAGCGGTTTGGCGCCGACAGCCGAGGCCGGCGCCGTCACGCGCAGGCGGAAAAGCAACTGGCGCACGTCGCCGGCCCGAACGTCCCCGAGGTGCGCCAGGATCGAGCGTTCGCTCCGCTCCACCGGCACGTCGCTCATCACCTCGGTCAACCGCACGGCCTCTTCGGTGCCTACGCGCAGTTCCAGGTTCTGGGCGACGATGGCGGCCAGTTCGCCGAATTCCTCCTGGAAGGCCGCGGCCAGTTCCTCGGGTTGCTTGACGAAGTGGTAGCGTCCGCCGCCGGCATCGGCGAGGCCTTTCAGCAGCTTTTCGTCGAAATCGAGGCCGAAACCGAGGGTGGTGGTGGCGATGTCCTTTTTGCGGTAGGCCGCGGCGACGTCGCGAAGGCGCGCCGGATCGGTCAGTCCCGCGTTGGCCAGGCCGTCGGTCATCAGCAACACGCGGTAAATCTGTCCCGGCCTGCGATGCGCCTCCAGGTCCGACAGCGCGCGCAGCCACCCGCCGCTCAGATTCGTCGTGCCGTCCGCCTGGATGCTTTCGATGCGTCCCGCAATCACGCGCTTTTCGGTCAACGGCGTGTGCGGCACCAGCAGGTCCACGGTTTCGTTGTACGTCACGACGGTCAGGCAGTCGCGCCGCGTGAGCCAGTTCATGAAGTAGATGGCGGCCTTCTTGGTGAGCGCCAGCTTTTCGCCTTCCATCGAGCTGCTGCGGTCGAGAACCAAGGCCAGGTGGATGGGGGGGCGGTTGGTGCTGCCGGGCGCCGAGGGAAACTCCATGCGGGCCAGGACGTTGACGTCCGTGGGCACGCCGGCCCGAAGCTGCGCGTGATCCGTCTGGACGCTCAAACGCATCATGGCCGAATCCCCGATCCCCGGAACCGGGGCCAGTCTAACCCGGTCGGGCGGGATTGCCACGGGGTTGGAATTCCCGTTTGCGCGGGGGGCGCTACAGGAGCGCCTCCAGGCAGGCCTTCAGCAGGTCTCGTCGGACCTTCGGATCGCGCAGGTCGATGCCGCTGGTGCGCGCGAAGGTTTCCCGGTTCGAGAAGGCGAAGAACGGCAGCGCGGATAGCGCGAAGAAGAACGCCTCGAACGACGGGCTCCGTTTGCGGCCGCGCGACCATTCGGCATGAAGTTCGCGCAGGCGGGCCAGCGCGGGGCGGCGGAGCGCGCCGAGCGTCTCGGCGTGCCGCGCGCCCTCCAGATTCTCCCACGCGAAGAGCCGCCAGAGGTGCGGCCGCTTCTCGTGCAGCGAAAGGTAGCGTTCGAGCAGCAGCTCGGGCAGCCGGTCGGTGCGTCCGGCCAGTTCCTTCGCGACGCGCTCCTCCTCTTCGGCGATCTCGGCGAACGCGCGGCGGATCGTTTCGGCATACAGGCCTTCCTTGTCGGTGAAGTTCGCGTAGATCCGCTCCTTGTTGGTGCGGGCCTTCGCGGCGATCTCGTCCACCCGCGCGCCGTGAAAGCCGTGCGCGCTGAAGCAGTGGAGCGCGGCGTCCAGTATCCGTTCGCGGGTCGCTTCGGCGCGTTTCTGCATCGACCGCACTCCGTTGAAAACCCCTCTCCCCACCCTCTTCCACGCCGAGGGGAGAGGGGGGAGGGAGCAGCCCCTGTTTCGACGGGCTGCTAGGCCAGCCATTCGGAAAGATGCGGCTTCACGAATGCCGCGTCGCTCATCTCGGGGTACGAACGGCAGATGCGGTCGATCTCCTCGGCTTGTCCCGGGGAAAGCTCCTCCTTCGGGTCCAGGCACCAGCGGCCTTCCAGCAGGCCGCCGCGGCGGAGCATCTCGTGGATGCCCGGCAGGCATCCGGCGAAGCCGTGCGCGGCGTCGAAGACGGCCGCATTGGCGTCGGTGACCTGCGCGTTGAGCGTGAGGAACTCGGGCGGGATCGCCTGGTCCGAGTCGGCGACCTCGCGGATGCGCGTCAGCAGGCGGACGGCCTCGCGCGTCCAGAAGCCCCAGTGGCCCAGCAGTCCGCCGACGATGCGCGCCCTGCGCGTGCCGCGCGGCGTCTCGATCCGCCACGGCGTGAGGAGGTCGGCGACGATGTGGTCGTCGTTGCCGGTGTAGAGCGCGATCTCGTTCTCGCGGCCGGCCTCGCAGACCCCGCGGATCGCGTCCAGCGTCCGGTAGCGGTCGAAGGGCGCCAGCTTGATGCCCAGCACGTTGGGGATCTCGGCGAAGGCGCGCCAGAAGTCGCAGGGCAGCGGCCGGCCGCCGGCGGCGGGCTGCAGGTAGAAGCCGAAGAGCGGCATGCGCGCGGCGATTGTGCGGCAGTGCGCGATCAGCTCCGGGACGCTGGCGTCCCGGAACGCGGAAAGGCTCAACAGGCAGGCGTGGTAGCCGAGCGATTCGGCCAGCGCCGCCTCGCGTTCGGCCTGCGGCGTGCGTCCGCAGACGCCGGCGATCTTGAGGAGCCGCTGTTCGCGCCGCCGGTGCGCGGTCCAGGCGTCGATTTCCTGCGAGGCCAGTCGGAGGACGGGCTCGTAGAGCGCGATGCCGGGTTCGCGGATCGCGAACTGCGTCGAGTGCACGCCGACGGCCAGGCCGCCGGCGCCGGCGTCGACATAGTAGCGCACCAGCGCGCGCTGGCGGCGCCGGTCCCAGGCGCGTTTGGCGTTCAGCGCCAGGGGGCAGGCGGGGATGACGAGGCCGCGCTTCAAGGCCGCACGCAGGTCCGCGGGGATGTCGTCGATGCGCATGGGTCAGAACCTCCCGTCGCTGACTTCGAAGTGCGTGGGCTTGCCGAGCGAGCGGCCGCCGGCGGCGACCCAGCGCGCCGTCCATTCGATCATCTCCGCGGGCTGCACGGTGACGCCGCCGAAGCGTTCGAGCGCCTTGCGCGCATCGGCCAGGTAGGCGCGCGGGCCTTCCGGGCCGGCCCAGCGGACGTCCTTCTTCAGCAGCCGGCCGAAGGCGAGGGCGACCTCGCGCGTCTGCAGGATCCACGGGCCGGTCAGGTTGAGCGGCGTGGGCGGCGCGGTGCAGTGCTGGAGCGCCTGGAGCGCCATCGCGTTCGCGTCGCCCTGCCAGATCATGTTGAAGTGCGTGACGGAAAGCGGCACAGGCTGGCCCCGCCAGACCCGCTGCGCGATGTCGTGCAGGACGCCGTAGCGGAGGTCGATGGCGTAGCAGAGGCGCAGGAGGCAGACGCGCGTGCCCTGCGTGCGGCTGAAATGCTCGAAGATCCGCTCGCGGCCAAGACAGGCCTGGCCGTACTCGCCGACGGGATCGGGCCTGGCGGACTCGTCGACCGGGCCCTGGGCCGGCGGGACCAGCGGGTAGACGCAGCCCGTGGAGAAGGCGACGATGCGGCTGTCGGCGAAGTGCCGGCAGACGTGGGCGGGCGTGAGGGTGTTGACGGCCCAGGTGAGTTCCGGGCGGTCTTCGGTGCCGAACTTCTGACCGGCCATGAAGACGACCAGCGGCGCCCGGGGAAGCGTGCGGACGGCATCGGGGTCCAGCAGGTCGCAGGCGAGGGTTTTGACGCCCGACGTCTCGAGCTTGCGGCGCGCGGCGGGATCGGTGAAGCGGGCGACGCCGAGGACGCGGCGGCGCGAGCCGGCCTCGCGCGAGGCGCGCAGGGCCTGCTGGGCCAGGTTGACGCCCATCTTGCCGGCGACGCCCAGGACGATCAGGTCGCCGTCGAGTCGGGCGAGGGCCTCGACGAGTCGCGGGGTGGGCCGCGAGAGTCGTTCGTCGAGCTGGATTTCGTCGGCGATGCATTCGGTCTTCATGTCGGCCCTCCCTTTCGAAAAAACCAACTATTCAGTTGGTTTCTAGCCGAAGGCCGAGGCGAAGTCAAGAGGTCCTTGGCGCCTCTCCCGGAACGCGGGGCTCTCGAAGGTCGTCGGGCTCCTCGTCGATCGGCCGAGCTGCGCTCGAACCGCCGACGACGATGACCGCGAGCAGGGCTGCGTTCCCGCCGGTGGACAGGGTCGATTTATCGCGAACGTGATATGCAAGGCATTGTTTTTCAACAAGTTAAGTTTAGTAAGAAGCATAAAATGCATCTTTTGTTCAAAAATTTCGATACATATATTATATTAAACATTATATTTAAATGTATTGAGACAGAATAAATATATCGCATATTTCGTCATTGACGATCTAATATATATCGTAAATTAAATCATATCATAAAGATATCTATGATATATAAATTTTTTAACAAGATTTTTATTAAATATACTTATGACTAAACAGAAACATATCATTTAAATATATCTTTTTAATATATCATAAATGCCGATGGGGATGCCGGCGCGTGGGTGCCGGTCGGCGGCGGTCGCAGTCTGCGCTGCATTGACCTCGCGGACCGGTCGTGCTACTAGCTGGTCATCGGCAGCGTTGGAGGGCAGGGGGACGAGCGATGACCATCGAACCGTGTCGGCGCTTCATGCGGTCCAACTTCGGGGACGAGGGCACTTGGGAGCCGTCGGACCAGAGCAAGGGCGTTCCGCCGCCGCCGCACCAGCAGCCGGTGCCGGAGGGGGCGAGGAGGGTCGAGCTGCCCCGACCCGACCGGG
>Ga0101944_10005441_pt1 | contig 14486 bp, 16 predicted proteins | sample DewCreD2012metaG_FD_75245 | JGI IMG/M metagenome (GOLD analysis project Ga0101944, IMG submission 75245) | Hot spring sediment bacterial and archeal communities from British Columbia, Canada, to study Microbial Dark Matter (Phase II) - Dewar... ... | reverse complement strand
CACCCCGACGCTCTCCCCCCGAAGGGGGGAGAGGAAGTCACCCTCACGCTAATCCACGATGATCCGAATTTTTTTGCTAAAAGCCAATTGCTTATGTCCAATAGCTCAGATTGAGGTTCATCATTGCCCGAGGGGGAACTTGAGAGAGGGGACACGCTTTTTCCATTGACAGGTACCCGGGTTCACCCTATTAGTATTCTAATTATGCAGCTATAGGAGGCTGTTACAAGCTATCCGGTATGGCTTCTCACCGCAGCGAAGGCCGCGAACGCCTTGGGACAGTTGAAACTGTCAGGCTTCGCGGCTTTTTTTATGGGCCGGGTCCTGCATTCGCTGAAGGGATAAGCCAGGTGCGCAATCAGTGCTCCCACGCTTCCAGGGCGGCAAGGATTGCGAATCAACGGTGGGGGAAGCACCCCGCGTCCCATGTTCTTCTGGATTGGCCACTCGATCATGAAGATTGAACCGTGCCTGGGCCGGGCACGCTGTCCGAGAGATCCTGCATTCCGATGATCATTGAGGAAAAGGAGGCACCAAATGAAGCACCGAAAGCTTGTCATCGCTGTTGCTCTGCTGCTTTCAGCCGTCACCATGCCGGTCATGGCCCATGATTACTGGATCATGCCCAGTGACTTCTATTATGAGACGCCTCAGTGGATCAGCTTCGATTTCACTGCCGGCCATGATTTGTTCCATCCCGACGAAAACCCCCTCGAGGAGAATTTCAAGCTGGAGGTCTTCAATCCCGACGGAACCAATGGCGGCCCACCCTTCATCTTTGGGGGTATGCGCCGCGCTGTGGGCGATGTGAAGCTCGAGACGGCAGGGACCTATCTCCTGAGCGCTTTCAGCCTGAAGCCGGTTTGCTACACCCAGCTCACGGACGGGACCTGGGTGAATCTGTGCAAGAATGAAATCAAGGATCAGTCCACCATCAAGCCGAACGGCAGCGGCATGTACGTCAAATCCATCAAAACCTTTGTGACCATCAACACCCACACCAGCGGAAACCTCAACAAAAAGAAGTATGACATCGAGCTGGTTCCCCTGACCAATCCCGGGATGTCCAAAGTAGGGGAGAAGTTGTGGATCCAGGTGCTGAAGAACGGGAAACCCGTCCCCGAAGGGACGCCGGTCTTCTACACGACGAAGTCGTCCCATACCCACGACGGGACAATCCCACCGCCACCGAAGCAGACGACCACCTGGTCGAATCTGGGGCTGGCCACTCTGGACTTTGACGAGGCCGGTTTCTGGATCGTGTACTGCAGGCTGGTGGAGCCGGCCCCCAACCCGAAGAAGGCCGACTTCATCAATCAGCGGGGCTACATGCTCCTGGAAGTCGCAGCCCAGTAAGGCATCTTCACCCTGAAGGGTGTTTTCCCATCCGCTTCCCTGGCTCCATCCCTTATGGACCGGCCCAACCCCTGGCGATGAAGTGACGCTGCCGCGGTGTGCTCGTGGGGAATCCTCCACGGGCTCACCCGGCCCGTCATTGAGCACCCTGCGGCTGCTCTCCGCTGGATCAGGCTCCCCATGCACCCAAAGCTGTATGCCTGAAGAGTGGACCCCCTTTTCATCCTTCGTTGTTGGCGGATGCCCATGGGGATTGAATCAGGTTCAATACTCTTGAATTAAGGGGGTGCCACAGGCTAAGCGAAGCTTGCCCGTGCAGTTCCATCTGTCCACGGGCAAGCTTCGCTTGGCCCGTGCCACCCATCGATTCAGCAGCATTGCCCCAGGCAAGCGCCCTTTCAGAGAGCCGCTGCCCTCCAATGCTCACCTATGGGACCTTTTCTCATCATCTTCCGCCCGCCGGCCGGGTCGGATCGCTCAACAAATCCAGGCTGCAACGCATTCTCTCAGCTTGACTTCTGTACCTCTTTAGCCTATCTAGAACATGCAATCAACGAGCGGACGGAAGTCCCCCCAAGAAATATCCATTCTATTGCAGCATAACATGAGAGCCAAGAAGGCTCGGGTGCTCACTGCCTGATGCCTTGTTGGCTTTTGCTTTTTTTTGGGGGTGCATGCTGATGGACGAATTCGCCCTCTAGAGCCTTGGACTTTTCCCGCGCGAGCGGAAGATCGGAGATCGGTATTGCTTCGAATTGCTGTAGTGGACGGCCAGGGGGCATCCATCGGATCGGCCGTCATCAAGAGAATTCGATCGGCTTTCGGTGACAACGTCGAGGTCTGGGCCCTGGGCACCAACGCCATCGCCACCTCCCAAATGTTGAAGGCGGGCGCCAACCGGGGAGCGGCGGGAGAAGGGGCCCTGTGCCATTCGGTCGGCCAGGTGGACGTGGTCATCGGCTCCATTTCGATCCTGATCAGCAACTCCTTCATGGGGGAGCTCACCGAGGCCATGGCCGGCGCCGTTTCAAACAGCAGGGCCATCAAGCTCCTGCTCACCCTGACCCAGGAGCCCGTTCATGTGGTGGGGGCCGTTTCGGAGCCGCTGCCCCACCAGATGGACAAGCTCATCGACGTCTTTCTGGCCCCACTGGTGCGCGCCAAAAGCGGCCAGGATGCCGGCAGGCCCCCATGAGCCGGTAGGGCATATGAGCTGAGCCATGGAGAACCCTTCATGCGATGTGGGACTCCATAACCAGGTACACACATACGAGGTCTCATACTGCCTGCTGGGGCGCTCCGGTGTTGGAACCGGAACGAGAGCTCTTCTTAGGGTGGGTAAAAGCGGCAGCCCTTCCCACCAAAGCATGCGGCTTCACGAACGCGGTGGGCAAGATGGAGCCCTTGCCCACCCTACGTTGGAACAACATCCGGGTTCATGTCTCATTGTAGTACCAGGACATCGGGAAGGAGCAAGAACGTTGAAGCGAGTCATTGTCACGGGCGGAGCGGGCTTCATCGGCAGCGCGTTCGTGTGGAAGCTGAACCGGGAGGGCATCGAGGACGTGCTGGTGGTGGACCAGCTGAGAGACGGCGACAAATGGAAGAATCTCCTGGGACTCAGGTACACGGACTATCTGCAGAAAGATGTCTTCCTGCGTCAGGTCCTCGATGGCAGCCTCGCATTCCTCCCCGATGCCGTCGTGCACCTGGGGGCGTGCTCTTCCACCACCGAGCGGGATGCCGACTACCTCATGGAGAACAACTTCCGCTTCACCCGCACCCTCGCCGAGTGGGCGGCGGCGGAGGGAATGCGCTTCCTCTATGCCAGCAGTGCGGCGACCTACGGCGGCGGCGAGCACGGCTTCTCGGATGCCACGGAGCTCTCGCGGCTGAAGCCGCTCAACATTTATGGCTACTCGAAGCACCTCTTCGACCTCCATGCCGAGCGAACCGGGCTCCTGGCCCGCATCGTCGGCCTCAAGTTCTTCAACGTGCTCGGCCCCAACGAGTATCACAAGGGGGACATGGTGAGCGTCGCCTTCAAGGCCTTCCAACAGGTCATGGAGACTGGGAGCGTGCGGCTCTTTCAGTCTCACCGGGAGGATGTCGCCCATGGGGAGCAGCGGCGGGATTTCGTTTACGTCAAGGACTGCGTGGAAGTCATGTGGTGGCTTCTGACCCATGGAGAGGTGAACGGCCTCTACAATCTCGGCACGGGGATCGCGCGCTCCTGGAATGACCTGGTCCGGGCCGTCTTCGATTCACTCGGGCTTCCGGTCAAGATCGACTACATCCCCATGCCCGAATCCCTCCGGCCGAAATACCAGTATTTCACCCGGGCGAGCATGGAGCGACTCCAGGCCACCGGCTGTCCCCTCGGATTCCGCTCCCTCGAGGATGCGGTCGGGGACTACGTGAAGAGCTACCTGAAGCCCGGAGGACTTCATCTTTCCTGAACCCTCCGGCTAGAGAGGTTGCAGGTTCAAGGTTTCAAGCCTCCCGCTGGAAAATAGCCGGGGCGTGGCCTTTTCATGGTCAGGATGCTCCAAAGGGGCATGAGGGAATGTTGTGGATGAAAGAGACATGGATCGCAGGGAATTTTTCAACTCCATGGCGGAGACCTGGGATGACCGGTGCCGGCACGATCCCGACAGGATCAACGAAATCCTCGACATGCTCGGGATCACGGCGGGCGATGCCGTTCTCGATGTGGGCGCCGGCACCGGGGTTCTGATCCCGTTCCTCCTCGAGCGCATCGGCCCCAGGGGCAGGATCACCGCCGTCGACATGGCCGAGAGCATGATCCGGGTGGCCGAGCGCAAGCTTCCCCATGAAAACGTCCGCTATATGGCGGCCGACGTCTTCGCCACATGCTTCGCGCCGTCCTCCTTCGATGTCATCCTCTGCTATTCCGTGTTCCCGCACTTCGAGGATCAGCCGAATGCCGCGCGGCAGCTGGCGCCGAGCCTGAGGGTGGGCGGTACCCTGGCCGTATGCCATTCCCAGGGGAGAGACCACATCAACGCCCTCCACAAGACCGTATCCCCGGCAGTGGCCCGCGACCATCTTCCGGAAGCGCAGGTGGTCGCGGCCTACCTGGTTGAAGCAGGGTTCGAAATCCTACGGGTCGTCGAGACCGAGCGGCTTTTCGTCGTGGCGGGCCGAAAACGGTGACGGGGGACGCTCACGTCCGGGCTGCGCCGGTCAACGCGGGGCCTGCAAAGCGGAGGCATTGACATCGCATTCAACAGGATTCGACCCACTCAGTCGCTGCGCGGCCGGGGCGCGAAGCTCGAGGCTTGCAGCAAGCAAGGCATCCGACATGGCCAAGATTATCTCGCGAGGGCATAAAGATGGACGACCGAAGCGGGGATCAAATCATCGTGGGGGACTCCATCTCGTGAGCCATGCTGCTCTGTTGCGGCTCACGGCTTCAACCACAGGTGGGCCAGGTCAATCCCGACGGCATCGAAAGGCTCCACTCTCATCTCCTCGTCGCCTGAGAAAGCCGCCAGGAAAAACCATCTCCCCGATTCCAGCTTGAAGACCTCGACCGTCTCGGCCAGGGGATCAACAAGCCAGATGTGAGGGATCCCGTGCCGAGCGTAAAGGGTCATCTTTCTGGTGCGATCGATGCGGTAGGTGGCGGGTGACATGACTTCACAGACCCAATCCGGCGGGATCGAGATCCAGTTGGTCTCCTCCGCGTAAGGAAAGCGCTCTTTCCTCCAGGCCGCCAGGTCCGGGACGAGGATGTGCTCACCAAGACCGATTTCAGGCTCGACGATGAAGATCCACCCACCAGGTCCCCCACCTCGCCCGAACTGATATGTGGGAGCCAGCTCGAACCCCAATGCCGATGAAGCACCGGTATGCTTCCTCGAGGGTCTTGGGGTAGCGATCAACTCGCCGTCGATGATCTCCCCGGTCATGTTCTCAGGAATCTGAAGAAGATCTTCGTAGACCGCGCCGTTTCTTGCGGGCTCTGTCATTCCGAACCTCCTTTTGACTTGATGGTACCGCATCTCCATCGAAGCATTGCGGTTTTCGATTCCGTTGTCAAGATTATGGGGCTGCAATCTATTCACCACATCCCGCGGTTCACGCGGCGAAAAACTCACCTGCGCCCGGACTCAGCTCAACGGACTGCGGAGCTGGAGCTCCGATTCTCCAAAGATTTCTCCAAAGATTCTGAACAATCTCTTGTCGAAACAGGACTGCGTGTTTTCGCTGTTGCGTGCGTCCCGGTGAGGCCACGAAGGCCCCCAGTGCAGCGGGCTTTGGTGGCTTTTTTATTGAGCGCGGTTGGGTGGAGCCAAACCGTGGGAGGATCAGCACCCACAAAGACGTGAGTCAACGGCACTGAAGAATGGGCTCTTTGACAGGCTCTGATGAAGGAATGCAGCCGACCGCGGCCAAAGGAAGCAGCTGCCCTCCCCATGAACCATGGACATTGGCGTCCAAGGGCTCAGTCCCTTCTTGGGCTCCCCTGGATCTGAATGTCAAGCCGGTTCGAACCTCCAGAAGATCTTCAGCCTGAATCCGACCGAGTGTTGCTCTTTTATGAATAAGCCAGCCTCGGACCCCTGGGAGATCCTCGTCATGTGACTCAGGGGGTTCTTCATGATGATGTCGCGGGAGGTGCGCGCGCGATGGTGTTGACTTAAGGTCCCATCACCCTTCAGGGAAAAGATGACGGGAGGTCGTCTCTGGTCCCCCATGCTCAGGGTGAAGTATCGTTTTTAGGGAATGATCGCCGGGCTTGGAGTCCGATGTGAGCAATGCAGACCATTCCGGTTTTCAGCCCGGTAAGCTTTGGCTGGTGAGCACCGGTCCGGGGGATCCGAAACATCTCACGCTGCAGGCGGTCGAGGCCATCGGGAACGCCGACCTGGTTTTGGCTCAGCCCGAGGAAGCCGCCAAGGTCGAGAAATATCTGCGGGGAAAGCAGGTCCAGGGGCCGGAGAAGTGGGACGAGCTTTGGAGGCAAGAGGGGCGGTTCTGAGTCCGCGAGTTCCACTCATACACCCCGGAAGAGCGCGCCTCGATCCTGGAAAGCAAGTTCCGACAACGGGACGAGTGTGTTGAGGAGCTGAAGGAATGGATGGGCCGCGGAAAGAATCTGGTGATCCTGGACGGAGGCGACCCCACCGTGTTCAGCCAGTTGTTTTTCTGGCTCATTGAAGGTCTTCCCGAGGACCAGGTGGAGATCGTTCCTGGAATCGGCGCCATGACCGCGGCATTTGCCGCACTCAAGAGGTGCAGCACGGGGGCTAACGCCCGCTATGTGGCCCAGACGGACCTTCGGCGCTTCGTCGGGGACGAGGAGCCCGATGACCTCGCCCGAGACCTTTCGAGGTATCCCGGGACCCTGGTGTTCTACATGGCGCTCGAAGGTCTGTACAGACTGGTCGCAGTCCTGGGTCGATTCAATCCCGTCGACATGCCCGTGGCCGTGGTGTAGCACGCGGGCTGCTCCGGCAGTGAGAAGATCGTGCGGGGCACACTGGATTCCATTCTGAGGCTGGTCGCGGGCGAAGAGGAGAAATGGATGGGACTGGTGGTGGTCGGCCGCTGCCTGACCGACTCGGTCATGCCCTCGCGGGACGATTTCATGCCGGCCACTGCGCGGGCGCGACCATGCAGCCTGGGGTCGTCCTTCTGGCCGCATTTTTGAGCTTCCTTGCCGGAGCATCGCCCTGGAGCGGTGGATCGGTGGCTCGCGTGGAAATCGGGACGACCATGCAGGTGAGGAACGTGGGGATCGAGAACCGCTCCTTTGCTATCTGGAGGGGACTCCTGACCCACCGATCCCTCACCCGCTTCTCGGAGTACGGGTCCATGGTCGGAGACCTGGGTTCATCGTGGGATTCACCCGACGGGAAGGTTTGGACCTGCAGGATCCGGCGGGATGTGAAGCGGCATGACGGCAAAGAGGTCACGGCGCAGGATGTGGCCTTCACCTCTACATACCTGAGGGAGAAGTTCCCGGTTTACGCTCGCCACTTCAACCTGCTCGAGGACGTTCAGGCCGTCGACGAGGGGACGGTGACCGTTCGCCTCGTCGGCCCCAATTCACAGTTCCCCGTCAACGTGAGCGGCATCGGGGTCCTGCCGAAGCACATCTTTGAGAATGTCGCCGATCCAGGCGCCTATTTCGAGCCCGGAGCGGCTCTGGGGTGCGGTCCGTTCATCTTTCAGTCTCTCGACAGTCGAAACGGCATCCTGACCATTGTTGCGAACCCGGGCCATGCACCCCGCAGGCCAGCGGTGGATTCGGTGCGCATCCGCACCTTCAAGAACGCGGGCACGCTCTATCTGGCCTTGAAGAAGGGTGAAATCGACCTGCCGTTCAACTTCCCCATGGCAAACGATGTCCCGTTTATCCATTCGTTGAAAGGCGCTTCCCACATTTCCCCGGCCACCATCGGCAATCTGGGAGTCCCCAGGGCGCTTTTCTTCAATACGTGCAAGCCGCCCGCGGACAATCCCGCCTTCTGCCGCGCCCTCTCCCTGGCCGTGGACTACCAGGCGATGATGGACCTCTTTTCAGGGGGCTACGGAAGCTGGCCCAAATTGGGATTCGTGCCCGATGGGTGCCCCGGATTTGCGGAAACCGCTCCCCTCGTCCACTCCCCTCGAGATGCGGCCAGCATCTTGGACGGGCTGGGATTCGTCGATGAGGACGGAGACGGTCTTCGAGAATACGGCGGGCGTCCCTGAGCACTCGATTGCGTGGTTTCCAACGATTCCGTTGAAAACGTGCGCGTCGCCGAGTGCCTGAAGAGGGATTTTCGCAAGGTGGGCGTGGACTTCGCTCCCCGGTACGTCGATCTCAATGTCTTCCAATCGGTTATTGGAGTTATTCGGGGAAAAGGTCCTGTGCTCTCAGCTCAAGAGATATGGTGTCGATGTGAAATGCGACATCGCCGGCATAGATCCCTGCTCTTCCGTATTTCCCATCGATCGACATGTATTTTTCGATGAACTCGGCGTCGGGATCGATAATGAAATACTCGATGACACCCGAGCGTTCATACAGTTCCATTTTCTCCCGTCGATCCTTGAGAGACGTGGAAGGAGAAGCGATTTCGAAAATAACCTCCGGGGCTCCCGATACATGGGTCCTCTCTATCTTTTGTCGGTCGCACACGATAAATATATCGGGTTGTACGATCTGATCTTCGGCGATAACGACGTCCAAAGGAGCTGCAAACACCTGGCAGGCATGGGCCTGCTCCCTCAGATGACTCCATATTAGTCCATGAATCTGACCCGATATACGCTGATGCCTTGGCGTTGGGGAAGGAGTCATATCATAAATTTGCCCGTTGATGATTTCGCATCGAAAATCATCCGAGAAAGTCAGATAATCTGTATAGGTATAATGGTTGGGTTCCTTGGCCGTTTGAGAAGACATCTATTTCAGCCTCTTCATCAAGGTTTGGGGGGTGGAAATAGGAATATCCGTCAAGATTGATCGGCTGGAAGCTTCCCGGTCCTCTTTCAATGCGCTCAGCTGAATTTCCTTACTATTGTCCACGCTACACACCGGGCAGCGGAGAGTCAACAGTCCGCTCTCTTCGGGGATCGGACCGTGTATCACTCGAGCCAAAGGAGGCCAAGGTCGATCTCGATCTCAGAGAATGGCTCGGCGCGAACCTTGGCCGACTTGGCGAAGACGCCCAGAACGATCCACCGTTCGGGCTCGAGGCGGAAGACCTCCAGGGTCTTGAGGATCGGATCGATGAGCCAGGCATGGGAGACGAGGTGACGGGCGTACACGGGCATTTTCTCAGTCCGGTCAACTTGGGCGGTGGCCGGGGAGAGGATCTCGCACACCCAGTCGGGTGTAACGGAGATCCAGTTGTGAGGCTCTTCGACGGGGAACCGCTCTTTCTTCCACCCGGCCAGGTCGGGAACGAGGATGTTCTCTCCAAGAGCAATTTCCGGCTCATCCAAAATGATCCAACCTCCTGGACCTCCCCCCTCGCCAAAATAATACGGGGGAGTCAAACGTCCGCCCAAGACTGAGGAAGTGAGCGCATGCTTCCTGGACGGTCGCGGAGTGACGTGCAGGTCACCATTGATGATCTCTCCCGTCATATTCTCCGGTATGGAGAACAAATCTTCGTAGACGGCCCTCCTTCTCGCATGCTCTGCCATTTCAAACCTCCTCTCGACTTTATATCGCCTATCGTCACCCAGGTAAGATTGCGGTTTTCGGGAATTCTGTCAAGCTCAGGCCAACAGCTCAGGCCCGCAGTCCAGGCCAGCCGGATGCCGGTTCATCGGGGAAAGGCGGGCAAGACCGACTTCAGCAGGGACTGGGAGGCCGGGTGGGAGAACCGGTCGAGGTGGGCCATGTCGTCGCAGCCCTCTACAATGCGCCCGTGATCCAGCACGGCCGTCCGGTCCCAGACCCTTCACACGACGCGAACAGCGTGGGAGATGAGGAGAAAGGCCATGCGGAGCTCGCGCCGCAATCCTGAAATGAGCTCCGGCACCTCTGCCTGGATCAGCATGTCCAGGCTGCTCACCGCCTCGTCGAGGACGATCAGCCAGGGCTTCGGCGCGATGGTCCGCGCGATGCACACGCGCTGAAGCGCTCCGCCGCTGAGTTGATGAGGAGCCTTGTCACCGTCCTCCTCCCTGAGGCAACAGGTTGAGGATCAATGGACAGGTGAGGGATTTCCCTCAACCGCTTGCCCCGATGAGGCCAAGAGTTTGCTGTTGACTTCAGCCCGCGGTCCCCTGGCTGCCGGGTGCCATGGGCTCAGCGGACCTTGCCCATGCGAGGTCAAGTGATCACGGGCAAGCTTCGCCCGGCCCGTGCCACCGCTAAACCTTGTTGAGGCTACGAAGTCTTGCTCATGAATTCACCGCAGAGAAGCAAAGCTCGCAGAGAAAGACTGCTGCCATCCATTCCCATAACCTCTGCATCTTTGCGGTGAGAAAGGTAACTTTTCGAGTTTTATTCAGTATGAGTCGACAACATCGCCCCAAGGAGTGGAGAGTTGGATGTGTCGCATTGTCGAGTTCTTAAGTCAACAATACGGACCCTCCCCTATTCCGACACGGGGGAGAGGGAGGCGAAATCTCGTAGTCGCAGAAGGCCCTCCTGCCCAGGCTCCAATTCTTCCTGGTTTTGTGTGCTCCTTGGTCATGTGTGCCGGTTTTATGTTGACAGGCGTGATCCTTTTGAAATAAGCAATAAATATGTGATGTTGAGCCGGACAGGCTGTAGTCGGGAACTACAGAGTCTTCTCTTCTTTTGCTCGAGCCAATGAAGCCAGGAAGGTTTTGACGGGCGGAAAGCCTGTCGGGTCTTCCTGGCTTTTTTTGTCTGCCCCTCAGGACCGGTTTGCGCCTCGACTCCGATCGGTTCTGGCTCACCTGCTCACGGGAAGGATGGAGGATGATCCATGAACGCGACCGAGGCCTTGAGATCCATACGGTGCGACTGGCTGCGATACATCCAGGAAAAGGTGCGTGTCGACTTCGACAATGCGCGACAGGCGCCGGTTCATTTCACCTACGGGGTTCGAGCGCTGTGGGTCGATGAAGTCCTGGGGCGTTTCAGGATGCGGGAGGGAGACGCTCTGCATGGCTATTTGGTCAAGGCGGACGATGGGGAGGTCTATTTCCTCTACCTTCAGGGGGGCGAATCGAGAAACGGTTTTAACGAGGGGCAATGGGTGCTCGGTTTCCGCGTATTGAGCGATGATGAACTCATGAGTTTCGACAGGGATGAGCGTAAAATGCTGGTGAACATGACCGTGAAACGCGTGGTGGATTTCCACGGGCACCTGTGCCCGGAACTGGCCATTGGGATCAAAGCCTGTGAATATGCGCTGGGTCTCCTGTTCAGGGACGGAGAGCCTACCGGGCGCATCTCCGTTCTGGCCGAGAACTGCACCTCGGCCCTGGATGCCCTCCAGGTTCTCCTCGGGGTGACGCTCGGCAACCAGAGCCTCAAGGTGATCGATTACGGCAAGCACAATTACACCTTCTCCTCGCGAAGCGGGGGAAAAGGGTTCTCCCTGAGACTCAGGCGGTTTCCCTTCGACGACGAGCAGGAGTACCGCGTCCTCGAGGAGAAGATCGTGTGCAATCAGATCGCCCTGGATGAAGTGGTGCGGTTCCAGGAGATCCTGGACAAACGCGTTTCGAGGCTGCTCACCGCCCAGTCGGAAGAGCTCTTCGATGTGGAGGAGGTGGTCCATCCCCTGGTAACCCTCGAAACTCCCGCAATCTATCTATCCTGCGCGGGCTGCGGCCAGCAGGTGCTCCGCGAGCACGCCCTGGAAGTCGAGGGCAGGCACTACTGCGCTCCCTGCTGTCATCGGCCGCGGCGTCCCGTGGCGACAGGTCAACTTCACTGAAAGGAGTGGTCAATGTATGGGCTGCATGCCTATCTGGTGAGAGGAGGCAAGGAAGAGCTGATTATTCAGGACGTCGAGGCCATTGAATCGGAAGGCAGGGAGTTGACGATTCGCGACATCCATGGACAGAGATACCGTTTAGCGGCTCGGATCCGCGGTGTGGACATGGTTACTCAACGGGTTCTGTTGGTGGAAAGCTTCCCTGGAAGAATGCCGCTGTGAAATATCTTCCGTTTCTGCAAATCCCCCGGGCCTCCCCCCCCTCGCCGAAATAACGAAGGTAGAGTCAACCTTCCGCCCATTGCCGAGGAAGCGAACGCCTGCCTCCGGGACGGTCGCGGCGCAACGTGCGGTTCGCCGCTGATGATTCCTCCCGTCATGTTCTCCGGGATGTTGTTCACAGACACGGAAGGCCGGCGGTAACAGGCGGTCTGGAAAGCCCGTCCTGTGTCGATGGGTGGGCGTTGACAGAGATGCAGGTGAGCATTACGACATGAGCACAAGAGGTCAAACCTCGGAAGGGATCCGCCGTTCGTGGCTTCGGGGCGTGTGCGTTGGATCCATCCGCCGAAAAGTGTGCGGAGGGACGGGTACGGGTGGTTGGCCATCAACCTATTGGAGCTGGTCGCAGGATTCAAGAGCGGGTCTTGGAGGATCCGGAAACCTGATGAACGGGAGGACGGCCATGGAAGGAAGACATGAGCACAGGCACATGCACTCTCACGAACATGGGCACGTTCACACGCATGGGCACTCTCACGGGGGTGAGGAGCTCAGCCACGAGCATGCACACGCCCATGCTCATGAACATGACCACGAACATCTTCATGATCACGCGCATGGAGGTTCGGTTTACGTCCACGACCATGATCACAGCGGTGAGCATGGAGCTCACGACCACGACCACGCCGGCCACGAGAGCCATCTCCACGATCATCCCCACTGAAGCGTTGGGGGCAGGGCTTCGGCGCATTCCGGCCTCGAACGCCTTGCCTTCCGCGCAGAACCTGCCTTTGCTGAAATCCATATCCTCTGGACGGGCGAGTAGCGCCGGAGTACTCATGAATCGAAGCGGCGGCCGGGCTGCGGGAAAGGGGAAAACCCATCCTCTTGCGGCGCCTCACGGCAGGACTCGGAAATTGGACGCCGGCGGACCTTTCCGGGTATTTATGCGCAAAGCGGGGGTCTGCGGCCGATCTGGCATGTCGCGCTCGGAAGCCTTCACAGAGGACGGCCGTCGAGAGGACCAGGTGTCACCGGGAAGCAGCCTCCTCGACGAAGGTTGCGCGTGGAAGCCGAGACGGGATGACCTCAGAAGTGCAGCAACGACCATGGCGGTTCCCGGAGCCCGTTGAGGTGCTCCATCTGCCGGGTTATTTTACATATAAAGCCTGATCCTTCAGGGAGGTGATCAGTCATGAGCCGGGAACAAGGCAAAGGGTTTGGAGAGAATGGCCATGGAATTGGATGGCCGGGCAGGGGCTCTGCTTCAGCACTTGTCGGCCTGCATCATAAAGCGGGACTCTTTGCGAGGGCGGGGCTGATGCTCCTGCTGCTCTCGCTCGTCGGGTGCGCGTCTGTCATATCCAAACAAGTGCGGAGCGAGGCCACCGCGGATCTCTCGCTTCGGGAGGTCCTGGCGGGCCCGGAGCGTTATGAAGGGAAAGTGGTGATCTGGAGCGGCACCATTCTCGAGGCGACGAACACACCGGAGGGCACGCTCCTGAAGATCCTGCAGAAGCCCGCGGACTTTCAGGACAGGCCCAAGGTCACGGACGTCTCTGAGGGGCGTTTTCTCGCATTGGAGCGTCGCTACCTGGATCCCGCCATCTATGCACAGGGGCGCGAGGTCACGGTGGCGGGAAAGATCGTGGGCAAGCAGGCCCTCCCTCAGGGTGAGATCCAGTACACGTACCCGCTTCTGGAGGTGAAAGACCTCCACCTCTGGCCGCAAAGGGTGATGGATCCCTATTATTATGGTTACCCATACTATTACGGGCATCCTTACTTCTATTCCCGCTGGGGGTGGCGTTACGTCTGGTGGTAACGCAGTCTGAACGGGTCTCGGTTCGGGAGCCTCCCGGCCGAGTCCCTTCTTTATCATGGAAATCGCGTCCCTTGATGCACCGTCGCTCAAGAAGCGCTCGAACCTTGTCCGAAGGGATTTCCTCGTGCGTTTCGATGTGGATGACGCTGCCAAAAGGCGGGACCCTGAGCTCGCCACGCTGCGCCAGGGTGGAAACGGCGGGCAGAGAGCCGAAGGCGGGCTTGTTCATCTCCGGAAGCGCGTCGGGCTTCAGCAGTCACATCTCGATTTTGATCGCGATCTTTTCCCGCAGGCCGCTCGGCCGGTATTCGACAAAACCCTGGCAGGCCCTCTTCCTGCGTCCTTGCTTGCAGCGAATGGAAAATTCCCCGGGACCGAAGCGCAGAATGAAATCGTTCCTCATTGCCGGCTGCAGCCTGTCGAGAAATCGCATGGACTCGTGCATGGGGAGGGATGCGACGAAATCGAGATCCTCGGAAAAGCGCGTGCCGCCCTGGCACCAGCGAAGGGCGGTACCGCCCTGGAAAATCAGGCGTGAGCTCTCCTTTCGGGAAAAAATGTTGTAGAGAACGACGGTTCATCGCAGATTAGCGTGAAGTTCGTTCCCTCTCCCTCAGGGAGAGGGCTAGGGTGAGGGGAGATCTTGATTCTGTAAGCCCCCCTCACCCCGACCCTCTCCCCCCGAAGGGTGGAGA
>Ga0101944_10005440_pt1 | contig 14487 bp, 7 predicted proteins | sample DewCreD2012metaG_FD_75245 | JGI IMG/M metagenome (GOLD analysis project Ga0101944, IMG submission 75245) | Hot spring sediment bacterial and archeal communities from British Columbia, Canada, to study Microbial Dark Matter (Phase II) - Dewar... ... | reverse complement strand
TGGGCTGGCGGTATACATGCCGTTCCCGGGCCCAGGCCCCGGAAAAATGGATAAAATCCCAGTTATATGTATCCAGATCCAGCACCGCAGAATAGGCGCGCCTGATCCGCAGGACCTGTCCGCCCTCATTGTGAATGGTAATCCGCCTGGCAAGAATAGGATGGTTCTTAAAAAGGGTATAGTGCAGTTGCACCTGCAGGTGGGATGCTCCATCTTCCAGGGTAAGGGTGAGACTTTCCGCCTCATCCAAAGACTCGACATAGGTTGCGGGGAGACCCTTCAGTGGGGGCTTTCCCTGGTATATTCGGTGTTCCAAGTATTGTAAATCGAGAATGACCGGAGAGCCGGCCTCGGTTTCAAGCTCCAGAGCAGGGAAGCGGTAATCGCCCCGGCCATAGGTGGGACATTCACGGGGTGCATAATCGAGGCAAAAGGAAGCAGGGAGATCAGATTGATGAGTTGAAAGGGCCCGGTCTTCGAAACGGATGAGTCGGCTGTAACGGCCCTCTAGTGCGAGGGGACGGCCAAAATAGGCTAGCCCCGGGCTGCGATCGGGTAGAAGGGATATCACATAGCTTATAGAGGTATTTTGCAGATGAAATTCCTGTGTTTCAGGATACCATTGTATTGCCATTGCACACCATCCTTATCTGTAACAATAGAAGGAACTATCCTGAAGCTCAAGGTACGGAAATACTAATTACCTTGCCGATAAAGGTGTCCCCTTAGTATTTTTATAAAGCTGGAGATATGTTTCTCCGGATACAAAATCCCTTTACATGACAACATAAGGAGTCTCTGCCCATGGCACAGCATCAATTTCAGACCGAGGTAAGCCAACTACTAAACCTCATCATCCATTCTCTATATTCAAACAGGGAAATCTTCCTCCGGGAGCTGGTTTCTAACGCTTCCGACGCACTGGATAAGCTAAAATACCTGACCGTGGCCGATGAAGCCTACAAATCCATCGTCTTTGAACCCCGTATTGACATTTCCTTTAACCGGGACGGAAAAACCCTGACCGTTGCAGATACCGGTATTGGCATGAACGAGGAGGACCTTATCACATCCCTGGGAACCATTGCCCGTTCAGGAACCCGGGCCTTCCTGGAAAAACTCTCCGCCGAGGCAAAGAAGGATTCCAACCTGATCGGACAATTCGGCGTAGGCTTTTATTCAGCCTTTATGGTAGCAGAAAAAATCGAAGTTATTACCCGCAAGGCCGGTGAGGAAGGGGCTTGGAAATGGACCAGCGATGGAAAGGATAGCTATGAAATTGAAAGCGCCCAACGGGACAGCCATGGGACGACGGTTATTCTGCACCTGAATGAGGAGGGCCTAGAATTTGCTAACCGCTGGACTATAGAAGATATCATTAAGCGGTATTCTAACCATGTAGCCTTCCCCATCTATCTTACCTATGAAGAAAAGGAATTTGACGACAAGGGGAAAGAAAAGGGAAGCAAAACAAATACCGAACGGATCAATGCGGGAACCGCAATTTGGCGGCAGGCTAAAACAGAACTAAAGGAAGAGGACTACAACGAGTTTTATAAACAGATTGCCCATGATACGGAAGATCCCCTCTTTTATGTGCATACCAAAGCAGAGGGGACCCTGGAATATGTGACCCTGTTCTATGTACCGAAGAAAGCCCCCTTTGACCTGTATAATGCAGATTACAAACCGGGGGTAAAACTCTATGTAAAACGGGTCTTTATAACCGATGACGACAAGGAGCTTATGCCTACCTACCTCCGCTTTGTCCGAGGTGTCATCGACTCGGAGGATTTGCCCCTGAATGTGAGTCGGGAAATCCTTCAGCAGAACCGGATACTGCAGAACATTCGCAATGCTTCGGTTAAGAAACTGCTCTCCGAATTTAAGGCCCTGGCAGATAACAATAAGGAAAAATGGGACATCTTTATTTCTCAATTTAATCGACCCCTGAAAGAAGGACTCTACCAGGACTTTGCCAACCGGGAAACTTTGCAGGAACTGGTACGCTTTAAGAGTACCGCGGTGGAAGGCTGGACCAGCTTTGCCGACTATGTATCCCGCATGAAAAGCGACCAGAAGGCAATCTATTACATCACCGGCGGCGATGAGAAAACCCTGAAAGCATCTCCCCTTTTGGAAGCCTATAAGGCTAAGGGTATCGAAGTCCTTATTATGGATGATGATATCGATGACATTGTTATTCCTTCCCTCTTTAAATACAAGGACTATGACCTTAAGGCGGTAAACCGAGCCGGTGCAGATGAAGAGCTTGGAACCCAGAAAGACAAGGATGCGGAAGAAGCCTTAAAACCGGTCATCGAAAAAATTAAAAAGGCCCTGGGTGAAAGGGTAAAGGATGTAAAACTCTCCCGGCGGCTCCAGGATTCCCCCTCCTGTATTGTGGCCGACGAGGATGATCCTTCTATCCAATTTGCCCAGATGCTGCGGGCCATGGGACAAACCGAACTGCCCGAAGTAAAACCGATTCTGGAAATAAACGGCAGTCATCCGATTGTAAAATCCTTGCAAGATGAGACCAACGAGGACCGCATCGCCGATGTGGCTACGGTGCTCTTAGACCAAGCCCTGCTGGTGGAGGGGATTAAGCTCCAGGACCCGGCGGACTTCGTGAAACGGATGAACCGGCTCTTAAGTAAATAACCGTTGACCACCCATGGCCGGAAGGTTCATACTCCGGCCATGAGTATAACCCATTCAAACCAATTTAATAGTTTTATTCCCCAGGATCAGGGCTTACAAAATGCAGCCCGGATTGCCATACAAGAGTCCCTTAAAGTCCAAAAGGATGAACAGGTTCTGATTGTAAGCAACCCAAACAGAGATGTAAGTCTCATCTCCCAGGCACTGTTCGATGCGGCGATACAAGTGGGTGCAAAGCCGGTCCTTATGTACCAACCGGTAAAAACCCAAATGGACTTTGCGGACCCCATGGTTATCGAAGCCTTTAAGGCAAAGCCCTCGGTCTTTATTTCGATGAGCGCTGAAAAATTGGGAAAAGATGAAGCGGGCATTTCCCATCCCTATCAATTCAAAGACACCCAATATGACCATATCTTTCATCTGCAGTTATATGGTGAAAAAACCTGCCGGGCCTTCTGGTCACCGAGTACAAACCTGGAATCCTTTATACGAACCGTGCCCATTGACTATACACTTCTTGGAAGGCGATGCAAAACGATAAAGGATATACTGGACAAAGCCGTGGCTGTTCGTGTTACCGCCCCCGGAGGTACCGATATTCATATTGGGCTTAAGGGGCGATTAGCCAAAAGCGACGATGGCGATTTTTCCCAGCCCGGAACCGGAGGAAATCTGCCGGCGGGGGAAACCTTTATCAGTCCGGAAAATGGGACAGCCCGGGGCGTCATTGCCTTTGACGGTTCCATAAGCCTCCATGACCGGGATATTCTCATCCATGAGCCCATCCGCTGTACCATTACAGACGGTTACATAACCGACATCGCAGGTGGCGAAGAAGCCCGGGAATTACTGAAAACCATCACCCTGGCAGAACAGCAGGCCCTGGAATACGAAGTATCAGGCCGCCTTCCTGCGGGAAGCGGAAAAATCTATGCCCAAAATGCCCGCAATATCGGTGAGCTTGGTATCGGACTTAATCCCTTGGCAACTATTACGGGGAATATGCTGGAAGATGAAAAAGCCTTTCGAACCTGCCATTTTGCGGTGGGCCACAATTATGATGAAGATGCTCCTGCGCTCATCCATCTGGATGGCCTTGTAAAGGACCCGACCATCATCGCCATATTCGAGAATGGCAGAGAAGCGCTTATAGAAGAAGCGGGGGCATTGCGAATATAAATTTTAAGGATGGAGCATCTTTGCGAGACGGAGAAGTTGTTCTCCATCCAATTCATCCAAAGCCAGTTCCAGCTGCTTCAGCCATTCATTGTAGTGGCTGGATGCTGGGACTGAGTACTCTACGAAGGATGCTAAACTACGGGCTGTCATGAGCAGCTCATTCCATTCATCAAGAATAAGTCCTGGAGACAGTTTCTCCACAAGCGGTATATAGGCTTCCTGAACCTTTGCTATAAACCGTCCATAGGCACCAGGACCTAAGCCTTGGCGCAACAGATCTACATCGAGATGAAATTCTTCTGCGGATTTCACCGAAGAAGCGGTGTGTTCTGCCGCAGTTTCTAGGGTTACTATTTTATGAGGCACCGCCCGGGCCAGGGCATTCATGAGGATCCGCAATTCTACCGGTTTGGGGACTACGGTTACGACACCAAAATTCAGCAGATCCTCAGTTAGTTCCTTTCGTACATCCGCGGTAACCACAATAATCGGCGGTATTCTTTTCCTAATCCTGCTGCGCAGAGCCGCAATAACATCCTTGGCATTTATTCCTGAAAGTTGATAATCCAGAAGCAGTACATCAATCTGATGCTGATATACTATGGTCATCGTGTCGGCAATAGTCTCAGCACGGTACACCGTGCCATGTCTATTTTGAATATGGTAGGACAGCACATCCGCATTAACTGGAATATCATCAACAATAAGAACAGAACAATCTTTCAGGTATCGCTGTTCCTGCAAGGCCCCAGACTGATCCGGAGCCATGCTTTTTTTAATTTGATGTATCGGGAGTTTTACAATAAATGTCGTACCTTTCCCCAGGGTACTGGTAACAGTAATGGTTCCGCCCATAGTTTTTACAAGTCCCGCAGTGATGGTCAGTCCAAGACCAGTCCCGCCGAAAACAGCAGTGTGGGCAGGATCCTGATAAAAGGCGTCAAAGATCCGAGAAAGGTTTTCTTCTGCAATCCCAGGACCCGTATCCGCCACCCGCAATTGAAGTTCGATCGGTTCATCCTGTTCATCTGCAGAAGCTTGCAATTGTTTATTAACATCTACAAATATGGAGACCGACCCTTGTACGGTGAATTTTATGGCATTTCCAATGAGATTCACAATTATCTGGCGTATCTTAGTTTCATCCGCAAGTATCGAATCTGGAACCGATTCATCAATATAGGCTTTTAATGCTATTCCCTTTTCATTGGCCCTAAGCTGGAACATTTCAGCTAAATCTCTGACAAGGGTCTTTATATTAAACAGCTTTTCCTGAACAATTTCCTTTCCCGCCTCTATCCGGGAGAGATCCAGAGCATCATTGAGCAGGGCCAGCAAATTTTTGCCGTTCTTTTCCACTACCCTGACCATGCTTTGCCGATCATCCCCTTCCAGGGCATGATCGAGCATTTCCGCATATCCCAACACGGCATTCATTGGGGTTCGTATTTCATGGCTTAAGTTGGCGAGGAACTCGCTTTTTGCCCGATTTGCCTGTTCAGCCAATTCCTTGGCTTTACGCAGTTCAGTCTCGAGTCTTTTTCTGTTTTCAAGTTCCGCCTGATTTAAACGAAGGGTCTGTGACTGGGCTGACCACATACCCACTAAGAAGAGGGCCGTACCAGCCAAAATAGCATAGATAAGAAATGCCGCTGGCGTTTCCCAAAAAGTCGGGGCAATAGAAATGGCTAGTTTTGCACCTTCGTTGTTCCAAAGTCCATCATTATTCGAAGCCTGAACAAGAAAGGTATAATTACCACTCGGAAGATTGGTATATGCAGCGTATCTTTGACTTCCTGCAGGGCTCCAATCTGGATCAAAACCTTCTAATTTATACCGATACCGGTTTTCCTTAGGATTTGAATAATCCAAAGCTGAAAACTCTAAAGATAAAAAATTGGAAGCATGATCGAGCTTGAGTTTTTGCAATTCGGTACTATCTACTGATGATGCAAAGGGTTTCCCGGCTACGGTTAAAGCGGTGATACTCACCGGTGGGATATGCTGATTTGTGTGGGTTGTAAAGGATGAAACGACATTAAGTCCCTTAGAACCTCCAAAATAGAGCTGTCCTGCTTCATCCTTATAGGTTCCAACGGTAAATTCCATCCCCTGGAGTCCATCAATCATATTTAATTGTTTTATATTTTTTGTCTCTGGATCCAGAACGAGGAGCCCATAAAGGGTGCCAAGCCATAATCGGCCGTAGCGATCCTCTTGAATGGCCAGTATCGTATCATCGCTGAGACCGTCCTTTTTAAGGATATGGGAAAACTTGCCAGTGCTTTCATCTAACAGGGATAAGCCGCCAGAGGCGGTCCCAAACCACAAGCGCCCCCGGGAATCTTCCCGCATACAGCGGAGGGCATTGCTTGGCAGTCCATCGGGGTTATTTTTATCATACATATATCGGGTAAAGCTTTCTGTTTCAGGATGAAACAGATTCAGCCCCTTATTGGTGCCTACCCAGATTCGTTTACGGGAATCCTCATAAATAAAATAGACCATGTTATCACTTAAGGACTGGGGATTATCAGGGTCAGAAAGGAACTGCTTATAGGTTCCGGTTTCCGGGTCATACCGCTGAAGACCCTTTCGAAAATAACCGTACCAATGTCGGCCCCCACTATCGATTAAAATAGAAAAAACGGTAATATCCGCCAAAGGACCGCCCTTGAGCTCTCCGCCATAATAGGACTGAAAAACTTTTTTTTTCTTATCAAACCGGCTTAAGCCTTCGTTAGTAGCAATCCAAAGGATATTGTTTCTATCTACCGCAAGGCTATTGATGATATCATTCGGCAGACTTTTAGGATTTTTAGGATCATGTTGGTAATGAATCCATTCGGTACTGCCGGAATCGAGCCGTGAAAGCCCACCTGCGTAAGAACCAACCCAAAGCGTCCCATCCTTATCTTTAATAACCGCTGTAACAAAATCACTTTGGAGGCTCGACGGATTTTTAGGATCCTTTTTATATACCATAAGCCGATCCCGGTTCCGGTCAAGCTTGTTAACACCGCCCCCATTCGTGCCGATCCAAAGGAGGCCTGCGTCATCGTGGAGGAAGGAATACACTATGTTGTGACTCAAACTGAAGGGATCATCCGGATTAGCAAGAATTCGCTCGATATGCCCGCCCTTCCTGTCTAGAATTAAAAGTCCGCCGCCCCAGGTGCCTGCGTAGACCCAGCGAGGATCGCCTGCATCGATTGTATAGAGTCGGTTATCCTCTACAATATAATTTGTTGATGAACCCCTTGCCGGATCAAAAACTGCGAGTCCTCCATTCCAGCAGGCAAGCCAGAGTTTACCCTCTGTATCCTGCTTTATAGCCATAACAAGATCGGAAGGGATGCTGTCTGTTTGCTCCTGGCTATGTTTAAAAACCCGCAAAGCATCCCGTTTTGCAGAGAGTTCTACGAGGCCTCCGTAGGTTCCAATATATAAGACCCCATTGGGATAGGGCTCTATGGCTCGAATAGTCTGATTAGGTAGCACCAAAGGGCTATCGCTCTTGTCGGTATACCGAAGAAAAGTGCCGGATGGTTCATCCAATACATTTAAGCCATTCAGGGTACCAACCCAGAGTTTTCCATAGGTATCGCGGGCAATGGCAGTCACCACATCATTAGAAAGACTGTTCGGCCTTGCGCTGTCATATTGGAAATGGGTAAAGGTTCGTGTTTTTATATCAAACCGGTCTAACCCGTTATAGGTGCCAAGCCAAAGTACATCATTCTTATCGATATACATGGTTTGGATCTGGTTATGAATGAGCGAATTTTCATCAAAGGGATCATGCTGATAGACAACGAAGGAATAACCATCGTATCGGGCAAACCCATTTTTCGTGCCAAACCAAAGGAATCCCCGGGAATCCTGAACAATTGCGGACACCCCTGAATGGGGCAGTCCATCAGGCCTATCTAAATGATCAAACCGAAGTTCCTGGCTATTTACATTGGTTCTGAGGGTTATTAAAAAAATTAATAGTAAGATGCCAACCTTATTTCGATGTTTCATCCAACACATCCTTAGGGAATAATTTGGATGCACAGTCGGGACAAAGGCTGTGGGAAAACATGACCCCCGTATGTTCCGAGATATACCGCTCTACCTGGGTCCAATAGCCTTCATCGCTTCGTATCTTTTTACAACTTGAACAAATAGGAATAATGCCTTCCAGTTTTTTAACCCGATCGAGCGCAGCCTGTAATTCCCGGTTCAATCGTTTCTGTTCCTCCAAGGCTAAGCGCAAATTAACATGGGTCTTAACCCGCTCCAGTATCTCCCGGCTGTCAAAGGGCTTGGAAACATAGTCCACGCCACCGGCTTCAAAGCCTCTGATCCGGTCCTCTTGTTCTGCCCGGGCTGTTACAAAGATGATTGGGATTTCCTTAAACCGGTTGTCTGAAAGGATTTTTTTTGCCAGAGCAAATCCATCTATATCGGGAAGCATCACATCCAGCAGAATCAGTGTTACAGGATGGTTTTCCAGGATACGTAAGAGTTCTGTGGCGGAATAGGCAATGGCAAAAGAATAGGGCTGGTCCTTCAGTGCATGATGCAAAATCCGCACATTTTCCTGAATATCATCGACTATAACAACAAAGGGTTTTGCAGGTTCCATAGTAATTATTTTCATTATAGTATTTTTTACATATAAAGCAATGGTGTTTTTTGAGATTTTTGATTAAAAAAGCGGCCCCCGCCTTCTATTTTCGTGGGGACCGCTCATACACCTTACTCAAACAGCTCAGCAATCTCTTTTTTATATAATTCTACTACCCGGTGACGCATGATCTCCTGTTTATGGGACAATTCACGGCCTACTTCAAAGGGTTTTGCAAGGAGTTTAAATTTAAAAACCCGCTCAAAGGGCTTAAAGCCCGTATGGGGACCCACAAGGTCCGCCACGTCATTGGCTATAAGTTCATTTATTTCAGGTTGCAGTAACAGGGTTTCATAATCGACTATGGGGATATTGTTTTCCTGAGCAAAAGCCATAATAGCATCCTGCTTAGGAACAATCAGTGCCGCCAAGTACTTTTGGTCTTGCCCCACCACCATACATTGGGAGACCCATTCACTTTCATTTATTTTAGCTTCGATGGGAGCAGGTTCCACATTTTCGCCGCCCCGCAATACTATGGTATCCTTTGCACGGCCCGTAATCTTTATTTCATTATCGTAAGTAAGCATCCCCAGGTCGCCCGTGTTGAACCATCCATCGGAGGAAAGCACCTTAGCAGTTAATTCAGGCTTTTTATAATAGCCCTTCATAACCTGTCCGCCCCGAACCATAATAAGCCCCTGATGCCCTGGAGGGAGGCTGTTACCCTTTTCATCAACTACTTTAACTTCCGTATTCAGAATAATCTGGCCTACACAACCAGGCCGGGGATTGCTCATCCGGCGGACCGCAATAACCGGGGCCGTTTCGGTAAGACCATAGCCTTCCAAAAGGGTAATACCCACGGCACTAAAGAATTTGTCTACCTGTGAAGGCAAAGCCCCACCGCCGGAGATACCAGCCTTAAAGCGGCCGCCTAAAAGGGCTTTCAGCTTATTAAATACAAGCAGGTTGCCCAGCGCCTTTAGGGGACTTAACAGCATCCAGGGAATAAAGCCCACAATAGCATCCAGGGCCCGTATACGGCCATGGAAATTGGGCAGTAACCCAAGGGTCATGTTTCTCATATAAGCATGGGCAGTACCGACAGATACAAAGAAGTTAAAGAGGGTCTTTTTTAATCCCCCATGCTGACGGATATTCCGGTAAATTCCATCCCGGACCGATTCCCAAATCCGGGGAACACTGGCCATCCATTGGGGCCGAACGGCCTTAAAGTCAGCCAGCATGATGGAGCCCACCGGTTTAGAATAGGCAATACCATTATAATAACAGGGGGCCACATACTGCATTATCCGTTCAAAACTATGCCATACCGGCAGTACCGAGAGCCATATATCGCCGGGCCTGAGATCTGCGATGAGGGGTAAACTCGGTAATTGGTGTAAAAAGTTGCCATGGCTTAACATAACCCCCTTAGGTTCTCCAGTGGTGCCGGAAGTAAAGATGATGGTCGCCAAATCATCCCGCTGGCCCTTATCAATTTCCCGAAGTATTTCGTCAGGATTTTGTTCGTACCGTTTCTTGCCCAGTCCCTGCAATTCCGAAAAATGAAGCAAGGTTATTCCGCTCTCAGAGGCTTTATTTTTAAGGGCTGCATCGAACTGGTCATAAACAACAATGGTTTTTAGAAGGGGCATCTCTTGTTTCTGAGAGAGGATCTTCTCTACCTGTTTGGGGTTTTCAGCAAACGAAAGGGTACATTCAGAAAAACCGAGAATATAGGCTATTTCTTTATCCGTAGAATCACAGCCCCGAGGTACATCGGCGGCACCAATGGACAGGACGGCAATATCGGTGACAAGCCATTCCTGGCGGTTATCTGATATAAGTCCAATATGGGAGCCCCGCTTCTCTCCCAGTTCTAAAAGACCCGCTGCAGTAATCTGCACTTCCTTAAAAAATGCTTCATAGGTTTTAGGTTTAAATTGTCCCGCTTCATCCTTTGCATATTGAATGTTAATCTGGGGCATGGTTTCCGCTCTTGCTTTGATAACAAGAGGTAGTGTTCGTTCCAGTTCCATTGGCATACTCTCCATAATGCCAATATAACATATTTTATTATTTTGTCAAACTAAAATCCAAAAAAAGCCTTCCGGGAAAAGGAGGTGAGAAAACCCGGAAGGCAACCTGGACTGCGGCGCTGTCGATCGAATTGGTGCGGGGCTTCGACCGGTCGCCTGGGAACGACACAGATGTTAAACAATGTTGTTAAACCGCAGTAACAGGAACTGTTTGCAAAATATCAATTTTATAAAAAAAGGTCAAGAGCTTGGGCTTACTTCTTTTTACGTCCTGCTACAACCTTTTTAATATGGGCATCAAATTCACTATATTTCTGCCTTAGGCCTTCGAAATCCGATTTTGCCAAACGGTAACCGGTACTGTAGTCGAGGGAAATGACGCTGGCATTCCTGCGCCCCTGTTCCACCAAGGCTGTTTCTCCAAAGGGGGATCCTGGTCCAAGGCGGGCCACTTCTTTATCATTAACGACAACCTGGACGGTACCGCTGGTTAAAAAATACATACAGTCCCCATATTCCCCTTGCCGGATTATATATTCCCCGGGTAAAAAAACCTCGCTTTTCAGGAGCTGCATCGCCTCCCGGATAAACAGCTCATCCGCTCCCCGGAATAATTCTACCCGTTCAAGCACATCCCGGTTTAAATATAAGAGAATTTCCTGACTCAAACTCCGGGGAAATTCCTGGAGGACCTGCATCGTGCTCACACCCCGCTGCTGTTCCCAAAGGTAGGAATAATAGTCCCGTACCCGCTCCTGTAAATGGGAGGGAATACGCTGGGCATGGAGAAACGCATTTACCTCATCCAAATGGCGGCGGTAGGCACTTTTTGCCACGTCGAGGTTTGCTACCAGGCTCGACACATTGGCAATTACATAGGAAAACATTCCCACGCCAAATAATTCAATAATTATGGTATACACTATCTGCACAGTGCTGTTATGATCCGGTGTATAATCTCCATAACCAATCGTCGCTATGGTGGTCGTCGCCCAATACAAGGCTCGGATATATTGATCAAAATAGGGTCTTCCGGTCTCCCCTGCTCCAATCCATACCCAACCAAGGGCGATTATATGAATAGCTACTACCAACCAGTAGGCAAAAAGCAGCAGCCTTCGGGCTGCAGGCATAATGCCAAGGGACTCCTGCAAATACTTAAATATGCTTCCAGCTTTTAACAATTTTACTAAAGTTACGGAAAGTACTATGAGGTACAAAACAGATGCTATTGGCCCTTGGGTTCCCAGGGGGCCCCACATCCAGAAAAGAATGGCTTCTATCGGCAAGGCTGCAAGAAAATCTACAAAGAAGGACGTTCGTACATAGAAACGCCGAACTTCTAATGGAGTTTCTATCCGAATATGTCCCCGTTTTATGGTTGTAAAAAAGTTAAGGATGATATCAGCAATAAAAAAGCTCACAAAAAGCCAATACACTGCATCAGGGGTAAAAAGACTAAAAACCTGCCTGTAGGAGATAATAAAGAGAAATAGTAATATGACGAACAGCATGAGCAGGTTCCAGAGGGAACGCAGCCAATGGTTATGGGGAATCATATTCTTTTTTCACCTTACATAGGTACCAGGGAAGCACCAGTATACCAAAGACAACCAGGGCCATCAATTCAAACCCAATAAAATACCAGGGTGATGGGCCAAAAAGCTGTACAAAAAGATCTACCAGAGATCCTGTAACGGGAGGATAGTTAAGGACAAAATAATTGCCAACCTCATAGGGCGGAAGCAATACCAGAAGATGGTTCATACCATAAATACAAATAATCACCACATTGGATATGACCATGGTCCGTACAAGAGACTTCAGGTTGATTTTATACGGAAGGGTAACTGAAGCATAAACGGTCAGTAAAATAATAAGTCCATGGGAAATGAAAAATGAAAAGTATTTATACGAGGGAAAACCTAAAAGTCCGATATCAGGAGTTAAAAGGGCTTGCAAAGCACCACCAATTCCCCAAAAGTACAGTATTTCAAAGAGCAGCTTCCCCGCCTTTCCCGGTTTTATAATAAATACCCAGGGCAATAACAATATAGAAAGACCGCACATCTGGATCATCAGGGCAGTACTGACAGACCAGGCGCCTACAACCTGCCAGTAAATATGGTATATAACTTCGTTTGCCAGCATGAGGGTAAACATGATAATCGGGAGGATGGCTTTCATATTGGCGGAAATACTCTTTGATGTTCCAATCCAAAAGACACAGAGAACTAAAAGGAGCAATACGGCTAAAGCCGTAATGTGCGAAACAGAGAACATCCGGAATTCCGAATCCGGCGCATTTTCTGAGATGCTAAGGGATTTTTCCAGCTTAGCTTGCACAATTCCTGATGCATCATGCAATTCCAATATAAGCAGATATTTGCCCGCAGAAGGGGCCTTAATATGGGACCTGAAACTTGCTAATTCGTAGAGAACTTCACCCTTGTATACGACCCGATCCCTTTGAATAGGCTGGGTCGCAACTACTTCGCCAGTATCAGCCTTTATAAGCGAAGCCCGAATCGAAAAAGCCCCTTCCTTTGCCCAGGCAAGGCCCCCCAGGGGGACTTCCAAGGGCTGAACGTATTGAGCGGCCGGAGTGTGCAGCTGCAAGCCAAAGGGCATCCACATGGAAATAAGCCCCCGAACATCCAGCAGGATAATCAGGCTTGTTAACAGCACCGTTATGGTAATGGCAATCCGCTTCATACCATAAGTCTAAGAGACAGGGATAAAAATTACAAAGGCTGTCTGATACCAAATCAAGGTATCAGATAGCTTCCTTTATCCCATAACAACAAGAACGTCATGAATACTGCCGGCCGGCTGTAGCGGTATGGAGCCTGAAACAGGTATTCCATCCAGGAATAGATTTTGCACGCCCTTCATGACACCCTGGGGGTTTTGTACGGTAATTCGGAATGTGGCTCCCCTCCATCGCCGTTGTATCGAAAACTCTTTCCAGTCCGAGGGAACACAGGGATCGATAATAAGGCCTTCGAATCCTGGCCGTATACCTAAGATCCAATGGGTTGCGGCAAAATAGGCCCAACCGGCACTGCCAGTGAGCCAGGGATGCCGAGCCCTGCCATGGGCCGTATGATCCCGCCCCATGATAAACTGGCAATAGGAATAGGGTTCGGCCTGCCGTGTTTCAATCTTATCATTCTGGTTATAGGGAAGGAGGGCATCGTAGAACTTCATAGCCCGGTCAGCCCGGCCTAATTTGCACTCCGCTACCCAGGCCCAGGGATTTGGATGACTAAAAACAGCCCCATTTTCCTTAATGCCCGGATAGACCCGAGTAATGAAGCCGATACTGTCATCGATTTTAGTATAGCTTGGTGCATTCAAATGGAGCCCCCAGGGGGAATACAGATACCGGTCCACCGCATCCATGGCAGAACGGGCCCGGCTTTCCGAAGCAACCCCGGAAATGACCGCCCAGGTATTTGACTCCAGATGAACCTTACCCTCCCGATCTTGGGAAGTACCTATTTTTTTCCCATCCGCCGTTATACCCCGGATATACCATTGGCCATCCCAGAGCTCCCGTTCACAGGCGGTCTTTACTTGCTCCGCCAGTGCCCTGTAGGTAAGAACATCTTCCTGCTTGCCGAGAAATTGCGCCGCTTCAATAAAGGCCTCTATAGCCCAGTAATGCAGAAACGAAACAAGGGCACTTTCGCCTCCCCCCAGGTTAAGGCAGTCATTCCAGTCAGCCCGAAGCCCCTTGCATATTCCGGTTTGACCAATCTGGGTAGCAGAAAAATCCAGGGCCCGTTTCATATGGTCATAAACCGTAGCAGATCCGCCGTCGGCAAAACTCACCTCCACATTAAAAAATTCCCGGTCACCGGTTTCTTTTACGTATTCACATATTGATGGAACGAGCCACAGGTGATCATCCGAGCAGGTATCCTCTAGACCATGGATGACATCCTTAAGATTTGGTGTGGGAACCACCGTGGGAGACTT
>Ga0101944_10005439_pt1 | contig 14490 bp, 7 predicted proteins | sample DewCreD2012metaG_FD_75245 | JGI IMG/M metagenome (GOLD analysis project Ga0101944, IMG submission 75245) | Hot spring sediment bacterial and archeal communities from British Columbia, Canada, to study Microbial Dark Matter (Phase II) - Dewar... ... | reverse complement strand
AGGTCTTCTCGGGCGACACATGCCGGTCGACGGCGGTCGATCACTTCGACGGCAGGCTCGTTTGGGCCGGCTGCTTCGGAGGAGTGTGGCGATCCCTCGAAGGCGGCGATCCAGGCACTTGGTCAAAAGTGGGGACTGCTGAAATGCACAGCGGGCCCGAACAGGCGCAACGCCGCCAGCAGGGCGTTCACGTGAAAGCCGATCCGGCGCGCCCGGGTTGGGTCTACGTCGCTTGTTATGGGGAAGGAAAGGGCCTTTACCGCAGCCGCGACCGCGGCGAAAGCTGGGAGAAACTGCTCACCAATGCCTGGATGCGCGGTGTGGCGGTCAATCCGGCGAATCCGGACATCATCTATGCCACCTCCTCGCAGAACACTTGCTGCGGCGCGCCGCCGGAGGGTTCGCTTGGGGTGGTGCGCAGCATCGACGGCGGCGCCACTTGGACCCAAGTGAATGAAGGCTTGCCGTGGCCGTTTGCGTGGCCTATTGCTCTTGATCCTGCGGATCCCTCGGTGGTTTACATCGGTTCGCCCGGCACCGGCTTCTACCGCCGCCGCTTCGAAGACCCACGGTGAAGCCAACCAGACCACGAAGCCGGAGAAAGGGTAAAAAGCTCCATTCCGCACAACCGCAACTGCGGTCCTGCGGTCCGCCGCATCCTTTGCAACTGTCTACCAAGTCAACGGCCAACCCAACGCCGCCCGCGGCGGCACTCTGTGGCCATATGGTGTAACACCACAACAGCGAGAGGCACGGCTACAACAATTAATATAAAGAGCTCCATAGGGAATGAAACCGTAGGAACATTCCTACACTTCCATTTTCGCAGACTTTTGTTACGGAAGTGTGAACAGGCAGACCCCAATCACCGACATTCGAGCTTCACTGAAGGGTGATCCACATTGGACTCGCCCAAACGATTTCCCCGTCTTCCTGTTCGCCGCGAACATAATAGAAACTTTGTTTGCCCCGCACAGCCGCCTGGTCGCGCCAGGTGAACTCCACCGACGCAGTTTTCGGTTGGGCGGTGTAGACGTACTGGTTGTCCTTGATGATGTGGACCTTGGCGAAGGGCGCCGTGCCCACCAGCTTCACCCTGAGTTCTGGGGCGGAGGACGTCGTGAACACATCGCCCATCATATAAGGGCCGCTGCGCACGTCCGCCAGGATGTTGTCCGTAGCCCCATACACGTGGCGCTTGCGGAAGGCGTCCATAATCGATGCGCGGCTGGCGTCTTTCACATACAGGTTGCAGTAGCTCATGTGCGTGGAAATGTGGTCGGAACTGGCTTGGAAGCCCAGCTTGTAGCCCATCTCCAAAGCGAGACTCACAAACCCTTTCGGGCGCCAGCCGCCGATGGAGTCGTTCTCGGTGTTGGAGCGCGGCGCGCCCGGCATCTCGTAGTTCTGCCTGTCGCCTTGGTAGATTTCGACTACCGGTTCCAGATTCGGGTCATTGTCGCGCCAATCCGTACCCATGTTGGTTCCGGACGTGTGGGAAGCCACGATTCCTCCGAAGGTTCGCAGGTAGTCATAGAACATCAGCGTGTCCGGCGCTTTTCCGGGCGTGTTTTCACTCACGCGGGGAAGCCGGGGCAGGGGACGAATGCCTCGCTGCGCGAATACGACATTGCGATGCCCCTCCGGATACGGCACGCTGCGCTCGTAACTGAACATCGGGACGAACCTGTTCGGCGAGTGCAGGATGTCGGTCAGCTTCTGCGTGGTCCACCATGAATACTCGCGCCCTCCGCCGTTGTCGTGGTCGCAACATCCGATCCAATCCATGTGGGCGGCGTCGATGGCGTAGCGGAACTGGTCGAGGATGGTTCCGTCGTTGCCTCCATCGCCGGAGATTTCGCTATGGCGGTGGAATTCGCCGCTCACAATGCGGAGGGAGCCCTCGCGCGGCGATTGCAACCGGTAGTTGCGAATGGTGGCGATGGCGGCTTGCTCTTTCTGATCCACCACCGTACCGGCAGGCTTGGGCAACTGCGCCGCCTTCACTTCCACCGCCGCGCGCGCCGGCTCGAGTGTGATGGTGTTCATCCAGATGTCGTTCTGATAAGGATCTTCCACCTCATCCCGTCCCCCGGGGCGCGCCGCGCGCGCCCGCGCGGCGGGCGCGAACTGCCGCCTGTTGTCCGAAGACCCGATGACCGCCGCCACCCCCGGCTTCAGGGTTACAACCGCCGGGCGGTTGTCCAAGAGATTGTCCGTCCGGTGCAAGTACACCGGTCCCGTGCACGAGCCTCCGGCGCAGGAAACGACATACTCGCTCCACACTGTGCCGATGGGGTTCCACCACACCGGATGCGCGCTCCGAAACGCCAGCCAAAGCCGCCCCGAGGAATCGGCCGTCAGACGCGGCATGGTATTCTTCGGCGCCGCCGGCGCGCGGGGAGTGGCGCTAGGGGCGCGGTTGGCAGCCGCCTGAACGTCGGGAGTAAGCCAGCCTTGGACTTCGTCCTGCGCGCCGGGGTTTTCCACTTGCCGCGAAGGCTGCCCGGGCATCAACATCCCGGGACGCCCGGTAGCTTCGAAGACGCCGCCGTTGGCGTCGAACGCCACCAACCGCACGGCGCGCCCTTGATACAGCGCTATACCCGTTGTCTCATACGCGCCGAAATCCTTGCCCCACTGTTCACAGCCTTCTTCGTAAGCCAGAGGCGGTTCTGGTGGTCATAGGCGATCGACGGGTAAGCCTCATACCGTGCGGAATGCACTAGCGGTCTCTCCGGACCCCACTTGCCCGGGGCTGTGGCGGTGCGGGCGAAGATGTCGTAATTACCATTGCGGTAAGAATCCCATGCCACGGTGACCCTGCCTCCCGCGCCTGCGGCAATGGCGGGATTCCACTCGTTGCCTGAGGAGGATGAAACAGGCGCCGGGGCGGAGAACTTATTGCCGTCCTGCACTGCCGCCCAGATGGCGGCTTTTCCGTTGCGCCAGGCTTGCCAAGCCACCCATACACGACCGCTTGAGTCCGCCGTCGCCACCGGGAAAACATCAGCGTCGGGCGCATTGGTCAAACGGAGCGCCGCGCCGGGCTTGCCGCCTTCTACAGGCCGCGCCCACAGGTCGAAATCGCCCTTCACGTTTGCCGACCAGAACACCCACACTTTGCCCGCGCCGTCGACTGCGACAGCGGGACGGTAAACATCTCCCCCTGCCTCGCTCATGGGTATGGGCGGCTCCGCCGACGCTCCAGCGATGCGCTGCAAGAGAATCCGGTCGCCTCCGGTGGGAGCTCTCAGGTCGTCGAAGTTCTTGGGCCTTTCTTGGTAGTTGGCGCGAATCCGGTTGTGTTCCGGATGGTGCTTGAACTCCACGTACGCCAGCCAAATTGCGCCTGTCTTGTCTACTGCCGCCGCCGGATAGTCCTGCTCTTCGCCGTTCTTGGTGATTTGCACGGCCATGGGAATCCGGTCCGCCATCACGCGCCCGTTCAACGCCCGGATGCTCTTGCCGTATGGAATGTCGGACAGGGCCACGCGGAAGTTGCCCTGAGCGGTCTTGACCTCCAGCGTCGCGCGGTCTTCCGGCGCGTCCACCCACACGATGACGCCGTTGGCGACCACAGGCGGCTGTCCTTTCTTGGCGGCTCCGAACAGCCGAATCGAGCGGGTGGACATCTTCCACGAATTGCCGCTGATTTCGTCGTTCGCCTCAAACCGCCAGCCGTCGATGCCCGTGATGCGCCCGCGGTCCACCGTCACCGAACCGTCCCACCGGACCTGTTGCCGGTCCCCCAGCCCCATAATCAGCCGCACGCCCACGGCTGCCGGGAGTTGCGCCGCCACAAACAGTAGAACTGCCAGCATTCGAACCATCGTCGTTCCCTCGCTCCTCATGATTCTACTCCCGCCGTCGCGCCGCGCAAGCGTTTCCGATATCATATTTTTTTAAGCCATGCTACAGCGTCAACTTTTCGCGCTATTTGTCTGTTCATTCGTATTGTTGGCCCAGTCGCCACTTGGAGTCGTAACCGGCGTAGCTACGGACGCCTCAGGCGCTGCGGTTCCGGAAGTCAAGGTTACGCTCATCTCCGAGGACACGGGCGTCAAACGAGAGGTGAAGACCAACGCCAGCGGCGTATATGCGATCCCCAACCTACAGCCCGGACGTTACAAAGTCACCGCCGAGATGAAAGGGTTTAAGATCCTCGAGACAGGTTTGTTCCCCGTGGAAGCCTACCGCACCGTGCGGCAAGATTTGCGCTTGGAAGTCGCTGCGGCGGCGGCCGAAGTGACGGTCGCCGACACCATCTCCAGCGTCATCCAAGTCGAATCGCCCGCTATCGGCTCCAGCCTTTCCACGAAGCAGATCCTGGAGCTGCCCTCGAATCTGCGCAGCGTCTACAACAACGCGGGCGATTCCGGCTTGCTCGCCGTGATTGCGCCGCTCACCATTCCCGGAGTGATTCAAGTGGGGGCCGGGGCGACCTGGACTTCACCGGGCGGCACGGGCAACGCCTTCAAGACCAAAGTCGATGGCATCGACACTACGTTCGGCAATTTCGGCAGTCCGGACGTGGTTTCTCAACCCTCCATGGAATCGCTCCAGGAGTTCACCGCGAACGTCCTCACCAACCGCGCGGAGTTCGGCGGCATGGGTGTGGTGACGTCGGTGACGCGCAGCGGAGGAAATCAGATCCATGGCAGCGTATTCTGGTACGCCAAGAACGTGTCCTTCGACGCGCGCAACACCTTCGCGACAACCAAACCTTTCCAGAACATCCACAACTTCGGCGGCTCTGTCAGCGGACCCCTCAAGAAGGACAAGAGCTTCTTTCTGCTCACTTTCGACATGATCAAGGGCGTGCGCGGGTACTCGGGCGCCCCGAACGTTCCCACCGTGGCATGGCGCAACGGCGACTTCACCGGACTGCCCGCCCTGCGCAATCCCTTCGGCGATATCAATCCATTCAACGGCAACGTCATCCTGCCGCAGTACATCAGTCCGCAGGCCAAGAGGATTCAGGATTTGCTTTACCCGCTGCCCAATTTCGGGCCGCCCACGCTGACTACGGGCAACTACCGCTGGAACGCCAGCGGCGCTGAAATCCACGGAATCGGAGAAATCCGCTTGGACCACAACTTTTCGAGCGGACACTCCGTCTTTGGCCGCTACCAGTCGAAGGTGACCGATTACAACATTCCCGGCGTCCGCACCGACATGCCGCCCTCCAGCGTCGGCACCTCCGCCAACGTACGCACGGTAAACTTCCTCACCTTGGGCGATACGTACGCCATCCGCCCGAACCTTTACAACGAATTCCGCGCCGGCGTCGTGGTGCTGTCTTCGAAATCGAGTTCGGAAATCAAGGGTCAGGCGCTGATCGATCAGATCGGCATCCGCGGCTTGGGTCCGCGCCCCGGCGCCGGAGGCATTCCTAACATCAACATCACTGGAATCAGCACCATCCGGCAGGTCCTCTTGAATCCCGTCAACGACGGGCACTGGCAAGTCTCCGACAACCTGACCTGGACGCGCGGCAAGCACAGCATGAAGTTCGGTTTTGAAGCGGTCCGCTATTTCGTGAACCGCTATATGCCCGTCGAGGCGGCTGCGTTCGGCAACTTCAGCTTCACGAACCGCTTCACGGGTCACCCGTACGCCGATTTCCTCCTTGGATTGCCGACTTCGGTTACGCGGCTCGATCCCTATCCGGCGCAACTGACGCGTTGGACGGATTACGCGCTGTACGCCCAGGACGATTTCAAGGTTACGCCGCGGCTCACTCTGAGCTACGGCTTGCGCTATGAATACAACCAGCCTCCCACGCTGCGCGACGACAACATTTACTCGTTCGACCTCGCCAGCGGCTCCATCGTCGTCCCAAGCGCCAAGGCTCGCAGCCTCTTCCGCGAAGGTTTCCCCTCCAACCTGCCCGTGATCACCGCCGACAGGCTCGGCCTCGGGCGCTCGCTGCGCAACGCCGATAAGAACAACTTCGCCCCTCGCTTCGGATTCTCTTACCAGCTTGGAGGCAGCGCCAAGACGGTCGTCCGCGGCGGATGGGGCGTGTATTACGGCCACTTCTCCGGCGCGGTGACGGCGGCTGTGGCGGCGGGTCCCTATTCGCTCTCCACTACCGCCACCAACAACTTCGCCGGCGGACGGCCCATTTTCACCTTGCAGGATCCCTTCACGGCGCCCGGAACCCCTGGTACGTTGGTGCTGAACAGTTTTACGCCCAATCTCCGCAACGGGTACGTCCAGCAGTTCAGCGTCTCCGTCGAGCGGGAAGTGGTTCGCGACTTGGGCCTGCGCGCGAGCTACATCGGTTCCCGCGGCGCGCAGTTGCCATACTTCCGGAATGTCAACCAGCCGCCTGCTTCCACCACCCCCTTCGCGCAGTCGCGCCGCCCCTACCCGCTTTTCAACGTCGTCAACTACAGCGAGAACGGCGCCAACAGCACATACAACGGCTTGCAGATTCAGGCGCAGCGGCGCTTCTCGAAAGGTCTGTTGTTCAGCTCCGCGTGGACTTGGGCGGAGAGCCTGAGCGAAGTGGACGACACCGCCAATATCGAGTTGGGCACTTCCATCGAAGACGCTTACGACCGGCGCCGCGACAAAGGCCACACGTACGCCGTGCCGCGCCATCAATGGATGAATCAGTTGATCTATGAACTGCCTTTCAAGGGGCGCATCGCCGGAGGCTGGCAGTTTAACGCCTTGCTGAATCTGAGCACCGGACACTGGTTGAATCCGCAGTTTTCAGGCTCCGACCCTTCCAACACCAACACCATAGGAGGACGTCCGGACAAGGCTTCGTCGTCCATTCAGTATCCGAAAACCCTCGCCGCGTGGTTTGACCGCGCGAGCTTTGCCGTTCCCCCGGCGAACGCCGGACGATTTGGCACCGCCGAGCGCAACTCGGTCGAGGGGCCCGGCTACGTGATCTTCAACATGGGCTTGGCCAAGAACCTGCGGTTCGAGAAGTGGGGCTCTGTTCAATTGAGCGCCAGCTTTGTGAATATCCTCAACCATGTGAACTACGGACAGCCCAACATGACCATCAACAGCGCCGCCGGCGGCGTCATCACCTCGACCCATGTCTTTTCCCAAGCCGGCGCCGCCCGCAACGGCATGTTGAGCCTCCGCTGGAATTTCTGACCGGAATTCATCTTCGGTCCGGACCCTACCCGGCCGCTCGCGAGATAAAATAATTGTCTCTATCTGCTCGACCCCGCGGCGGGTGAATCCGCGGTACCGATCCATGCGCATTCTGTTGGCTGCCAACTCGCCTTACTATCCGTCTCTCGGTGGCGGCAACAAGTCCAACCGCCTGCTGATGGAAGCGCTGGTGCGCCGTGGACGCCAGGTGCGCGTAGCCAGCCGGACCCGCGAGTTCGGCGCGCGGGCGCAGGAGGAACTCATTCAGGAGTTGGCCCGCCGCGGCGTTCCCTATCGCGAGTGCGCGAACACGGTTGAAGCCGAGGTGGGCGGAGTAGCAGTGCGCATTCTCAGCGGCTCTCCCGACATCCGGGGGTTCCTCGCTTCGGAGATAGCCGCGTTCCGCCCGGATGTCATTCTGACATCCACCGACGATCCGGCGCATCTGATGTTGAACGCAGCGCTGGCGGCGCCCGGCGCGCGCGTCGTGTACTTGATCCGCGCTACGGTGGCGCTGCCTTTTGGTCCGGAGAGCAGCCTGCAATCCGCGGCGCGAACCGCCAATCTGCGGCGGGTGGACGGCGCTGTTGGCGTGAGCGAATATGTGGCTGCGTATGCCCGCCGCTGGGGCGGACTCGACGCCGTTCACGTTCCCATTTCGCTGCTCGAGCCGCGTGAATGGCCTTTTCTCGGCCGGTTCGACAACCGGTTCATCCTGATGGTGAATCCGTGTCCGGTGAAGGGCATCTCCATCTTCCTCGATCTTGCCTCCCGCCTGCCTGCGCTTTCGTTCGCCGCCATTCCATCGTGGGGGACCTCCGAGAGCGATCTGCATATGCTCCGGGCGCGGCCGAACGTGACTCTGCTGCCGCCGGTGGAAGACATGGATCCGGTGTACGCGCAAACCCGCATTGCCCTTGTGCCGTCGTTGTGGGCGGAGGCGCGATCGAGAGTCATCCTGGAAGCGATGGCGCGCGGCATTCCGGTGCTGGCCAGCCGGGTCGGCGGCCTGGAAGAGGCGATGCTCGGCATGGATTACTTGCTCCCGGTGAATCCGGTCAGCCGTTTCAAGCCGGGTGTCGACGCGCTGATGGTCCCGCTGGCTGAGATCCCGCCTCAAGATACTGGTCCGTGGCAGGCAGCCGTCGAACGTTTGACTTCGGACCGGCGCCACTACGAAGACCTTTCGGCGCGCTGCCGTGCCGCCGCCCTGGTTTACGCTTCATCTTTGACGGCGGAGCCATTCGAAAAATATCTGGAGGACTTACTCAAAGCGCCCCGCCCGGCGCGCCATTCCGCCGCCATCGAGGCTTCGCAAATCGCGGCGGCTGCGCCTGCCCTGTCCGCTGAAAAGCAGAAGATTCTTGCGCTCAAGCTGAAACGGCGGTTGTCCTCGCGCGCGGGTTGGCTTCCGGAGGCGCTGGCGGCGCGCCGCGGCGAACCCGCAGCGCGCGGCGAGCTTGCGCGATTTGCCACGGCTGCCGCGCGGCAGGCTTTGCCTGGCGCGGATATCGAAATCTATTGGGACGGGATGTGGATCTGCCGCACAGGTGCTTACCGCTTGCCGCTGCCCAGGGTTTTCGACGGAGCGCAGCCGGATTGGGCGTTGATCGCATCAAGGCCCGCGCGATGGTTGAAAAACGCCGAAGACTACTGGTTCCATCTGTACAAGCCCAAGCCGGGCGACGTCATCGTGGATGTCGGCGCCGGCCAGGGGGAGGACGTGCTGGCTTTTTCGGCTGCGGTGGGGCCCGAAGGGCGCGTTTTCGCGCTCGAAGCGCATCCGGAGTCGTTCGCTGTCCTTGAAACTTTCTGCCGTGTAAACGGACTGAAGAACGTGAGCGTGGCGAACGTGGCGTGCATGGAGAGCGCCGGTTCCGTGGGCATGGAGACTTTGGACGTGTGGGAATCCAACTATGTGCGCGCCGCTTCGAGCGGCGAAGCGCAAGTGGCGGCGCGCAGGCTCGATGACCTGTGCGCCGAGTGGGGCGTCGGCCGCATTGATTTCCTGAAGATGAATATCGAGGGCGCCGAGCGCTTCGCGCTTCCCGGCTGCCGGAACGTCTTGCCGCGTACCCGCTTTGTCTGTGTGGCGGCGCACGACTTCCGCGCCGACCGGGGCGAAGGCGAACAATTCCGCACCTTCGGCTTCGTCTGCGCGTTCTTGCGCCAGGCGGGCTTTCAACTCACCACCCGCGACCAGGACCCGCGATACTTTGTCCCTTATCACGTGCATGGATCCAGAGCGGAACCAGAGGGGGTGGCCCATGCCGGGCTTCGCTGAGCCGGAATGCATCGCCGTGAGCGCCACCTTCACGGCGGAACCGCTCTCAGAGCCGCTCGCATTTTGGGCTACGGAATTGGGCTGGCGCTGCGAGGTGCGGTTCGCGCCTTACAACCAAGTCTTCCAGCAGCTTCTCGACCCCGATAGCCTCCTGTCGCAGAACCGCTCCGGCGTCAATATCGTCCTGGCGCGTCCGGAAGATTGGATCCGCTTTCAAGACGCCGCGGCAGATGCCGAAGAGTCCATCCTCCAAAACGCCCGGCAACTGGTTTCCATCCTTCGCGCGGCGTCGAAAGCTACCGGGATTCCGATCCTGGCGGCAGTGTGCCCGCCATCGCCCGCAGCGCCCGCCGGCGCCGTGCGCATGGCTGAAGAACTGTTACGCGGCGGGCTATGCGGCGCCCCAGGGGTTTACTGGGTGGGCGTGGACGAACTGCTCGGCCTTTATCCGCTGGCCGAGATTCACGACCCGCACGCGGACCGGCTGGGCCATATCCCATACACCCGGGCGTTCTTCACCGCTCTAGGAACCCTCTGCGCGAGAAAGATCCACGCTCTCGGCAACGCGCGGTTCAAAGTGGCGGTTCTCGACTGCGACAACACGCTTTGGCAGGGCGTGTGCGGAGAGGACGGACCTGAAGGCGTGGCATTGGACAGCCGCCGGCGGGCGTTTCACGAATTCATGCTGGCCCAGCGCGAAGCGGGCATGCTGCTGTGCATCGCCAGCCGCAACAATGAGGCGGATGTGCTCGACACGTTCCGCGCCCACCCCGAGTTTCCGCTGCAACTGGACCATTTCGTCCATTGGTCGATTAACTGGCGGGACAAAGCGGAGAATTTGCCTCTCCTGGCGGCGGAGTTGGAACTCGGTTTGGACAGCTTTGTGTTGATCGACGACAGCGCCGAAGAGTGCGCCGCGGTCCAAGCCGCGTGCCCGGAAGTCTGCGTGCTGCCTTTTGGCGAGCTGCACGATGCTTTGCCTTATTCGCTCAGCCATCTGTGGCCCTTCGACCGCTTGCAGACGACCGCGGAGGACAAACAGCGCAGCTTGTATTATCAGCAGCAGCTTCAGCGCGCCCAGTCGGAGCGGCAAGCCGGAAGCTTGGAGGAGTTCCTGGCTTCTTTGAATCTCGAAGTCCGCATCAGCCGTGCTGCGCCCGGCGTCATCCCCCGGGTTTCTCAGCTCACCCTGCGGACCAACCAGTTCAATTGCACTACCCTCCGGCGCACCGAGAGCGAGATTCTGGCGCTAACCGAACGTGGCGCTGAATGCTGGACGGTGGATGTTTCGGACCGCTTCGGTTCTTATGGCTTGACCGGCGTGATCATTTTCGAGATCCGCGGAGGGGCGCTTTGGGTTGACACGTTCCTGCTGAGCTGCCGCGTGCTCGGCCGGGGCGTGGAACACCGGGTGCTGGCGTGGCTCGGCGAGATGGCGAGGCAGCGCGGGCTCGCTTCTGTAGCCATTCCGTTCGTGCAGACCCCGCGCAACCTTCCCGCGCTGCTGTTCCTGGAGTCTGCCGGATTGGAATTCAAACGGTCAACCGCCGGGGGGGCGATTTTCGAGTTCCCCGCGGAATTCGCGAGTTCGGTGGAGTACCATCCGGGCGAGAAGGCGCCCGCACGAGAGACGGCGGCGCCGCCATGCGCCGCGGCCCGCCATCGCACGGACTACCTCCGAATCGCCACCAAGCTTTGCAGCGTGGATGCGATACTCGATGCCATCGGGCAGCGGCGCCGTTTGGCGAGTGCTCCAGCGGAGCAGCCGGGGCGCCCTTGGACGGTGGTCGAGCAACAGGTGGGCGCTATCTGGTCCGAACTCCTCAACGTGCCCGAATTCGGCTTGAACCAGAGTTTCTTCGACCTTGGCGGCCATTCCTTGCTGGCCGTTGAGCTGCTGTCGCGCATTCGCCAGGCGTTCCAGGTCGAGTTGTCCCTGGAGGTGGTCTATGGCTCCGCTTTCACCGTTGCCGGGCTGGCGAAAGCGATCGAAGCGGAGCAGATCCGCCAATTGGGCGCTGGAGAGTATGAGGCGCTTCTCGAAGAGATTGAAGCCCTCTCAGACGACGAGGTGCGCGCGCTGCTGGAGCGGGAAGAAGCGGAAGGCGGAACGCCCGGCAGCCGGTGATACACTGTCTGTGGGTTTGCCTGATGCACCGGTTGCTGCGCTTCAGCGTGTGGATGATTTTTGGCGCCGCTGCCGGCGCTGCCGCGCAGCAGGGCTTAGACGCTAAGGCCGAAAAGGCGCGCGCCGCGCTGGCGGAAGAGCGGTTTGAGGAAGCGGCTCGTTTGTACGCTGATCTGGTCAAGGCCAACCCCCAAAGTTTAGCCTGGCGTTTGGCGTTGGCGGTGGCCGAGCAGGGCTGCGGGCGGCACGCTCAAGCCGCCGCGGACCTTCGCCTGGTCTTGCAGCGCGACCCCAAGTTCCCTGGCGCGTGGCGGCTGCTGGCTGAGAATCTGGACCGCCTCGGAGAAACGGCCAAAGCCGCAGAAGCTTACGAGCACGCTCTCAAGCTGGAGCCTTCGCGCATGGATCTTCAATTGGACGCGGCTGCCGCTTATCGAAAAGCGGGACGCTACCGCGAAGCGGCGGATCTTTTTTTGCAGGTTGCCCGGGCCGATCCCGGAGAGGCCCGCGCATGGCATGGCTTTGCTTTGAGCTACCTCGGCTTGGCGCGCCGCTTGTACGCCAGCCTGCCGCGCGAGTCGCACTGGCGGCAGAGCATCGCCAAGCCGCAGGAAACGCCCGCCGGATGCGAGAGCGAGTCTTTGCCATGCCGTTTCGCGCGCGGCGAATTCTGGCAGATTCTGGACGCGGCTCAAAACGACCGTTCCCCCGAAGCCGCGTACTGGCAGATCCGCGCTTGCCTCGCTTTGGCGCGCCGCGCCTTCGAACAGCTTGCCGACTTGCCGGCGGTCCCCGAAACCCGGCCCCTGTTCCGGGAAGCGGAGGCTTTGTACAGCGAATCCGATCTCACTCTCTTGGAGAAACCATGACCACGCTGACACGACGAGCAGCACTCCAGACCCTGGCGGCTCCGGCCATTTTGCGGAGCGCCCGCCGTCCCGGCGACAAGCCGAACCTGTTGTTTCTGTGGACGGACCAGCAACGCGCCGATACGATGGCTGCTTACGGGCAGCCCACGTACAAGGTGCCCGTTCTTAACCGCTTGGCCGCTGAATCCGTGGTCTTCGACCGAGCCTATGTCACGCAGCCGGTGTGCACGCCGAGCCGCTCCAGCGTGATGACGGGGCTCTGGCCCCATCAAAGCGGCTGTGTCCGTAACAACATCCCCCTGCGCGGCGAAACGAAGACGTTCCCGGAAATCATCGGAGATTCCGCCTACCGCACCGCCTACATGGGCAAATGGCATCTGGGCGACGAAATATTCGCGCAGCACGGCTTCGAAGAGTGGAAAGCCATGGAGGACGGCTACCGCTCCTTTTTCTCCCCGCAGCGCGACCGCAATCAGCGCAGCGCCTACCATCATTTCCTGACGCAGCTTGGTTACAAGCCGGATGGGGAAAACACCTTCAGCCGCGGGTTTGCGGCGAAGCTTCCGGTGGCCCACTCGAAACCGTCATTTCTGGCTCAGGAGGCGTCGGAGTTCATTCTCAAGCACCGCGCGGAGCCGTGGATGCTATACGTCAATTTCCTCGAGCCGCATACCCCATACAACAGCGCTCTCAATGACCTGCACAGCGAAGAAGAGGCGCCGTTGCCGCGCAACTATCCAGGCATCCCCGAAGCGGGCGAACCCGAATGGTACAAGCGCCGGCGCCAGGAGATGACGCGGAAATATACGGCCGCGGACTTTAAGCGCACCAACCGCAATTACGCCGGATTGTGTTCGCTGGTGGACCAGGCGCTGGGGCGCATTCTGTGGGCGCTCGAGGCTTCGGGGCAAGCCGGCAACACCATCATCGTCTTCACCTCCGACCACGGCGACATGATGGGTTCCCACCATATGCTCGCCAAGCAGGTGATGTACGAAGAAGCCGTGCGCATTCCCTTGCTTCTCCGCGTGCCTTTCCGTAATCAGAAGCCCGCGCGGGTGGCGCACCCGGTGAGCCAGATCGGAATCGTGCCCACCTTGCTCGAGCTGATGGGGAGGAAGAATCCCGGGTTGCCCGGCGCGCCGCTCGAAACCAAAGGCGACGTTTTCCTGGAGTGGACATCGGATGAAAAAGATTCCGGCAAGGGACCCAACGGGCGGGCGGTGATCTCTCCCGACGGCTACAAATTAGTCCTTTACGATTCCGACCGCAGCCTGCTGTTCGACCGCAACAAGGACCCGCTGGAAATGAACAACGTTTTCGGCCGGCCAGAGTATAAGAGCATTCAGGCTGCGCTTACCAATAAGATTAGAGATTGGCAGAAGCGGACAGGAGACCGCCTGGCCATAGGAGCGTGACCTTGAATCGACGACAGTTTTTGACCACGGCATCGTTTCCGGCGATCATCCGGGCGCGAATGGGAGCGGCTGGCGACCGCCCCAACATTTTATGGATTTTGGGCGACGACTTAGGCTGTGAACTAAGCTGTTATGGCTACCGCCCGGTGAAGACGCCGAACATGGACCGTCTGGCGAACGAAGGCGTGCGGTTCAGCCAGTTTCACACTACGGCTCCGGTGTGCTCGGCGAGCCGTTCGGGGTTCAATGTCGGGCTTTATCAGACGGCGACCGGCACGCACAACCACCGCAGCCACCGTAAGGACGGTTATCGCCTGCCGCCGCCGGCGCGCCTCATCACTGAGTATTTCCGCGAAGCGGGCTACTTCACAGCCAACGTGCTGGAAATTGCTCCCGGCGTGCGCGGCACCGGCAAGACGGATTTCAATTTCCGCTTCGAGAAGCCCTTCGACGGCACGCACTGGAATCAGCGCAAGCCCGGACAACCCTTCTATGCGCAGATCAATTTCCAGGCGCCGCATAAGGGTCCGGCGTTCGTGGAGGCTCGAAAGCAGAAAGAGCTTGTTGATCCCAAGCGCGTCGAGTTGCCGCCGTGCTACCCCGACCATCCCGTGGTGCGGGACGAAGTCGCCAACTATTTGGATGCGGTCCAACTGCTGGATCAAA
>Ga0101944_10005437_pt1 | contig 14491 bp, 11 predicted proteins | sample DewCreD2012metaG_FD_75245 | JGI IMG/M metagenome (GOLD analysis project Ga0101944, IMG submission 75245) | Hot spring sediment bacterial and archeal communities from British Columbia, Canada, to study Microbial Dark Matter (Phase II) - Dewar... ... | reverse complement strand
GCTCTTTATTAAAATTGTGTTTTCTTAGTTCAGCCAGAATGTATTGTCTTTCAATTGTGTTCATAGCTGACTCGAGTGACGTATATTCTTCTCCTATGTCTATACTCGAGCCGGCTCTGAAAAATTCTGGAAGTTCATATGCCGTTATATATTGTCCATTGCAGAAAATAACTGCTCTTTCAATGATATTCTCCAGTTCGCGGATTTCACCTTTCCATTCATGCTGCATCAATAATTGCATTGCAGTGCTGTCAACTCCCTGTATATCTTTTCTCATTTCCTGACGGTATTTTTTTACAAAATGATCAACAAGAAGAGGAATATCCTCCTTTCGCTCTGCAAGCGAGGGAAGTTTTATATCAATAACATTAAGACGATAAAATAAGTCCTCACGAAAACGTCCATTTGCTACCTCTTTCTGGAGGTCTTTGTTGGTTGCAACTATAAATCTCACATCAACGGTGATGGAAGTTGACATACCTACGGGTGTAATTTCCTTCGCTTCAATTGCTCGCAATAATTTTACCTGTAACGGCATCGGCATCTCACTGATTTCATCAAGGAAAAGTGTGCCCCGATCCGCTGCCTTGAAATAGCCCACCTTGTCTGCGACAGCACCCGTAAATGATCCCTTCTTATGACCAAATAGTTCACTCTCGATGAGAGTTTCTGGAATTGCACCGCAATTGACTGTTATAAACGGTTCACTATTTCTTTTACTATGGTAATGAATTGCTTTTGCTACAAGTTCTTTTCCTGTTCCGCTCTTTCCGGTTATTAAAACCGTACTATCTGTGGTCGATACTTTTTGAATTAAATCAAATACTCGTTGCATCGGCGGACTTTTACCAACAAGATTGGAGAAGTTTGCTTCCTGATGCAGCTCCCTCCGTAAATATTGATTCTCGAGTGCAAGTTTTTTATGATCCAGGAGTCTGCGAAGTTTTACAAGCAGTTCATCAAACTCGATAGGTTTTAATATGTAATCACTTGCTCCTGCCCTGAGTGCCGCAATGGCTGTCTCCAGAGAACCATACGCTGTTATGATTATTACTGCCGTCTGTGGATTAATCCGAACCACACGTTCAAGTAATTCTATACCTTTCATTTCAGGCATCTCAAGGTCTGTAATGATAAGGTCGTAAGTTTCTGAGACTACTTTCTGATAAGCAACTTTACCATTCTCAGCCTCGTCAACAGTGTATCCTTCCTTTTTAAGGATAAATGAAATCGACTCACGAATTATCTGTTCATCATCTACAACTAAAATTCTATCTGACATTTATAAATTTTCTCTTTCTTTTGCAATAGGAAAACTTGAAAAATTGCTGTTTTGGGTGGTTTTTTGATACTATCACCATTATAATTTAATTATTTTATGCATAATTTGCTATACTGATAAATTTATAAAAGTTTTCATCATGGTTGAGAAAAAACAAGAATTCTGAATAATGCTTTGTTTGAAATATAGAATAGACTTTTTATTTATTCGTAAAGTATACCGTATTTTTTTATTGAAATGATCAATTAAATATATTTCATAGATGAGAAATAGTATAATAAAGATATAAATTTTTATTATATTTAAAAGAATTTTCTGTGGAATGATATTTGTAAACTATATCAACAAGAATATTTAAAAAGCAATAAAAAAGGAAATAAGTGAACAGCATTGAAAAGGAGAAACTAACTCCATTTATAATAGATCATACCAGGATAGAGACACTATTAGGCGTGTTACAAAAAAAGGGATACACGGTAATAGGGCCTAAACTGGAAGATGGGGCTATTATTTATCATTCGATAACCTCGAGTGCGGATCTTCCCAAGGGATGGAAAGAGGAACAGGATGCGGGTACCTATCGTCTGGTAAAGCGGAATGATGATGCATACTTTGGTTTTAATACAACTCCTCATTCATGGAAACAATTTCTGCATCCGCCTATTTTGAAACTATGGGAATCAGAGAAAAAAGGGAATAAAAATACAGACCCTCAGGCAGGTGATAAACTCGGTAAGCAGGCATTTTTTGGAGTGCGTCCTTGTGATCTAAGTGCAATTCTTATTCTCGACAAAGTTTTTAAGGGTGGTCCTTATACAGATTCAAACTATTTAAAACGGAGAAATTCTGTATTTGTAGTAGTCGTTAACTGCGGTCAGGCGGGCGGTACCTGTTTTTGTGCTTCAATGAATACCGGTCCGAGAGCAAGAGAAAATTTTGATTTAGCCCTGACAGAAATTTTGCAGGACGGCAAGCATGAATTTTTGGTCGAGATCGGGTCACCCGCGGGGGAAGATATAATAAAAGAAATACCTCATAGACCTGCAACCGATACTGATATAAATCATGCAGAAAAAGCAATAATGAAAGCCAGTGAAAAGATGGGCAAAACAGTAGATACGACCGATCTTAAGGCGTTATTGTACCGGAATTTAGAAAGTAAGCGTTGGGAAGAAACTGCGAAGCGTTGTCTTACATGTACCAACTGTACCATGGTATGTCCGACCTGTTTTTGTGCTACCATTGAGGATGTGACCGATTTGAGCGGTAAAAAATCTGAAAGGTATCGTAAATGGGATTCATGCTTTACAATGGATTTCTCATATATTCATGGAGGAAGTATCAGATCTTCCGTCCAGTCGCGATATCGGCAGTGGCTGACACATAAATTTGCTTACTGGCAGGATCAATTTGGAACATACGGCTGTGTGGGATGCGGACGCTGTATAACCTGGTGCCCGGTAGCAATTGACGTTACAGAAGAGTTAAAAATGATTCGAAAATATGAACAAACAACTAAGTCCACCGTCTCATCAAAGGAGAACTGATGATGGAAACATTAGAACATTTACTAAGTGAACATCCTTTTTTAAAAGGGCTTGACCCAAAATATATACAACTGATTACCGGTTGTGCTTCAAATATACGTTTTGATGCAGGTCAGATAATAATCCGTGAAGGAGAGGAAGCAGACCAGTTTTATATAATTCGACAGGGAAAAGTAGCGCTTCAAATTTATACTCCAACGCACGGGTCGATTATTATTGATACACTTACAGACGGAGATATACTGGGATGGTCATGGTTAATCCCTCCTTACCAGTGGCGATTTGATGCTGTTGCTATTGAATTAACTCGAGCAATCGCCCTTGACGGTAAATGTCTGCGTAACAAGTGCGAAGCCGACCATAATCTTGGTTATGAACTTCTAAAAAGGTTCTCATCAATAGTTGATGAGCGTCTCGAATCAACACGATTACGATTACTTGATGTATATGATAAAGACTGAAGAAAAAACAATTGATAACTCTGTATTAACAGAGATGATGCCTCGCTGGTTTCCTGTAAAAAGGGTACAGAGAAACACACATGATACATTTACAATCGATCTTGAACCGCCCGATGGTAATTTTAAATTTGACCCAGGTCAATTTAACATGCTATATATGTTCGGCGTGGGTGAAGTTGCTATTTCCATCAGCGGAGATCCTGCGCAGGAACAAATACTGATTCATACAATTCGTGCTGTGGGCAGTGTGACTAAAAGAATGTGGGAATTAAAAAAGGGTGATTATATCGGTGTTCGCGGTCCCTTCGGAACACACTGGCCTGTCAACGAGTCGGTAGGTAACGATATTGTAATTATCGCTGGTGGAATAGGACTGGCTCCCTTACGTCCTTCAATTTACCGGTTATTAGCCAATCGTGATAAATATGGCCGCATTGTACTACTTTATGGTGCTCGTACACCGAAAGACATTCTTTACAGAAAAGAACTGGAAGGATGGCGTGCTCGATTTGATATGGAGGTGCATGTGACTGTTGATCGCGCATATGCTGATTGGAAAGGTATGGTTGGAGTGGTTACTACCCTCATACCAAGGGCGCATTTTGATCCAATGAACACAACGGCGATGATTTGTGGTCCTGAAATCATGATGCGATTTACAATACAGGATCTTCACAAACGGGGTGTTGATTATGAAAATATTTATGTCTCAATGGAAAGAAATATGAAATGTGGAATAGGATTTTGCGGCCACTGCCAGTATGGATCTTCATTTATATGTAAAGATGGACCCGTTTATCCTTATAGTGCAATTAAAGATTTATTCGTAAAAAGAGAAATTTAGAATGAAAAAAAATAAAAAACCAAAACTTGCTGTATGGAAATTTTCATCATGCGACGGCTGTCAATTAAGTCTGCTTGACTGTGAAGATGAACTTCTCGCAATTGCAGGCGCTGTTCAAATAGCCAATTTTGCTGAAGCGTCACGCGCAATCATTAAAGGGCCCTATGATTTATCGCTTGTTGAAGGGTCAATAACAACACCGCACGATGCCGAGCGAATACATAGCATAAGACGCCAGTCAAAATTTCTTGTAACAATTGGAGCATGTGCTACGGCAGGAGGAATACAGGCATTAAGGAATTTCAAAGATGTGAAAGAGTTTACTTCAATAGTTTATGCAACTCCTGAATTTATTTCAACTCTCAATAAATCCACTCCTATTTCTGATCACGTACATGTGGATTTTGAGCTTCGTGGATGCCCAATCGATAAATACCAACTTATTGAAGTTTTAAATGCGTTTTTAAATAAAAGAAAACCGAATATTCCAGCATACAGCGTATGTGTTGAGTGCAAAAGGAGAGGAATTGTATGCAGAATGGTTGCGCACGGTCAGGTTTGTCTCGGCCCCGTAACGCAAGCAGGTTGCAATGCGCTATGTCCTTCCTATGACCGAGGTTGCTTCGGCTGTTTTGGCCCGAAGGAAACTCCAAATACTACATCGCTTGCTGATTTTTTAAGCAATAAAGGAATGAGTAACCGCGATATTGTTCGTATCTACCGCGGATTAAACGCATATGCAAAAGCATTTCGTCTAGAAAGTGAAGCACATGAATAGTAAATCTCAAAAAAATAAAGTTCTAAAAGTTGATTACCTTGCCCGAGTTGAAGGGGAAGGGGGGATGCTTGTAAAAATTAAAGGTAATCAGGTAACAGATGTAAAATTTAAAATATTTGAACCGCCCCGATTCTTCGAGGCTTTCATGCGCGGACGTGATTATAGTGAAGCCCCTGATATAACCGCACGTATCTGCGGAATCTGTCCGGTTGCATATCAGACCAGCTCTGCACAGGCGATGGAAAATATTCTGGGTGTCAGAGTTGACGGTCAATTACGCGCATTACGCCGATTACTTTACTGTGGCGAATGGATTGAAAGCCATGGTTTGCATGTTTACATGCTCCATGCACCTGATTTCCTTGGGTATGAGGATGCACTGCAAATTGCAGAAAAAAATCCTGCAATTGTAAAACGGGGTCTGGAGTTAAAAAAAATCGGGAATGAACTTATGAAAATTGTTGGCGGACGAGAAGTTCATCCGATAAACTTTAAAGTAGGAGGTTTTCATCGAACACCAAAGGAAGATGAACTGAAACAGATTCTCCCAAAACTTAAATGGGCGCTCGAGGCGTCAATTGAGACGGTGCAATGGACTTCAACTTTCAAGTTCCCTGATTTCGAACAGGATTATGAGTTTGTGTCTCTTTCACACCCTGATGAGTATCCGATTACTGAAGGCAACCTCATTTCAAATAAAGGATTGAATATTAAAGTCGAGGAATTCGAACAACATTTTACTGAGGAGCATGTCGAACATGCTAATGCCCTACATTGTATTCACAACGGATTTGGACCATATTATGTGGGACCACTTGCCCGATATAATTTAAATTTTGAAAAACTTACAACTAAGGCAAAAAAAGCAGCAAAACAGGCAGGTCTCGGATCAAAATGTTTTAATCCTTTTAAAAGTATTATTGTACGCAGTGTGGAACTCGTTTATGCCTGCGAGGAAGCAATCCGTATAATCGAATCATACAAAAGACCAGAAGAACCTTTTCTTAAACTCGAACCCAAAGCAGGAAAGGGGAGCGGGTGTTCAGAAGCTCCGCGTGGTATGCTCTACCATCGTTATAATCTGGCTCAGGATGGGACTATACTTGATGCAAAGATAGTACCACCGACTTCACAAAACCAGAAGACCATTGAAAGGGATCTTCTTAATTTCGTTCGGAAGAACATAAATCTTAGTCAGGAAAAACTGACATGGCAGTGCGAGCAGGCAATTCGTAATTATGATCCATGCATATCATGTGCTACTCATTTCCTTAAATTGGAAATAGAACGTGAATAATTCAAAGTTCCAGGGCGATGGAAAATAATCATATAAATGATGATAGTACGATTTGTGTTGTTGGGATAGGTAATGAATACCGTCGAGATGATGGAATAGGTATCCATATTGCACGCAAACTTAAAAAATTAAATCTGCCCAATTTACAAGTAACGGAAAACATAAAGGATGCAATTGAATTAATTGAATTATGGAAAAATAAAAAACATGTCATCGTTATAGATGCAGTATCAAGTGAATCTGATCCAGGGATGATTTATAGATTTGATGTCTCAAAGAAACAATTACCCGCAAAATATTTTCGCCACTCTACTCATAACTTTAGTGTAGCAGAGGCGGTTGAACTATCAAAAAAGCTTACAAATTTGCCCGCCCGACTGATTATTTACGGTGTTGAAGGAAAAGATTTTTCAGAAGGTGTAGATTTGTCCGATGAAATACAGAAAGTTGCAGAATATGTTCTGGACCTGATTTTGCAGGAGGCAAAACCTTCATTACAGCCTTTAAACCATTCAAACTAATCTCTTATTAATTGTAATTTTAAGTGGGTAATGGAATACCCCAGAAGGATTTTTTCATATTCAATTTTACTTGCATTTCATTTTAATCATTTATAGATTTCGATAAATGAAAGGTTGATGATTATGGATAATATATATCGGTATATTAAATTTATTTTTTTATTCTTGTTACCCCTCTGGATGACGAATACAATTTCAGCGCAGGAGAAGAAAGCAGGTGATGAAGCGCTGGGAACGCTTAAATATTCCGATTTTGAGAAACCGGAATATTGCGGCACATCATGTCATATTGATTTCTACCAGCAGTGGAAACAGGCGATGATGTCACAGGCTTATACACATCATTGGGATGAAATAGAATATTTTAAACTGGCAGTCCCTCATGCCGAAAAAGATCAGAAAGTCGCAGGTGTAAAAGCAGGGTGTAATGGATGTCATTCGCCGATTGCTTTTCTTGCCGGCGACGTTCCTCCACCAAAACCGGAGGCCAACAGTCGGGCAAACGAATCTGTTTCCTGCGATCTATGTCACACCATCACGGGTTTTAAGGGAGATACTCCGTATAATTTTAATTACATATCCGAACCAGGAAATGTAAAATATGGTAATAGAGAAGGTGTTGTTTCACCGGCTCACGAGACAAAATATTCAGAATTTCACAAAACGGCTGAATTCTGTGGTACCTGCCATAATGAAAAAAGTCCTTATGATGTCTGGGTAAAATCAACTCACCTGGAATTTAAAGAAGGACCCTACGCAAAGGCAGGTTATGTTTGTCAGGATTGTCATATGACATATGCCCCGGCTAAAAATGCGGAAATGGCTGAGGAACTTCCAGATGTTGCACAGCATCTCTTTCATGGCGCACACGATCCGGGTAAGGTAAGAGGTGTTGTTGAGATACGTATTCATCCCGATATAAGGGAAGTCGAACCGGGAGATAAGGTTAGATTTACTGTAGCATTATTCAACCAGAAAACGGCGCATAAATTTCCATCAGGCTCTGCTGAGGAACGTTTGTTATGGCTTCATGTGGAAGCAAAAGATGCGAGTGGTAAAATCTATCACATACCTGTTGATAAGAAAGGTTTTAAAGGTGAAGAGTATACCATAGCGGGTAATAATTTGGCATATCAGGATTTTGGTATTCCGCTGAATATACCGGATTTTAAGGGAATTGAACGTGATGGAATACCTGAAGGTGACAGAATATTTCGGTTACCTTATTTTGATCCGCAGGGACGTATGACAATCATGCAATGGAACACAGCATCTTTGGGGACAGATTACCGGATCGGTCCGCTGGAGACAAAAATTGAAACCTACACTTGGACAATCCCACCTGACGCTGCAGCGGGTGAGATGGAAATTAAAGCAGTAATGTATTATCAGAAACTTCCCTTACCGGTCGCAAAATATTTAGGTGTTCCAGTTGAGGAAGCAGATCCTGTAGAAGTCAATTTCCACACAACAAATATTAATATTCTCCCATAAGATGGAGTCTAAAATGAAAAATGCTATAAATATTTTTTTGATGCTTGTGATTATTCTCCTTTTAATCCCCGATAATTCTTATTCCATTCCTGCTTTTGCAAGAAAGTATGATATGTCGTGTATGGTATGTCACTCTCCCTTTCCAAAATTAAAGGCATACGGTGATGAATTTGCCGGAAATGGGTTTCAATTAAAAGATAAGGAAGCACCACGCTTTACGCGTGAGACAGGTGATTCAAAATTATTTCTTATGCGTGAGCTTCCACTTGCATTGAGATTTGATGGCTTTGCGCGGTTTCAAACAAAAACGGACACTAAAAATGATATTGAATGGCCATATTATCTAAAAATACTTTCTGGAGGTTTAATTGCAAAGGATGTATCGTATTATATTTATTTTCTTTTATCGGAGCGTGGTGAAGTTGCTGGTATTGAAGATGCTTTTGTTTCATTTAATAAAATTGGAAATATTGAATTAGATTTAACATTCGGACAGTATCAGGTTTCAGACCCATTATTCAAGCGAGAACTTCGACCAACATTTGAAGATTACTGGATATATAAAGTAAGACCCGGAAAATCACACGCCGATCTTACATATGATCGTGGAATAATGGCAAACTATACAATTCCTGGTTTAGAAACTGATATTTTTCTTTCCTTAGTAAATGGTAATGGAATAGGACCCGCAGAAAATAAATTATTTGACAATGATCCTTATAAAAATTTATTTATAAGAATTGCCCAACCCTTACACTCCATCATACAGGTCGGTACAATGGGATATATCGGAAAGGAAAGATCAGACGGTATAAATAATAAGATGGAGATGGTGGGAGCAGATGTTACTGTAGAGGCTAATGAACTTGAATTGTCAGGTCAATATATTTATAGAAGAGACAATAATCCATTTTTTGATAATTCATTAAATGATGTTGACACATACGGCGGGTTTTTCCAGTTTATGTATTCCCCAGATGGTGATAAAAGCGACTGGTACACATTTTTGCTTTATAATTTTATTTCCTCGGATATTGAATCACTCCGATATGAATCATTTGCTGCAAATTTTACCTATCTGCTTGCACGAAATTTTAAAATCATAGGAGAAGTAGGTTACGACTTTGAACAAAGAAAAAGCAGTTTGACGGTGGGCTTTACGACTGCAATGTAAAAAAAAGCCCGACAGGATGTTATACATGTCGGGCTTTTTATTTTATATATTAATAAGACTTATACAGTTAAAGCTTCCTGTGCAACTTTTGTTAATTCCTCAGGAGTAAACGGTTTTGGTATGAAGTTAAAAGCACCGGCTTTTGTAGCCTCAATTGCAGTTTCAATTGATGCGAATCCGGTTACCATTACCACCGGGATATCGGGATAATTTTTCTGCAGTGATTGAAGAACTTCCATACCTGTTTGCTTCGGCATTTTGAGGTCAAGAATAACCAGGTCGTACTTATGTAACTTCATCTTCTGAAGTGCCGCATCAACATCAAATGCTTCTTCAACTGAACATGATTGCTTGGAAAGTATGCGCCGGACACTGTGGCATACGATAGGTTCATCATCAACGACTAAAACCGAATGTTTTGCAGTTGCATCTTTTCCGTAAAGTGCTGCACGTGGCATATCTGATCTATCCAAACAGTTAATGTAATCCGCGCCTGTGTATTTTTCAACCTCACTTATGCTGAACGGTATATCTGCGTCAATTAAATCTTTTGTTGGTCTTGTAACGCGTGTAATGGTTTTTGCGCGTGCTCTTTCTTTTGCTTCAATTGGGCACTCGTTAGGACATTCTCTACCCTGAAGCGCCAGGCGTCTGCATTCACGTTTACCTGTATAGCAATATACTTTGTCAACTACTTTCTTGGCAAGAGGTATATCAGAATGTGTCAGGGCTTCTACATAATCCTTTGAGGTTGCCTTTGCAACTTCTGCTTCACTGAAAGGCATATCGACATCAATGTCTTCATTTGAAAGTTTCTCTTTCTCTTCACGTTTCTCCACTTTAGGTTTTGCAATTTTCTCTTTTCTGTTGAGTAATGCCTTTTCGGTTACTTCACTTAATTCATCAGGTGTGAATGGTTTTGGTAAATAATGTGAAGCACCAAGTTTTGTTGCTTTTACCGCAGAGTCGATAGATGCATAACCGGTAATCATTATTACTTCTAATTCGGGATAATGATCACGGACAATTTTCAAAAGTTCCATCCCATTTGTTTTTGGCATCATCAAATCTGTTATTACAAGATCAAATTTTAAATTGTTGATCTTTTTTACCGCATCTTCTACGTTCAATGCGTTTTCCACTGTATATCCTTTTCTGGATAAGATTTTCTTAATACTCTGACATACAGTTTCTTCGTCGTCCACTACTAATATTCTTTCTGTTACCATTTTTTTACCCTTTCTTATTATTAAACTCGTTTTCTAATTTCCTACTTCTTATCATCACAACAAGCGTGCCATTGCTGAAAAGATGGGGGACAAAAGTCTATAAGTTATTTAAAGAAAAGAGATTATAGCGAGGGGTATATGTTTAACACTGATTCTTATTTACTTAATGTGGTTGGAGTAAAATTGCTTTTTTAGAATGAAATCGATGATTAGGGTATATAATTTTTTTATACATATGCATATCTAATTATGCAGTTGGTCCCGGTTTTGTGATGTGATATTTTCGCATCAGGTTCTGAAAATTTGATCTTTGCATATTTACCTCTCTGGCGGCTTTTGATACGTTCCAGTTATTTCTTATTAATGCTTCTGTAACAAAAAGTTTTTCCAGTTCCTGAACGGAAGCTTCTCTGATTTGTTTTTTCAGGTTTTTCAAATCCTCGCTATTTTTTGGTACCATTGATTGAATAACCGATTCGGTTCTAAATAGTGCAGCAGAGATATGGACTGGTTCGATTTCATCACCTTCAACCAGAATGACCAGCCTTTCGAGTGCATGTTCAAGTTCTCGTACATTACCTGGCCAGTGATAGTTCATGAGTGCCTCCATTGCTTCTGTCTGAATTTGCGGTACCTTTCTCGATATTTTTTCACAATGCTTTCGTAAAAAATGGATGACCAGGTCAGGGATATCTTCGCGCCGCTCTCGCAGAGAGGGGAGCCGTATTGGGAATACGTTAAGTCGGTAATATAAATCCTCACGAAATTTCCCTGTTGCAACAATTTGCTTTAAATTCTGGTTTGTTGCAAAAATCATTCTAACATCAGCATATTTTACGGTCGTACTTCCTACCGGCATGAATTCTTTTACCTGAAGAACGCGTAGAAGTTTTGCCTGAATTTCGAGTGGCAGATTTCCTATCTCATCCAGGAAGATTGTTCCGTTATTTGCTGCTTCAAAAACACCCGCTTTGTCAGCAATTGCACCGGTAAATGATCCCTTAACGTGGCCGAACAATTCACTTTCAAGCAATGTACTTGAAAGTGATGAAAGATCAACAGCAAAAAATTTCTCGTTTTTTCTTTTGCTTTTATTGTGTATGGCTTTTGCTGTGAGATCTTTACCCGTACCACTTTCTCCGATTATCAGGACGGTGCTGTCGGTTGGAGCAACTTTCTGTATTAGTTTATAGACTTCCTGCATTTTCTGGCTTTTACCAATCAATCCCTCGAAGCCTGCCTCAGGTGAGTACTGAAATTCTTCGGTTGTCATTTGAATAAGTTTTCTTTTTTCCAGGGCGCGATCCAGGACAGCAAGAAGTTCATTTGGTGTGAAGGGTTTCGGGAGAAAATCGAAGGCACCTGATTTCATTGTTTCAACTGCAGAAGAGATTGTAGCATAACCAGTAATTATAACAACAACTGTCAGTGGATACTTCTGTTTTACTGTCTGCAGAACCTCCATGCCCCCGATATCCATCATTTTCAAATCTGTAAAAACAACGTCAAAAGTTTCGACTTCCATAATCTGAAGGGCTTCTCTGCCTGAAGTTGCATATTTTACAGTATGTCCTGCCCGTTTGAATATTTTTTCACAACTTTTACAGATAACAAGTTCATCATCAACAATAAGGATATTTGCTTCCATGACTATGCGCTCTCCTGCATAATTACAGGTAATTTTATCTTAAAAGTTGTTCCTACACCAATTGTGCTGTCTAAATCGATTTCTCCACCATGTTGTTCTATAATTCCATAACTGATTGCAAGACCGAGACCTGTTCCATTTTCTTTTGTGGTAAAGAATGGATCAAATATTTTTTCTTTCAAATGTTCAGGAATTCCAGGCCCTGTGTCGGTGAATTTTATAATAATTGCTTCTCCTTTTGAATCTAAACTTGTTTCTATTTTTAAGGAACCGCCTTTTGACATTGCTTCTGCCGCATTTATTATAATGTTAATAAAAACCTGCTGAATCTGGTCTTTATCTGCCAGTATATCGGGAATAGAGTTTGAAAGGTTTTTTTCAATTGAGACATTTCTAAATGAGGTCTGGTTACGAACCAGTAATATAATGTTATCTATAATGTTATTTATATTTATTAGTTGCTTTTGTGGTTTGGTTTGTCTTGCAAAATCGAGCAATCGTTTTACAATTTCTCTACAGCGTATCGTTTCCTTGACAATTATATCAACATCTTCCCGTTTTGGATCATTTTCAGGAAGATCATCGCGGAGTAAACTTGCATTTGTCAATATGCCGGTAAGAGGATTATTGATTTCATGTGCTACACCGGCAGCAAGTTTTCCGAGTGATGCAAGTTTTTCAGATCGGAATAGTTGTGAATGTATTTTTTTTATTTCATCTGTTCGTTCTTTTACTTTTACTTCAAGTTTATTTCCCCATTCCTCAAGTTCTTCTTTTTCTTTTTTTAATTCTTTTGCCATCTGGTTAATGGATGACGCTAAAAGTTCGATTTCTCTGGGTGCTTCTATTTTAATTTCCTGGTCGTAATTTCCGCCTGCAATTTTATTTGCCGCTCCTTCTATTATTTTCAGGGGTTGAGATATTCTCTTTGCTTGCCTGATCGAAATCATTACTATTAGAACAATACCACCCATGGCTATTGCAATGAAGGTAATTAGAGTATTACGTAAAATATCATCAAAAGGTTTTTTCAGTATGCCTACATAATAAATTCCTATAATTTTGTCATCTATCCCTTTTATTGGTTTGTAAGCGCTTAGATACCAGGCATTTACTACGAATGCCTCACCGACATATTGATTCCCTTTTTCAATTACCTCATTATAAACGTCCTCTGATATTAGTGTGCCGATTGCCCTGCTGCCGTCCTCATTTTTTACATTTGTAGAAATGCGAAGATCGTTCTGGAATATAGTTGCGGTTCCAATTTCCATTCCCTTGTATTTTTCATGTCCGTATATAACTTCTTTAACTTTATCAACAATTTCAAAATTTCTGTTTAAAAGTATTCCTCCCAATAAAACACCGACAAATTTTCCTTTATCGTCAAAAATAGGAATTGCCGCTTTTAACATCATGCCTGATGTTTCAATGTTGGTTTTGCGGGGTTTTGCTTTGGGAGTGGGTATGACTTCAAAGGTCGCTTGTTTTAAAAGATCAAGCGATTCATTTTTTAAATAATCGGCTGAGACAATATCAGTTCCTGTTACAAATTTATGAGTTTGAATTGCTCTGGCAATAAAGGGATCATGCAATAATAAATCATTTACAATTCCGGAATTTTGGCCTCTTGCCACTACATAACCGCGTGAATCTACGATTGTGAGTATATCCAATTTTTCTCTTGCAAGTATTCTTCTTAAATCTTTATGCAAAAATGCGGTGTCTCTTTTAATTAACGCAGCTATTATTAAACTTCTTACCGATGTGAGTCGTGTTAAATTTTCTATATGAGAAATCTTATTCCTGTAAATTTCAGTAGCAGAATTTAAATCTGAAAGCATTTTTGACTCTGCTCGCATTATGACCTGTTTATAAATCAGCATCACACCAACCACCGTTGTAATAATGGATGGTACAAGGATTGCCATTGTGAAATTGAGGATTAACTGAGATTGAATACTTCGCGTCGAAATTTTCTGCATCAGGGACTCCGTTTTTTATTTCAACGAAATATAATAAAAATGTAATGGTAAATGAAAGATGAAACAATTGTATAAACTTACAATAATCATTCCATCAAAATGTATTTCATAAAAATTAAAAATATGTTTATGTAAATTATTTCCGTTTCATCAATTTCGATAATGTAAAAACATCGATACCTAATAATATTATAAAAGAGTATTTTGTCTTATTTAGTAAAGATTTTTAAT
>Ga0101944_10005436_pt1 | contig 14494 bp, 9 predicted proteins | sample DewCreD2012metaG_FD_75245 | JGI IMG/M metagenome (GOLD analysis project Ga0101944, IMG submission 75245) | Hot spring sediment bacterial and archeal communities from British Columbia, Canada, to study Microbial Dark Matter (Phase II) - Dewar... ... | reverse complement strand
GCGAGGGGGGGATGTACAAGATAGGGGCATGAGCAAACACTACACGATGCGTGAGAGGAAGTTCTCTCTTCGATTTGAACCCTCCGACAAACACTGGAAATACGGCGTGCCGCCCGCCGTGCAACAGCCAACCTGACACACCATGGACACTTCACAACTGACCTGGATCGCCAATTTCATCTGGGGCATCGCCGATGACGTGCTCCGCGACCTTTACGTCCGCGGCAAGTATCGCGACGTCATCCTGCCCATGACCGTTCTGCGCCGGCTCGACGCTGTGCTCGAGCCGACCAAGCAGGCCGTGCTCGCCATGAAGGCGCGCCTCGATGGCGCGGGCGTCACCAATCAGGACGCTGCCCTGCGCAAGGCCGCCGGACAGGCGTTTTACAACACCTCGAAGTTCACCCTGCGCGACCTCAAGTCACGCGCAAGCCGCCAGCAACTGGAGACCGATTTTCGCGCCTACCTCGACGGCTTCTCGCCCAACGTCCAGGAGATCATCGACAACTTCGAGTTCCGCAACCAAACCTCCCGCTTAGCCAAAGCCGACGCGCTGGGTGCACTCATCGAGAAGTTCCTCGACCCCTCGATCAACCTGAGCCCGTATCCCGTGCTCAACAGCGACGGCAGCGTGCGCCTGCCGGGCATGGACAACCACGCCATGGGCACCATATTCGAAGAACTGGTGCGCCGCTTCAACGAGGAAAACAACGAGGAGGCCGGCGAGCACTGGACCCCGCGCGATGCCGTCCGGCTCATGGCCCGGCTCATTTTCGAGCCGATCGCCGACCAGATTACCGATGGCACCTATCTCCTCTACGACGGCGCCTGCGGCACGGGCGGGATGCTCACGGTGGCCGAGCAGACCCTGCTGCAACTGGCGCAAGAACGCGGCAAACAGGTCTCCGTGCACCTCTTCGGCCAGGAGATTAACCCGGAGACGTACGCCATCTGCAAGGCCGACCTGCTGCTCAAGGGCGAGGGCGACGCCGCCGACAACATCGTCGGCGGTCCCGAGCACTCGACGCTCTCCAACGACGCCTTCCCGGGCCGCGAGTTCGACTTCATGCTCTCCAATCCGCCTTACGGCAAGAGCTGGAAAAACGACCTGGAGCGTATGGGCGGCAAGAACGGCATCAAAGACCCGCGCTTTGTCGTGCAGCACGGGGGCGAGGAGCTGTCGCTCATCACCCGTTCGAGCGACGGGCAGATGCTCTTCCTGGCGAACATGCTCTCGAAGATGAAGCACGACACCCCGCTCGGCAGTCGCATCGCCGAGGTGCACAACGGCTCGTCGCTCTTCACGGGGGATGCCGGCCAGGGCGAGAGCAACATCCGCCGCTGGATCATCGAGAACGACTGGCTCGAGGCGATCGTGGCCCTGCCCCTCAACATGTTCTACAACACCGGCATCGCCACCTACATCTGGGCCCTCACAAACCGCAAACCCGAGCACCGGAAGGGCCGGGTTCAGCTCATTGACGCCACGCAGTGGTACAAGCCTCTGCGCAAGAACCTGGGCAAGAAGAACTGCGAGCTCGCCGAAGAGGACATCCACCGCATTGTGGATACCTTCCTCAAATTCGAAGAGACCGAGCAGGCCAAGATTTTCCCCAACGCCGCCTTTGGCTATTGGAAAGTGACCGTGGAGCGCCCCCTGCGCCTGAAAGGCATTGACCCAGAGCGCGAATACAGCGCCCAGGAGATCAAGACACTTCGCGAAACCGCGGAACGCGCGGATGACGCGCCGCCGGTCATCCGCAAAATCCACAAATCCGGCACCGCGCCCGATCCGCTGCGCGGCCTGTTCGAGGCCACCATCCACGGCAAGCTGCGCGTGGTCGAGTATGAGCCTGACCAGGAACTGCGCGACACTGAGCAGATCCCGTTCCTGGAGTGTCCCGCCTGCCACGAGCCAGGTTACCTGCCAAGCAAGGAGGACGAGCACACGGCGATCGGAACCTTCCTGCGCCGCGAGGTGCTACCCTACGCACCGGACGCCTGGTACGACCCCGAAAGCATCAAGATCGGTTACGAGATCAACTTCAACCGCTACTTCTACAAGCCAAAGGCCCTGCGCTCGCTGGCGGAAATCCGGGCCGACATCCTGGCCGTGCAACAGGAAACCGAGGGCCTGCTGGATGAACTGCTAAAGGTAAAACCATGAGCACCACGCCACAGCAAATTGACCTATGGCGCACAGCCTCAAGGGAGGACCAACGCTTGGAATTCAAGGAGGCCAAGACACAGTTGGATTTTGACCGGCTTTGCCAGTATTGCGTTGCGCTGGCCAACGAAGGCGGCGGCCACCTGCTGCTGGGCATTTCCGACAAAGCGCCTCGCCCTGTGGTCGGCACAAAAGCGGTCAGCGATCCGGTCGGCATGGCCGAGAAACTGTTTCAAAAACTCGGCTTCCGTGTGGATGTGGAAGAAGTCAACCATCCCGCAGGGCGCGTGGTGGTTTTCCACATCCCGTCCCGCCCACGGGGAACGGCTTACCACTTGGACGGCGCTTACCTGATGCGTTCCGGGGAGGGGTTGAGGCCCATGAGCGAGGACCAACTCCGCCGCATTTTTGCCGAGGGCGAGAGCGATTGGCTCGAAGAACATACCCGGGGCGGGTTGGATGCATCCGAGTTGCTCCGCCTGCTGGATGGGCAGGGATTCCACCGCCTTCTCCATTTGCCGTCTTCCGACGACCCGGTCGCCGTCTTGGACCGACTCCAGCAGGAGCGCCTGATTGACCGGCACGACGACACCTATGCCATCCGGCGGCTGGGAGCGTTGCTGCTGGCCAAGCGCCTGCAGGATTTCCCCGACCTCGCCCGCAAAGCGCCACGGGTGGTCGTTTACACTGGCCCGGACAAGTTGCAGCCCAAGCTCGACCGGACCGGCCAAAAAGGCTACGCCGTCGGATTTCAAGGCCTGGTGCGGTTCATCATGCAACAGCTCCCGCAAAACGAGGTCATTCAGGATGCGTTGCGCAAAGAGGTAAAGCTCGTTCCTGAAATAGCCATCCGCGAACTGGTCGCCAACGCCCTCATTCACCAGGACTTCGGCATCACCGGCGCTTCCGTCATGATCGAAATCTTCAACAACCGCGTCGAAATCTCCAATCCCGGCGAACCCGTCGTGCCGGTCGAGCGGTTTATTGACGGCTACCAATCCCGCAACGAACGCCTTGCTGACCTCACGCGCCGCATGCGCATCTGCGAGGAACGCAGTAGCGGCATTGACAAGGTGGTGAGTGCCGCCGAGGCCTGGCAGTTGCCAGCGCCCGCCTTCCGGGCCATCCACCGCCGCACCGTCGCCATTCTTTTTGGCCCGCGGGATTTCGAGGGCATGGACCGGGACGACCGCATCCGGGCTTGCTACCAGCATTGCTGCCTCAAATGGGTCATGTCCGAGCGCATGACCAACCAGAGCCTGCGCGAGCGTTTCCGCCTGCCGGAAAGCAAAAGCGCCATTATCTCGCAGATCATTACTGCCGCCATCGAGGCGGGCCTGGTCAAGCCCGATGAAAAAGTCGGCGGCTCTCGGAAATACGCCCGCTACCTGCCATTCTGGGCGTGAACCCTTGTTTAAGCGACAACCCCATGAACCCTGCCTCGATCACGCAAGCCATTGAAAACAAAGGAAATGCTTATTTAAGCGTTTGCCCGCAGCAACCACTCCGCCTGCTGGCAGTGGAGAAGGAGGCGGAGGGGTTGATGGAGGAAATCTTGGGAGGTGGCCAATGAAATCCTCCGACTTGGCTGGCCTATCTGACCGTTCCCCCGGAAGAACTGGCCCGCCGCCCGCCGCCGGGCCTGCCGGCGGCCAGCGGCTGGCCGACCTGCTGGCCCAGCTCAACCCCTACCCCGCGTACAAAGACTCCGGCGTGCCGTGGCTGGGCAAGGTGCCGGCGCATTGGGAGGTGATGCCAGTAAAGCGGGCACTTAGACCCCAATCCTGCGGCAATGCGGCCATCAAAAATACCGCTGCTGCTACGCCGCTGGATGGATACGCCCCGGCATTCAGCGCTTCCGGACAAGACGTGTGGTTGCCAAGGGCCTTGCATTGCGGTTCGGCTCTGGTCCTTAGTGCCGTTGGCGCTCGCTGCGGAAAAACCTTTAGAGCGGATGGGGAATGGGGAGTCGTTGCAAACACCCACATTCTTTGGCCCAGAGCTGGCCAAAACCGCGATTATTGGTGGTATGTGACCAACAACGAGGCTTGGTGGGACAAGGCAGGTGCAGCTCAGCCCTTTGTGCGTGTGAGCGCCACTCTGGAACGGAGCTGGGTAATTCCTCCCCTCCCCGAACAAACCGCCATTGTGCGGTTTCTTGATTACATGGACCGGCGGATTCGGCGGTACATCCGAGCGAAGCAGAAGCTGATCAAGCTGCTCGAAGAGTACCGGCAGGCGCTAATCCACCAAGCCGTCACGGGCAAGATTGACGTCCGCACCGGCAAGCCCTACCCGGCCTACAAAGACTCCGGCGTCCCCTGGCTGGGCCAGGTGCCGGAGCATTGGGAGATGGTGCCGCTTCGGCAATTGGCCTCAGGTTTCAATAATGGGACGAGTGCAGAACAGATATCCAGTGGTACGACAGTATTTCCGGTGTCAAGAATAGAAACCATTTCTACCGGAGCCATCAATTATGACAAAGTCGGATTTATAAGGGAAGAAAACTTTGATCCGAGGTTTTGGCTTCAACCCGGTGATATTCTGTTGAGTCACATCAATAGCTTCGAAATGGTGGGGAATTGTGCGCAGTTTTTAGGTGAACGCCCGCTTCTTCACGGGATGAACCTCATCCGAATACGCCCGAAAAACAGAGCTGTTGGAGCGTTCATATTCAGGTTTATGAAATCAGCCGCTTTTCGCTACGAGATGCGGGCTCTGTGCAAACCTGCAATTAACCAAGTTTCGGTTACGACGACAGCGATTAAGGGGATTCACATGCCTCTTCCCCCCCTCCCCGAACAAACCGCCATCGTCGAGTACCTCGACGCCCAGACCGCCAAGCTCGACGCGGCCATGGCCGCGGCTGGCCGCGAGATTGAACTGTTGCGGGAATACCGGGAACAGTTGATCGCCGATGTCGTAACCGGTAAAGTGGATGTGCGCGAGGTTGCAGCACAGTTGCCGGAGGAAACAGAGGAAGAGACAGAACCGCTCGAAGAAGAAACGACTTCTATCGAAGAGACAGATGGCGAAGACTCGGAAGAGGAAACCGATGGCGAAGAATAAAAAACCATCAGTCAATGAAAATGTGCTCAAAGAGCCGCCTGCTCCCTACGGCGGCGAGATTGTGCTCTATCAGGCGCCCGACGGCTCGGTGAAACTTAATGTTAGACTGGAACGGGAAACAATCTGGCTCAGCCAGAAGCAAATGGCTCTCCTTTTCGATACGGAACGAAGTGTTATCACAAAGCATTTGCGCAACATCTTCCAAAGCGGAGAGCTTGAAGAAAAAAGCAATGTGCAAAAAATGCACATTCCCGGTTCGGACAAGCCCGTCGCGTTCTATAGTCTGGACGCCATCATCTCGGTCGGTTACCGGGTCAACTCCAAGCGCGGCACCCAGTTTCGGATATGGGCAACTCAGGTGCTGCGGGACCACATCCTCAAGGGCTACACGGTCAATGCACGACGGCTGCAGGAACTGCAACAGACGATCCGGCTGGTCTCCACGCTTGCGGACCGGCGAGCACTCAGCGGCGAGGAGGCCACGGGACTGTTGCGAGTGGTGCATGACTACGCCGTTGCGCTCAAGCTTCTCGACGACTACGACCATGGCCGGATTCCGCCCGTACAGGTGGACCGCAAAGCCGCTGAGCCGATTGCGCTGGAAGAAGCTCGGCAATTGATTGGCAAGTTGAAGGCACGATATGCCGCAGGAGAGCTCTTCGGCGTGGAACACGGGACAAGGCTCGGAGGGATTTTGGCTGCTGTCTTTCAGACTGTCGCCGGCGCAGACGTGTATCCGACGATCGCCGATAAGGCGGCGCACCTGCTGTATTTTCTCGTGAAAGACCATCCGTTTGTGGATGGCAATAAACGGATTGGGGCTGCCCTGTTCCTTCGGTTTCTCGAGAAAAACCGACTCTTGTACCGAAGCGACGGGAGCCGTCTTCTCACCGAGGAAGAGCTTGTTGCGCTGACGCTTCTCCTGGCGGAAAGCTCCCCGAAGGACAAGGAATCCCTTGTTCGGTTGACTGCGTACCTGTTGAGCAGTAAACACGAGGACGCAGAGAAGGATGTATGAAACCGACTGACACCAGCGAAGCCGGACTCGAAGCTCTGATTTGCCGGGCGCTGACTGGCAGTGACTGCATGCCGCGGCCTGCTGGCGCTCCGGCGGTCGTTGCCGAGGCTAAGGTGCCCTACGGTGGCACAGGCTGGCTACCGGGTGACCCGGCCGATTACGACCGCGAGTACTGCGTGGATTTAATTCAGCTTGCGGCGTTTCTGCGCTCGACGCAGCCAGAGGTTGCCGAAGCGCTCGATCTTGACCACGACAGCCCCACGCGGCGCAAGTTTCTGGCGCGCCTTCAGGGAGAGGTGAGCAAGCGTGGGGTGGTGGAAGTACTGCGCAACCGTATCCAGCACGGGCCGCACTGTATTGACCTTTTCTACGGCACGCCTTCGCCGGGCAACGAGAAGGCGCGGGCGTTGTATGATCAGAATCGCTTCACCGTCACGCGCCAACTGCGCTACTCCGGAGATGATACGCAACGGGCGCTGGACGTGGTGCTCTTCATCAACGGCCTGCCGGTGTTCACCTTCGAGCTCAAAAACCGCCTGACCAAGCAGACGGTGCATGACGCCATCGAGCAGTACAAGCGCGACCGAAACCCTCGGGAGAAACTCTTCGAGCTGGGGCGGTGCGTGGCGCACTTCGCGGTGGACGACAGCGAGGTGTGGTTCTGCACGCACCTTGCAGGCAAGGAGTCATGGTTTCTGCCTTTCAACAAGGGATGGAACGATGGCGCGGGCAATCCGCCCAATCCCAACGGGGTCAAGACCGACTACCTGTGGCGCGAGGTCCTCACCCGCGAGAGTCTGACTGACATCCTCGAACACTACGCGCAAATCGTCGAAGAGAAGGACGCAAGAACCGGGAGGAAGGTGCGCAAGCAGATTTTTCCGCGCTACCACCAGCTCGACGTGGTGCGCAAGCTGCTCGCGGACGCCCGGGAGCATGGCGCAGGGCGGCGGTATCTGGTCCAGCATTCGGCCGGCAGCGGCAAGTCCAACTCCATCGCCTGGCTGGCCCACCAGCTGATCGGTCTGGCGAAGGACGGAAGCCCCGTGTTCGATTCCATTATCGTGGTGACCGACCGGCGCATCCTGGACCAGCAGATCCGGGACACGGTCAGGCAGTTTGCCCAGGTGAGCGCCACGGTGGGTCATGCCGAACATTCCGGAGATCTTCGTCAGTTCATCGAAAGCGGAAAGAAGATAATCATCACAACGCTTCAGAAGTTCCCGTTCATCCTTGACGAAATCAGCAGCGAGCATCGCGGGCGTCGTTTTGCGATCATCATCGACGAGGCGCACTCGAGTCAGGGAGGGCGTACCTCGGCTAAGATGAGCATGGCCTTGTCGGAGGCCGGTGCGGAGGATGAAGACGAGACCTTCGAGGACCGGATCAACCGGCTCATGGAGGCCCGCAAGCTGCTGCCCAACGCCAGCTACTTCGCCTTCACCGCCACCCCGAAGAATAAAACACTGGAGATTTTCGGCGCCCCGGAACCGCAGCCCGACGGCACGGTTAAGCATCGGCCGTTCCACAGCTACACCATGAAGCAGGCCATCCAGGAAGGGTTCATCCTTGATGTGCTCGCCCAGTACACGCCGGTGAAGAGTTACTACAAGCTCATCAAGACGATCGAGGACGACCCGGAATTCGACGTCAAAAAGGCGCAGAAAAAGTTGCGCCGGTTCGTGGAGGGGCACGAACACGCGATTCGCCTCAAGGCCGAGATCATGGTGGACCACTTTCACGAGCAGGTGATTGCCAGGCGCAAGATCGGCGGCCAGGCGCGGGCCATGGTGGTGACCGGCAGCATCGAGCGCGCTATCCAGTACTTCCATGCATTTCAGGCGTACCTTGCCGAACGGAAGAGCCCCCATCGGGCGATCGTGGCCTTCTCGGGCGAGCACGAGTATGGCGGGCAAAAGCGCACCGAATCGAGCCTCAACGGGTTTCCCTCGAGCAAGATTCCTGAGAGGATCCAGGAAGACCCCTATCGGTTTTTGATCTGCGCCGATAAGTTCCAGACCGGCTATGACGAGCCGCTGTTGCACACGATGTACGTTGATAAGGTGCTCTCCGGAGTTAAAGCGGTGCAGACACTGTCGCGCCTCAACCGCGCCCACCCGCAGAAGCACGACACGTTTGTCCTGGATTTTGTCAACGACCCGGAGACGATAAGAAAGGCATTCGAGCCTTACTACCGCACGACTATCCTGGCGGACGAAACCGACCCTAACAAGCTGCACGACCTCAAGGCAGACCTCGACAGCTACCAGGTGTACACGTCCGAACAGGTGAACGAGCTGGTGCGGCTGTACCTGGACGGCGCTGACCGCGACCGCCTGGACCCGCTCCTGGACGCCTGCGTCGCCATTTACAAGCAACACCTTGACGAGGACGGTCAGATCGACTTCAAAGGTAAAGCGAAGGCGTTTCTGCGTACCTACAGCTTCCTCTCTGCCATTCTCCCGTACACCAACCCCGAGTGGGAGAAGCTGTCAATTTTCCTCGAGTTCCTTGTGCCCAAGCTGCCGGCGCCCAAGGAGAACGATCGTTCCAAGGGAATTCTCGAGGCCATTGATATGGAAAGCTATCGGGTCGAGAAGCAGGCGGCCATGAGGATCGCGCTTGCGGATGCGGACGCGGAGATCGAATCGGTGCCCACGGGGGGCGGCGGACACAAGCCTGAACCGGAACTAGACCGTCTCTCCAACATCATAAAGAGCTTCAACAACCTGTTCGGTAATATCGAATGGAGCGACGCCGATCGGGTGCGCAAGCTCATTACCGACGAGATTCCGGCGCGCGTCGCAGCCGACACCGCCTACCAGAACGCTCGGAAGTTCTCGGACAAACAAAACGCCCGCATCGAGCACGACAAGGCGCTAGTTCGCGTGATGACGGCGCTACTCCAGGACGACACGCAGCTGTTCAAGGAATTCAGCGACAACGAAGACTTTCGCCGCTGGCTTGCGGATACGGTGTTCGCGCTCACTTACGGCGAGCCCGCCAGCGCGGGGTAGGCAGTTCGGCTGCACCGACGGATTCGCCCGCCACATGCGCGACGAGCTGCCCAGAGCCTCGTTCATCTGTTTTCCCGGCACGCCGATCGAGCTGACGCTGCGGCAGATTATCCAGGAACTGGTTCGCACCCAGCGGTGGACTGGACGCTGCGGGATAACGTGCGAGCACAGTTGCGCGTGCCGGTCAAGTGTGTCTTAGAGAAACGCCTTTTTTCCGGAATTACCGAAATCCTCCGGATCTCAGCCACTATTATTAGACAGTTACGACAAAATCAACCACGCAGCTTCAAGCATCTGACGTTTCCATCTCGTTATCTGGTTGCCGTGAACCCCAAACTCCCGCGTCAGTTCCGCTATCGTTTTCTGCTCCCGGCCCGCCTCCAATGCAACCTGTGCCTTGAATTCCGCACTGTCCCTCCGTCTATCCTTCACGCACTCTCCCTTCGCTCATCCTGAGAATCCACCTGAACACATGGTGCAAATCTCGGGGCCCACTATAACCCATCTGTCTACTCGACCAGACGCGTAGGTGATATAACCAATATGGAACGTCACCGTAATGGGAAAGACGGGCAATGTATCAATCGTGGGATATTACAATGCGAGTTGGTTTCAGACGCGGCAGCTCAACATCCTTCTGATTGATACGGGTACTCACTTTCGTCCGATTCTGTTTCCACCAATTGCATATTTCCTGCTTGGTGGCCTTTTCCGGCATTGAAACATCAATTTGACTGAGAAACTCCCGCATGTTTGCGACCATAGTTAATACAGGAGCAGTTCCACCAAGGTTTCCGTTGGTTTCCTTCTCCAGCATTGACACAGCACTGTCGAACAAAGCCAGGACGCACTGCGGACTTCCAATGTATTCCAGATCGCGGATACTGTCTCCAGATGCCTTATCCGTCGCCCAGTCGACCGACCCGCCTTTGCCTACAGGTTGGCGCAAGAATTCCTCGATAAAGGCACGCTCCATGTTCGCGTCACCCCTCCGGGCCAGCGCGAGGCGCACCGCGTTTGCAAGACTTTGATCAAGCGCCTTCTCGTGAGTGGACAGAAGGTGTAAGCTCCTATCACTAGTGCACATGCCGAGGAGCATTGCGAGATCTGGGTCCGGCGCTTTTTCAAACCGGTTACACACTTCACGATCAATTTCTGGAGTCATTTCTCGACTCGGACGCGAAGTCATAATCATTAACGTCATACGCCTGTATTCCAAAGAAGTTGTCGCCTTGTATTGCTGCCACAAGACCTCAAGCGACTTACTTTCCTCCTGGACACGGTTCACAATCTGGACCCTGTCAGCCGTTGCCGATGTTGTTTCATCAGTTGAATGTTCCGATGCCCGAACGACTACACCGTACAACAGCTCAGAAGAAAGCAGCAGGCAAAATGCAACTTCGTGATTAAAGGTTGTCATAAGGATACCTCCGTCTGTGGGCTAAATCCCATTGGGCCTTCTTCAAACGTTCCCCCTGTACGTCTTCATGCATGAGGTTGTCGTCTTCGTTGAGATGACTCGTTGCCCATGTATGAAATACCTCGTGCGCGATATGGCGGGCCAAGGGGGAAGCATCTTCCGAGATAATATTCCAACTCACCGGAATACTTGGATCAAAGTAGTGCATGCCGAACTTGATGCCTTCTGAAACGGTGCGCACTTTACCTGGACTCGGAATGATGAAAACGTCTTGATTGTCCACGGCATGGCAATTGTCCACCATTGCGATGTGTTCTTCATTAGCTTCATCGACATCAGAAGGGCTCCCTTGCGACAAATCGTGCGTACATCCGTGCGAACCGTTATCTCGAATCTTTACGACAGCTTGCTTCAGTATCTTATTCGCACTTATTACCGGAATTGCACCAGCGTACCCTTTGACCTTTCGACAGATACCCAAGGCCCGGTCGTGTCAAATCCGCAGCTCTGATTTGTATCCACTTTGAACTCGCAATTCACCACCATCACTGTCGCCACATGGTCGCAGCCATGCACTCCATGCCCGGTCACTATGTACACTCCAGGCGGGGTGTTTGAGGAAATCGGCAAGGTGTACGTGGAGCCAGTGCCTTGCGGAGCATTCGATACTGTGCTCGACCATGAAGCAAACCGGGCCCCTTCATGCCCACTCGCCTCAAACCTCACCTCATGGCCAATAGTGTCAGGCATTAACTTCATAAATCCTGGCTGATTCCTCCACAGCCCCTCTCCAACTTACCAAGCAGAACGTAAGTCCTGCCGCCAGATGGTCAAGGTATATGTCTATTCAACGGTTGAGCCGCCTTGTCCCGCGTAGCCTCGGCGAATAAGAAACCCGACCTTCGAGCGATAGCACGCTCTCCGGTGGACGGGAGACGTTTGGAGGGATGCGCAAGGAACCAAGCAGGGCGGGTGTGGTATAGAGTGTCCGCCATCGCAGGCTTGATGCGTGTAACGGAGCGTAAGACCACAGCGGGCGGACCGACATGTGTGTAAGCAGATACCCTGACATATCGCCTATGCAACTCAACGAACATGAAGCGCAACCGGCCATAACCCTCGCATTCAAGGCAACGTCTTACTGGCGGTGCACCACATCAGCGGAGCAAAAGGCGCGAAAAATGCCCCGCATTTTTCGTGTACGGTTGCGGAGCGGGGTACGACGGCACGAGCCTGCGCAAGCAGGTGTAGTGCCGGAGGAGGAAGTATCAAGGACTTTCCTCAATGTAGACCTCAATCCGCATGTTTTCGGGATTACCAGAATCACGATTATCTGATGCCTTTGGACGACTAAAACCACATCCCACAGCTGTCATACGGTTCGTTTCTATTCCGCCGGATTTCGCGACATAAGCGAGCACTGCCTGTGCTCGTCGCTCTGTAAGTCTCTGGCTATAGCTTGCATTGGCTTTCTTCATCTTATCGGTGTGGCCTTCGATCCTTGCCGTCAACCGCGGATTCGTCTTCAACATTTGTGCGATCTCGTCGAGTTGAGGATAGATTTCGGCGCCGATGTCTGTCTTGTCGCTCTCGAACGGTATATTCAGTTCAAAGGTCTTGATGGTTTTCCTGGAATTGGGCTCCGCTGCTCTTGATTTCGGTTCAAGAGAAGCAGGCAAATTAGCCAATACACGGCGCACAAGTGGGTCTTCGTCTCCCTTCAACTGTTCGACGATTTCCTTGCGGCGAAACGACTGACACTTCTCTAGCGTCAATGCAACAAAACAGCGTGTCCACCAGTTCTTGTCCCGAGATAGCATCTCAAGTTGATTTACTGTTTGCTCGTCAATATCTTCGTCTCTCTCAACCGAGGATTTCCGCTTTTCAAGTAATTCATAAACAGGACGCGCAACGGTGAGAAGCGAGTTCCGCTTCTGTGAGTCTTTTTCCAGGGCATTCGCCAGTGTTTGAAATGTTTCTGACGGAGATGCGTAGAACATGTATTCGAGAAACGGTCTCGGCAAGTCTCTCTCGCGTTGTCGAACCAATGAGGCTATTGGTCCAAAGTTGACCACATTGTTGCTGACGAATGTAGCATCAAGAACTTTGTATAGTTTGTTCTTGAACGACCGATCCTGTGTGTCAAGCCAAGGAGATATTGCGACAACGAGATCATCGGGTTTGATATCAGGCCACAACTTTTCCAAGAGAATGGCACTGCCCCAGAGTTTCCTCTCATCCGTCTTATGTTCCATCTGGAAGAGAAGTAACTGCGGAACAATGTCAGCCGCTTTCCCGCCAGTCATCGCCTTGAGTTCTTCAATCTTCTTTAGTCCCTCTGACGGCGTCTCAAGAATTTCGTTGATCTTCGTCTGTATGGCAGGCATCGGGGCTATCGCTTGAAGGTTTGTCTGCGCGGTAGCGCTGCAAAGGCCAGCATACTCCAGAGTCACAAACAGGATCGCATTTGCAAGTCGTTTGCGCATTCTTTGTCTCTCCTTTTCTATCAGCGCGTTGTCTTACCGCGGGACAGTTGCTTCAATCCGATTCCTCACTCCATCCATCACACGGACGTCATCGTCGATTGTGAAGTGATTCAAGGGATTGCTCGCTGCATCCGTCCAACCCGCTGTTGTAACGTTCATTTGAAAGTCGCCAGGCATCGGATCCCCCAGGGCATTACCCATTAGTGTGATCGGTATCCCCGGTGAACCAGTCCTCTGATAATAGTTCACATGAAATCCACTGAACGGAGGGCGGCGAGTTTCCGAATCGTGTCCAATCAACGCGCTTTCAATAGCATCAATCCAACCAGATATTTCAGCGTCAATTGCCTCATTGTCATGCAGGCCGGATGTCAAATCGTATGTTGCGCCTCCCCCTCTGCTGTAACCGTAGATCGCAACATGTGCTACTTGCCTTTCATGACAGGCGCGTACGACTTCATCATATGGCAGGCCGACCTCGCCATTGTGTACCTCGTCTTCATCGTACATGTGGACGTCGTAGCCATTGGCGTAGAGATTGGTTGCAATGTGAAAAATGCCATGAGTCGGATCAGGCGGATCTGCCGGCACCTGGCCGAAGCCGCCAAGCGCAATAATCACGCTGGTAAACGGATAGAAATGAATCTTGTCTGAACATATGATCGAGCCTTCAGACTTCTTTCTGACGATAAGTTCGAGATCGTCCGTTCCACCAACCGGGTTCTCAACCCATACCGTAATGCTTGCGCTACTGAACGTGAGTGTAGCGACGTTGAGAGGTGATTCGTAGAAACAAGCCAGTATCTCTGTCCCTGAGTCTTTTGTTTGAGTACTCCAGACATTAAGGTTGTCCGAGTTCATTTTGAGGATGTATTCAACGTCAGAAGGGGTTGGGACTGGTGCAGTTTCGAGTTTCACTTCAATTAAATCGTTGTCTCCTGTTACCGATTCATCGTCCTTATCCGGACTACTGTTGTGGTTGTCGTCATCGCCATTGATCCGGATTCCGGCTCCCGGATTCTCCTCGTGATCATTCGGCACTTCGTGTTTGGCAAACGGATGACCGTAGGTTTCGGTCTGTGGACGGTAGGCAGTCATATCAACCTTTATTACCACCACTGTCGCCACATGGTCGCAGCCATGCACTCCATGCCCGGTCACTATGTACACCCCAGGCGGCGTGTTCGAGGGAATCGGCAGGGTATAGCTTGAGCCAGAGCCTTGCGGAGCATTCGATATTGTGCTCGACCATGAAGCAAACCGGGCCCCTTCATGCCCACTCGCCTCAAACCTTATCTCCCCACTATGCCCATACCC
>Ga0101944_10005435_pt1 | contig 14494 bp, 13 predicted proteins | sample DewCreD2012metaG_FD_75245 | JGI IMG/M metagenome (GOLD analysis project Ga0101944, IMG submission 75245) | Hot spring sediment bacterial and archeal communities from British Columbia, Canada, to study Microbial Dark Matter (Phase II) - Dewar... ... | reverse complement strand
TTTTCCTTGAACGCCCGGATGCGCTCCATGCATTTTTGTTGAAAATAGGCATCCCCCACTGACAGCGCTTCATCAACCACAAACGCCCGGGGCTCGGCATGTATTGCGATGGCAAACGCCAGTCGCATCACCATGCCGTTTGAGTAAGTTTTAAGCGGCTCGCCAATAAATTCACCCAGTTCGCTAAAGGCAATAATTTCCTCTAATTTGGCATCGGTTTCCTGGCGCGTCATGCCGCGTAGCGCAGCGTTAAGATAAATATTCTCCAGACCGGAACATTCATAATGAAAACCGGTGGTAAGCTCAAGCAGCCCGGTAATTCTGCCCTCTATGCTGACCGTTCCGCTGTCCGGCAGCAATATGCCCATAAGCAGCTTGAGGAGCGTTGATTTTCCGGCGCCGTTTTGCCCGACAATGCCGAGAATCTCGCCGTTGCGAACCGCAAAACTGACGTTATTGAGCGCAGTGAATTCTCGGTGAAATTGTTGACGGAACAGTATTTCCTTGAGGCGGTCTGCCGGCGACTTATACAGTTTGAATTTTTTGGTAAGTTGCGAAACGGTAATCATGCTATTGGTGCTGCTCCGCCCGATGGTTCTCAATAAGCGATGCAAACAGATTGATTGTCTGTTCTGCCGATTTTTGCCAGCTAAACTGCCGGGCTCTCTGAATCCCGCGTTCCATGAGCTGGCTCCTTAACGATGAATCTTCTATGACCGCATCTATTCGGTGGGCAAGCTCGTCCGGATCATGCGGCGAGCAATACAGCGCAGCATCACCGGCCACTTCCGGCATGCTGGCAACTTGTGAACAGATAACCGGGCACCCGCATGCCATTGCCTCAAGAACCGGCAGACCGAAACCCTCATAGAGGCTTGGATATACGAAAGCATACGCCCCGCTGTAAAGGCAGGCAAGAGCTTCTTCATCAACATAATTGGCAAAATAGATTTGTTTTTTTAAGCCTAATTTATTTATCTCGTTAAGCCAGTGTTTATCTCCCCATCCCTGCCAGCCAGCCAGGATCAGCGGAACTTTATTTGCCATACGGGAGAGCGCAGTAATTAACAGTTCTATATTTTTGCGCGGTTCTAATGTCCCGACAAATAAAATATAGTCTCGTGGCCATGTGCGCTGTTCAAGTAGGCGGTTTAATTTTTCCGGGGAACGCGGATAAAAGTGGGGATCGGGGGCTTCGTGAATGACCGTAATGGCGTCAGGATGAATTTTTAAATCCTCGATAATTTCATTTCTCATAAACTCTGATACTGTTATAACATGAACTGCATACGGCATACGGCGTCTAAAAAACAGTTTAAAAAACCATACCCTCTCCCGAGGATGCTTGTCGCTGTGCTTTATCAGGGAAAGGTCGTGGAGGGTGTAGATCACCGGAATATCGGTAAGGGCTGCAGGCACAAATCCTGTTTCATGATAAAGGTTATAATGGTTCCGCCGAGCGGCCTTTCTCAATAATCTTTCAAAGTTGAGCCATTGCACGGTTCGTCCGCCAAAAACTACTGTATCGGGCAACTTCCAGGCTTGCTCGGTGCGGCGCATCCAAAGGTGCGGTTCAGCCTGGACGGGCATCTCTGGCAGCGTCTTCCGACCGACGAAGTAAGAAACCCTGATGCCGGGGAATCGTTGTATCTGCGAATACAGACAGCGGACATATCGCGAAATGCCGGTGAGCAATCCGGTCAACGGCAGGGCATTTACTATAATATGCACAATCACACCTTAAGGAAGGCGCTCAGCAAAAATACGCCGCATAAAAATAAGGCATTATAGATTATGAACAAATACACTTTTATATGACTGACGATTTTTCGCCACGAAAGGTAACTGACCATAATGAACATAGCCGACCACAACAGCAGACTGAAGACTGTAATCATAAGAAGTCTCTCACGTCCTTTTCAAGGGAACGAAATAAGAGATAGGCAAGAAAAATAAGAACATGCGTTATAACGGTGAGCGCTATGAGCCCTTCATACCAGGGAGCGTCGTTAAAGACAAAAATGCTGCGATAGGAAGAAATGATAATATGCGCAGGATTATATATCATGATTTTTTTTAAAAATTCCGGCAGAATATCCTGAATGTAAACAATCGGAGTAAACCAGAACCAGAGCTGAAGCATGATGCCGATTACTTCCTTGAGATCCCTGATAAAAACAGTCACCGTGGCAGCACATAAACCAAAACCAAAGGCAAATAACTGCTGCAGATAAAAGAGATAGGGAAGCAATATGAGGCGAGCGTTAAACTGGTAGCCGCTGACGAACAAAAAAACAAAGAACAGCAGCATCGCAATGACGTAAGTAATCGTCTCAGACAAAATGATATAGATGAGCAGGGACGGGAGAGATAACTTAACTTTGGATATCAGGTGTTTCGTGTCTATGAAAACTGACGTTGACCGGTAAATAGAATTGGAAAAAGCAGTCCACGGCAGAAGCCCGACGGTAAGATAGATGCTGTAGGCATAAAATTCAGAACTGCCGGGAAGTTTCGCCCCCATCAGCTTGCCAAAAATGGCAATATAAATAAATAGACTGACCAGCGGCCAGATAAGCGCCCAAACCGAGCCCAGAATTGAACCCGCAAAGCGATCTGAAAAATCTCTTTTTGTGAGCTCAAGTATTAACGATACATTAATCATATTTGGAAAGAGAGATTAATGATTCAATTGACCAGACTCCGGATAACTGACTCGTATTCCGGCAGGGCCTTTTCCCACGAGAACAACTTTGGTTCTATAATTTCAAAATCATTATGAAACATGCGTATCACACCCTGAGCAAGCGCCTGGCTGTCAGCCTTTTTTACTTTAACCACTTTGCCAAAGACGACCTCGGGCAGCGAACCGGTATCAGTCACGACAACTTTTTTCCCCATCATACAACTCTCTGCCGCGGAAAATCCAAATCCCTCCGATAACGACGGGATAACTATGGTATCGGCAACATTGATATAATCTGGAAGGCGCTCAAGCGGCACTGGATCAATGACCACAATACTGCCCGTCGCAGCATTTACCGCATCTATGAGATGCCGGGCGCGCCGGTATTCCGCCTTTGTTTCACGGCTGAGAACAAGCAGCAAAACGCTCCCCGGAATTGCTTGTGATATTTCAGGAACTGCCCGGAGAAGATACGGCAGGCCTTTCGACCCCCCGGGACGCCCAAAATACAGATAAACAAACGGAGCATCTCCCACCAGTGATTTTCGCAGTAATTCATCTGGCGGTCTGGGATAAAACAGGCTGCCGTCAACGCCATGGTAAATTACGTTAATGGAGGATTCTGGAACGCCGTATTCCATTAATTTTTTTTTGGTATACAGACTGAATGCAAGATAACGGTCAAACCGACGAGTTACAATGTAGTGTTCATATCCCCTATACAGAAAATAACTAAAGGGTTTAAAGTAGCGCCAGTGCTCGGAAAGAATTTCATGCACCATAACTATGGATTTCTTCTTAAATTGACGGGCAAGCCAGTAACCCGCAAGCGCAGAAGCATACGTGGCGCACAGTATCACGTCTGCATGCGCGGCCAGTTTCCGTGCTTTCATATACGCAACAATGCTATGCAGCGCGCGGGGAACACGAACCGTTCGGCACACCGTAACATTGTTTACCTTTTCGCTGCTTTCCTTTATCCCTTGCACCGGTCTGGTGATTACGGTGACCCGGTGATTATTGCTGAAATATTCGGCAATGTGTCTGTTGACAACTTCTGCTCCTCCTATGTAAGGATAATAATGATCGCAGAGTAATAATAAATTCATGAAAATTATATGCTTGCGTTGAATACTATTATTTTATACATAAGCTATATTATTTAAAACAAAATATCAACATCACATTAGCCGGCAACCCGTCGTGCATGAGCGGCTTGTTGTAAATATGATCGGGCAAGGGCTGAGATCCCAGATTCATTCTTGACGTATTGAATTGCCGCGCTATTGATACAGTTAAGATTCTTCACTTCATTCAGAATGACACGTTTTCAATAGCCTGATAGACAGTTTATATAGGAACAAATTTTTGAAAATAAGCACGATCCTCTTTTCAATACTTTCAATTATATGTCTGGTCTTACCGCGATGTTTTGGCGCCTATTCTTTTGGTTCAGATTTTTGGGAAACACCAATTACTGTTCCCGGAAATAATTTTTTGCTGCTTCTTTGTTTGGCCGCAGGTGTTTTTTATCTTTTTTGCAGCGCCAACCAGTTCCGTCGGTCGTTTTATCCCCTTTTGCTTACTATTTTTTTTCTGATCGTTTTAATTTCGTCGGCTGTGCACCTGACAGCCCTGTCCAGATTGCCGTCAGATGGATATGTAACGGTTGATTATCATACGGTGGAATGGGCGCAGCACTATACCAATCGCGTGGGACGAATGTATATGACCTTGCCGCTGCTTTTTTTAGCGGCGCTTTTAATATGGCGTGATGCGACAAACCCTTACTTTTTGCTGTTATTTGTGCCCCTGTTGTTTTTACCATCCTGTGCCGTAGCGGCATATCAGTATTTTTTTGACCGATTCTTTCTCGCCCCTACCAGCAGCATGATTTTTGGCCTTTCTGCCCATGGGTGCGCCATTGGAATATCCGTATATTTTTTGAGCATCATTGCCTTTGCGGGTATCTGGTTGAATTTTAGAAACCGTTATACATATCTTTTCATCTTTGCCTTTTTGGCGATAGTAGGAACGCATTTTTTACAGACACAGCAAACAGTGCAAATTGGATGGCTGCTTTTAGCCGGGCTGTTGCCCAGAATGTATCTGTATGCGGCAGCAGAGACGCGCACATTTTCTAAATCGGCCAGACGCTTTGCCCATGCGCTGGCTTTCGGTGTGGTGATCATTGCCGCAGTCATGTTATGTGGAAAGTATTTTTTGTCCGCACGCGATGTTTTTTTCCAGCGTCTTTACGCAGAGCACCCTCAAAAAGCACCGCAACGAACGTCTATTATCGACGATTACAAAATAGTAGCGCAGAAACATGACAGCGCGCGCATCTATTATGCCGCCCCAGCAATACACATGTTCATGGATTCGCCGCTCATCGGTTTGGGGCCAGCCGGCTATCAACATAATCAGCTTAACTACCAGCATCGTTATAATATTCCAGCGGGGCCGATTCATAATGCGGCAGACTATTACCTACAGCTATTGGCGGACTTAGGCTTGCTCGGGTGTCTGGTGGTGGTGTTCATTCATCTATATCCTCTCTGGATGGTCTATAAGATACGCAACCGCATTAGCGGGGTGTCCTCTCGGCTGTGCGCTGCGCTGTTGGGGAGTGCATCTGCCATATGGCTGCTTCTGTATATAACCGGGCCGCATGTGGATTATCTTGAAGTATTATGGCCTTATGCGTGCATTCAAGCCGTCATGGTTACCATAGCACTGCAGCACGGTTATCAACCAAAGTCGCTGAGCACCAAAACATTTATTGTCGCCGTCGCCCTGGCGGCAACACTCTATGGGATTGGCAGTTTAAAAAATGCGTTCTCCTTTCATGCCTATAACTATGCGCTAAAATTTTCCGGCATCGTCAGCGGGGGATATCGCCCGGAGTGGCAGTTTGAAAATAATGAGATAAAACGCTGGATTTGGACCAACAAGAATATGCAGTTCAAAGCCACCGCTGCGTCAGATTATTTTATGTTTTTAATCGCCGCAAATCCCCATAATAGCGCGCCCCCTCAAGGCCTTACCGTAACGCTGCGCGTCAATGGGAATACACTGGATAGGGTAACATTTATAAATGGAGGAACAAAATCGCTACTCTATTATGTTCCCGGTTTAAAGGGGACGGAGGTTTTATTTTCAATTTATGCCAGCAGAACGTTTAAACCGTCAGAAAAGGGTGAGACTAAAGACTCCCGCGAGTTAGGAGTTATGCTGCTCACCACATATGCCAAACGCGACGACGGCTCTCCGGTGCTGAACGGCATAACGATACATTCCTCCGGCTATCCTTTTTTAAGGCTTAAGGAGGAAAAAAATCGCCCTCTGCATTTTCGAAATGCACTATTTCTTGCTGAATTGCCCGAAGGAGATTGCGGTTTTTATGCATGGGAGACGTGGGATGCTCAAAAGGTTGAGGCGTGGCCGAAAGGTGTTCCATTGCGGTTACGCTGGACTGGTATGCGTGCATCCATGCCGATACCGGATTTCTGGAAGCATAAAGACGGGTCTTTATATGTATATGCAGGACATCCAGACCTAAACCACGATCCTGTGATACTGACAATTTATGCCGGGGGAGATATAATAAAAACGGTTACATTTGCCGAGCAGCGCTGGCTTGCCATACCCATTGCATCTTCACTCATTTCGCGTCATACTATGGTAACGTTTCAAGTGAACCGGACATGGAACCCCCGGTTAACGGGACGATCATCTGATTCCAGAGACCTGGGCGTGGCAATTGCCATCCCGCCGCAACCCTAATTATTGATGGGGTCTCCAAAACTAGTAGCTTCAGTGAAGCTCCCCGCCTACAACGCGGGGCTTGCGAGGCATGAAACCGGTCAATGAATATTACGACACCGCTCTTATTTTTTGGCTTATTGATGCATAATAAAATTATGAAAAGAACCATTTAATTTCCACGATGATTACCTTTAAAACAGAAACTGATCGCCAGGAATTGTTGGCGGCGTTGAATCTCAACATGAACGAAGAGTTTCGCGCAACGCTTCAGTATATCGCCCACCGCATATTGGCAAAAGCCGAAAACCCAGTGCTTGCAGAAGCATTCAAATCAGCAGCGCTTGATGAAATGTCCCACATTCTCTTTTTCTCCGACTTGATAACCAAATATTGCGGCACGCCGCATCTTCAACAATGGGACATTGACAGAAGCACGGATATCTCAGAAATGCTGAAACAGGACATTGTGCTGGAAAAGGCAGCACGCAAACGCTATGATGCGCAGCTCGAACAATTCAGCGGCTACGCTGAGTTCTGCTCAATAATAAACAGCGTGCGTGCAGATGAAGAAGAGCATGAGATTGAATTCACCAGATATCTTCAGGAACAGCGCTGATTACCCACCCGGAAACAAAAAAACTATTCATAATATCTGTCTTGTCCCACATAGCAGATTAACTCGTTATGTATGCTTACTTTTTGGCGATGAGATCGCCACGTCCCGCGCTGCGGGACTCGCGATGACCGTTACAATGGTGTCTGAAAGGAACGAAGCATTCCGCGCGTGTGAGACAATGCCCTGAGGCAACGAAAGGGGAGGCACTCCCCTATTTTGGACACTATTGTCTCAATATATTGAAGTGCCATGCTGGTGCTACCGTGGAGCTTTTCACTTCGTTCAGAATGACAGGTTGGTTAACAGCCGTCCAGTCCTCACTCTATAGAGGGATACTCCTTGTCATAGATTAATTTCCCCTTTTTATTATATGCTTTCATGCTGGTTTTCTTGCCATTGCGAAAGGTGCTGACATATTGCACCGTTCCATCAGTGTAAAAGCGTTTTGCTTCTCCATCAAGTATGCCGTCCCGGTAGTGTTCTTCGGAGAATATCTGTCCGCTGTCATAGTAGTTTCTGACAACGCCGTTTCGTTTGCCATTGGTATAGGTGCCCTCAAAGCTTATCTGTCCTTTCGGACTATAATCTTTTACCGTTCCCTCGGGCACCCCATGCCGGTATGTCTCTTCCTTTTTTAACGTTCCATCCGCATAATATTCTTTTTTAACCCCCTCTATTTTGCCATTGCTCTCGTACCATTCGGCCTTTAATCTGCCGTTAGGGTAATATTCCTGCTTCAACTCTCCGGCATGGAGAAACGTCGAACACCCTAAATAAAGAAGCAAACCCATGAGCATTAATGTTTGACGCATACTTAGTACCTCCTTCTATTTTTCTATTGCTGTATTGCTCTGCATGCGGCCAAATGTTCTGGTCAGCGTTGAAAGATTATCAGCACATGCCGCGGTAATCTGGTCGGGCGTCACGCGCCATTCCCAATTGCCGTGAGTTGTGCCGGGACGATTCATGCGCGATTCTGCACCGAGCCTGAGAATATCCTGTAGCGGAAAAATCACGGTCTTGGCAACCGACATCATGGCAAGACGGATAAATTCATGAGGAATCTCTTCTGCTGATACCTCCCGGCCAAGATAATTAAACAGTCGTCTGCGGTCTTGCGCCGTTGTTTCCTGTTCGAACCATCCTCGAGTGGTGTTATTATCATGCGTTCCGGTATAGACCACGCAATGAGGAGTGTAATTGTGGGGAAGATAGGGATGCGTCGGCAGATCTTCGCTAAATGCAAATTGCAGCACTTTCATGCCGGGAAACCCAAAACGCTGCATAATGTCCCGCACATCTTCGGTAATCACTCCCAGATCTTCTGCTATAAGCGACAGCGATGGAAACTTCTTAATAAGCTTTTTAAAAAATTCTGCCGCAGGGGCTTCCACCCAGACGCCATTAATTGCAGTCTGTTCATGTGCTGGGACTTCCCAGAATGCCACAAATCCCCGGAAATGGTCAATACGCACGATATCATACAGCGTCATATAACGGGCCATGCGTTCAAGCCACCATTTGAAACCCGTTTTCTTAAGAACTTCCCAGTTATATACCGGATTACCCCATAACTGACCCGTTGCACTAAAATAATCAGGCGGCACACCGGCACTAAACAACGGCCTTTTTTTGGTATCAAGTTTAAAAATCTCGGTATTCGTCCATACATCTACACTATCAAGATTCACATACATAGGCATATCGCCTATGATTCTTATGCCTTGCGCATTGCAGTATGTTTTAAGTGATACCCACTGTTTATAAAAAATATATTGCAACCATTGTTCCCGTTCAATGTCTTCCTGATAGGTCTCTTTAATATAATTAAGCTGGCGCGCGGCACGATCCCGGCAGGACGGTTCCCATTCATTCCAGGGTTTTCCATTGTTGCGACCTTTAATAACCTTAAACAACGCATAATCATCCAGCCAATCACGGTTATGCGCGCAGAAAGCCTTAAAGGCATCTCTTTCTAATCCTGTTGCACGGTAACGATTATAGGCCGTGCGCAACAGTTCGGCCTTGTAAGGAATAACCAGGGAATAATCACATCTTGCCGCGGGAAATGAAGGCTGGCGTGCAATGTCTTCATCAGTCAAGAAACCGGATCGGACTAAAAGCTCGGGACTGATAAGCATGGTATTGCCGGCATATGAGGAAACCGTGCTGTATGGCGAATTACCACATACCTGGTCTGTCGGATTAAGCGGCAGCACCTGCCAGTAGCTCTGTTTCGCCTGGAGCAGAAAATCTGCAAAATTAAAAGCCGCCGGACCGACATCCCCAATGCCGCATGGCGAAGGAAGCGATGTGATATGCAATAGTATGCCACTGCCTCTGGTATCCATAATCAATCAGATATTATTGTTTACGGCATGCGCCCCGAGAAGCCCCCGGTCTTGAACGCGGGAATAAATCAACGCAAAATGACATTATCAATCATAATCAGGTTTTTGAAAATTATGCTACTCTAAGGGCTGTGATTCGGGATTCATTTTCAACGTATTGAAGTACCCAGCTGGTGCTGCCGTTAAGATGCTGCACTTCGTTCAGCATGGCCCTTTTTAACCGCCCGTAATTGTCCTGATACCCCGCGCGATGAGCAGGGAGCATCGCGTGACGCCTTGTTTTATATCCTGAAATACAAAAGTTGTCCATTGAGAAAATAAAATAGAATTTCATATTGACTCTGTTTGTTGAGTAGATTATGGATTAACTATAATACTTATCACACCTCTAACAGCCGAGCACCTATGACGCTTCCTCAGCACAAAACCAAACTGGTGTGCACCATTGGACCGGCGTCTGCGTCTCCCGACGTGTTAGCGCAGATGCTTCTGGCCGGAATGGACATAGCACGGATCAATTTTTCCCACGGGGATTTTTCCGGCCATAAAAAAGTTATTGAGAATCTTCGCAGCGCATCCCGTCTAACCGGTAAACCTGTTACCATTATGGCTGATTTGCCGGGCCCCAAGATTCGTATCGGCGAGCTTCGCTCCGAGCCGATTGAATTACGGCAGCATGATCGGTTCGTTCTTTCCACTAACGATGTTGCGGGAGATGCGCAGCGCGTATCAGTGAACTTTTCTGATCTGCCCCGTGCGGTAAAACCGGGAGACATCATATTTCTTAATGATGGTTTAATCCAGCTCTCTGTTGAAACCATAACGGCGGAAGACGTTATCTGCACAGTGATGACCGGCGGGGAGCTGCGCTCCCGCAAGGGACTTAATTTGCCCGGTATTGAACTGGGCATAACTGCGTTTACCAAACAGGATGCTGCGTGCCTTGCGTTCGCGCTTGAAAACGGCATTGATGCAATAAGCCAGTCCTTTGTTGAGTCAGCAGAGGATATTTCAGCAGTGCGTTCTGCTGCACGCGCCATGGGCCATGACCTTTTTATAATCGCAAAAATCGAGCGATCGCGCGCGCTTGACCGCCTGGAGGAGATATTGGTTGCTGCTGATGCTATCATGATAGCACGCGGCGATCTGGGGGTAGAAATTCCTATAGAAAATATCGCAGTTATTCAGAAGCAGATAATCCACCGCGCCAATTGTTTAGGGAAGCCGGTGATTACCGCAACGCAGATGCTGGTATCCATGACCGAAAACCGCCGTCCCACGCGGGCAGAGGCTACTGATGTGGCAAACGCAATTCTTGATGGAACTGATTGCGTAATGCTTTCCGAAGAATCGGCGACCGGCAAATACCCGGTTGAAGCAGTAGCTATGCTCCGAAAAATTGCAACGGTCACAGAACCGCAGCAACGACAGTATGCCGTGTGCGATATGTTGAACAGCACCTGCCCTGACAGGACGCACAACCTTACCGATCTGGTAGCCTTGAGTATTGAAACAATTTTGGAATATGCGCCAGCTCCGCTGGTTTTCGTTCCTGCGCGAACCGGCGCAACAGCCAGAACAATCGGACGATTCAGGCTTGCGGCATGGATTGTCGCGGTCAGTCAGAACGAGAAAACGTGTCAACAGCTACGTTTCTCATACGGCGTGTACCCGGTTTTGGAACCGCAGCACCCGGTCAACTGGAACCATTATATACAGAACTTCCTGCACAACCATGAAGTCAGCGCAGAGGTTGTGCTGTTAGCAGAAGGTCCGTCGGCAGCGCACCCTGACGCAAATCATCGCGTGGAAATCGTAACAATGCGTTCTTCTTCATTTAAAGATATTGCGTGATTGATTGACTTAAATCAAACCGATCTTTTTTTTGTTTGTTATCTTTTTAGTAAACGCCCATTGAGGCAACAATAAGCAAGGACAGAACTATGGGGGCGGGCGCCATTCCACTCAGCATTGAAAAAATTTTAAAGGAACGGCTTAAAAAAAAGTTTTCGCTAAAAGTTTATTTGGCTGATACCAGCTATGACGGCGAGGGCAAAATTGACGTTTCCTTCCATGGCGGCAATCCGGTTTTTTCTCCGCCCAAACAGATGGTTCTTAACTACAAACTGGGCACATTAAACGCCACTCAATTCCATAAGGAATACCGTGCATTTCTTGAAAACAGTTTCATCCAGCATCAATACACCTGGGATCGAATACTGGAGAGCGGCAAAATTGTGCTGGTGTGTTCGTGCAATGGCGTTGATAAACAATGCCATCGCCAGGCATTCATTAAATTCCTGAAGTTATTCGGAGCAGTATTCAAAGGCACACTGCGCTGAATTAATTGCGATTCTTCGCTTCGTTCCGAATGACACCGCTTTCGATCAGAATGACTCTTTTCCCCAGTCTGCTATACAACCTTATCCCTAAGTGCCGGTATAATATCAACGAGATTAAGTTCTTTCAGTTTATCCTGCTTCAACATGCCGGTATTTCTATCCCAGCCCCTGAGCTCATAGTATTCATCCAGCATTTTTTCAAAGTGCGCTCTATCCACCGCTTTGCCTTTGCGCGATATGATCGTATCGCCTCCGCCTGGAAGCAATAATTCAGGATTGTGCATGCCAAACACATCCGCGATAGGCTCCACCCGTTCAATGAATTGAGAATCCGGAAGACAATCATCTGCCCTGCCCTTTTTACCGGTTCTGAGCAGGATAGCTCGATTTAAATTAAAAATTCTTTCTGCCGCGCATTCCCACTCGATCTCGCTCAAGTTCTTCCCGGTGACTGCACAAAAGAGCTGCCGTTCAAGATCCGGATCTCCCACATGCTGCGGCGTGCTTGCATCATCAAAAACCGACCACACAAAATCACAGAGTATCAACGATTCTTTGATATATTCGCGGTGTTGTATCTTTATTGCAGACAGTGCTTTTCCCTCAGTGGTCGTAAAGTCAACTGCAGTTTCACTGCCCCAAAATTTTTTCGCAATCTCCCGCAATACCTGGGTTGAAACATATGATTTTTCTCCGTGCGAGGTATGCCAAAGCGCCCATTTGGTCAGCGGCTCACACACATGATGCAGTTCTGTTATCATGGGACGCGGTTCAACTGCATACAGCAATGCCGACTGCAGAAAAACTTTGGGCCCGTAAGGAAAAGGACGGTCTGCATAGGCAATCTTTTCTGATGCGGCTCCCATCATTGGCGCTGCCCGTGCCACGCCTTGTGCAAGCACATTTCCAAAGCCCTCCCGTCTGGAAATTTTATCAAACATACGTTCAAGAAATTCAAGGCTTCCCATCTTGCTGAGCGGCAATTCGCTATCCTTTTCCGAAATTATGCCTGAGTGATAACACTTCTCCAGCCACAATAACAAAAATACTATTTCCAAGACACAGAACGAATAATCATTAGCCATGGTGGTGGCTATAAAACTTGCTTCAGTGACTTCACCGTGAAGCTTCTTGTCCCAGAGGCTGTAAAATAGCGGCGTCTGGCATTTGCGAATATCTTCGCGACCGCCAGCACTGCGGTGAAGAGTTCTCCAGCACCCCATCGGGCAGCCATGACAGTGAACTTTTTTGACCACTGTTGAACCGGGAAGGGTAATCGGATTTCCAAACAGATTAAAATACCCCTCGCCGGTCATCTCCATTACTCGTTTGCGTATCTGCCGTATCTTCTCAGCATCAAAAACCGGAATTGTGCCGGAACCGCACACCGCCACAGCCTTCAGGTTTTTTGCCCCCATTATTGACCCAAAACCCCGTGAACCGCTGCCCGCGACATCGGTAAAGATGATGCCGATGCGAGAGCTATTCTCGGCGCCCGGTCCAATGGTCATGAGTTTGACCTGCTCACCCGCTTCATTTCTGATTGCTTTCTGTGTCTCGCTATTCTTGGCTCCCCACAAGTGTCGCGCATCTTTAATTTCTACCTTTTCATCATGTATAAGCAGATACACCGGATATTCTGACCTGCCGGTTATAATAACCCCGTCATAGCCGGCCTTTTTAAGCTCGGCACCCCAGAACCCGGAAAGGCTTCCGCTGTAAAACATCTCGGGAAACATCAGCGGTGATTTTCCGCACGCAGTCCAGCGCGGTGCAGCGGGGGCTGTTGTTGCCGCTAACGGACCGGTCATAAATATAAGCGGATTGTCCGGATGAAACGCATCGTTATCAAACTGCGCTTCATCCCAGTACAGTTTTTCTCCTATACCGAGACCACCAATAAAACGTTCGCTATACGTTTCAGTATCCAGCGTGGTGATTGTTCTTTCACCGAGATTAACGCTTAATATTTTACCCATCCATCCATACATATAAAGATCTCCTTGGTTAAGTAATTAATGTTCCGAGCCATGGAACTCACAACAATTATTTCTAATTTACCTTATCACAAGTACGAAATTTTAATCATTTCTAATATGCGTGAATAACAGAAATATACAGCTTGAGAGTTTCAGGAGACCGATAATAAAGCAGGTCTGATATACGCCGGCCAGCGGTAAAAGTAAAGTGCCGGTAAAAAGCGAACCTCCGCAGGCCCCGAGATGGTCTGTTGCATCCACCCAGCCTGCGACTGTCGCGCTGCCATATTGTTTACCAATCAGCATATTACTTACCAGGGGAAATTCAAGCCCGGTGATAAAGCCGGCTCCAAAAACCAGAAGCATATACAGATACGGCATAATCAGGGCAAAATATTTTTCTGCAAAACCGCCGCCAGAAATATTAAGTAATCTGATTAAAAAAGGAAGTAATATTGAATAAATGACAAATATTATCTCAACAATTACAAGAGGTCTTATGTCCTGCCAATTTTGCTGTTCAATGTTTCTCTTTGCCCAGTATCCACCCAGCGTCAAGCCGAACATAAAAAACCCGACAATCAGGCCAATCATCTGGTAAATATAGCCATACAGATTCTGAAAAGTGAATATAAGCACAATTTCAAGCGCCATCCCGGCACATCCCGTGGTGCCGATTGCCCATAGTCCATTAAACAAAAAGGGACTTTTGGTACCTCTTTTATGCGTCCAGATGATTCTCGCAGCGCAAA
>Ga0101944_10005432_pt1 | contig 14499 bp, 8 predicted proteins | sample DewCreD2012metaG_FD_75245 | JGI IMG/M metagenome (GOLD analysis project Ga0101944, IMG submission 75245) | Hot spring sediment bacterial and archeal communities from British Columbia, Canada, to study Microbial Dark Matter (Phase II) - Dewar... ... | reverse complement strand
CGCCAGGAGGCGGTGAAATCGGCCGCAGAATTCTTCCAGGTTCACGGTGCCCCCTCCCCCCTTGCGGTTCCCCCCGGGCCTCTCAACCCTCCTCTCCCCGTCTCTTCCCCCGGGCCACCCCGTATTTTCGCAGGTGGGTCCAGGATTGGTATTCCGGGTCGTCCGGGTCGGCGGCCAGGGCTTCGGCTTCGCGAAGGTACTTCTTCATGGCCCCTTTTTGTCCATAGCGGGAACGGTCCTTTCCGACGGGACAGACCTTGGTGCAGATCCCGCAGGGAAAGCACCTCCGGGCGACGAGTTCTTCGGCCATCGCCAGGCAGGCCCGGTCGTCATAATCGCCGACCACCCGGTCGGGCCGCATCCGGATGGCTTTCTTCGGGCAACAATCGGCGCAGGCCCGGCACTTGAGGCAAAGGTCCTTTTCCATCATGGGGTCCGGCGGGATCTCCGCGGAGGTAAAGACGGAGACGAAGCGCACCCTCGGGCCGAACTCCGGGGTCAAGAGGCAATGGCTGGCCCCGACCGTTCCCAGACCGGCGTATCTGGCCGCCATGACGTGGCTGAAGGCGGCGCAGTTCTTCTCCCGCAAAGCCTTCATGCTGCCGAACCCGTCGCGGGGGAAGAAGAAAGAAGGATGACCGGATCGGTTGAGGAACCGCGTCAGGCCGTAAGCCAGCCGGTCGAGCTCGGCATTCGCCGTCTTGTACAATTCCATGTGAACCACGGAGGGGGTGGTCTCGACGACGGGCAGGGGCATTTCCAGCCCCATGACGATCACGGTCCTGGCGGGGGGCCAGATCGCGGCGGGCCGGAAATCGGGCGGCACTTCCCCCGCCTCGTCCCAGCGCTCGACCGGGGCGAAGCCGACGAGGTCCACGCCACGGTCCCGGCAATAACGCAGGATCCGGCCCCGAAGCCCCCCGTCCCGGGCCTTCAATCCCCCCGGGATCCGCGGCGGCTTTCTTTTCCCCCCCTGCTGAATTCCCACGGATCGCTCTTTCTCCCCGTCCTGCGGAAATCCGGATCCCATGACCGGGCCCCGCGGAGCGCGGCGAAGCCCTGCCCCCCGCCGCCCCTCCCCCACGGCTCAATCCAGATCCAGCGGATAAACGGGGCGGCGGATTTTGCGGTAGGGAAAGCGGCTGAGGTCCCGGCTGGCCAGGCCGCCGCTGTCCACCAGCATGACCCTCCGGGAGATGGGCTCGAAGGCGGCGCGGAAGTGGTGCCAGGATTTGACCGCCACCGTCGAGCAGGCCCGGGGGTCGATCCCCTGGCTCTGGAACACCTCGAGGTCATACACCTGCATATTATGGGTGGTCACCAGCACCCGCACGTCCCCGCAGCGGAGCACGGCCGTGGGCCCCAGGGAGAACCGTACCCCTTTGCTCATCGGCCCTGCGGCGATGAAGGTTCCGTCGCTGATCCGCTCTACGGTCCCCCGGACCTTCAGGGGGGGGCCGTAGGTCTTGGGATCGATCTTCGCCCCCAGGGAGATTTCCACCTCCCGGCCCGCGCCCGCGGCGATGCAGGCCCCGGCGGCCGCGGGGTCGGGCACGCAGCCGAAGGCGGCGTTCTTGAGCTCCGCCCGGATCATGGCCTCGAGGAGCCGCACCGAATCTCCGTACCCTCCCGACCCGGGGTTGTCGGTGAAATCCGCCAGGATGAGCGGCTTTCCTTCCCCCCTTTCCTCGCGGGCCTCGGCCATGGCTTCCGGCAGACTGTAAAGGGGAACCGTGATTTCCCGGCGGGTTTCCCAGATCTCTTTCACCAATTCCCCGGCCCCTTCCTGGAACCGGGAGGGGTCCCCGTCTGCGGTGATCGTCACCGAGGGGCCGGCGTCGGGAATATCGGACCAGACAAACCCGGCGCAGATCGCCGTGGCCAGAATCCCGGGATTCTTCTCCCTGAGGCGATCGGCCTTCATAAGGATTGCGGACATGGGTCCCCCCTGGGTGCGCCCGTAATCCAGGCCCTCCAGAACGGGCCCCCGCCAGACCCGGGAGCGCGGCCGGATCTCCCCGTCCATGGCGCGCTGGAGCAGGTCGGCCGCTTCCATGCCCCTTTCATATTGATCCACGTGCGGGTAGGTCCGGTAGGCCACAACGATGTTCGCCAGGCCGGCCATGGCGTCCGATACGTTCGCATGGATGTCCAGGGTCACGGCGATGGGGACTTCCGGCCCGAGTCTTTCCCGCAGCCGCCGAAGGAGGTCCCCTTCGGCATCGTCCTGGTCTTCGGTGACCATAGCCCCGTGGAGGGAGAGGAGGACTCCGTCGAAAGGCCCCTCCTGGCAGGCCCCGACCACCGTCCCCCGCAGATGGGCCCAGTCCTCCGCCGGGGTCTTCCCCCCGGGCGTCGCGGCCGCGGCCAGGGGCTGGACCAGCTCCCATCCGTGTTTCCTGGCCGCGTCGAGGTGCGCTCCGATTTCCGTCCGGGTGCCGGAGAGCGCCCGGGCGATCTCCTCCCCCCGAAAATAGCGCCGCGCCCGGTACAACGCCAGGGCGGTGGGCAGGATGCTGAAGGTGTTGGTCTCATGACTGATCTCGGCGGAAAGAACTCGGCGGGTCATTTTTCCTCCGGGAAAGCACCCCGACCGGCGGGAATATTTCGCCGACGAGGATGGACTCGGACCGCCGCAGATTTTTCCCGGCGGCCTCCGGGAATCCGCATGCCTAGTAAAGATGGCACGCCACGTACCCCTCTTCATCCCTCCGCTCCGGCGGGGTCTTTTCGCTGCACTCCGGCCGGACGGAGACGCACCGGGGATGAAAGGTACAGCCCGAAGGGGGGTCGAGGGGGTTGGGAAAACCGGCTCCCAGGTGCAGCTCCGGAACCCCCAGGCCGGGTTCGGGGGTGAGAACCGATTTCAGCAGCGCCCGGGTGTAGGGATGGCGGGGATTCCGGAAGATCCTCTCCGTATCGGCTTCTTCCACGATCCGGCCCAGATACATGACCGCGACCCGGGTCGCCAGGTGTTCCACCACCGCCAGGTTGTGGCTGATGAGCAGGTAGGTAAGGCCCAGGTCCCGGCGGAGAGAGATCAGGAGATTCAGGATCTGGGCCTGCACCGACACGTCGAGAGAGGAAGTCGGTTCGTCGCAGACGACCACCTCGGGCCTCATGATCAGCGCGCGGGCGACGGCCACCCGCTGGCGTTGCCCCCCGGAGAGCTGTCCGGGATAGCTGTGCAGGACCCGCCGGGGCAAACCCACCAGGTCCAGGATTTCTTCCACCTTGGCCCGCCAGGTGGAGGCGTCGCCCACCTTGTGCACCCGAAGAGGCAGGGAGACGATGGAGAGAATGGTCTTGCGGGGGTTCAGGGAGGAATAAGGGTCCTGGAAGATCACCTGCATGCGGCGCCGCAGCGGCCGCAGGGCGGCGTCGTCCAGCGTGGTGAGGTCGCGGCCCTCGAAGATCACCTGGCCGCTGGTCGGCCGCTCGAGCTGCAGGACGCAGCGGCCGGTCGTGGTCTTGCCGCAACCGGACTCGCCGACCAGGCCCAGCGTCTGGCCGGGCGCGATGGCGAAGGAAACGTCGGTGACGGCCTTGACGTGGCCGACGATGTTGGAAAGCAACCCGCGGCGGATGGGAAAATGCTTGGTCAGGCCCCGGACTTCGAGCAGCGGCGCCGGTGCGGAGGGGGGGGCCGCGGGTGCCGTTTCGGGATGGGTAGCCGAGGTGTTCACGCGGCGCCTCCTTGGCCGGCCGGCGCGGCCGCTTCGGTCCAGGCCTCGATCCCTTCCGCCCGGGTGAAATGGCAGGCGGCGTGGTGGCCGGGGCGGAGTTCCCGCAGCGCGGGTTCGGCGGCGCAGGGCGGTCCGGCCAGCGGGCAACGGGCGCGGAAACGGCAGTCGTCCTTGAACTGGGTGGCCACGGGGACCATGCCCGGGATGACGGCCAGCCGCTTGCGTCCCCGCTGGCTCGATCCGGGCTCGGGCCGCGCGCGCAGGAGGCCCTGCGTGTACGGATGTAGCGGCCGAGCGAAGAGGTCGCGGGTGGCGCCGGACTCGACGACCTTGCCGGCGTACATGACGAACGTCCGCGAAGCCATCTCGGCGACGATGCCCAGGTCGTGGGTGATGAGCAGCAGGGCCAGCCTGCGTTCGCGCTGGAGTTTGCGGAGCAGTTCCAGGATCTGGGCCTGGATGGTGACGTCGAGGGCCGTGGTGGGTTCATCGGCGATCAGCAGTTTCGGCTCGCAGATCAGCGCCATGGCGATGCAGACGCGCTGCTTCATGCCTCCGGACAGCTGGTGAGGGTAGTCGTCCATGCGCTTCTGCGGATCGGGGATGCCGACCGCGCGCAGGGCGTCAACGGCGCGTTCCCAGACCTCGCGGACCGGCGTGCCGGGGCGATGGACGAGATAGGCTTCGAGGATCTGGTTGCCGATGGTGAAGACGGGGTTCAGGGCGCTTTGCGGTTCCTGGAAGATCATGGCGATCTCGGCGCCGCGCACCGCGCACATCTCGCGCTCCGGCAGCGCCAGCAGGTCGCGGTTCTCGAAGCGGATGGATCCGCCGGCGATGCGTGCGGGCGGGGTGGGGAGGAGGCGCATGATGGTGAGGCTGGTGACGGACTTGCCGCAGCCGGACTCGCCCACCAGCGCCACGCATTCGCCCGGTGCGATGTCGAAGGAAACGCCGTCCACGGCGCGCGCCACGCCGACATCGGTGTCGAAATGCGTGCGCAGCTCGCGGACGGAGAGCAGTCCCACGTTCTCGGTTGGAGCCATTGTCATCCCATCCTCGGTACCGCACCGCGGAAGTTCCGGACCCATGGCGCAGCGCCTGCGGGCCCGGCTCTTCGTTGCTCGCTCGTCACGGATCTCCTCCGGATATGCCCCTCGCCCGCGCCCCGATCCGGTCCCGCATCCGCGACGCACGGGGTCGGGAACTTCTGCGGTACGGTACCCAGGCCCGGACGACGGCCTCATTTCCGCAACCGCGGGTCCATCGCGTCGCGGAACCCGTCGCCTGCCAGATTGTAAACGGTCACGGTCAGGAAGATCAGGAAGCCCGGGAAAAGGAAGAGCCACCAGGCTCCTTCGAAGACGTAGCTGTGCCCCTGCTTGATCAATTCGCCCCACGTCGGCGTGGGCGCGGGGGCGCCGAATCCCAGGAAGGCCAGCCCGGACTCGGTCAGCACCGCGCCGGCGATGCCGAAGGCGAGGGAGACCAGGACCGGGCCGAGCGCGTTCGGGAGGATGTGGCGGAACATGATCCGCGTGCGGCTGCAGCCCAGCGCGCGGGCGGAATGCACGAAATCCTGTTCCGCCAGCTTCAGGAATTCGCCCCGCACCAGGCGCGCGACGCCCGTCCAGCCGGTCAGCCCCATGATCAGCATCACATGGAAAATGCTCCGTTCCTTCACGAAGGCGATGATGGTGATGATGAGGAAGAACGTCGGGAAGCAGATGACCAGTTCCATGAAGCGCGAGATGGCGATGTCCACCCAGCCGCGGTAGTACCCTGCCAAGCCGCCGATCAGGATGCCCAGCAGGGTGCCGATGCCCACCGAGATGAAACCGACCGACATGGATATCCGGGCGCCGTGAATCATGCGGGAAAGCACGTCGCGGCCGTCCTTGTCGGTGCCGACCCAGTGCGCGAAGCCGTTGCGCTCCTCGGACGCGGGCGCCACGCCGGACAGGATAAAGCGGATCTCGGTGAGCGTTCCGCGGTCGTCCATCTCCGGCCGATGCGCCCCGTAGACCCAGACGCGCGCGCCGGGGCTCAGACGCTCCAGCTCCGTTCGCACCGCGGGATCGGAGCAGAGGACGCGTGCGGGAACGCTTCGGGTGCCGGCGGGATCGGCCGGATCCCCGGCGGCGCCGGCCGCCTGGAGCGTGCCGCCCGTATCCTCGAAGCGGACCTCGTCCCCCGCGACGCCCGCGTACACGGCGGGAAAGCAGACGTACTCGATGTTGGGCATGTGCGGCGTCTTCACCACGTCCCGGGACATGACGCGGTAGTTGCGTCCCTGGCGGCGGACGTAGCGGCCCGGCGGGTGCCGGATCTCGCTGCTCATGGTGTTCGGGCCGAACGGGACGAGCGTGAAGAGCGCTCCCTCGCCTTTCGCGCGATCCAGGTCGAAGCGGCCCATGGCGTAATCGGTCTGGTCGAGGCGGAACCCCCGGAAAAACCGCCACTCGCCAGCCGAACCGTCCGCCTGGACATTCCGGCCGGGACTGACGAACGGGATTGCGGCCAGCAGCAGCGCGACGGCCAGCAGGGCCATCCTGCGCCACATCCTGCGCCGGGCCGCCAGGAGACCGTCCTGCGGTTCGTCGTCCGCGGCGCCCTTGCGGCGACGGCAGAGGCGCGCGGCATAGAAGACGAGCGGGATGCTGAGGGAAAGGAAGAACAGGTAGTTGAACAGGTAGTCGACGCTGAGCCCGTCCGTGGGCGCCGTCAGCCAGCGGAAGAACGGATAGCTGGTCATCAGGTCGCCGGAGGCCGGATCGCGCGCGGTCCAGCGGAGCGGCATGCCGTGGGCCAGCAGCGGGCCCCAGGCGGTCAGCCAGAGCAGAAACAGGATGACCCATCCGCTGCAATAGGCGACGCGGTTCCTGCGGTACTGCTTCCAGACCAGCGTCCAGTAGCCTTGAATGACGGGACGCGTCGCCGCGGCATCCGTTCGGGCAGGGGGTACGGGTTCGCGCTCGGCCATGCGTCACCGCCCCTTCTCGAAGGAGATGCGCGGATCCACCAGCACATACAGGATGTCCGAGATCAGGATGCCGACGAGCACCAATACGCCGGAGAGCGTGAACTCGGCCATCAGGAGGGTGTAGTCGCGATTCAGGACCGCGGTGTAGCCCAGGTAGCCCATGCCCGGGATGCCGAAGATGGTCTCGATGATGAAGCTTCCGCCGATGAGTCCCGGCAAAAGCCCGCCCAGCAGCGTGATGATGGGAATCAGCGAATTCCGCAAGGCATGCTTGTAGATCACCGTGCGTTCGCCGCAACCCTTGGCGCGCGCCGTCCGGATGTAGTCCTGCCGCAGGACCTCCAGCATGCCGACGCGCATGTACCGCGAGATGCCGGCCAGGCCGCCGTAACAAGAGGCGACCACGGGAAGGAAGAGGTGGAGGGTGGCTTTCCACAGCAGCGTCAGCGTGGGCAGCTCCTCCGCGCCGCTCGGCAGCCAGCCCTGGATCGGCAATCGCAGGTGCTCGGGAAACTTGAGGTTGATGCTGATCAGCAGCACGGCCACCCAGAAGCTGGGCAGGGACCAGAGCATGAAGAGGACGACCGTGACGATCCGGTCGGGCAGCGTGTTGTGGTGCGTGGCCGAGTAGATGCCGATGGGGATCGCGAAACTGTAGATCACGAAGGTGCAGATCAGGCTGATGACGATCGTCACCGGCAGTGCGTCCTTGATCTTGGTCGCGACGCTGATGGACGGCGTGTGCACGGACTGCCCGAAATCCAGGAAGAGGATGCCCCGCAACGGCGGCTTCTCGCCGCGCGCGGCATGCTCCCGGATCTCCTCCGGCGTGCGCTCGGGCTGCAAGGCGCCCAGCCAGTACAGGTAGCGCATGTACCACGGCTTGCCGATGTGGAAGGTGCGCTGCATCACCTCGAGCTGCTGCTTGGTGATGCGCCCCGTCCTGAGATCCTCGCTGCCCCCGCCCTGCGTCCCGGGCGCAAGGACGATCATCAGGAAACTGAAGACGGTGATGCCCAGCAGCATCAGCGGCATCAGGAGCAGGCGTTTGAGAATGTAGGTGGTCATGCCTTTTCCCGAAACGGATTCAGTCCCTGCGCTTCTGCAGTGCCTTGGGCACCCACCAGCGGCTCCAGTTCGAGCCCACCAGCTTGTATTGCACGTTCTGGATGCGCTTGTCGTACGCCGTCAGGCGCTTGCTCACGAAAAGGAACGTGTAGGGCTGTTCTTCCAGGATGATCCGCTGGAACTGGGCGAGCAACGCCGCGCGCTTCTTTTCGTTCAACTCGGTGCGCGCCTTCTCGATCAGCCGGTCCGCTTCCGGGTTGACGAAATAGCAGAAGTTGGATTCCTTCTCGTCCACCTGCGAGGAATGCCAGAGCTGGTAGGGGTCTTCGGTCATGCCCAGCGCCCAGCCCAGGATGCAGGCGTCGAACTGGAGCCGCTCGATCTTCTGCAGAAACGCCGCCCATTCCAGGTTGTTGATGTTGACCTGGATGCCCGCCTTGCCGAAGGATTCCTTGACCAGCCCGGCAATGCTCTCGGTCTCGGGATTGTTCGAGACGATCAGGAGGGTGAATTTGAACGGCTGGCCGTCCTTGTCGAGTATCCCGTCGCCGTCGGTGTCCTTCCAGCCGGCTTCGGCCAGCTGCCGGATCGCCGCCGGCGGATCGTAGCCGAATCGTTTGCCTTCCTCCTCGATCTCCTTCCAGTACATCGGATTCTGGGGATGCACCGGGCCGTGCTGGAGCAGCGCGTAGCCCTGCATGATGTCCCGGCAGATGCGTTCCCGGTCGACCAGCCGGGTCAACGCCTGGCGCACCTGCCTGGACGCAAACAGCTTGTTTCGGGCGTTCCAGCCGATATAGCGGTAGTTGTTGCCCACCGAGATGTTGACCGCGAACTTCTCGCGGAACGTGGGATCCTTTTCCTTGACCTTCATCTGCGACGGGCGCAGCCCGTAGATGTCGGTTTCGCCAGCCTCGAACAACTGGAGCTGCACCGTCGGATCCTTCACGATGCGGTAGACCACTTTCTTGAAGTGCGGCTTGCGCCCGTAGTAGTTCTCGTTCCGGACGAAGACGAACTCCACGCCGCGTTCCCATTTCTCCAGCTTGTAGGCGCCGTTGCCGACCAGCTTCTGGTTCTGCGGACCCGTGTTGAAGGTATTGGGGTCCTCGAACCGATAATGGTGCTCGGCGATCGGGTTGAATCCCGCCGAGTTCGCGAAGGCGTCGAAGTACGGTCGCGCCCACGTGAAGCGGACCACGTAGGGATCATCGTTGACCAGCTCGCACCCCACGCAGTCCTGCAGGTAGTTCCGGATCGGTCCGCATTCCGTCCTGGGGTTCTGGATGGTCCGGTACGTGAAGACCACATCCTTGCCGCTGAACGGCACGCCGTCGTCCCACTTCACGTCCTTGCGGAGATAGAAGGTGAAGACCGGTTGCTCCTGGGCGATGTAGTCCTCGACCAGGTTGCAGGACATGCACGTCTCCATCCGCCCGCCGGAGGCCTCCTTGGGGTCGATCACCCAGGCCCGGTTGTCCTCCGCGGCGAGCACGCGGTTCAGCGCGGCCTGGGCGGCATCGCGGGCCTTCTCGTCGCCCAGCACCTTCAGCACGACACTGTCTTCGCGGTTCCAGGGCGGCAGCACCCGGCCCTGGAAGCCGGGCGCCTGCTCGACGGCGCCGACCAGCCGGGGGGCCAGCGCCGCGCCGGTCAGGTCCGTCGTCCGGTCCGGGAATTTCTGTCCCTTGAACTCCACGTAGAACCACCACTGCCGCCACAGCCGGTCCCCGAAGTCGCGGGTCAGCGCCTCCCGGTAATCGTTGTTGACGTCATCGATCTTCAACACCAGGACGTCGTCCGATTCGGCCGTGACCTCCTTCAACTGGAGCGCCTTCATGCGCTGCGCGTCCCACCTGGCCTTGATCTCCGCCGCAAGGTCGGCGGCCTTGACGCCTTTCGTGTACGCCCGGCAGATCATTTCCTTCTTCCAGGCCCGGGCCAGGTAGGGTTCCCAGACCTCGAGGTCCTCGAACAGCCGCCCCGCCAGCGGGTCGTGCACCTGGTTGAACAGCTCCGAGGCCGTCGCATCGTTGTCCACCATCGCGTTGAGCGAATTGGGTTCGGCCAGCATCGCGGCCACGTACCAGTCGCCATCGTCGGCCTGCTCGTCGCCGGTGGGCAGATTCGGCAGCACGGGAATCGGCACGTCCGGCGGAAGGTCCTCGTATCCCGGCGGCCGAAACGCGGCCGCGTGCGCGGAATGGCCTGGCGCCGATGCGTTTCCGCCCCCCACCGTGGCGCCCGCCTGGAGCCGCTGGGTCAAGAGTTCCAGCTGCCGGGTCTGCGCCTGTTGTGCCGCCTGAGCATTCGCGACCATCTTCTTCTGCTCGTTGCGAACTTCCTGGAGCAGGCCCCAACTGCGGTGGCCGTCCAGAAGCTGGATGGCCAGGAGCAGCGCCACAAGGGTCAGCAGCACGACCGGTGCGACATCCCAGAAGAGATGGCGTTCGCGCATGAAAAGGAGTCTCCCCGAACCTGTCCGCCGCCGTGGGGCGGTCCGCAGCCGTTCCGAAGGGTCTGAAGGCGTCTCTTCCTTTTAACCGTCGAACCGTGACCAGGCAACCGAATGCGCGTGGAATCGCGAAGGCAGCGTCTCCGGCAGCATCGGGCACGCTTACGCTCGATTCGGACAACCGGGATTCCGCCGCGGGGCGTTTCCAGGGGGTATTATGGATACGGGCCGAAGGCGGCCCTGAATTGTTTTCCGGGAAAGGATCCCTGCATGCGGATTGATCGCGCGTTCCGCTGGACGTTGCTGGCCCTTCCGCTCGGCCTGCTCGCGGCCGCCGAACCGGCCGCGCCGTCTGCCGCGGGGCGCCCTTTCGTTCACCCGGGCCTGTTGCACACCGAGGCCGATTTCGCGCGGATGAGGGCCAAGGTCGCGGCGAAGGAACAGCCTTGGCTGGACGGCTGGAATCGCCTCCTGGCCAACCGGCATGCACAGCTGGATTGGAACCCGCGCCCCACGCCCAGAGTCGTCCGCGGACAGGTTCCGGGAGAAGGCCAGAACTACGCCGTCTTCTTCAACGACGTGCACGCCGCCTATCAACTGGCGCTGCGCTGGAAGGTGAGCGGCGAAGCCGCTTATGCGGAAAAGTCCGTCGCCATTTTGAATGCCTGGTCCGCGACGCTCAGGGAAGTGTCGGGCAGTTCCGACCGCTTCCTGGCCGCCGGCCTCTACGGCTACCAGTTCGCCAATGCGGCCGAGATCGTGCGCGACTATCCCGGCTGGGCGCGGGAGGATCGCGAGCGTTTCCGGAACATGATGCTCACGGTCTTCTACCCGATGAACCACGACTTTCTGACCCGTCACAACGGCGCGGCCATCGCCCATTACTGGGCGAACTGGGATCTCTGCAACATCGCCGCCGTCCAGGCGATCGGGGTGTTCTGCGACCGCCGCGACCTCTACGACGAGGCGCTGGCGTACGTCAAGACGGGACGCGGAAACGGCGCCCTGGACAAGGCGGTGTATTACGTGCACCCTGGCCACTTGGGCCAGTGGCAGGAAGCGGGGCGCGACCAGGGCCACACGACGCTGGGCATCGCGCTGATGGGGCCGATCTGCGAAACGGCGTGGAACCAGGGCGACGACCTTTACGGTTACGACAACAACCGCTTTCTGGCGGGCGCCGAGTACGTCGCCAAATACAATCTCGGCTTCGAGGTGCCCTATCGGCCGTATGCCTGGGGCGCCGGGCCGCGCGGCGACCGGCGGGAACAACTTGAGATCGCTCCGGCCGGCCGGGGGAACCTGCGGGCCGGCTACGAGCTGGTCGTCCATCACTACGTCCGCCGCAAAGGGATCGCGGCGCCGTACAGCGAGCGGTATGCCGCCCAGCTGCGGCCGGAGGGCGGTGGCGGCGACTACGGGCCCAACAGCGGCGGATTCGACCAGCTCGGCTTCGGAACGTTGACCGCGACGCTCGATTCGCAGGCCGCCGACGCCCGGCCAAGCGGCCTGACGGTGCGGAAGAGCGGCGCGTCGGTCGTCCTTTCGTGGTGGGGTGCGCCCGGCATCGATTCCTACAACGTCAAGCGCGCCGACCGGGCGGGCGGGCCTTACGCGGCGGTCGCATCCGGGATCAAGGACCCCTTGACCTGGAACGACCGGGACCTCAAGCCCGGGACGCATTTCTATGTCGTGGCCGGAGTGCGCGACGGAAAGGAAACGGTCTTTTCCGACGAAGCGCGGATCTCAACGGTACCCGTCCTGCGAGCGCATTGGACGTTCGACGAAACGGCCGGCACGAAAGCCGCCGACGCGGCGGGCGATGCGCGTCCAGGCACGCTGGCCGGGGGCGCGGCGTGGCAGCCGGGGAAATGCGGCGGCGCCGTCGCGCTGGACGGAAAGGACGGCCACGTCGTTCTGCCCGAGGGCATCGTGAGCGATCTGTCCGATTTCACGATCGCCGCATGGGTCCATCTCGACGAGCAGCGGACCTGGGCCCGGATCTTCGATTTTGGCGACGACCGCGGGCGGTATCTGTTTCTCGCGTCCCGAGCCGGCAGCGGCAGGGTCCGCTTCGCGACCAGCACCGTGTATGGGCACAACGAGCAGGTGCTGGAGGGCGCGGAGGCCCTGCCGACCGGCCAGTGGGTTCATGTCGCGGTGACCTTGGCGGGGAGGACCGGCACGCTCTACGTGAACGGTGTGGCCGTCGGAGTCAACCCGGAAATGGATTTCCCGCCGTGGCAGATCGGAAACACGAGCCGGAATTGGATCGGCCGGTCGCAGTATCCCAACGACCCTTATCTGCGCGGCAAGGTGGACGATCTGCGCGTCTATGATGGGGCGCTGGCGGCGCACGAGGTGTCGGCGCTGTGCCGGTGACCGCGAACGACCCCCGATGAGATCGCACGGTACTCAGCGCGCCTTGGGCAGCGCGGCCAGGGCTTTGGCCAGCCACGCGGGATCCAGGCGCCCGCTGACCTGAAGCCGGGTGAAGGTGATCCCGCTGTCCCACCCGCCGCCCAGCCACCAGCCGACATGGTCGTTGGGCTTGGGAAGCTGGTACTCGAAGATCGTCTTGCCGTTCTCCTTCACCGCGATCGCCGGCCCCTGGCACGAAAGCTCCAGGGTGCCGTCCGCGCGGAACGGGATCTGGGCGGTGTCGGATTTCAGCTCGCCCTTCGGCCCCAGCAGGTAGTGGCCCTTCTCGGTGGCCTTGTAGGACACCTTGGGCGCCTTGCCCTCTGACTCCAGCCCATACAGCCCGAATTCCACTTCGAACCGGTTCCGCTTCAAGGTGTCGATCTTGCGGAAATCGAAGACGAGGGTCAGCGCGCCCGAGAGGAATTGGGGCATCCGGAAGATCCGGTCGGCGGTGCCCTTGCAGAAGGTCCGCAACTCGCCCTTCTTCCACGTCAGCCCCGTGTGATCGCCCGGCGGAGCCCAGGTCGAATCGACGAAATCCTCGGTCTGCTCCTTCGTCGAGAAATCGTAGCCGAGCGTGATGACCTGCGTCCGCGCATCGTAGCCGAGCACGCGGCCCTTGAAGAGCTTGATCACGCGTGGGTCCAGTCCCAGCGCCAGGCGCTCGAACTGCTCTTTCAACTCCGCGATCCGCGCCGCCACCTCGGGCGATGCGACCAGATCGGAATCGCCGAACTTCTTCAGGAACGCGGCCAGCTCCTCGTTGAATTGCTTCGCCCGCGACTGCGACGGCGCCTCTTCGGCCTTCGCCAGCAGCCGGGCCCAGGCCGCCTGGGCCTGCGTCTCGCGTTCGAGCGTGCGGGTGCGCGTCAGCTCGGCGACCAGCGTCGCGTGCAGTTCGTGGCCTTCGAGGTTCTGCAGCGCCCGCTCCGCAACCTCGGCTCGCTTCTCGGCCATCGCGGCCAGCGTTGCCGCAATCCAATCCTCGGGCGAAACCGGGGCGGGCGTGGGCACGAGACGTTCGAGGGAGGCCGCGGTCAGGTCGGACAGCGCGACCGTCGTCCGCGTCGTGCCCTGGTTGCGGCCGTCGATCGCATAGGTCGACTCGATCTTGAGTTCGTGGCCCTCGAACGCGAGGAGTTTGCCTTTCTGCGGGCCTTTCGCCGTCTCCAGGCTCACGTCCTTGCCGACGAGGTTCTTGAGGGCCGCGGTGCGCGCGTCGCGACGGGATTCGAGGACCTTCAAGGCGGCGAGCATCGCGTCCTTGGCGACGTACTGGCCGTCGCGGACGCGCTCGGCCGCCTTCTCGGGCGCATGGCGCTGCAGGTCGGCAAGGAGATCGACGAGGGGCCAGTCGGCGAACTTCACCGGCTCCGGCTCGGCCGGCTTCTCGACCGCCGCGGGCACCTCGGCCGGCTTCGTCGCCGGCGCCGGTTCCGGCGGGGCGGCCGCCGGCGGGACGGCCTCGGGCGGTGGAGGCGGTTCCTGGACGGAGGAGACCGATTCCTTCTCGCTGGCGGAGGGCGGCAGAGCCTCCCGCCGGGCAGGTGCCGGCGGTTCTTTCGGCGCTTCTTTCTTCTCGAGAGGAGGCAGCCCTTGCGGCGGCGCAACCGGGATGGCGGTGGCGACCTTCTTGCCGGGCGTTTCCGTGGGCTGGCCTCGCACGAGCAGGAAAACGACGAGGCCGAGGGCCGCGACGCCGATCGCCCCGCCGACGATGACGGCGCCGGCAGGTCGCCGGGGACGCTCGGCGACGGCGGCCTCGCGCGAGGAAACCGATGCGCGCGGCCCGGCGGTGTGGCGCGAAGGGCGCTCGGGTCCCAACGGGTCCTCGCCGGCCTCGATCCGTTCCAGCAGGACAAGCAGTTCGCCGGCCGACTGGA
>Ga0101944_10005431_pt1 | contig 14499 bp, 12 predicted proteins | sample DewCreD2012metaG_FD_75245 | JGI IMG/M metagenome (GOLD analysis project Ga0101944, IMG submission 75245) | Hot spring sediment bacterial and archeal communities from British Columbia, Canada, to study Microbial Dark Matter (Phase II) - Dewar... ... | reverse complement strand
AATAGACCATAACATCAATAGGGTTTCTGCTCTCATTGAGAAACCAGGCTGAAGCTTTGCCTCACGACTCAAAAACCCTACGAACAGTTTCGTAGGAATGACGAAAGACGTTTCTCTCAGAGTTTTTTTGAAATTACCAAGTTGCCTGTAGCAGGAACAGGAGGCTGTCTTGGAAATCTTGAATTACACGGAAGATCACCTCAACTTCAGGGAGCGGGTCCGCGCCTTCTTTGAAAAAGAAGTGACTCCCCATGTGGAGGAATGGGAGAAAACAGGTATCACCCCCAAGGCTATATGGAAACGCATGGGCCGGGAAGGATTTCTCTGCACCAGCGTGCCCAAAGAGTACGGCGGCATGGGCGCCGACTTTCTCTATTCCGTCATCGTTACCGAAGAACTGGTCCAAACAGGCCACACAGGGCTCGCCGCACCGCTTCACAGCGATGTGGTGGTGCCCTACATCACGGCCTTCGGCTCAGAGGAATTGAAGAGGAAATACCTTCCCCTGTGTGTTTCAGGCGACATGATCTCGGCCATTGCCATGACAGAGCCCAACGCAGGGAGCGATCTGGCTTCCATCCAGACGACCGCCGTCGAAGACGGCAATGAGGTGGTGGTCAACGGGCAGAAGACCTTCATCAGCAACGGCATCAACTGCGATCTCCTGATTCTGGCCGCAAGAGATCCTTCAGCGTCCGACGCCTATTCGGGGATGGACCTTTTCGTGGTGGAAGCGGGCACCAAGGGATTTGAGAAAAGCAAGAAATTGTCCAAGATGGGCTGGCACAGCCAGGATACGGCGGAACTGACCTTCACGGACTGCAGGATCCCCAAGGAAAACCGTCTGGGGATCAAGGGAGGCGGGTTCCTGATGCTCATGGAAAAGCTCCAGCAGGAGCGGCTCATGGTTTGCATTATTGCCGTGGCCGGGGCTGAACGAATGCTACGGGACACGGTCCGCTTTTGCGGGGAGAAGATCGATTTCGGAAAACCCATCAGCAAGCTTCACAACAACCGATTCAAGATCGCGGAAACGGCCGCAGAGGTGAGGCTGGGAAGGGTGTTTCTGGACAAGCTGGTCGCCGACCACATGGAGGGCAAGAACATTGTCATCGATGTGTCCATGGGAAAATTCTGGACCACCGAAATGGCCATGCGTGTTGCAGATCAATGTCTTGAACTTCAAGGAAACTACGGTTACTGCGAGGACAATCCCATGGCCAGAGCCTGGAGAGACATGCGGGTTCTGGCCATTTTTGCAGGGACGAACGAAATCATGAAGGGGATCGCGGTCAAATTTATGGGGTTATGAAAGGAGGCGGTGGCTATGGCGTCGAAAATTTGGCATGGAAGCAGGTGGCCTGAAGGAGTTGCGCATGAGATTTCAGGATTTGAAAAACCGCTTTATTCGATTCTGGACGATGCGGCGAGAGACTACCCGGACGCAACCTACACCATTTTTGCCGACGTGGCGCACACCTTCCGCCAGGTCAAAGATACGGCCGACCGGATCGCCGACTTCCTCGCCTCTCGCGGCATCGGGAAGGGCGACCGGGTGGCCATCTTTCTCCCCAACCTTCCCCACTTTCCGGAGATCTTTTTCGGGATCCTCAAGGCAGGCGCCACTTGCGTCACTTGCAATCCCCTTTACAAAACGCCCGAGTTGAACTACCAGCTCAAGGATTGCGGGGCCAAAGCCCTCTTTGTCATGGATCATCCCGTTTTTTATCCCACGGCGGTGGCGGCCCTGGAAGGGGCTGAAGTCAAGACCGTGGTGATCTGCAACGTGAAATCCTATCTCCCCAAGCTCAAGGGCGTGATCGGTTCGCTTCTCGGCAAGATCCCCAAGGCCGATCGCCACGAGCCTGGGCACTTCCTTTTTGACGACATCGTCAAGTCAAGCAAACCGCAAACGCCTGCTCTGAAAATCAATCCCGTGGAGGATGTGGCTCTCATCATCTATTCCGGGGGGACGACGGGAACCCCTAAAGGCGCTTGCATCAGCCATGCGAATGTGGTTTCCAATATCCTCAGCGTCCAGGAATGGGTTCGGGTGGCGGAGAAGCCGGGCGAACCTGCTCAGCAAGTGGCGCCGGGAGGGGTGCATACCTATCTGGGTGTTCTCCCATGGTACCACAGTTTTGGTCTGACCCTGGCCATGCTCTGGAGTTGTCATACTGCCTCTAAACTCGTATGCATCCCTGACCCGAGGGCGGGCACCCCCCCCTTCACCGAAGTGCTCAAGGCCGTGGAGAAACACAAAGTGACGATCATGGCAGCGGTCCCCACCATCTATTCCGCCTTTGTGAACCATCCCCTGATTGACAAGTTTGATCTCACCTCGCTCATCGGCTGCGGTTCTGGCGCAGCGCCTCTGCCGGTCGAACTGATCAAGGAGTTTGAAAAAAAGACAGGCTCCGTCATCTTTGAAGGTTACGGGTTGAGCGAGACCTCGCCCGTGCTCACGTTGAATCCCACCAACCTGGAACAAAGGAAAATAGGCGCCGTGGGGCTTCCCGTTCCCAGCACGGACATCAAGATCGTGGACCTGGAGACGGGCCTGCAGGAACTTCCTCTCGGCCAGGACGGCGAGATCGCAGCCTCCGGCCCCCAGATCATGCTGGGGTACTGGAACAAGCCGGAAGCGAACAAGAATGCGTTCAGGGAAATTGAAGGGAAGCGGTATTTCCTGACCGGCGACATCGGCCACCTTGATGAGGACGGGTTTGTCATTATCACAGACCGCAAGAAAGACATGGCGATTGTGGGAGGGTTCAATGTTTACCCCAAGGACGTGGAGGAAGTCCTCTACACCCATCCCAAGGTGGCCCTGGCAGCCGTGGTCGGACTCCCGGATCCTCACACGGGCGAGAAGATCAAGGCTTTTATCCAGCTTCGGCCCGGAACGCAGGCGACGGAAGAGGAAATCCTGGAGTTCTGCAAGGAGAGGATGACCGGGTACAAGCGTCCCCGCAGCGTGGAGTTCCGAGAGAGCTTGCCCACGTCGGTCGTGGGGAAAGTATTGCGGAGGGTGTTGAAAGAAGAGGAACTCAAAAAAATGAAAACCTCTTAAAGGCCGGCAAGACCTTCGCAGAGTGCTAAAGAAGATCCTGTATGCAGGTTGCTCAAAAACCGGGTTTTCGCCTCTTGGCTGTCATTCCCGCCCGCCCCAGGGACGGCGGGTAAACTCCGGCGGGAATCCAGTCTTTCCCGGCTTTTCTGGACCCCCGCCTGCGCGGGAGTGACGAAGAGATGTGTTTTTCAGCACCCTGTTACACTCTTTCTTTGAACTCTTTTCCCAGGAGACCTTCCGGCCGCACAAGAAGCACGAGAATGATGATGAGGAAAGCGAAGGTGTTCTTGAAAGCAATGGACACGTAGCCTCCGGCCAGGCTCTCGGCGACCCCCAGGATCAGCCCGCCGACGATGGCGCCGGGCAGGCTGTTGAGCCCGCCCAGAATGGCTGCCGCAAATCCCTTGAGAAAAGGCTCCAGCATGAAAAACGGATCAAGGAGCAGGGCCGGTGCCAGGAAGAGCCCTGCCAGCACGCCGAGCATGGCGGCCAGGCCCCAGCTCAAAGCCAGGATTTTCCGCGTGGGGATCCCCATGGTTTGGGCGGCCGGCAGATTCTCGGAGGTGGCGCGCATGGCCAGACCCAGCCTTGTTTTCTGCACCAGCAAATAGAAGAGAAGGCTGGCCAGGATGCCGACCACCAGGGTCCCCAGACTCAATTCGCTGATCACCACGCCGGCAAACCGGTAGATCTTGGTGTCGGACAGGGGGAAGGGGAAGGACTGGATGTCGGTGCCTCCGAAACGGGCGACCAGACCCTGGGCGATCAGCCCCACTCCCAGGGTGAGAATAATCTGACCGAGCTGGGTCGCCTCCCGGCGTTGGGCAGGCACCAGGATGCAAAAGTAAAACGCGATGGCCAGGGCGGCACCGAAAAAAAGGGCCAGGGTAAAGGCAAGGCCGAAGGGGAAATGGAATCCCAGGAGCATGAAAGCGAAGAAGGTGCCGGCGGTCGTGAAGTCGCCGTGGGCGAAATTGAGAATTCGCGTGGAGCGATAGATCAAGGCCAACCCCAGCGCCACCAGGGCATAGATGCTCCCGGTGGAAAGACCCGATATCACATACTGCAAAAATTTCGTCACTCGTCTTCTCCTGCGGACAGCGTTACACCCGAGCAAACTGCCTCAGTGGGACGTTGGCATCTTTTCTTTCGTTCCAAGGCCGCCGGAGGCGGCCAAGGCTCCCGGCCTGCTCATTTCAAGGAGTTACGGACGGGTGATGCCCGCCCGCTTCGCCTGACGGCTCGCAACTGCGGCGGGCACTGCCTCCCCCCTCGCTGTTCCCCTCGCATTCGCTCGGGGCCATCGGGTCCCCCATTCCGTAACTCCCTGAAATGAGGAAGGCCTCCCGCCAGTCACTGCAGAAAAGATGCCAACGTCCCACTGAGAACCTCTCGCCGATTGCAAAAAAGGGCTCAGGCTAAGAATTGAGTGCAGCAGTCGCTCTCAACGAAACGGCCAGTTCCGAAAATAGAGCCTCATCTTGAACCAGCGGCCGTAGAGGCCGAAAGGTTCGAAAATCAACACCAAAACAATGGTGACACCGTACACGACGGGCACCATGTCCTTGTAAGCGCTGAAAACCTGGGGGACCAGGATCACAAAGGCCGCCCCCAGAATGGAGCCCTCCACCGAAGCCAGGCCCCCGATGATCACGGCCACAAAGAGGGTGATCGATTCCATGAAGGTGAACATGTTGGGCTCCAGGTAGCCTAGGAAGAGCCCGAGAAGAGCTCCCTGCACGCCGGTGTAAAAGGAACTGACGGCAAAGGACAGAAGCTTGTAGCGCGTGAGGTTGACTCCCAGCACTTCAGCGGCAATGTCATTGTCGCGGATCGCAATGAAGGCGCGGCCCATGTAGGAAGAGACGATGTTGTAGCTGGCCAGGGTGAACAGGGCGGCGATCAGGAAGTTGAAATAGTAGCGGGTGGTCATCGCAGACAGGCCGAAGAGGGGAGAGAGTTTTTGAACGGCCAGGCCCATGCGGCCTCCGGAGAGAACTTCCGAGTTCACGAAAACCTGGTACACCGCAATGCCGAACCCCATGGTGGCAATGGCCAGGTAAGGCCCTTTGAGGCGAAGGGAGGGGAATCCTACGATCAGCCCGAAAAGACCGGCCGCCAGACCCGCGCCGAGAAGGCTCAAGAACCAAGGAACCCCATGGAGACTCAAGTGGCCGAAGGTGAAGGCGCCGATAGCCAGGAATCCGGCCTGGCCGAAGGAAATCTGCCCCGTGTAGCCGATCAAGAGGTTTTGTCCCTGAACCCCTACGGAGTAAATGAAGATGATCGTGGCGATGTAGGTGATGTGCTGCGGGGCCCACCAGGGAAGGAGGATGAGAAAAATCACGAAGGCTGCCACCCACACCCTGGTCCATGGCTTTCGGATCAGCTGGAGCTCTTCTTTGTAGCTTTCGATGAGGTCCATCCCGGTGCTTATCCTCGATACATTTTTTCGATCAAGTCCGCGTAACGCTTCTCCAGGAAGCGGCGCTTGACTTTCTTCGTGGGTGTGACGTCCCCGTCCTCTTCATAAAAGCGCCTGGGCAGCAATTCGAATTTCTTGATGGTCTCCACCTGGGAAAGGGTTTTGTTGACCTTGGAAACCTCCCCTTCAATGAGCTTCTTGATGTCAGGGTTCTGGGTGAGGTCGGCAAAGGTGGTGAAGGGGATCCGGTGGTCCTGGGCGTACTTGGTGACATTGTCTTCATCGATCAGGAGGAGGGCGACCAGGTACTTTCTCCTCTCGCCGATGACCACGGCATCCTGGATGTAGGGGCTGAATTTCAGCTTGTTTTCGATAAAGGCCGGGGTGATGTTCTTGCCCCCGGCGGTGATGATAATATCCTTTTTCCGGTCCAAGATCTTGATGAAGCCGTCCTCCAGAGCCCCCACGTCGCCGGTGTGAAGCCAGCCGTCCTTGATGGTGGACGCGGTCAGCTCAGGATCCTTGAAGTACCCCTTGAAAACGCCCGGTCCCCTGGCCAGGATTTCTCCGTCTTCCGCAATCTTGACCTCCATGCCCGGCACCGGTTCGCCCACATACCCCCATCTCGGCCGGTCGATTCGCTGAAGGGCGATGACCCCTGTGGATTCCGTCTGGCCGTACCCTTCTCTCAAAGGGACGCCCAGGGCATTGAAATATTCAAAAAGCTCCGGCGACGCGGGCGCCGCCGCGCAAACGGCATAGCGCACCCGTTCGAGCCCCAACTGCCTTTTCAGGTGGTAAAGCACGAGTGCGTACAAGGGCCAATAGAGCAGGGACCAGAGGAGACGTTCTTTTGTTTTCTGGCTTGCCCGGACATAACGAAGGCCCACCAGCACGGCCAGGCGGTACAGGGCTTTCTTCAAGACCGTGGAATCCGACATGCGGATCTCCACCAAGGAGGCGAACTTCTCCCAGATCCTCGGAACACTGGCGAACACGGTGGGGGAAACCTCCCTGAGGTTCTGAGCCAGCGTGTCCAGGCTCTCGACGAAGTTCACCGTTCCTCCTCCCTTGACCGCCTGGAACAGGGAGATCAGGTTCTCGTAAATATGGGCCAAGGGAAGATAGGAGAGCATTTCGTCTTTTTCGTGAAACGGGACGGCCGACATGAAAGAATCAGTGATGCTCAGAATGTTGTGGTGGGTGATCATGGCGCCTTTAGGGGGTCCGGTGGTGCCTGAGGTGTAAATCATCATGGCCGTGTCCTGAGCGTCGATGGCTTGGGTCCGCTCTGAAATGCACTCCGGATGCTTCCGGAAGTATTCTTCGCCTTCTTCCAGGAACTCGTCAAAAAAGATAATGTCCGGATGGGAAAAGCCCCAGAGCCCCTTGGGATCCCAGACCACCACCCGTTTGAGGTTCAGCTTGGAAAGAATTTGAAGAACCTTGTCCACCTGTTCTTCATTGTCCGCGAAAAGCACTTTGGATTCAGAATGGCCGACCACATAGGCGACCTGTTCGGGCGCAGAGGTGGAATAAACCCCGCAGGTGACGCATCCGATGGACATGACGGCCAGATGGCAGATCAGCCATTCGGGCCGATTCTCTCCCAGGATGGCCACCCGGTCTCCCGGGCGCAACCCGAGCGCAAGCAGTCCTGCAGCGGTCTTTTGCACCCTGGTGCCGTACTCCTTCCAGGTCATGCGCTTCCAGATCCCGTGTTCCTTGCGCCTGAGCGCGATGCGATCCTGCCTGGCTTCAACCTGCTGGAAAAACAACGCTGGGAAGTTCGCCGCGATCACCAGGTTCTCCTTTTCTTGTAAAGCCGCCATCCCTTGGGAGAAAGGCTTTCTCCTCCGAGGCCCAGATAGAGTTCCTTCACGTCTTCGTTGTTCTTGAGCGTGTCGGCGGTGCCCTCCAGCACAATCCGGCCGGACTCCATGATGTACCCGAAATGAGCGATGCTGAGCGCCAGCTTGGCATTTTGCTCCACCAGGAGAATGGTCGTCCCCATGCCGCTGATCTGGGCGAGGGCATCGTAGACGTGGCGGGCGACCCTGGGCGCCAGCCCCAAGGTCGGCTCGTCCAGCATGAGAAGCTTGGGCCGCCGGAGCATGGCGCGCGCCACGGCAAGCATTTGCTGTTCTCCACCGGAGAGCGTCTCCGCCTGTTGGGCAAGGCGTGTCTTGAGAATCGGGAAAAGCTGGAAAACGAATTCGAGATCGTCATGGATCTCGCGGGCTTTCCGGCCCCAGCCCCCGAGGTCCAGGTTCTCCTTGAGCGTAAGCTCTCTGAACAACCCCCGGTCTTCAGGGACATAGACAATGCCGAGAGAAGAGATCCGTTCGGGCGGCAACCGCTGAATCCCCTTGCCCATGAATTCGATCGTGCCTTTCTTGGGTTGATCTTTGAGAAGTCCTGCAATGGTCTTGAGCAAGGTGGTCTTGCCGGCGCCGTTGGGTCCGAGCACGGCAAAGACTTCCTTCTCCTTCACCTGCAGCGACAACCCATGGAGGGCGTAGATGCGGTCGTAGTACAGTGTTTCAATGCTGGTGATGCGGAGCAGGGGGTTCATTCTTCCCCCAAATAAGCCTTGATGACCTGGGGGGTGCGCTGGACCTCTTCAGGGCTCCCCTGGGCGATTTTGAGCCCGTAATCCAGAGCCACCATGCGGTCCGCCAGCTTGGAGGCGATCCTAAGATCATGCTCGACCAGGAGAATGGCCGTCTTGTAACGGCCTCGGATCTCCGTGATGCGGTAGGCGGTTTCTTCCTTTTCCTCCGACGTGAGCCCGGCGATGGGCTCATCGAGAAGGAGCAGCTCAGGCTCCATGGCCAGGGCTCTGCCCAGTTCCACGCGCTTTTGAACCCCGTAAGGGCAATCCGATACCCTCACCTGCCGGTACGCTTGAAGGTCCAGAAAATCGATGATCTCTTCCACGGTCTCGCGGTGTCGCAGCTCTTCGCCTCGCAGGCGCAGCAGCGCGCTGAAAGGGTTCTTGCGGAACCGGATGTGCCTTCCCAGGAGAAGGTTGTCGAGAGCCGTCATGTGAAGAAAAAGACGGAGGTTTTGAAAGGTGCGGGCAATGCCCCTCTGCGCTACGGAATCAGGGGAGAGCCCGAGCAGGCTCTCCCCCTTGAACGCAATGTCTCCTTCGTCCGGCCGGTAGACATTGGAAATACAGTTGAAGAGGGTGGTCTTGCCGGAACCGTTCGGCCCTATGATGGCCAGAATCTCTTCTTCGTCAACCTCCAGATCGACCCCGGCCAAGGCCTGGATGCCGCCGAAGCTGACAAAAAGCCCGCTGATGTCCAGTAGCGCCATGGTCCTTAAAAATGGGCCTTGTGAATGGTGAAAGGCTCCAGGGGCACATGCTTGCCGCCGCGGGCCTGCCCCATCCTGGAGGCATTGTTCCCGTGGTGACGGTCCGGGGTGTAGGTGACGGGCGCGCCGATGCCCTCAGGCTTCCAGTCCTTAATCATTTCCATGCCCTTGATCATGGACTCGGTGGTGAGGTTGCGCCCGGCATTCTTCAACCCCTCCACCAGATGCATCATGGACGCGGCGCCGAACAGGGCCAGGTATTCCCTGCCTTCCAGTTTGGGATCCATTTTCTTCAGGACGGCCACCGCTTTGTCCGCTTCCGGTTCGGAGCCGGGCACCCCGGAGTTTCCAGGAAGCGCGATGTAAGTCCCTTCCCATACATCCGCGCCTGCCACGCCGAACATGACCGGGTCACCGACCGTGAAGGTGACCAGCACCTTCGGCCGATAATCGATCTTGGCCATTTCCTTCAGAATGAGGGCTGCATGGGACATGGTGGGGTAGAGAATCGCGGTGTCTGCCCCGGACTCCTTCATTTTAAGGGCATGGGTTCCCAGGGCTCTTTCCGTCACTTCATAGGGAACCGTGGCCGTGAGCTCCGCTTTGCCGGGCTTGGCTTTCAGGGCCTTCTGGACTCCGGACATGGCCATCTTGCCGTAGTCGTCGTTCTGGTAAAACAGGGCGATTTTTTTGGATCCCAGTTTGTCGAGCGCATAGGCGGTCAGGTATTCCGCTTCGTCCTCATAGTCCGGATAGGCAATGAAGATGTAGCGGAGCTTGTCTTTAGGCTCACGGGCCCAGATGCGCACATCCCCATAAGCGGTGATCAAGGGGATCTTGTTTTCCGGGCAGAAGTCCTTGGCCGCGTTTAAGACCGCCGTCCCCAGGAGCCCGCAAAGGGCGAAGACATTGCCTTTCATCTCCTGAAGATTGGCGATGGCGCGGGTTGGGTTGTACCCGTCGTCCTTGAGAAGGACCTTGATCTTCCGGCCGTGGATGCCTCCCTGGGCATTGATGTGTTCGGCCCAGGCGGCTCCGCCGAGGCCTGTCACCCCCCAGAGGGCCGCCGGCCCTGAAAGAGGCGTTGTCCAGCCGACCACGACCTCGGTGTCTGTGACACCGGCAACGCTCCCCTGAGCCCACGCCGTTGAGGGAGCGGTTGCGAGCAAAAGCCATAGAATCCCTATCCAAGACGCTGATCTCCTCATAATGCCCTCCTTTCGAAAAAAGGTTAAGGGTTATGAATCCTGCGCACCGTCTGGCCAGGCAGCCAACTCACCATCGCTGATCTATTGGAACTGGGAGCCTGAATCGCTCCGGGAAGTCTTTCTAGGAAAATCGGAAATGAATTATATTCAGCTCTGATTGATCGGTCAATCAATATTTTTGGCAATTCCCGTCCGGTCGCGAAGTATCGATAAGGAGCTTGGAAATGACTTCCTTCATGATCTCCCTGGTTCCTCCTCCGATGGAGAGAATGCGGTTGTCCCGGCAAAGTCTTTCCACCAGACATCGGCGCAGGCAGCCGTCTTGGCCGTGAATCTGGATCGCCTCCTCAGTCACGGTGTCGCTCACCATGCAGGAGAAGTTCTTGGCCATGGAGATTTCCATGACCTGCTTCCGGCCCGAATTCATCTTTGCAGCCACCCGGTAGACGAATTCCCGGCTCGCTTCAACCAGGGTCGCCATATCCGCCAGCTTGTGGTAAGTCGCCTGGAGCGTTGCGGCAGGGCGACCGGGAGCGGCTTTTTCGCGCACATAGGAGAGCGATGCTTCGAGCGCGAGCTGGGCGGTCATGTTGGCCATGACGGAAAGATGCAAGCGTTCGTTCTGGAAGTTCTCCATGATCGCATAGAAGCCTTTTCCTTCCTCGCCGATCCGGTTCTCAACAGGGACTCGGCACCCGTCCAGGAAAATCTGCGCCGTATCCGAAGCCAGCCATCCCATTTTTTCGAGCTTCTTGGAGACAGAGTATCCTGGGGTCCCGGAGTCGATGATCAGGAGGCTGATTCCGTGGTAGCCTTCCCCCCCTGTGCGAACCGCGCAGGTCAACTGGTTGGCTCTGACGCCGCTCGTAATGAACACTTTGCCGCCATGGACCACGTAATGGTCTCCCTGGCGCACGGCCGTGGTGCTGATGGCGGCCACATCCGAGCCTGCGCCCGGTTCCGTGACCCCGAGAGCGGAAATCCTGGTTCCTCTGAGAACGGGGGGAACAAACCGCATCTTCTGCTCTTCCGTGCCCAAGTACAGAATCGGAGGAACGCTGATGTCCAAAGAGCCCAGTCCGGCCACAACGCCGGCTGAGCCGCACCTCATGAGCTCCTCGACGCAGGCGATCTTTGCGAAGAGGTCGCCGCCTGCGCCTCCATAGCGTTCAGGGTATCCCACTCCAAGAACCCCGGCGTCTGCGGCGCGTCGATAAAGCTCCTCGGGGAATTCTCCCTGCGCTTCCCAGGACTCCACATAGGGTTTGACGTGACGCTCCACGAAGGCGTGAACCCGCCGGCGGATTTGAAGGACGGCGACAGAGTGCGCCGGCGGGCGGGGTGAGCAATGACCGGAACGGTAGTCCAAACCAGCAAGCTGGGCAAGGAGTTCATCCGCGACGAGTTTCACGTCGTGGCGCTCAAGGACGTGGACATCGAGATCCACAAGGGCGAGTTCGTGGCCCTGATGGGCCCGTCGGGGTCGGGCAAATCGACGCTGCTGCACCTGATCGCGGCCATGGACAAGCCCACCGCGGGCGAGATTCTCGTGCTCGGCGAGAACCTGCGCGCGCTCAACGACGGGGCGATCGCGCGCTGGCGCAACCGGCACATCGGCTTCGTCTTCCAGTCCTTCAACCTGATTCCGGTGCTGACCGCGATCGAGAACGTCGAGCTGCCGCTGAAGCTCACCAATCTCGGCAAGAAGGAGCGCATGGAGCACGCCGCCACGGCCCTCAAGCTGGTGGGACTCGACGACCGGCTGAAACATTTTCCGCGGCAGTTGTCGGGCGGCCAGGAACAGCGGGTGGCCATCGCGCGGGCTCTGGTGACCGACCCGACGTTGATTGTGGCGGACGAGCCGACCGGCAATCTGGATGCCCATTCCGCGACGGAGGTGCTGGGGTTGTTGCAGCAGTTGAACCGCGAGATGGACAAAACGGTGATCATGGTCACGCACGATCCCAAAGCCGCCGCCTACGCGCAGCGGACGGTGCATTTGGAGAAGGGAGAGTTGCTGAACGGCAGTGGTCAGTTATCAGTTGTCGGCGATCAGCGGTCAGCCATCAGCGGTCAGCCATCGGCGAACAGGGATCAGCGATGAAGGATTTCAAAACACTCCGCGTCTGGCAGAAGAGTTACCAGCTTGCGTTGGCAGCGTATCGCGCCACGGCGAAATTTCCCCAGGAGGAACTTTTTGGGCTGACGAGTCAGATTCGTCGGGCTTCCGTCTCGGTACCCGCCAACATTGCGGAGGGTTGTTGTCGGGACGGAGATGCCGAATTCGCGCGGTTCCTCCACATCGCGATGGGTTCGGCGAGCGAACTGGAGTGTCACCTGCTACTGGCGCGCGACCTCTGGTACCTGAGTCGTGAGTCCGCCTCCGCTCTTGAGCGGGATGTTTCCGAAGTGAAACGGATGCTGACGTCTCTGCCATGACCATTCCCGGCTTCATCCTGCGCAATGCGCTGCGGAACAAACGGCGCTTAATTTTGACGGTGTTGAGCGTGGCGATCAGTTTGTTTTTGCTGACGATTCTGCTGACGGCGTTGAAGTTGATGACCGAGCCGCCGACGACCGATCAGGCGAGTCTGCGGATCGTGACGCGGCACCGGGTCTCCTTGGCGAATGTGTTGCCGGAGAAATACCAGTACCGGATCGAGCGGATGCCGGGCGTGGTGTGCGTCTCGAAGTTCACGTGGCTGGGCGGAATTTACATTGATCAAGCCTCGAGCAATTTTCCGCAATTCGCGTGTGATGCCGACCGGATATTCAGGATTTTTCCCGAAGCGATTGTCGAGCCGCGGCAGTTGGAGGCGTTCATCAAGGAGAAAAACTCGTGCGTGGTCGGCCGCAAGGTCATGGAACGGTTCGGCTGGAAGCTCGGCGAGCGGATCACCTTCACCGCCGGACTGTGGCCGTGCGACGTGGAGCTGGTGATCCGCGGCGTGTACCGCAGCGACGGGCTGGATGAGACGCTGGTGTTTTTTCATCACAGTTATCTGGACGAATTGCTCGGTCGGCTGGGGGTGGTGGGGACGTTTTGGATCCAGGTGAGCAACGCGGAGGTCATTCCCGGGTTGATCGAGCGGATTGACGCGGCGTTTCGCAACACGGACGCCGAGACGAAGACGGAGACGGAACGGGCGTTCCAGCTCGGGTTCATCTCGATGATGGGCAACGTGAAACTGTTCATCGGCTCGATTTGCACGGTGATCGTGTTCACGATGTTGCTGGTGACGGCCAGCACGATGGCGATGGCGATCCGCGAGCGGTTGCGGGAGATTTCGGTGTTGAAGGCGCTGGGGTTTACCGGGGTGATGATCTTCAGTTTGATTCTGGCGGAATCCTGCGGGCTGGCGCTGGCCGGCGGGCTGGTGGGATGTTTCGGGGCGAAGTTGTTGGCTGAGACGCTGGACGTGTACAAGTTGTCGGCGGGTTTCCTGCCGATGTTTCCCATTACCGGCGAGATTCTCACGGTCGGGATGTTGGTGGCGCTGGGGCTGGGAATCGTCAGCAGTATCGTCCCCGCGTATTCGAGCATCCGGACCAGTGTGGTGACCGGGTTGAAGGAGTTGGATTAGAGTGGCCGTGCCACTGAAATATAACCTGCGCAGCTTACGCGTGCGCTGGCGGGCGACGATCGCGACGACGCTTGGCGTGGCGCTGGTGGTGGCGGTGTTTGTGATGGTGATGTCGTTGCATCGCGGGATGCAGTCCACGTACATCAACACCGGCGACCCGCGCAATCTGCTCGTGTTGCGCAAAGGCTCCACCGCCGAATCCAGCAGCCAGATCAACCGCGAAGACGCCCGTCGCATCCGCGACACGCCCGGTATTGCCCGCAACGCCGCCGGCCAGCCGCTGGCCTCCGCCGAGATCATCGTGCTGGCCCTGATCGACCGGCGCGACGGCGGCAGCGCCAACGTCCAGGTGCGCGGGCTGGGGCCGGTCGGGCTGGAGTTGCGGCCGACCGTGCGGATTGTCGAGGGGCGGATGTTTCAGCCCGGTAAACGAGAATGTCTGGTGAGCCGGAAAATCGCGGCCCGGTTTGCGCACTGCAACGTGGGGCAGACGTTTCGCACCGGCAAGACCGATTGGAAGGTGGTCGGGATTTTCGACGCCCAAAAAACCGCCTACGAGTCGGAAATCTGGGTGGATGCCGATGAATGCCGCGACGTGTTCAAGCGGGATTTCTACGGCTCGGTGGTGCTGCGTCCGGTCAATGAAACGGCCGCGCGGGCGGTGGCCGACCGGCTGCACAGAGACCGGCGGTTTAATCTAAACGTGCTGACCGAGACCGAGTATTACCGGGAACAAACCAAGTCGGCTGGCTTGTTCCAATTTCTCGCCTCGTTTTTGGCCATCATCATGAGCATCGGCGCGGCCTTCTCGGCGATGAACACAATGTACGCGGCAGTCGGCGCGCGGACGCGGGAAATCGGGACGTTGCGGGTGCTGGGGTTTCG
>Ga0101944_10005429_pt1 | contig 14502 bp, 13 predicted proteins | sample DewCreD2012metaG_FD_75245 | JGI IMG/M metagenome (GOLD analysis project Ga0101944, IMG submission 75245) | Hot spring sediment bacterial and archeal communities from British Columbia, Canada, to study Microbial Dark Matter (Phase II) - Dewar... ... | reverse complement strand
GAGCACCTGAGTATGTTGCAAAAGTTGTGAGCGTATATCGTAAAGCAATTGACCTTTACTTTGAAGGAAAGTTAACCACTGAAATTAAAAAACAATTCCTTCAGGAATTAGAAACAGTTTATAACAGAGGTTTCTCAACAGGTTTTTATTTCGGTGTACCTTCATCTGAAGATTATGCAGGAGTTGAAGGAAGCAAAGCAACAACAAGAAAAGTTTATGTGGGTAAAGTATTAAACTACTACAAACAACCTGAAATTGCTCATATATTAATTGAGTCGGGAGATTTAAAAGTTGGCGACACAATCCTCTTCATTGGAGAAACTACTGGTGTGGTTGAAACTGTTGTTGAAAGAATGCTGGTAAATGAAATTGAAAACTCTTTCGCTACCAAAGGTGATGAAATAACTCTTAATACTCCTTCATTAGTTAGAAGAAATGATAAATTGTATAAATTAGAATATATCGTTAAATAAATATTCGAGGAAAATTTTGGAAATATTTCTTTTGCTCTTTTTTGGATTAATTCTCCTGTTTGTAGGAGGAGAGCTTTTAGTCCGTGGTTCTTCATCATTAGCAATTAGCATCGGTTTGACTCCTTTAGTAGTTGGACTTACAGTAGTTGCTTTTGGAACAAGCAGCCCTGAACTTGTTGTAAGTATTCAAGCAGCATTAAAAGGTAATAGTGCAATTTCAATTGGGAATGTTGTCGGCTCCAACATTGCAAACATTGCATTAATTCTTGGTCTCTCTGCCGTAATCAGACCCGTAACCGTTCAATCAACAGCAGTATTACGGGAAATTCCTTTTATGATTTTCGTTAGTCTAATCTTTTCAATTTTAGTTTTTTTCAGACACATTGCATTTTTAGCTGGATTTTTTTTCGTTTCATTACTTATTCTCTATATCATATTCTCTATATATAACTCTAAAAAAGGTGCTTCTCAAGAAATGATTGAGCCAATTAAAACTAAATACTCTATCCTAATTTCAGTTTTATTTGTAATTCTCGGATTAATAGGATTAGTTTTTGGTTCGGATTTATTTATTGAAGGTTCTGTTAAATTAGCAAGAATTTTAGGAGCAAGTGAGTTTTTAATTGGTTTAACCGTTGTAGCTGTCGGTACAAGTCTTCCTGAGTTGGTTACATCAATTGTAGCATCTGTTAAAAAAGAATCTGACATTCTTGTAGGAAACATTGTTGGTTCTAACATTTTTAATATTCTCGCAATAATTGGAATTGCAGCGATGATAACAACTATTAATTTATCTGAGACAAATATGATAGATTTGTTAGTAATGATGTTTTTCAGCATTATAATTTTCCCGATGAGCATATTAAATAAATTGATTAGTCGTAGAGAGGGAGCGTTACTTTTAATCGGTTATGTAGTTTATATCATTTATTTAGTTAATTCATAAAACAATAAAACGCAGAGGCGGAAGAAGCTCCGTCTATGCGTTTAAAATTCATTAATGATTCCGAAATGAATTTTCCCTTCAGAGAACGAATCGTCTCTACCTAAAGCAAAACTAACTCCTAAGACACCGAGTGCTGTTTCGATGTTCAATCCGATTCCATAACCATAAAGAAAAGATTCGCCCTTAAGAATATTTTTTGATTTTACTGCTTCACGGAGGTAGTAACCAAAATCATAAAAAGCAAAAACGAAAGTTCGAGCAGTTAGTAAAAATCTATATTCAATATTAGACCACAACAATCTGTTGCCAAGAAATTGCTCCTCTCTGTAACCTCTTAAAGAGTTAGTTCCTCCGAACTTAAATAAATCAGTGTTTTCAAATGACTTCCCTCTTAATTCACGCGCGTGAAAAGATAAAGCAGCAACTTGTCTTTTAAATAACGATAAATAAATTTCAAAATCAGAAATAATTCTTTGAAGATTGATCTCCTTTTCAACTGAAGGCGTAATAAATTCTATCGGTCCATTTATTTTTTTCCGGCTAAAGAGATAAGTATTATTAAACAATATTCCTTTTGTTGGTGAATAAGGATCATCTCTTGTGTCCAACTTAAAATTTAAACCAGAAGTAAGTAAAGTTGAATTAAAAACTGTGAAAACGGGGATAGTTCTTTCTGTAGGAATTACAGACTCGGTACCTAAAATTAAAGAAGCAGAGATTGTTTCAGTTGCTAAATAAACAAAACTACCCTCGACTTGACGCTGAGCATAAGTAGTATCTTGAATTCTCTGATATAAACTTATCGAAATGTTGAAAGGAAAATTAAATAACCAGGGCTCGAGATATTTCAAATCAAGCTCCTGAGAATTCCGACCGAATTTATTCCACTTTAACGAGATTGCTCTTCCGGTTCCGAATAAATTTCTTAATGAAATGTTTATCAATCCCGTTATGTATCCTGAAGTTTCATTTTGACTTGGCGGTATATAACCAATAATTCCGTCAAAGTTATTTGTTTGCTTTTCTTTTACTTCAATTACAAGCACCCCTTCATCTTTTTTGTTTATATGAAAAGAAGGATTTTTGACTGGTTCAAAAAATCTTAATCTGTTTAATTTGACTGGAAGCTCTTCAATTTTTTTCTGAGAATATAAATCTCCTTTGTTTAAACGAAGCTCTCTAATAATCACATAATCCTTAGTTGATTGATTTCCTCTTACTTCAACCAAATCTATTTTGCTCAATAATCCTTTATCAATTTTTAATAATAAATCAGCTTTTCGTTCTGAGCTAAGAGTATCTATATCAAATAAAATTGACTGAATGCTGATTTTTATAAAAGGGTATCCGTTATTCTCAAAGTAAGTTAGGATATTCTGAAAAACTTCTTCTAAATCAGATTTGTTTAGTGTCTTACCTAAAATAAACTCAAATCTGTCCTCAAATAATTTTAAATCTGAGCTGTCTTCTACTATGAAATTTACCGCAGAGATAATTACCGGAGAATCCTCTTCAAGATGGATAACGAGACCAATACTCGATGAATCTATTATATTTTTTTCGACAGAATTTATTTTAGCGAAATAATAACCATTTGAAGAAAGAGCTTTTAATATTCTATTTGCTATTGAATCAGAAATGTCATTCGACACGAACTGATTTATTCTTATTCCGCTCCATTCCAAATAATCTTTTTGAGAGAAGACTTTATTGCCAGTTACCAGAAAAGATTTGATTGCTTGATTTTGATTATAAGAAGTTGAAATTAAGGTAAGGGAAAGAAAAAATATTTTAATGAAATGTCGGGCTGTCATCTATAATTTTCATCTTTTTAACTAAAGGTTCAATTTTAACCTGATTCATTAGCGCTTCAAAGCTATCTTTTTCTACATTACAAACATCAAAACTTGCTGTATTTGCAGCGGCTAAAGCAGTAGAATATTTCAATGAATTTTCGAATACCTCTCCATTTTTCCAGCAATAAATTAACCCGGTGACAAAAGCATCTCCACTTCCGGTTGAATCAACTGAATTTATGTCAGGTGGTGATACTTTATAAATGTAATCGAAATTTTGAGCATAGAAAGGTTGTTCTTCATTTGTTAAAAAAACTCTTTTTATCCCTTTTTTATAAAGATAATTTAGAGTTGAGATTATTGATTCTTCATCTTCTAAGCTGACCTTTAAGTATTTTTCAATCTCATCAAAATTATTATGAATAATTGTAGGAGATAAATCAAAAACTTCTTGAAGGTTTTCGCCGTAGTAATCCAGAATTGATACTTTATCTAATCTGTTTGCTTCAGATATTGTAAAACTGACTATTTGTTCAGCATCAAATGTAGGAGAACTACCTGAAATTATTACCATCTCACTATTTGTAAGCATTTTGGAAATTGCAGATTTCATCTGTTCAATTTCGATTTCTGAAATTTGAGGACTGGATGAGAAAAAGGAATATAGTTTTTTATCTTCGTTAGAAATTATTATTGCGGCTTGTCGCGTTTCATCCTGAATATGAATAGGAGTAAAAGGAAGTTGTTCATTTCTTAATAAATCTCTGAAAACTTTTCCGTTTGCTCCGCCAGAGAAAAATAAATTATATGATTCAACACCAAGTTTTTTTAGTTGCCTTGATACATTTATTCCTTTTCCCCCAGCTTGATATTTTACTGCAGCGTTTCTGTTAACAAGATTGAGGGAGACTTTTTCATAACTAAATCTTCTTTCAAGAAGAGGATTCAGGGTGATAATTAAAATCATAAATTAATATCTGTATCTGAATAAATCTCCAGTCAGAGGAGTAATTAGCCGGTAATCACCGAAACCAGATTGATCAACAAAAATAAAGCTGCGGTTTATCTCGTAATACTCCCAAATCTCATAAGGTTTGGAATCATATTCAAACGGATGTCTGTCAATATTGTTAGGTGTTCCGAGAATAATATAAACCATTCCTCGATCAGTTTTCCAGCCCTCATTATAGTTTGAAAAATTTTCGTTAGCATAATTCACTCTTCTGAAATATTCGTCGAAGACTTCGTTTTCTTCATTATTTGGTGAAGGGTCTTTCTTTTTCCAGAAATCTAAGAATGCTTTCAATTTTTCATCATTTGATGTGGCATCTTTGATTTTATTTAACTCCTGAGGAGATGCAATATAAACCATCTGAGAGATAGCTTTATCAAGGTCATTAACTGAAGAGGGAAGTCCTAACCATCTTGAAAAGAAAGCTTTATTTAAAACATTTACCGTTCTTAAATTTTCATCTTTGAGCGTTACTCTGAGAATAAAAGTTCCTAAATCTAATTTCAAATCGGAAATCTGTTCTAAAATCTGATTTTTGCCGGGAATTATTTCTTTCTCAATTGATTTTTTGAAAATTACTTGCGAAGATCTGTCTATTATCTCGTAATCAATGAAGCAGCTTTTATTCAAACTGTCTGATGAAAAAATATCATAATAAAATTGTAAGCCGTTATTTGAAAGTGTAATGTTTCTAGAAATATTTGGAAGTACTTTGCTGTCTGGTAAATCTGATTTTGTTATGAATAACAAGTCACTCATATCAATTCCAGGATTTAATTCTCTGACTTTGAAAACATTCTCAGATTTAATTTCCTTTTTTGAATCATTATCCACAACAATTGTTCGGAAAAGATAGCTCCCGGGTTTAAGCTCAAAAGATTTAAGTCCAATGTTATAATTCAGCTTTGAGGTTGTCTGAGAGAAATCAATAACATTAAGAACCTCATTCCAAGTTTTTTCGACAATCAGATTTTCTTTCTTTTCGTCGTAAACAGACACCATTACAGAGTATTTTGAAGTGAATCCCTGACCTGTTTTAATAAACTGAAGGTTTTTATATGGTACGAGTATATAAACATCTATTTTAGTCAGTCCGGGTTTGTCTGATTTCGTTGTTATAAAATCCTGATGAAAAAATGCTTCATAAGATAACTTAAATTGTTTATCATAATTCAATGATTGGGACAATAAATCAATTGAATAAAAAATTATGATAATTATATAAAGAAAAACTGATAAGTTTTTTTGAATCTTCATTTAACTCTCCTTTTGAATTAATTCGCCATACAGATCATATTCATCGTAATCTGTGATAAGAACATTATAAAAATTACCCAACTTGACTTTTGAACTGTACTTAAATAAAACTTCTCCATCAACTTCGGGAGCATCACGATATGATCTGCCGACATAGTAATCTGCCTCTTTAGACTCTACGAGAACTCTTAATGTTTTGCCAACAAAGGACTTATTTTTATTATTAGAAATTTTACTCTGAATTTTCATCAATACATCTTTTCTTCTGTTTTTTTCTTTTAAGCTAATCGGGTCTCCTAAAATATAACTTGTAGTATTTTCTTCAACTGAAAAAGTAAATGTACCAACTCTGTCAAATTGAATCTCTTTTACAAAATCTATAAGTTGATTAAAATCATCCTCCGTTTCATTTGGATAACCAACAATAAAAGTTGTTCGTAGTGTTATATCAGGAATTCGTTTTTTTAATTTTTCTAAAAGTTTGTAAGTCTGCTTTGAAGTAACTCCTCGTCTCATTGACTTTAAAACATTATCAGATATATGTTGAAGAGGAATATCAACATATTTTACAACTTTTGGATTATCAGCAATCTCTTCGATTACATCTTCAGGAAAGTGAGAAGGATAAGCATACATCAATCTTATCCATTCAATACCTTTTATTTCACTCAATTTGTTTAACAAAACTGCAAGATTTTTCTTATCATAAATGTCTTTTCCATAATCTGTTGTATCCTGTGCAATAAGAATCAATTCCTTTGTTCCATTTGAAGCAAGAAAATTAGCTTCTTCAATCAAGGATTCCATTGACTTAGATTTATGTTTACCTCGCATTAACGGAATAGCACAAAATGAACACGGATGATCACACCCTTCTGAAATTTTAAGATATGCAAAATGCGATGGAGTTGTTAATAAACGCTCGCCCAGAAGCTCATACTTCAGGTTGCCGCCAAGTTCATTTATTATCTCTTCATATTTTTCCGTTCCGAAATAAACATCCACTTCGGGAATTTCTTTCTCAAGACTATCTTTATACCTTTCAGATAAACAGCCAGCGACTATCAGTTTTTTAAGTTTACCATTTTTTTTTAATTCAGTTGCCTGAAGAATCGTATTTATTGATTCTTCTTTAGCTGCTTCGATAAATCCGCAGGTATTTATAATTACTGTATCTGCCTGATTAGGATCTGAAACAATAGGAATTTTATTAAGTTGTATTTGTCTCATTAATCGCTCAGAATCAACAGTATTCTTTGAACACCCTAAAGTAATTACCGATATTTTTTCTCTTTTTCTCATAATGAATAAAGTAAATAAAAATAAATGAACGGAGAAGCAAAAAACAATGAATCAAATCTGTCAAATACTCCGCCGTGACCAGGAATCAAATTTGACGAATCCTTTATTCCAGCATCTCTTTTAAGCAGAGATTCGATAAGGTCACCTATTTGTCCAAGAGTTCCTATTATTAAGCTGATTACAATCGCACTTTCAAATGATATAAAATCGAGCAATAAAACTTTGAATAAAATCATACTTAGAATCGAAGCTAAAAAGCCAAAAACGGCACCCTCCCAACTCTTATTTGGGCTTACTCTTGGAAACAACTTGTGTTTGCCGAATTTAGTTCCACCAAAAAATGCAGCAGAATCACAAATCCATATTGTTCCGAGAATTGCAAATATCATAAATGCCCCATTCGAGTATTCTGAAGCAGAAGCACTGAAGATTTCACGAATACCAATAAGAGAAAATCCACTAAGTGAAAAGAAAAAAAATCCAAAAATTGTCGAACCTATATTTAGTAAAGAAGACCCTTTTTTGCGATAAAGTTCAATCAGGATAAGAATCAGAAACCAGATAGAAATAATTGTAAAAACACTTTCAGCATTAAAAGCAAACTTATTTATGAGAATAGTAATAATTCCAATCATTCCCCAAATCATATTTATTTTCGCTCCCTTAGCTTCGGATAGTTTACCAAATTCATAAAAAGATAAAAGGTTTATAGCTAAAACCAGTAAAGTAAAGTACCAGTTTCCCAAGTAAGCAAGAGTTAATAAAACAGGTATGGCAATGAGTGAAACAATAATTCTAACACTTGTGTTACTCAATATCCTCTTCCTCTTCTTCTTCGGTTTTCAGGTTTTTCTTAAACTCTTCAATAAAATTCAAAGCGTTTTCAACATCTTCATTTTTTACCAAAAGTTTTATAACCGACAAATCTCCCGGAGCAGGGAAATTACTATCACGTTGCGATAATATATTCGCAGAGATTCCTGCACTCTCAAGATTGTCTTTCAGCATTTCAACTTCATAATCAAAAGAAGATGTATAAACTACCTGCCAATCAGATTCATTAAAAACTACTTCTTCAGGTAGTGAATCTATCAGAGTCGTGTTGCAATCAGGACAAACTTCGGTTCCGGCAACATACTCGTATTTACATTTAGGACAGAAAGGCATATTTCCTCCTATTTGATTTGTTGTGAAGAGTAATATTTCTTAATCGAGACTAACAAAAGAGTAAACAAACCTCCTAAAATTAATATCGAAATAAGATAAAATTTTAATTCGTCGGCACCAGCTTTTACATCAGATTTAATTAATTCACTGCTGCCCGCAATATGGTAAATACTTATAGCAGAAAAATTGTTTAAGAAATGAAGGAAAATCGGAATTATAAGACTTTTAGAATAATAAGCAGCAATTCCGAAGTAAAAACCCAAAATTGCCAATGGTATAAAACCGTAAGGATTGAAGTGATAAAAGCTAAAAAAGATAGCTGTTAATAACCCGGCAATAATTGGAGAGAGCTTTTGTTCAAAACTACGCTGAATGAACCCTCTGAACATTACTTCTTCTGAAATTGCGGGAACTACCGCAACAACAAAAACTACAAATAGAAATTCAAATCCGTTAGATGCCTGCAATAAGTTGCTGTATGTTTTTTCCACCAATGCGTTAAGATTGTCAAAAAGTTCTTTTAAAGTTTTAATAATACCAAAATTCTCTGCAAGGATTTCAATTATGTAATTTTGAACATATAAATAACTTTGAAGCAATGGAGTAAGAATAAAAATTCCAAGAGTAAAAAGCGTAACTTCTTTCAGGTTTGGAATCCTTAATCTTATAATTTTATCAACGTTATCATAAAAATATTTTGCAAAAATCAGTGCAGGCAAAAGAATAAATAACAACTGACCAGCAACAGTTATCAACCTTAAACTGTTTATCGGAGCTTTTTCGAAATCCATTCCAAATATTATCAGAGTTAATAATCCTCCGACAATCTGATAAAGGAAAAATCCGCCGATCAATCCAATAAAAGCTGCTAAAATTGGCGATACTTTTGAAATAACTAAATCCGGATTATCATTCTGATTATTCTCTTCCGGCTCAGGATTAAACTCTGGATATTTATTGTTTTCTTCAGACATTCAATAACTGCTTAATTGTTTAAGTCAAAGTTAAGCGAATTTGATTAAAAATTAAATCTATATTCTTACTCTTTTAGGACTTTAAATCAAACCAAATAGGCTCTTAAAAACAGACTAAAGAATTAATTACTTAATCGTAAATTATACACTATGAATTATAAATTTTATCGGTTTTATTATGAAAAAACTTAACATTGGCTGCGGCTACGATATTAAGCCAGACTATATAAACCTTGATGTTGTGGATTACGGCGGGAATATTATTCATGATATGAATAGTTTTCCTTATCCATTTGAAGAAAATACATTTGACGAAATATATGCTTCGCACGTTCTCGAGCATTTGGATAATTTCAATAAAGTAATTACTGAATTATACAGAATTCTAAAGCCAAATGGGATCTTAATTGTCTATGCTCCGTTTTTTCTGAACACGAAATATTTCGGCGATCCCGACCATAAAATTCCGTTCTCAATCCGCACTTTTGACAATTACGAATACATAGGTAATAAAAAATTGAAGTTTTATGAAAAATGGAAACTTGCTCACCGCACAAACTATAAAACCGGCGCACAATTCGAAGTTTTAGAAAAGAAGTTTATTACATCTCATTTTGCATTATTGAAATGGTTAGATTATTTAGTTAACATTGAACCTGTAATCTATGAACGATTTTTTGCTGGAATTTTTTCACCTGAAGAAATTTATTTCCGATTACGTGCAGTTAAATGAGTAAATAGTTTTTTAATTTTTGTAAATGTTAACTCTTTAATAAAGAGTAAAGTTCAAGAATAATTGGACAAAATTCAAAAACTGTTTTATATTAAGTGTCATTTATAATTTTAGACATTTGTTGTGATGAATTAATAATGAAGAATCTGTAAGAGGACATTTTGAAAAAACAATTGTGTAAACAAATTTATTTGTTAACAATTTTGCCAAAACGATGAACTGAAAAAATTTAAATATAAATTTGATTGTTATAAAAGTTGAATATAAAATTGAAATGACCAACAGAATAGCAAAACCCTTTTTGAAATGGGCTGGTGGTAAAACTCAGCTCATAAAAGATATTGAAACCGTTTTACCTAATTATGTCTATAAAGAAAAATTCACCTATATCGAACCATTTGTGGGTAGTGGAGCGGTTCTATTTTGGATTTTGAATAAATTTTCGAATGTTAAAAGAGCAATCATAAATGACATAAACGAAGACTTGGTTAATACCTACAAAACAATAGCTTCACATCCAAGAGAACTTATTTCAATATTAGAAATTTTACAAAATGAATTTCACATACTGGAAGGAAAAGATGAAGCAAAAAGGGAATATTACTATCTCAAAAGAGAATTGTTTAATAAAAGAAAAGAAGAAAAAACTGCTCAAGCGTCTTTATTTATTTTTTTGAATCGAACCTGTTTTAATGGACTTTACAGAGTAAATCGTAATAATGAATTCAACGTACCAATTGGAAGTTACAAACGACCAACTATTTGTGATAAAGAAAATATTTTAGCTGTCAGTGAAGTTTTGCAAAATGTTGAAATTCTTTGTGGAGACTTTGAAAAAACCTTGCAGTTTGCCGATAACAACACTTTATTTTATTTCGATCCTCCCTATAAGCCTTTAAGCGAAACTTCAAGTTTTAATTCTTATTCAAAAGATGAATTTGATGACAAAGAGCAGATTCGATTAAAAAACTTTTGTAGCAAACTTAATAAGTTAGGACATACTTGGATATTGAGTAATTCGGATTTGAAAGGTAAGAATGAGAATGACACCTTCTTTGACGATTTATACTCTGAATTTATAATTCAAAGAGTAGATGCACGAAGAAATATAAACTCAAATCCTGATAAAAGAGGTGCATTGAAAGAATTATTGATTACAAACTATTCTAAGCAATATAAAATATTAGAAGGCACATATGTCGAGTAATGTTTCATGGGAAAAAATATTTGAGGACTATAAAATTTTACAACATAATTTTCACCTATCTCCATTTCAATTATCAGCTGAAATGATAAAAAAGTCTTGTCAAGAGTTTACTGAGACAAACCAAAAGGAGGTTAGAATACTTTGTAAGCAAGATTCAAGAGAAGATAGGCCAAAGATATTTATTGATAATGAGTTATTTCTTTTACCAATTAAAAATGGCAGGTACGTGATTATAAAAGGTGAGGGGTATGTAGATATACCTGAGATAAAAACTGAAATTAAAAAATATAAATCTAAACTTGATTTTAATTTGCAAACATCTAAAATTGGAAACTCAGAAATGCAACACCTTGATTTTGCCTATGCAACAAGTTTGATTAGAAATTTTATGAACGATTGTTCTTTAGTTTTAACAATTAGAGGAAGAAAATATACCCCAAAGTTTAGCTTTCAGGTTAATAATCATAAAATAGAAGTAAATAGTGTTCAGACAGAGGTCGATGCTGGTTATGAAGGGAAAGATAAAATTGTTTTAATTGAAGCCAAAAATTCATCAACAAATAATATCATTATCAGACAGCTATTTTATCCATATAAGCAATGGAAATCCTATACTAAAAAGGAGGTTTCTTTACTTTTTTTTGAAAAACGTGAGGATATTTTTAATATTTGGAAATACGGTTTTACTGATGAGAATAATTATAATAGTATAAAACTTATTAAATCTGAAAGATTTAAAGTTCAAGAATAGAAACAATTAAATGAGTATTAAGCCCTACTTCAAATCTTTAGATAAAAATTTTTATCTTCTCCACGGGGATACATTTGAACTTTTACCTCAATTCGACCATAAATTCGATATGGTATTTGCCGACCCACCTTATTTTTTATCTAACGATGGACTAACTATTCAAAACGGACAAATAACAAGTGTAAATAAAGGCTCTTGGGACAAATCACACGGCTTTGAATACATTAATGAATTTAATCGCAAATGGCTTGTATTAGTTAGAGATAAAATGAAAGAAGATGCAACTATTTGGATAAGCGGAACTATGCATAATATTTTTTCCGTCGGACAAATTCTAATCGAATTAGGCTATAAAATTTTAAACATAGTCACCTGGGAAAAGACAAATCCTCCACCAAATTTTTCTTGTCGCTATTTTACTCATTCATCAGAACAAATAATTTGGGCAAGGAAAAATGATAAAGTGCCTCATTATTTCAACTATGAATTAATGAAACAACTAAATGGCGAGAAACAAATGAAAGATGTTTGGAAACTTCCGGCAATTGCAAATTGGGAAAAAAACTGTGGAAAACATCCAACTCAAAAACCACTTTCTCTTTTGACAAGAATAATTTTGGCTTCAACAAAACAAGGTGCCTGGATTTTAGATCCTTTCGCAGGTAGCTCCACTACGGGTATTGCAGCTAATTTGGCAAACAGACGATTTTTAGGAATTGATAAAGAAGAAGATTATTGTATTATTAGCAAGAACAGAAAACTTGAAATTGAAAATCAGAAAATCGCAGAATCATTTAGACAAAAAATTGGTGGATTCAATGACAAGAAAGAATTTCAACTGGTTTTACTTAAAGAACCAACAGTGGAATACAGTTCAGAAATTAAGCTGACAATTGATTAATTCAAATTAAACAATCTAATCTTTTAACAATCTGAAAATCGGATAATCAATTCCAACCTGAAGAAGTTTTTTGAACTTTTCATAATTGCGTAAACCCAGCATTGACTGAGGCTCGAAGGCAAGTACTATTACTTTCCGCTTGGGCTGTTCGAGAGGAACTATGTAATATTTATTTGCATCAATATCAGAAATTTTCTTTTCAACCAAAGTCAAAACAGGATTACCAAATCTTTCTCCTTCGAGTTCAATAATATCTATTTGAGAAACATTATATATCTGAACGGTTGCTGATTCAGGTAAGTTGTCGTGATAAATTATTTTATGATTATTGAGAAATCCAACCGAAAGACTACAAGCCTTCGGGACAAGATATGCATACGGCTGAGGAATCTCTAAAAGTTTTTTTACCAAAGGATTGTAATTATCTACAACTATTATTGTATCAGTTTCATTTGCAACAGAAGTAACAGGCAATTCTAATTTACTCCCATCATTGAAATGATCAAACTGAACAGCAACCGGCGAATTATCGTATAACAAATTCTTTCTTTCTTTTGAAATTAAATCTTTAATGTATTCACTATTATCATAACAGAATTTCAATAAAGCCATCATTGCTTCTGCCTGTGCTTCTGCTCTGTGTTTTATATTTTCAACAAAGTTATCTTTTCCATTTTTGCCTTCAAGAATAAAAGATAATGTATTCATAATTCCAAAACTTTGTCTTCCGTCGTTAATATCAACAGTGCTGTGTCTTAGTCTTTCAATATTAGGCGGTCCTCCGACAACGTATTCATTGAATGAATAATTTTTTGACTGAAGCCATTGTGAAATAAATGGAAGAACTCTTTCTTTAGAATATTGGATTATTTCTTTTGAAACATTCGGATTAGTTATTAATCCTAATTGTTCATCAGCTCGTTTGTAATAGCCAAATTCTTTCCATTCTTGTGAATATGGATAATATTCGTGAACATCAAGAGTTACTTCAAAGTTAAATTTATTAAACAGATTGTGAAGAGCCTGAGTTTCTGGTTCTTCAAGCAACAAATGATTTCTATTTAAATCTACATTATTAGCATTTCTTCTTTTGTTTATTTCAGAGCCGTCAGGATTAACTTGTGGAATGAGAGCAAAATCAAGTTTGTCAAGTAAGTATTTGTTTTGTTCTTTAAGCAACTCCTTTGCAAGCAGCAAAGCACCTTCTTTCCCGGATTGCTCATTTCCATGCTGCTGAGCGAAAAACATTACTCTTAATTTACTTTTATCTTTGTTAAACTCGTCTTTTGAAAAAAACAAAGCAAATATTTCTCTTCCTTCAACAGATTTCCCGATTTCTTCAACTTTTAATAAATCAGATAAGTTATCAAGTTCTTTTACGAATTCAGATAACTGTTTGTGAGATGTTGGGAATTGAAAATTATTCTGTTCAAGAGGAAGTCTCTGCGAAATCAAATTTGTTGCAGACAAAATAATCCAGCAGAAAATTAAAATCTTTTTCATATTACTTCTTTGATTTCTTTTTTGATTTTGAAGATGAAGAAGATTCTTCAGCTAATTTAACAACTTCCTCATAAGATAAAGATTGAGGGTCTCGGTCTTTTGGCAGCTTAACATTTTTATCGCCAGCTTTAAGATAAATTCCCCAGCGTCCTTTGAGAATTTGATAGTTTGGATCTTCATCAAAAATTTTGACATACTTTTCTGAATCTGAAATTCTTTTTTGCTCGATTACAGAAATTGCCTCTTCCAAGTTAATTGTGTGCGGGTCAAATTTATCTTTAATAGAAATAAACTTGTTATCGTGTTTAATGTATGGACCGAATCTTCCGATAGCAGCCACAATTTCTTTGCCTTCAAATTCACCAATAACTCTTGGAAGTTTGAATAACTCCAAAGCCTCTTCAAGTGATATTGATTCCAATTTTTGGTCTTTTCTCAATCCAGCGTAAACTGGAGGTTCATCAGGGTTGTCTGGATTTG
>Ga0101944_10005428_pt1 | contig 14511 bp, 15 predicted proteins | sample DewCreD2012metaG_FD_75245 | JGI IMG/M metagenome (GOLD analysis project Ga0101944, IMG submission 75245) | Hot spring sediment bacterial and archeal communities from British Columbia, Canada, to study Microbial Dark Matter (Phase II) - Dewar... ... | reverse complement strand
ATTCTGAACGGTTTTAATAACCAATGACAAGATTAATCTTTATCGCCTTCCCTATATCCTTTCTTTGTTAAATGTAACAAAAAAAGAATTTACTTTCACTATATACTTAATATACGATGACTACATTGCTGTCATGCTGAACTCGTTTCAGGATCTTGACTTTGTCATGCTGAATCCCGATTGCATCGGGATCAGCATCTATTGCATAAATAGATTGCGGGTCTAAGCCCACAATGACATTGGTGAAAATAGATTGCGGATCAAGCCCGCAATGACTTTTAGTGAGTAACGTTAATTTATTTTTGCTTTACATAATAATTATCACTTTATATTATTACCTACCATAATCATTTTACATTTCAAGATACACAAAGAGGTGTGTATGGAATTACAACAAGCTATTGTAGAAAGAAGGAGTATTCGCCGCTTTACCGATTACTATGTTACTGATGATGAGATTACGCAGATACTTGAGGCTGCCCGAATGGCCCCCTCATGGGCAAACGTGCAGCCGTGGGAATTTATAATAGTGCGTGACAGGACGCTGATTGAAAAGATAACTGAAACATATTCACCAAACAATCCTGCACGTAAATGTTCGTTGGCATCAACTGCTTTGATTGTTGCATGTGCAAAAAAAAATATTTCTGGTTGTAAGGAAGGCAAGCAGGTTACAGCACTGCCAAACTGGTATATGTTTGATGTTGGCATGGCTGTTCAAAATTTGTGCTTAAAAGCGCATGAGCTTGGTCTTGGTACGGTAGTTGTTGGATTCCTTGACCATGAAAAGTGCAATGAAATTCTTAATGTTCCATCTGATACGACAGTAGTTGTAACAATACCTTTGGGCAAACCTGAGGTAAGTGGTAAACAAGGGCCGCCACGTAAGGAGCTTGCTGAGTTTGTGTATTTGGATGTATATGGAAATAAATTTTTTAAATAGAGTGTAATATGGATATAAAAGATAAATGGATTTACTTGGCAGGGCCACTTTTTACTGCAGCCGAAAGACAGTTTAATGAAGCATTAGCTCAATATATAGAGCAAGCTGGCTTTGCAGTGTATCTTCCGCAAAAAGAATGCCATGGTATCACTAAAGCCAATGATATATTCAACCGGTGCATAAAAGGACTTGATAATGCCTGGTGTGTTGTTGCTATATTAGATGGTCCTGATGCTGATTCAGGCACATGTTTTGAAGTGGGGTATGCCTATTCTAAAAACATTCCAGTGATAGGCGTGCGCACTGATTTTAGAAAAAGTGCTGATGATGGCCATCTGAACCTCATGTTGTCACAAAGTATTGCAACGCTATGCTTTGTAAATAGCTTAGAATCAACATCCATTGAAGAAATTGGATATAAACTGAAAGAAGAAATAAATTCATTGCTGATTAAGGTAATTAAAAAGTAAGTTTTTGTTGTTTTATCAATATTGTAAATTGTGAGGATTATTTTGTTACCGTACTGTTATGTTACGTCCCATTTATCTATATTATTTATTATTTGTAATAAAAATGCAATTAGGCATTAATAGTGACTGTAATCTATCTTTTATAAGTGGGCTAAGTATAAATTTGTACATTATGAGATGAATAATGCGGATAAATGTTATTATAGACGATGAACTTTTAAATGAAGCATTTAAGTATTCAAAAGGTATTCGTACCAAAAAAGAATTAATAGAAACCGCTTTAAAAGAATATGTTAAAAATAGGAAAATAAAAAACTTACGCGATTTAAAAGGTAAGATTACTTTTGATGATGATTATAACTATAAAAAAATGAGATATAAAACATGATTTTAGTTGATACTTTTGTTTTATTTGTTATTTATTAATTGCGGGGAAAAGATTAATATTGTAGCATCATGGATTTACTCATTGCTGAAACTGCTATTGAAAGCAATGTTTTATTGCCTCACAATGACAAGGATTTTGATCTTTAAGCAAAGGTAGTTCAAGATTTAAAAATATATCAGTCTTCTAGTTAAATAGTTATTGCATACAATCTATTTATTAATTTTAAATTTGATTCGCTGAGGGGTTTACAATGAAAAAAATATTAATATATAGTGCCTTCTTTGCTGGAGGAATAGCTATTTCTCTTTTAGCATTGCTGATATATGGATTATCGTTTACACAGAATGTTATCATCCAGGATGTTACAAAGCAATACTACCATGCAAGTCGGCTGGTTGTGTTTGGAGGTGTGGCTGCAGGTTTTATAAGCGATAGTTCTAAGCAGAATAAGGATTTAGAAAAACTTCCTCATGCATTTAAAATAATTCCAACAGGAACTATCGCCACTATATTTTTAAATCCGTTTGAAAGCGTCTATGTTCCGCCACAATATCTGGGTGTGTATCATATTAATGCTTCAGGGCATGAGGGGATACTTGCCCTTCAGGTGAAGGATGGTGTGTTGTATGGCTCAGTACGCTTTCCCAACTGGGCTAATGGTGTGTGGGAACCACTAAAAGGGATTACTATAAAAAACAATTCGATTGCATTTACCCGCTCGGTCACCACTGAACAGGAAAGAATAAAGACTGGTGCGCGTGAATATTTTACACAATATTATGTGGGCACGTATAAAGAAAATGGGAAGAAAATCATTGGCTTTTATAAATCACGTGGTGCCAAATATTTATTTGAAGCGTATAGAAAAAAATAAATTGTCATTGAGCTATCACAACACAGTTGCGGCCACGTTCTTTAGCTGTATATAATGCTTCATCAGCTTTTGTCCTAACGGTATTGCGGTCAAATGCGGGAAATGCTGCAATGCCCATGCTTAAGGATAATGTGAAATTATCCATGCCTAACTTGCGACAATCAATTGCATTAACGTTTTGACGTGCTTTCTCTGCAAGCTTGTGTGCATGTGAAACGTCGTTGCCATCAAAAATTACGGCAAACTCATCGCCACCATAGCGGCATAGCGCATCATTTTCCCTGAATGTATTTTTTAGCACATCAACTATCGCAAGTATTGCATTATCGCCAACTTCATGGTTATACTGTTCATTTATTTTTCTGAAATAGTCCATGTCCACCATAATAAGGCAAAACGGCTTTTCCTGTGTCATCATTAATGTAATGGTGTCTTCAAAATAGCTGCGGTTATATATGCCAGTGAATTCATCAATAATGGAACGCTTGCGTGCTGCTTCACCCCACTGAATCATCTCGGTTAAGAAAGAACCTGTACGCATAAGGCGCCCTGAAATAACGGTGAGCATATCGTACATAATCTTAATAGCAGCTTTTGGATGGCTGTTTATGATTGTAAAAAAGTTGGAGGCTGTGAGCGACAAAAGCCTGCAATCTGTTTGTGCAATGCAGGTTGCAGAGCGCACATCATTTTCAAATATTGCCATATCGCCAAAGAAATCTCCAGTGGTAAAACGGGCAACTTCGCGCATGCTGGCATCTGGCAGTGTAATAAATGCAGCAACTTCTCCGCTGGCAACAATGAAAAGCTCACTGCCATAGGTACCTTCGTCAAAGATAATACTGCCCTTAGTATAATCTTTTTGTGAAAGAAAAGGCACCAGCTGCAAAATCTCATCCTGCGATAGCTTCTTAAAAATAGTAACTTTTGAAAGCAGTATATCCAACCCGTTCACAAGGCACCTTCCATTGCTATTGAATCTCCACCTTTATGGTATACTGACCACATGCGTTCATACACGCTATCGATAAGCTTTTGGCAGAAAATACCATTGCCAGTGCCAATACTTGCAGTTATTAATGTAATCTGCCCGCCTGTAATTGATGCAATATTGATTAACCCAATGGCTTTATGTATTGATTGTGCCAGCGACTTCATATCTGCATCAGTGGATGTGACAACAATAAATTCATCCCCTCTGTAACGAATGTGAATTGCATTGGGTGCAGCTTTGCGGATTGCCTGTGCCAGAGCAATAAGGGTTTCATCTCCAGCTTTATGCCCGCAGGTATTGTTGATGGCTTTGAATTTATCAGGTTTGATAACGGCAATGGCATATTCTTTGTTTTCTTTGAGTAACTCGTCACAATATTGCCGGTTGTAAAGGCCAGTGAGCCTGTCAGTGTATATGGCTTTTTTAAGTTCGCTTACCCAGCCGTAGTTTTGTGAAATCAGTTTGTTTGTTTCGCGTATTCTAAATGATATGTTCGATAGTAACTGGTAAATGACCTTTGCACCAATGTTGGCATGCTGTACAATAAAATCCTCAAATGCAATTGTTGGAAAAAGCAGCACGCTGGATTGTTCAAGTGCAACGGCCTGCGCATTGCCAAGTGTGATGCCGCAGAGATTAAGCTCGCCAAAACTTTCATTGGGAAGATAGCGGGCAATAAGGCGGTTTGAAGAGCCATTAGAATAAATTGCAATGCTGCCTGCAGTTACAATGCACAGGAGTTTGAAATTTTCATCGTAATCAAAAAGTTTTTCATTCTCCTTTAGTTCTTTGAATCTGCAGTATTCCTGAATAATATGTAATTCGCTTTCATTGAGCGATGAGAATAACTGCACATTTTTTAATATTTCTTTTGTATCCATTATATTCTACTATCGAACATTTTTAATAGATTCATTATATATGATATATACCGCTGCCACTAAAGATGGCGAAGGCATATTTTTCATGTTGTTGCGTACAATGTTTCAAAATGCATCATGTAATGCAATTAAAAAAATGATATATATAGTTTGAAGATCAGTCAAATTAGAATTTCATGAATATATTGTTATTGTAATGTATACAGTATTTATTAAAAATAATGTAATATAAAAACTGGTCACACTCCTGACGCTTTGGGCGAAAAATGCATTGAGGAATTTACAGTGTGATAAATATAAAAAATCAAAGCAGGTTTTATATTTATTCCTAAAAATATTCCTTTAAACAATGTTTATAGAAAACAGCTTGATGAGTGTAATTGTTTTTATATTTAAAATTCAGTGTGTCAATACCATCAAGGGGGCAATGTTTTTTCATTAAGCTGATGTTTTTCTTCTTTTTCTGCTATTATGAATATATTTTTCAGCTTCAAGCCAGTCGCTTAACTGGTCACCAGGCGTATTATGAGTTATTCTATAAAGATAATTATAATATGCCTGTATCCTTATAGCATCGTGTAGCTGTTCATTATGTACTGTTTCACTGGTTGGTTTTCTTGTGTTTAGCTTTCGTTTGGTTATCTTGATGTCTTTTGCTCCTTCTTTCATCTTTCTTAAAGCCATACATGATCCTCCTTTAAATATAGAAATTTTTCTCTTTGCTTAAAGCCCCTGTGGGGCTTACAATGGCAATTACAATTATGTATTAAAAAAACATGGTCACATATTAAGTCATTGTTGAATATGTATTATTGAAATCATATTGCATATACTAAATTAAAATAATAAAAAGAAAATGATATGTCAATAAGTATTAAAAAACCTGGGCAATACATACTTGTGAAAATCAAATATAAAGCATCAATATGTTTATGAATTATACTTATGTAAAGTTTGAGTTACTTCAGATGATGCCTGTGCTATATTTTAATTGACATAATTCTGACAATTTATATAGTACTGTGATGAAATAAAGTGTACATCACCGCATTTGGCGTTGCTGTATGGTATTTATTAACTTCATATAGTATAATCATTACAGGTAAGCAATGCAAAAAATAGCAATAAACCTGCACCCTGATGATGAAGGGTCACTTAAAATTATAAGTGCGTTAATAAAAAAAGCACATGCAAAAGGAGTGCAGGTGGTTTTGCCCAATTATCCTGTCATACAAAAAGATTTTTCCTCTTTAATTGCAAAGAATGATAATTATACCAATGTTGACATTGCCATTGCTATTGGTGGGGATGGAACCTTTATCCGTACTGCACGTATATTTGCAGCATCAAATATTCCTATCTTAGGAGTTAACAGAGGAAGGCTGGGATTTCTAAATGAATTTTTGCCTCAGGAGGCGCTGGATTATTTTGATGAAATTTTAAAAGGCAATTTTACTTTTTCACTAAGGAAGATGCTAAGGGCCAATATTATTCGCGAAGGTGAACAGTATACAGCAGTAGATTATTTGAATGACGCTGTTATTACTAAGGGATCATTTTCAAGACCTATTAGAATACGGCTTGAACTCAACGATGAATTTGTTACCTGCTATTCCGGTGATGGCCTTATTATTGCCACAGCAACGGGTTCAACTGCATATTCGCTTTCAGCAGGCGGCCCAATTGTCCTTCCTGATGATGAATCCGTGTTTATAGTCAACCCAATATGCCCTCATACGCTTGCTATCAGGCCTATGGTGGTTCCTGATTCGATGGTGTTGTCGGCACGGGTTGTTACTAGTATTGAGAATTTATTATTGACAGTTGATGGGCAGGAAGCTATTGCGTTGCATGAAACGGATATTGTGCATTTTTCACGTTCATCATATGTGGTACACATTATTAATCACCCGTCACGGCGCTATTTTGATGTACTGCGTCAGAAGTTAGGATGGGGCGCAAATAATACAGAGTAGAATATGCTTGTAGAACTTAAAATAAAAAATTTCATACTGATAGATGAGCTGTCAGTAACGTTTGGAAAGGGGTTAAATATCCTCACCGGCGAAACAGGTGCAGGCAAATCCATCCTCATTGATGCACTCTCCGGAGTGCTTGGTGAGAAAATGTCAACCGATATGATTCGTTCTGGCTATGACAGGGCAGTGCTTGAGGGTGTGTTTGATATCAGTGGTCTCCCCCAGGTAAAGCAGATTTTAGAGCTATCGGGTATTGATAATGAAGATGATACGCTAATACTTCGCCGTGAAATCTATTCCAATGGAAAAGGCAGGTGTTTTGCAAATTCCGTCCAGATACCGCTGTCTAAACTTAAAGAGATTGCTGACTATTTAGTGGATATTCACGGGCAGAATGAACATCAGAATATTGTGCAGGTTGCAAAGCATCGTGAGCTACTAGATAATTTTGGCGGGTTACAGGCGCTAGTACAAAACATGTCTCAGCTTCATAAACAATTACAGGAAATAAAAGAAAAAATTGAGTCACTTCAGATAGATGAAAGGGAAAAGGCCCGGCGCATTGATTATCTGACACATGCAATTGGTGAAATTGAACAGGCAAACCTGCAGCCAAATGAGGAAGAAGCATTGAAGAATGAATCAAACCTCCTAAGCAATGCAGAGAAGCTGTTTAATGAATTGAATACGGTACAGGAACTCATGCAGGGTGACCGCGGTGTTGTCCAGAGCTTAAAGAAGATGGAAATGAGTTTAGGACACATGGCTAATTATGATCCAAATCTATCCGGGGTTTTGGAAACAGTCCGCGAAGCATATTATTCGCTTGAGGATGCGTATGCTACTTTGCGTGATTATGCGCGTTCAATTGATTTTTCACCTGAACGTATTAACCAGGTTGAGGAAAGGCTTGCGCTTATTTCGAGTTTGAGGAAAAAATATGGTGATACTATTCAGGATGTTTTATCATATGCACAGAATGCAAAGCGTGAACTTGCCACCATTACATCAACTGACGAAGCGCTGGATAAACTACAACAGGAATATGCCATAACACTAAAACAGGCGCGTGAGTTGGCATTGCAACTTTCAGAAAAGCGGCTGGAGGCAGCCAAAAAATTAGAACAGATGGTAACCCAGGAACTGTCAGATCTGGGAATGCAGGGCACAGTATTCAGGGTATCTATAAAGCGTGAAATAAGCCCTGATGGGGAAATAGAAGCCAATAATAAACGATATATTTTGTATCCCCATGGACTTGACAGGGTTGAGTTTTTGCTTTCAGCAAATGAAGGTGAGGACCTAAGGCAGTTGCGAAAAGTGGCCAGTGGTGGTGAAATGTCGCGCATTATGCTGGCACTTAAAAAGTGTATCCTTGATGCGGATATTGTTGATTCGCTTATATTTGATGAAGTTGATGCCGGTATTGGAGGTAAAACAGCAGAGGTGGTTGGCAAAAAGTTAAAGGCTTTAGCCAAGCAGCGTCAGGTGCTGGTTATTACTCATCTTCCGCAGATTGCAGCAATGTCCGATAACCATTATATGGTGCAGAAAAAGAAAGTTAATGCCCGCACTACGACTCTTGTTGAGAAACTATCGCCAAATGAAAAAGTAAACGAAGTGGCACGCATGCTGGCTGGTGAGGTAGTTACCGACCTTAGTGTAAAACATGCGAAAGAATTAATTGAATTGGCTTCAAAGCAGTAATTATGGCTGGCGATACTATAAACCTTTCAGATTTCATGACCTTCCTTCTTCAAGATATAATCACCGCTACACCATTATTTTCCCATATAGACATGAATCGTGTTCTTGTATGCAGTGCCTATAATAAAAAGGTTACCGGTGGAGGAATTTTTGCTAAGGTTGTCCCATTGCGGTTTGAAAATGGAGTGACAGTAAAAAAGTTTAGGAATCACTGGTATGCATTCCCTAAAATTATGAATAACGGGTTTGAAATTTTATATATAGTCTATTTCTATATCCCGCGATATTTTGACCTGCCGGCGTACGAAAAACTCAATGTGGCATTTCATGAACTATATCATATAAATCCTGAGTTTAACGGCGATGTGCGCAGAATGGGCGCTTATAAATTTTCCCATGGCTATTCAAAAGAACATTTTAACAATCAGTTTAAGGATGAGCTGTTACACTATTATAATAAAATTAAGAATACGCCACTGCATGCAATCCTAGAGATGAACTTTGCACAAATTGCTGAGCATTTTGAAACTGTGTATACCCGTAATATGAAGGTGCCACGGCCAAAAAAAATTAAGGATAATTGAAAGCGATAGTCACCTTGAATGGTTCCCTTTTCTGTAGTGTGCTTGAGTACTCAAGCACATCACTATCTAATAATTAAAAGCGATAGTCACCGCGGATTGATCCCTGATAATCAGAAGTGTCCACCCTGCTGATTGAGCCATAGAAACGAATGCCGTAGGGATTGGTTTTAAGAGCGAGAATAAACGAATCAACCAGGGCAACCTCGTCTGTATCTAAGAGTACTTCAACCGTACCATCATACAAGTTAGTAGCGGCACCGTGAAGTCCTAATCGTTTTGCAGTTTCACTGCAATAGTAGCGGCAAAACACACCCTGCACAACACCATGAAGGATTAGTCGCTTTGCCATGAGCAACTCCTTATCATTGATAGTAATTAATGTAATGACATACTGGGGTGCATTGCAATGTACCCTTCCGTAGTACCAGTAACAATATGTTATTCAAATGATATTTCAGAAATTTTCATGAATAACGGTTGTTGCTGTGATGATATAATAAAACTTCCGTTTAATGATTCATCCTGCCCGGGATAATTGGTATTGTAATGAAGCCCCCGGCTTTCTTTGCGCAACATAGCACTCTGGACAATCAGTTTTGCAGTAGTAATTAAATTTCGTAATTCAACCATGCGCGATGTTAGGGTGCTTCTTTTATAGTAATCCTGAATTTCTTCTTCAAGCAATGTTATACGCCGTGCTGCCCTTTCAAGCCTGCGGTTTGAGCGGACAATTCCTACATAATCCCACATAACACGCTTGACATCTTCAATGTTATGCTGAATCAAAATCCATTCTTCCAGATCAAATGTTCCCTTTTTATCCCATTGTGGGAACTGGGGCAATTCATTTTTGTGCTGAGGTGAAAAGATTTCTTTTATATGGCAGAAAGCCCTGTGGGAAAATACAATTCCTTCTAAAAGCGAATTACTGGCAAGCCTGTTTGCGCCATGAACGCCGGTACAAGCGGATTCGCCTGAAACATATAGATTGTTTATCGATGTTCTCCCGTTCAAATCCGAAACTATTCCTCCGCACAGATAGTGTGCAGCCGGTACCACAGGAATGGGTTCTTTGCTTATGTCAATGCCTGCCTCCAGGCAATAATTATAAATAGTAGGGAAACGGGATTCAAGAAAATCCTTATCTTTGAATGATATATCTAGATATACGCATTGATCGCCAAGGCGTTTTAATTCCATGTCGATGGCTCGGGCAACGATATCCCGTGGTGCCAGTTCTTTTAAAGGGTGAACCTTTTCCATGAAACGTTCGCCACGGCTATTAAGCAAGATAGCCCCTTCGCCGCGGACAGCCTCACTGATAAGGAATGCCCGTTCTTTGTTGCCGGGCTGATATAATGATGTAGGATGAAATTGAATAAATTCCATATCGGCTATAAGTGCACCAGCGCGATATGCCATAGCAATACCGTCACCAGTTGCAATATCAGGATTGGTAGTATGAAGATACACCTGGCCAATGCCGCCGGTAGCAAGCAATGTGTAAGGAGCAGTAAAAAGATGAACTACTCCTGTGGTATTATCAAGGATATATGCACCGTAGCACATTATATTGTTATAGGAATTTATTTGTGCACCAGTTAATTTAAGCTGATGTTGGGTAAGTAAATCAACAGCAGTATGGTTTTCAAACACCCGTATATTTTTTCTTTTAGCAATTTCATCAAGCAATGCCCGTTCAACTTCCTGGCCTGTTAAGTCTTTTGCATGGACAATCCTGTTATAAGAATGCCCACCCTCTCTGCCTAAATCAAGGGACACCGAGCCATTTGGGTTTTGCTTTGTGCTAAAATGGGCACCCCAGTTCATGAGTTCCTGTACTCGCTGTGGCCCGCTTTCAGCCAGTATGCGAACGGCCGTTTCATTGCAAAGACCTGCTCCCGCGGTTAAAGTATCTTTGATGTGGGATTCAATTGAATCGTGCGGGTCAAATACAGAAGCAATGCCACCCTGTGCATAGTTAGTATTTGAGTCAAAGTCCTTTTTTTTAGTTACTATATGTACAGTTCCCAAATCAGAAGCTTTTATTGCAAATGTTAATCCTGCAATGCCACTGCCTATCACCAAAAAATCTGATGTAAAAACTTCTGTACTCATTATAGGTTCAATTATTTTTTATTGAGTAAATTGAAAAAGTTTTGTGCAATATTGTCAATACAATTTGATAATGCTACTTTTTTCAGTGAAGCAACAAACTGGTATGTATGAATAACCAATCCTGGATGATTTGGCTTTCCTCTGTGGGGCAGGGGAGTCAAAAACGGAGCATCAGTTTCTAAAAGCATCCTGTCAAAAGGAACGTAGAGTGCAGCATCATGAAGATTGGTTGCGGTTTTATACGTCACATTCCCTGCAAAAGATATATACAAACCCAGGTCAATAAATTTCCTGGCGTCAATAGAGTCACCTGAAAAGCAATGAATAATGCCTTTGAGTGGTGTATATTTTTTTAAAATTGCATACGTATCATCCATTGCATCGCGTGAGTGGACAATAACAGGCAGGTTATGCTTTTTGGCTAGCTGTATCTGAGTATGAAATGATTCTTGTTGCATAGCTTTTGGCTGGCGCATGCGGTAATAGTCAAGGCCAGTTTCCCCAATACCAAAAATTTTATCAGGCATGGTTTGTATATGTTGTGCGATAGTTACAGAAAATTGATCTAATGTGGAACTGTCGGAAAAAGAAGATGGATGTATACCAAAAGCAATGTATATATTTTTGTCATTGTGCCTGTTAATAAAATCAACTCCCCAGCTGATGCCGTTAGTATCTATAACAACATGGACTGCTGTATTAACCTGATGTTCCTCCATAAGTGAAACGATAGCATCTGCTGTTGTGTTATGGTCTTCAGCACATAAGTCAAAATGCGAGTGTGAATCGATATACATAGCATACCTCTATAAGGTGATTTATGGTATATCCTAAAATTATTATTTATTGATGCAATATAATTTTTATTAAATAAACACAATATTCTCTCTTATCGCTTTTTGGGGGGAGAGCACGTAATTTTTTAAACAATTATCTTTAGAAATAAATGCTTTTTTTTATTAAAAAACAACTATACATTGTTGACAATTTATGTTAAGCAATACAAGTATACTATGTTTGAGTGGCATTATTATTGATGTATTGAAAAATTAAGAATTTTTATCATGTAATTCCGGAGGCAAATAATGCATTTTCTAAATACCATGAATATACATAAAACTAAAACGGCTGCTTTTATAATTGTAATATCTTCTATCATACTATCCCTCACAAGCTGTTCCAGCTATATAACAAAAGAAGAAATACTAAGCTTAAAAAATTATGAAGGCCAATATATTTTATTGCAGGACGCAGTGCGAAATGATATAAAAATCCCCAAAGGCGAACAAGTAAGGGTTAAAATCACTGCAACAGATGATTATATAAAAGTATATGCTATGCCGGCTAAGCTTGACATTGTCAAAGGGGAGTGGATATTAGTTCTTTATATGTTTCCGGATGATTTTGAAAAAGAAAAATTTAATATAAAGGTTTTTGAAGACAGGCTTTACCAGGTGGCAAAGCCTGTCAAATAGTTATGATACTGTAACCGGTGCTTCTTCCAATTCCTTAACAGCAGTAATGGCAGCAATTGTGCCATCAGCAACTGCTGTTGTTATTTGCCGATATGGTTTAAAACGAATATCTCCAGCAGCAAAAATATCAGGAAGTGAAGTATGCATATATTCGTCAGTAACAATATATCCGTTATTGGTTTCAATCTCATCATAAAATGTATTTGGTTTCATTCCTGCAAATATAAAAACGCCATCGCAGTGGATTTTTGAATGTGTATTGTTTTTCAGGTTTTCAACTTCAACTGTCATGCTTCCATCATTATTTTTTATAAAAGCTCGTGGTTCATGCGAAAACATAAATGATATTTTTTCGTTAGCAAAAGCTTTTTCCTGTGCTTCCCTGTTGGCCTGTAGCCGGTCAAATTGATGAACAATAGTTATCTGGCGTGCAAATTTTGAAATAAACAATGATTCCTCTATGGCTGAATTACCACCACCTATGACCACAACATGTTTGTCCTGATAATATTTTGCATCACATGTTGCACAATATGATATGCCTTTCCCTTTATAGTCATATTCACCAGGCACATTAAGCTCCCTATATGAACATCCTGTTGCAAGAATAATCTTTTTTGCGTGGATGGTTTCAATACCATCTATTACAACAAATTTCTTTTTTAAGTCTAATTCTGTAATATCAACAGCAACACGATACAGGCACCCTGCTTCTTTTGCCTGCTCACTCATGTAGTGCATTAACATAAACCCTTCAATTGGTTTGACAAAACCCGGGTAATTTGAAACCATGTGTGTTGTTTGAACCTGGCCACCCGGTAGTTGTGTATCAACAATTATAGTCTTGAGCTTTGCCTGTGCTGCGTAAATGCCTGCTGTCAAACCTGCAGGTCCTGCACCTATAATAAGAATATCAGTGTATGTTGTTACAGGTAGTATTGTCGATAGTAACTGGTCAAAGCGTTCTTTTGATAACATAAGTTTTATGCCATCAAGAAGCTCAGAGCGTTTTATGCTGCCTGATAAGCGAGTGCCTATCTCCCTGCCGTTTTGGTAAAATAATACTGTGGGTGATGATGTTACACCTAAAGACTCAGCAAGTTTTCGATTTTCCTGCCTGAATATTTTTATGAATGTTATATCATCACCAAAGATTTCACTTAACGGCTCAAACTTTGCAGCCAATGCTTCACAGGGTGGGCATTCAGATGAGTAAAAGTCAACGATAACATTGCCTGCGTTTAGTACTTCCTTTTCAAATTGTGTAGCATTAATATACTTGATTTTTTCACTCATTGTTAGTTCCCAAAAATTAAATTTAATAATTATGCCTTGAAGTCATTGTGAGCTTGCTCCTGAATCCATTTTAAAAGTTAAGATTCAGAAAAAAATTCATACCAGCGTTTATGATGACCATTAATCCCAATAATTTAATCATTTGTGACAGTTGCAACTGATATGGTTAAATTTCTCAAAATATAATGATATCCCCATTGAAAGCAGCTGGTCAACTGGCCTGCAATCAGGTTTTAATATAGTACCATGATTATTTTTCGCTACAGCTGCGCAACCTCCGCCACACAGTAAACTTAACGAACATTGTTGGCATTGCGGTATGGCTGTAACATCTCGTTTTTCCCATTCTGCAATTGCCTCATTGTTTAAAGATATTACAGGGTAATATGTACCTACTTCTTCTCCCTTTTTCCCCACCATAGCGGTACAAGGATATATTGCCCCTGTGTAATCAAATGCCCATTCGGTTTTGCAACCAGGACAAGCATCAAAAAGAGGATTTGGCATAGACCCTTGCTCAAATAAAAATTTACTTATTGAATATGCAGGCTTATGAAATTGCAAGATATGCGGAAGTTGCATGATAAGCTCATATATTCTTTCATACAATGATGCTCTGTCAAAAAGTTTTGTTTTATCAGCCTGGCAATAGTGAAGTTCATAATTTCTGCCTATCTGGGTTTTAAACAATGGATTGTTTGTCCAGCCTTTATTTATAGCAAAGCGTGCTAGGTTTGGAAGATCATTAATATTATCTGTATCAACAACAACACGTAAGTTTATAGGGATGTTGTGTGCCAGT
>Ga0101944_10005427_pt1 | contig 14511 bp, 13 predicted proteins | sample DewCreD2012metaG_FD_75245 | JGI IMG/M metagenome (GOLD analysis project Ga0101944, IMG submission 75245) | Hot spring sediment bacterial and archeal communities from British Columbia, Canada, to study Microbial Dark Matter (Phase II) - Dewar... ... | reverse complement strand
GGACATCACCTTGCCATAGCCGCCCTACCCAGGATTGGTGGCCTGCCCCCCTTGAAATGGTGTCGCATTGCGCGCAGAGAAAATGAGCAGCAGGGTAGCCCCGGTTGCTTGCAACCGGGGGCTTGCAAGAGGTCTCCGCTCGGCGTGGCGCTCTCATAAGGGGGTGGACCAGGTTGCTGGCACTCAAATGCCTCCGTGAACCCAGGTTGCCCAGCAACCTGGGGCACCCGGGTCCGTCCAGCAAGAGGCCAGGGCCGGCCGGGGCACGTCCTGATCGCCCGTGCAGCATGCCTCTTGTCAACCCAGGTTGCAGAGCAACCTGGGGCACCCACTTCGGGATCGACCGGGTCACCGGCGTTGGGCCACGGCGAACACGCCTTCGCCTCAGCCACCCAGTCGCCCCTTTTCATGACGCGCTCTCAAAAACGGGCGATCACTGGCGATGAACCACAGAAAAAAAAGACCTTGACACGGTCGCGACGGCCCACCTACTGTGTGCCCCCCATGAACGTCCCAAACCCTGCGCGCGCCCGGCAGGCGGCGCTTTGCTATCGAGTCTGCATGCTGGGGCTGTCGCTCGCGGCAGCTCCGACCATGGCCCAGACGCCGTTGACCCCGCAACCGGGCGTGCTGGTCCTCCGCCATGGGCAGGTGCTGGCAGGGGAAATCCTCCCTGCGGGCGACTACTTCGTCGTCACGCAGGGCAGCGATGTCGAACTGCGGGTGCGAGCCGAGCAGGTCGAGTGCTTCTGCGGCTCGCTGGTCGAGGCCTACGAATTCAAGCTCCGTCATTTGACGGGTAGCGGCGCCATGCCGCATTTGAAGCTCGCGGAATGGTGCCTGCGTCACGACCTCTTGCCGCAATGTGCGGCGCAGCTTGTGGCGGCGATGCGTCTGGAACCGGACCATCCCTTGCTGCGCGACCTCGAACAGCGTCTGGCCCTGCGGGTCGAGGCACCCGCCGCCTTGCCACCAACACCGCAGAATAGCGCGAGCGTCCTCAGCCCCGCCGCACTGGAGGAGACGCTGCGGGACATGCCGCCCCTGGCCGTCGAACGCTTCGGCACCGTGGTCCAGCCGATCTTGCTCAACCGCTGCGCGGCCGGGCAGTGCCACGGCCCCACCGCCCGCTCGTCCTTGCGTCTGTTGCGGCCGCCCGCCGGCCAGACGATCACCCGCCGTTTCACCCAGCGCAATCTGGCCACCGTGTTATCCTATGTCGATCCTCACGATCCACTGGGCAGCGCGCTCGTCGTCAAGCCGCAATCGCCGCACGGCGGCTCGGTGACGGCCGTTTTCGACAAGCACAGCCAGGCGCAGCTCGCCGAGCTGGTCGCCTGGGTCAGGCTGCTTGCACCGAGCCCCGCTGCACCGACGACAGCCAAACCATCCGGATCGCCCCCACCTTCCGCCGAAGCGACCCCCGCCGGCACGAGCGCCCCCTCGTCGCCGACCACGTTGCTGTCTCAGCCCTTGCAGCCTGCCGCCGCACCAGCCACGCCGCCGCCGCCTGCCGCAGACGCTCTCGCGGCGGCCATGTCTTGCAGCGACCTGTCCCCGGGGACCGTCCAAGCGACGCTCACCGGCCGGTCTGCCCCCGACCATCCCTGGACTCCCCGCGACCGGTACGACCCTGAGCTGTTCAATCGCCGCTTCCTCGCGGCGCCCACCGCCCGCTAGAACGCAGGCCCTTGCGCGATCTGCCCCCGAGGGCCGCAAGATGGGACACCGCTTCGGAGCGTGCGAGGACGGTCGCTTGTCAGAAGAAGGCGGGTGCCCTTGCGGAAACCGTGCTGCCGCGGTGGCAGTCGCGGCGTGTTTGTGCTACCACAAAAGCTCCGGGCCGCGACGCTCCCGCGTGGGGTGCGCCCTCTCCTCGGATCGATTCCGATCGACGGCCGGCCACCGCCCCCCGATCCTTGACCGCCGCTTGTGCCCCGCAACGTGCTGACGACCGACATCCGCGGCTCCCTGATCCTCCTGGGAACAGGCACCAGTGTGGGCGTTCCTTCGCTGGGCTGCGGCTGCGAGGTGTGCCTCAGCCCCGACCCGCGCGACAAACGGACGCGCTGTGCCGCCCTGCTCGGTTTACCTCAAGGCAACCTGCTGATCGACACGCCGCCCGACCTGCGGCAGCAACTGCTTCGCGAGGGAGTGGGCATCGTGCACGCCGTGCTGTACACCCACGAGCACGCCGACCACTTGTTCGGCCTGGACGACTTGCGCCTGTTCCCGTTCTATCTGGGACACCCGGTGCCGCTCTACTGCGAAGAGCGGGTCGAGTCGCGGATCCGCAAGGCGTTCGACTATGCCTTCAGCGAGGACGAACCGACGCATTCCGGCGCCGTGCCCCAGCTCGCGTTCCACCGCATCGGGCTGACGCCGTTTGAACTGCTGGGGGCCACGATCACGCCGATTCGCTTGCAGCACGGTCCGCGGTTCGAGGTGCTCGGCTTCCGCGTCGGCAATGTGGCCTATTGTACGGATACCAACGGCATTCCTCCCGAGAGCCTCGCGCAACTGGAAGGACTGGATGTGCTGGTGCTGGACGCGCTGCGCCTTCGCCCGCATGTGACCCATTTTTCCTTGGACGAGGCGATCGAGGTGGCACGCCGGCTCCGCCCACGCCGCACCATCTTCACCCACCTGGCCCACGACCTGGGGTACCGGCAAACCAGCGCCACCCTGCCCGCCGGCATGGAGCTAGGCTACGACGGAATGCGCATCCCGCTGACGTAATTCACTCCACGGGCCGTCCGAAATTGCGAGCCCCTGCCGCCGATGCAGGGGCACGTGCCTCTGGCAGTCTATGGATGCGGCCAAGCCAGACGCCCCAAACGGTGTAAAGCTCAAAGAAAAAGCCTGGCCCCCTCCCGCAGGAGAGGACCAGGCCCAAGGTAGCTCGATCACAGGTGATCTGTGAGCGAGGGGTGTTGGTGGCTGCCGACGGCAGCCCGCCGGCTGCGTCAGCAGACGCCACCTCGGCTGGTACAGACACAACTCACTAGACCACCTCCTTTCCAACTAGGGGAACCCTGCCTCCGCCCAGGCGCCGAAAGAAAGGGCGTACCGCAGGCTGGCTAGTCCCGTCGCGCCGCGTCATTGCGCGACCCGTCTCTCCCATCTTCCTCACGCCCTTGGAAAAATCAAGTCCTGTCGGTGGAGCACCCTCGGCGGGCGCAAAGCTGCTTTCATCCAGGCACATTCTGGGTCATTCCGCGTGAAGAATCCACCGCGTCCGCTGCATGGATTTGCGGCTACGCTGTGGCCCGCAGCACGAAGGGACGCATCAGACCCCTCCCGCCCGTCGCACAGCTCAACGGGACAGATTGCGGTCAGGAGCTTCCACTTGCACCAATGGCCAGAGGCATAAACGATTTGCATTTATTGACTTATGGAAATCGTTCATCGCGGATCTCAAGATTCACTACGCAGCGAGCACAACGCCACACCCCACCATTCGTGGGGAATGTGCCGATTGCGGCCGGCTGGCAGAATGGAGCGGGGCAGCCGCTCGGCTTCGATGCTGTTCCTCTGAAAACGCAGTCGCCAGGTGGGGTTTGGGGGAATGCGGTATCTACGTGGGCCGCGCCGGCCGTCTTACCGGTCCCGCCGTCCGCTGCGTAACGCGAGTGTTTAACGGGTTGTCTGGCGTGGCTGGCGAACCTGCACCGGCCCTGCGACGTACCAAGGCCGGTGAACGAGTGACAACCGCGGGAGGGCATCGCGCGAACTGGCGGCGGCTTGTGCGGTACCAAGGCGGGAGTCGCCGCACGTCGTCTTAGCGGGGCCAAGTACCGTAACATCTTTTCGTACAAAGACTTTCGTCATGATCCTCCCTGTTCTGCTGGCCGATCTGTTCGACCGTCTTCGGCTCCAGCTTCCTGATGGGATTGTCAACTGGCTGACGCCGGTTTGGATTCTGTGCGTCGGTGCTACTGCGGGGCTCGTGCTCACGGCCGGGCTATGGGGCGTGCTATGGCTGTTGGCGCGCATCCCGTACCTGGATGCGCTTTCCAGGCCAGGGAAAACCAGACGCATCGCTACGGCCGTCCTGACGGTGCTGTTCTTCGCGGCCTTTGCGAGCCTGTATGGGCAGGCGACAACCACCCCCGCGGCCGGGCCGGGCGCGGCGGCCGAGTCCTCGCAGGAGGAAGGAACACCGCAGGAGCCAGGGGCAAAGCTGGCAGCTCCGCGGGGCGGACCGGGGCAAGGGGGCACAGGTCCGGCACGCTCGGTGCTGGACGTGCTCTGGGCGTTGGGCGGGTGCCTGGTGGCGGGATGGCTTCTGGCCACGGCGGCGGTGACGCTGATCGATCGCTCGGCCCTGGCGGATACCGGATTGGCGCTGAAGGAAGGAGTGCTCTGGCCACTGACGGTGACGGTGCTGGCGATGGCGGGTTTCAGCCTGTTCGGGCTGATCGTGGTCCGGCGGCCGCTGGAGCTGCTGGATAGCCTGGCACGCTGGCCGGTTCTGGCGGTGACGGGAGATGCCCGGTTCGAGATGGTGCTTGATCCTCCGCCCAGCGAGTTCGACGAACCGGCGGAGGTGGAAGTCCCCGTGCGGTTCCGCAAGGATGAGATTCGCGGCCTGGTGGTGCGGGCCGACCAGCATGTGCGGCTGCGTTCGGAATCGTTTACGTCACCCCTCGATCCGTCGCTGGTGCTGATACTGGATGTGCCGGCAGGGGAGACGCGGACGTGGCGGCGCGAGGCAACAGGAACCAACCCATTCCGGCAGCAGGTGGTGACGCGGCTGTATGCGAAGAATTACGGCACGGGGCGGGCACGCCTGGAGATCACCGCCCAGCAGCAGGTGGCCCATCCAGAGATGCTCACGGTGCCGGTAGTGGCGGTGAGCATTGCGGCCGTGTTTTTCCTGTACCTGCTCCAGCGGACGGCGCTGCCCAAGCTGTCGGCGGTGGCGCTGTCCACGGCCAAGTCGGAGATAGCCCAGCCGCTGTACGTCATCCTGATGGCCACGGGCATCTTTTTGCTGGTAGCCTTCGTGTACATTCCGTACAACACGTTCGGAGACGACATCAAGCAGCTCAAGGACTCAGGCTTGAGCCTGATCCTCGTTTTGGGCGTGCTGCAATCGGTGTGGGCGGCCAGCAGCTCCGTGGCCGACGAGGTGGAAGGCAAGACCGCGCTGACGGTCCTCTCCAAGCCGGTCAGCCGCCGCGACTTCATCCTGGGCAAGTTCGCAGGGATCGCCTGGGCGGTCGGGCTGATGTGCGCGATCTTCGGCATCCTGCTGCTGGTCACGGTGGCTTATAAGCCGATCTACGACTATCGCGAAGGAGGCTATGAGATCAACCACCAGCCGCAGAACACCGACCCCACTTGGCACGACTGCCACCGCGAGATGGTCCAGACGGTGCCGGGGATCGTGCTGGCGTATCTGGAAACCCTGGTCATCGCGTCGCTGAGCGTGGCGATCTCGACGCGCCTGCCGGCCCTGGCCAACTTCCTGATCAGCTTCGCCGTGTACGTGCTGGGGCACCTCACGCCGCTATTGGTCCAGTCGCAGGTCGTGGCCGAGCAATTGCCGCCGGTGATCTTTTTCGGGCGGCTAGTCGCCACGGTGCTGCCGGTGCTCGACCATTTCAACATCCAGGCCAGCGTGGCGGCCGGAGTGCCGGTGCCGCCGACCTATCTGGTATGGACGCTGATCTACTGCGGGCTGTACAGCGCCGTGGCGATGCTGCTGGCGTTGGCGCTGTTCGAGGATCGCGATCTGGCGTGAGTGTCGGGCCGCGACCTGGCGAGCCAGGCATGTCCATCCGCAGCGTGCCGCCGGGTGCTGGCGGCGCTTGGCGTCGGCGGCTAGGCCAGCCGGTTATCGGCGGTCACGCGGACGATCCGCGGGTGGAAGCTCGCCCGCTCTGCTTCGGTCATCACGGCGTACGTGGCCAGGATCACGATGTCGCCGGGATGCACCTTGTGCGCCGCCGCGCCGTTGATGCAGACCACGCCGCTGTGGGCCGGCCCGGCGATGGCGTAAGTGATGATGCGGTTGCCGTTGGTCACGTCGTAAATGTGGACTTGTTCGTACTCGGCGATGTCGGCCGCCGCCATCAGCGCTGCATCGATGGTCACGGAGCCTTCGTAGTCGAGGTTGGCCTCGGTCACGGTGGCCCGGTGGATTTTCGATTTGAGGACGAAGCGTTGCATGGACTTACTTGACACGTAGGATAGAAGGCGACCGCCGTGCCGCCGGTCGGCCGAGCCGCCAGAACCTTTCCCAGACGATGGTGACCACCCCAGACAGCCGTCACCGGCGTGCCTGCCGGGGCGGCGGAGGCATGCGGGCTTGCTGGGTGATTACAACCGGCAATTGTTGATCTGCGTCTCGAGGATCGCCCGGGCCCCCAGGGCCTCTAGCTTCTCCATGACCTCGATCACTTCGCCGCGGCGGACCATCACGCGCACGGCACACCACTGGGGGTCTTCTAAGGCGTTGATGGTCGGGCTGCTGTAGCCGGGCGTGATCCGTTCCGCCTCGGCCAGTTTGCTCCGCGGCAGGTTGTATTCCAACAGCGACCAGCTCCGGGCGATGACCACCCCCTCCAGCCGCCGCACGACGCGGTCGGCCAGCTCGGCCCGGCGCTGGGCCGGGTTCTGGATCAGCACCGACTCGTAACTGCCGATCTCGCTGAGCAGTCGTAGGCGGTTGGCCGCCAGCGTGCTGCCCGTCTCCACCAGATCGACGATCGCATCGGCCACTCCCAGGGCGACCATGATCTCGACCGAGCCGCCCAGCGTGACCAGATGCACATCGGTCTGGTGACTGGCCAGGAAACGGCGGGTGACGTTGGGAAAACTGGTCGCCACCCGCTTGCCAGCCAACTGCCGCGGGTGGTCGATGGCCGAATCTTCCGGCACGCACAGGGCCAGGCGGCAGCGTCCGATGCCCAGCTCCAGACGCAGCAGCACATCCACGCCCGCTTCGGCGACCAGGTCGCTGCCGGTGATCCCCATGTCGATCGCCCCCTCCGCACACAGCACCGGAATGTCGTCGGTGCGAAGGAAGGTGATGTCGATCGGCATCTCGCCCACGCGGGCGAACAGGCTCCGCTCCTGCCGGCGAAAACTCAAACCCGCCTGCTTGAGCAGCTCCGCCGCCACGTCGCTCAGTCGTCCTTTGCTGGGTACCCCGATCCTCAAATTCGACATAAATGCCTCATTCCTGCGGAACGAACCGCCCGGCGATGGCTCAGACCCATCGGGCTCGGCTCCGGCCGGCCCGCACACCATCCACGGTGCTCCGCGCCTGGCGGCAGGACCGCCTCCCGCGAAGGACGATACGTCCGACGCTGGCGATGCTGGGTCTTCAAGAGGCCTGAAGCGTCGTTCGCGACGCCTTTTCATCCAGCCCGGACTGGCCGAAACGACGCTGCAGTTCCGCCTCGACGTCTTCCAGCCGAACCTGGTGGAAGGCCAACAGCACCAAGAGATGATAGATCACATCGGCCGCCTCATAGATCAGATGCCGCCGTCCCTGCTCGCCCGTCTCACCCGCCGCCTCCACCAGTTCGTGCGCCTCTTCCAGCAGTTTCGCTCCGATTTTGGCGTCTCCCCCCGCATACAGCCGGGCAGTGTACGAGTTGGGTGGCGGGTTGACCTTGCGATCCTCCAGGACCGCCATGAGCTGCGAGAGAACGCTCGACATGGGACGACTCACAGAAACGGGAGCTGGGAAACGGGACCAGACCCTAGCGCCGCCTACCACGTCCCTGCGAAAGACGCCCGGCGGCCGAATGCGTCGTGTTCCATTTTGGCGGAAAAGCGCGGGCCGCGATCACCCCTGCCGGCCGAGACTCCCCACGCGCCCTCCCTTTCCGCTCGTCCACCGCGTCCTGGCCCGCGTGGCATGCGGGATCACGCGTAGAATCTATCGTAGGATCCCCCCTGCCGGCCCGCAATGCCGGCTGATGCCGAGCGCCTTCCGCGGTAGGCTGGCAGATTGGGCGTGGCACTGGATCACGAAACACCCCTCTTTGTGGTTGCTTCGCAAGAATATACCCAATTTTTAAACTCGTTTGTTTCGATGCCTCTCGATCCGATTCCCGCTCCAGCGGCCCGCGACTGCTGGTACCTCACCGGCCCCACGGCAGCCGGCAAAACCCAGGTCGGGCTGGAACTGGCCGAGCGGCTGGGGGCGGAGATCATTTCGCTGGATTCGATGGCCGTCTATCAGGGAATGGACATCGGTACAGCCAAGCCCACGGCCGAGGACCGCGCGCGGGTTCCGCATCATCTGCTCGATCTGGTGCCACCAACCGAGGATTTCAGCCTCAGCGAGTATATCGATGCCGCCCATGCGGCGATCCAGGAAATTCGCAGGCGGGGCCGGCAGGTGCTCTTCGTGGGGGGCACGCCCTTGTACCTGAAGGCCCTGCTGCGGGGCGTGTACCAAGGGCCACCTCCCGACTGGGAGTTCCGGATGCGGATCGAAGAGGAGCTGCAACATGTGCCGGTCACGGCGTTGCACGAGCGGCTGCAGGTCATCGACCCGCTGCTGGCGGCCCGCCTGCACCCGCATGACAAGCGGCGGATCATCCGGGGACTGGAGGTGTTCAAGCTCACCGGCCAGCGTCTGAGCCACTGGCAGACGCAGTTCGACGAGGGACGGCCGGCCCACGAGATGAAGGTGTTCGTGCTGGATTGGCCGCGGGAGGAACTGCACCGGCGGATCGAGGCGCGCGTCCAGCAGATGTTCCATGCGGGACTGGTGGAGGAGGTCCGCGGCCTGGTCGCCCGTTATGGCCAGCTCAGCCGAACCGCCATGCAGGCGGTTGGGTACCGCGAGGTCCTACGATATTTGGGGGGTGATGTCTACGGGCCGGGAAAGGACGCAGCTCCGGCGGAAGGCCCGGCAGAAGGTCCGGCAACCGACGAAGCCGGCGATGTAGCGCGGGTTGGTGCGATGGGGCGGTCGGCAGATAGGCCCCGGAGACATGGTGTGGGGGGGCTGGCGAGTGCCCGGAGAACGCCTGGGACCACCCTGGAGGAATGCGTGCAGCAAGTCGTGGTGCGGACGCGACGCTTCGCCCGGCGGCAGGAGACCTGGTTTAGGTCTCTGAGCGAATGTACACGTATTCCCTGGCGGGCGGGCATGACGCCGCCCGCCATGGCCGAGGCGATCTTGCAGGTGGTTCGCCGTCGCACTGAGGGGGGTAGTGCGGGAGATGCGGAGTAGGGCCGCCCGGACTCGAACCGGGAACCAAAGGATTATGAGTCCTCTGCTCTAACCGATTGAGCTACGGCCCCTTGGAATCCATCGAGCTACGTTAGTTATACCCGATGGATGCCCGTCTGGCTGGCGGCGAAGCCCCAGCCCTGGACCAGGCGTCCGGGCTGAGGGGATCGTCGGAAGGCATCGGACCTCCCATCCCGCCGCGTCGGCCCCGGAAAACCAACAAAAAAAAATGAAAGAGCTGACGGCGGGGTTGCTTTACATCGCTTGCGGGTCGCAGTACGATTAGCGGCCAGCCGCAGAGTCCCGTGGACTCTGCGACACGGACATGTCTGGTGGCGCACGGGAGGCTTTCGCGCATGTCGACCGGGCCGCTGATCGATTTCGAGGCGCTCTTGGCCCCTATCCCGGGCGAGAACCCGGCGGGTGTCGCCCTGCGCTATGCCGGCGATTACGACGAGCTGAAGGCGCTGTTGCCCAAGCCGGACAGGGACGCTCTGGAGAGCGGAGGCCAGGCAGGGCAGTGGCCGAAGCTGGTGCAGCTTGCCAGCAAGAAGCTGCGCGAGCGCTCCAAGGATTTGACGATTGCCGGCTGGTTGACCGAGGCCTTGGTGCACCAGCACGGCTTTGCGGGGTTGCGGGACGGATTGATTCTGATCCGGCGGCTGTTGGAGGAATATTGGGAAGGGGTCTATCCGCTGCCGGACGAGGGGGACCTGGAGGTGCGGGCGGCGCCGCTGCATGCGCTGCTGGAAAAGAACGCCCCGCTGTGGATCGGCGAGATTCCGCTGGCTCCCGCGCCGATCCTCGATCCGGAGACGGACGAAACGGTGCCGGTGACGTACAACCTGTGGCACGCCATCGCCGTGGCGCAGATGGCGGATAAAAAGCCGCTGGCGCCGGCGATGGACGAGGCGATGCACAGCGCCCCGGCCGATTTCCTCCGCCAGCGGTACGAGGATTTGCAAGAGGCGAAGGAAGCGCTGGTCGCGTTGCGCGACGTGATGGATGCGCAGCTTGGAGACGCTGCCCCGGGGATCGCGGCCGTCCAGGATGCGCTGGAGCGATGCCAGGGGCGTTTGTCGGCCGCGCTCACGCGGCGGGGGATTTCCGTTGGCGGCCCTGCGGACGAGGAAGCGTCGGAGGGAGGCGAGGAGCCCGGGGAACTCGAGCCGGCATCGGGCCAGGCCTGGGTGGGTGGCAACGGGGCGGTCGCCGGCCCGATCCGCAGCCGCGAGGACGCCTTGAGGAGGCTATCGGAGGTGGCCGATTTTTTCCGTCGGACGGAGCCGCACAGTCCCGTCCCGTACCTGATCCATCGGGCGATCCGCTGGAGCCGGCTGTCGTTCGAGCAACTGCTCGTGGAGCTGGTCAAGGACGAGAGTGCCCGCTACGAGATTTTGCGGACGCTGGGGCTGGGGAGCGAGGCGGGCGGCAGCGACGCAGCGTCGTCCCCTGGGGGCGACGAGGGTGCGTCGTATGGGAGTGACGAGTGGAAGTGACGAGAGTTAACGCGGCCGTCCTGGGGCCGGGGTCGGCGGGCGGCTGTTGTCGATTTGTATCCCTTTTTCCAAGGCAACGAGCATGGCTGGGGAAAGCATTCAGAAGAAGCTCGACCGGGTGCGCCCGCCGCGGGTGCAGATTAAGTACGAGGTCGAGATCGGTAACGCACTGGAACTGAAGGAGTTGCCGTTCGTGGTCGGGGTGCTGGGCGATTTTTCCGGCAAGCCCGACGAGCCGCTGCCGCCGGTGAAGGACCGGCGGTTCGTGACGATCGACCGGGACAATTTCAACGAAGTGCTGCGGGAGATGAAGCCGCGGCTCGCCTTCCGCGTGGACGACAAGATCACGGGCAATCCGGACCAGAAAATCAACGTCGAACTGCGGTTCACAAGCATAGACGACTTCTCGCCGGAGCGCGTCGTCGAGCAGGTCGAGCCGCTGCGGAAGCTGGCTCAGACGCGGCACGAGCTGGAGATGCTCAAGGCCCGGATGGATGGCAACGACAAACTGGTGTCACTGCTGGAAAAGGTCCTGGAGAACTCCGAACTGCGCCAGCAGCTTGGCAAGGAACTGAACGTGGAACCCCCGACGGTGAAGGGAGAGTAAGCGATGGCGAAAGAAGCTGCTGCCCAGGCTCAGGCGGCCGCCGCGACCACGACGGGCGAGGCCGGCCTGCTCGACCAGATCATCCAGGCTACCCGCCCCAAGACCGATCAGCAGATCGAGACGGCCAAACGCTCTTTGCAGGAGTTCGTGGCCAAGCTGCTGGAACCAGGGGCGGTCGTTTCCAAGGATGTCGAGAAGACGATCAACTACTGGATCGCCGAAATCGACAAGAAGATTTCGGACCAGCTCAACGAGATCATGCATCACCCGGAGTTCCAGAAGCTGGAAGCGTCCTGGCGGGGGCTGTTCTATCTGGTGGACAAGTCGGAAACCGGCACGCAGCTCAAGATCCGCGTGCTGAACGCCTCCAAGAAGGACCTGCTGAAGGACCTGGAGAAGGCGTCCGAGTTCGACCAGAGCGGCCTGTTCAAGAAGGTGTACGAGGCGGAATACGGCATTTTCGGCGGCGAGCCGTATGGCGTGCTGATCGGCGACTACGAGTTCAGCCACCATCCGGAGGACATGGCCCTCCTGGAGCGGATCGCGCAGGTGGCGGCGGCGGCCCATGCCCCGTTCATCTCAGCCGCCTCGCCAGAGCTGTTCGGCCTGGAGAGCTTCACGGAGATCGACGCGAAGCGCGACCTGGCGAAGATCTTCGACTCGGTGGAATACGCCAAGTGGCGCTCGTTCCGCGAGTCGGAAGATTCGCGGTACGTGGGGCTGTGCCTGCCGCATGTGCTGATGCGCTTGCCGTATGGCTCCAACACGCGCCGCACCGAGGGCTTCTGCTTCGAGGAAGATGTCGACGGCCGCGACCACCACAAATACCTGTGGGGCAACGCGGCCTACGCCCTGGGGACGCGGATCACCGACGCTTTTGCCAAGAGCGGCTGGCTGGCGGCGATCCGCGGCGTGCAGGGGGGCGGCCTGGTCGAGGGCCTGCCGACCCACACCTTCCGCACGGACGAAGGAGACCTCGCCCTCAAATGCCCGACGGAAGTGGCGATCACCGACCGCCGGGAAAAGGAGTTCAGCGATCTGGGCTTCATCCCGCTGGTGCACTGCAAGGGACGCGACTTCGCCGCCTTCTTCGGCACCCAGTCATGCCAGAAACCGAAGGTGTACAACCGGGACGAGGCCAACGCCAATGCCCGGCTGTCGGCCCAGCTCCAGTACATCCTGTGCGTGTCGCGCTTCAGCCATTACCTCAAGGCGATGGCCCGCGACCGGATCGGTTCGTTCACCAGCCGGGCCGAGTGCGAACGCTGGCTCAACGACTGGATCAACACCTACGTCCATCCGTCGCCGGAAAACGCCGGGCAGGCGTCGCTCGCGGAAAAGCCGCTGGCCGAAGCGCGGATCGACGTGCGTGAAGTGAAGGGCAAGCCAGGGCATTACGAGGCCGTGGCGTATCTCAAGCCGCACTACCAGCTTGAAGCGCTCTCGGTCTCGATGCGCCTGGTGGCGGAGCTGCCTCCGCCCCAGCAACCGAAGTAGCAGCGCGGTCCGCCTGCGCCCAAGCAAGCTCCCCGCAGAGGGCGGTCCTCCCACCGGTGGGGCTTGGGGGGGAATGGCCTGGTGGCGGCCGGCAGCAGCCCGTGGCCGGCCGCCTGGCGGAACTCCCGACAGGCTCGTTTTTCCGAGATTTCAGGCAACGATCGAGGGGGGCGGGCAGATAATCCTGATACCGACTGCCTGAGAGCCAGCTTTCAAGGGGGAAGCGGCGGGCGGAAGGACAGACCTGCATGGGGAGGGTGCCACTATGGCCGTCGACATGTTTTTGAAGCTGGATGGGATCAAGGGGGAATCGAAGGATGCCAAGCACAAGGACGAAATCCAGATCGACTCAATCAATTGGGGTTTGACGAACACTGGGACCGGTGGGTTCGGAGGTGGCAGCGGTGCGGGCAAAGTGGACGTGCACAACATCACGGTCTCAAAAGTCTTCGACAAGGCATCCTGCGATCTGATGCTTGCCTGCTGCAACGGAAAGCACATCCCCCAGGGTCTGATCACCGTCCGCAAGGCCGGCCAAAACCCACTGGAGTATATCAAGATCACGCTGCATGACATCCTGATCAGCGGTGTGGGCCACACCGGAAGCGCCGGGTCGGAGCTCGTCTCCGAGACGGTGACTCTGAACTTCTCGAAGTTCAAGGTGGAGTACCAGGAGCAGAAACCGGACGGCAGCGGTACGCCGGCCGGCCAGATGGCCTGGGACATCAAGGCGAACGCGAAGTTCTGATCGATCGGGGCCTGATGGCGCGCGGGGCGTCGTGGAGAGGCCGATGTCCGCGGCGAGGCGAGCGCGGTGAGCTGGACTGGGGGCGGGCGGATCGGCTGGGCGCCCGCCCCGCTGCTTTGGCAGGAGGGTTGGCCTGTGACGACCGCACGAGAGCACTTCGCCGCCGGCAACCTGGCCGCGGCCATCGCCGCCCAGGTGCAACAGGTCAAAGCCTCGCCCTTGGATGCCGGCCAGCGCACGTTCCTGTTCGAGCTGCTGGCGTTCGATGGGCAGCTCGATCGGGCCGACGCGCAACTTGCCGTGCTGGGAGGCCAGTCGTCGGAGAGCGGCTGGGCATCCAGCGTCTATCAGAACCTGCTGGCGGCGGAGCGGATGCGGCGGGGTATCACCGCCAGCACCACGGCACCGATTATCAGTACCAGCGCCGGAGGAAAATTAGCCATAATAGTCCTCTCTGCGGTCTAACCAGCGTCCGAGCAACTTCTTCGCCAACAGGCCCAGGACGATACATCCGAGGAAACCGAAGGCGGCAAAGAAAACTCTGAGACCGGTCCACCAGAATTCGTGCGCGTGTTCCTCTTCACCTGAAGGAATAAACCCGATGGCGAGGGCAATCGCCGCCAGGAGACCCAGGACCACCCAGATATTTTTCTTTCGATTCAAAAAACTCATCTTACAGCTCCGCTCAACACGTTGGTGGCCACATTGCTTGCCAGGTCATAGAAATGGAAAATGCCATCAGGCATCAGCCCCAAGAACAGAGAAAGCGCTGCAGTTACCAGCAAGGGCACCACCATAAAAGCTGAAGCTTCAGCAAACCTGGTCCGTTTCTCCGATTTGAAGAAAAAAGCCCTCCTGATGATAGGGAGGAAATAACCGGCATTAAGCAAACCGCTGAGCAGGAGGACACCCATAAAGATCCCCAGGTCCGCTCCGATTGCTCCCCGTCCCAGCA